>Ga0210408_10000649_pt1 | contig 41569 bp, 30 predicted proteins | sample IncBWH4MmetaG_FD_155471 | JGI IMG/M metagenome (GOLD analysis project Ga0210408, IMG submission 155471) | Forest soil microbial communities from Barre Woods Harvard Forest LTER site, Petersham, Massachusetts, United States - Inc-BW-H-4-M | ecosystem: Environmental > Terrestrial > Soil >...
TAGCAACACCGACTTCTACCGTCATCTCGGCGCGAAACTCGAAGAAATGCATCAAGCAGGTTCGAGCACAAACCATCTTTTCTACGTGTCGACGCCCGCCTCCGTCGCAGCTCCCATCATCGAGGGCATCGGCTCCGCGGGCCTAAACCGGAACGATCAAGGTTGGTCGCGTATCGTGCTAGAGAAGCCGTTCGGTCGTGACCTAGAGAGCGCAAGACAGCTCAACGGGACGGTCCTTCGCACCTTCGATGAGAAGAATATTTATCGGATTGACCATTACCTGGGTAAAGAAACGGTGCAGAACATCCTCGTATTCCGGTTCGGCAACTCTCTGTTCGAGCCTGTCTGGAATCGCAACTATGTGGACTATGTCGAAATCACCGCAGCGGAGACTGTGGGCGTCGAGAATCGTGCCTCATTCTATGAGGAGACTGGCGCGTTACGCGACATGGTGGCAAATCACATGCTGCAATTGGTCGCCTTGACCGCGATGGAGCCGCCGATTGCCTTCGATGCTGATGCCGTTCGCGAGCAGAAGGTCCAGGTATTCCGTTCCATTCGTCCGATGAGGGTCGAGGAAGTGGCCCGTCGGACGGGGCGCGGTCAGTATGGCCCCGGCGACATTAACGACCGCGCTGTGCCCGGTTACCGCCAGGAGCCTGGCGTGCGCGAAAACTCCTCAACAGAAACCTACGTCGCAATTGAGTTCTATATCGATAATTGGCGGTGGGCTGGCGTGCCGTTCTTCGTGCGTACTGGCAAACGGCTCGCGCGCCGCATAACCGAGATCTCTGTTCATTTCAAGCGCACGCCGCAAGCGCTGTTTGCGCGCACTCCGGACGAAGAGATCGACCCGAATGTGATTACGCTGGGTATTCAGCCTGATGAAGGCATTGCTGTGAAGTTTGGTGCGAAGAGACCGGCTGCGCAGATGCAGATGACCCCGGTGCAGGCGGAATTCTGTTACCGGACGGCCTTCGGCGCTGCAACACCCGAGGCGTACACCACCTTACTGCTCGACGCCATGCGTGGCGACGCTACACTCTTTACACGCGGGGATGAAGTGGAAGCCGAGTGGCGCATCATCACGCCCATCGAAGAAGCGTGGGCGCAATTGCCTCCGCCATCGTTCCCAAATTATGCGGCTGGAACCAGTGGCCCGGCGGAAGCCGACGCTCTCATCGCCGACGACCATCGTCGGTGGCGTCGCCTCGAACAGTCGGCGCCAATGGCCGCATGAAATATGGTCGATTTACCTCCAAATCTCGACCTCCTGCGCAAGGCTGAAAGCAGACCATGGCAAAGCCAATATTACTGACTGTGGATGACGACGCAGACGTTGTGCGAGGCATCGAGCGCGACCTGCGTTCGCACTATGGCGCCCAATACCGTGTGCTGGCAAGCGATTCTCCCGAGGGGGCGCTGGATCTTCTGAACCAGTTAAAGCTCCGCGGCCAAGGCGTTGCCCTCCTGCTCGCAGATCAGCGCATGCCAAGAATGGATGACGTGCAATTTCTTCAGAAAGCGCGGGAGATATTTCCCGAAGCCAAGCGCGCGTTGCTGACCGCGTATGCCGATACGAATGCCGCTATCAGCGCTATCAATGAAGCCGGTATCAACTACTTTTTCGTGAAGCCTTGGGATCCGCCTGAAGAGCATTTGTATCCCCAACTGGATGACCTGCTGGACGACTGGCAGGCCTCGTATCGCTCGCCATTTGAGGGAATCCGGGTTTTGGGTACACGCTGGTCGCCCCGCTCTTACGAGTTGCGCGATTTCCTGGCGCGCAATCACGTTCCTTACCAATGGATCGATGTTGAGCTCTCCGCCAACGATGCGGAAACCAAGCGACTTCTGGATGCCCTTGGGCCGGAGGCTGCTAGTCTGCCGATCGTGCTTTTCCCCGATGGCACCAAGCTTCTGGAGAGCGCGCCTGCCGAGGTCGCGCAAAAAGTGTGCTGCGGACTCGTGCGCAAACCAGTTTTTATGACCTGGCAATCATCGGCGGAGGACCGGCGGGTCTGGCGGCAGCAGTTTACGGTGCATCGGAGGGCTTGCATACGATGATCGTCGAGCGTGAAGCGCCCGGCGGCCAGGCGGGAGTGAGTTCACGGATCGAGAATTATTTGGGATTTCCTGCGGGGCTCAGCGGTGCCGACTTGGCTCGACGCGCCGTGGTGCAAGCGCGTCGCTTTGGGGTGGAAATTCTGCCCCCGCAGGAAGCCGTCGCTGTTCGTGTAGAAGGGCCGTATCGCATCATCAAGCTGGGAGACGGTAGCGAAATCTACTGTCATGCACTGATGATCGCAACCGGTGTGCAGTGGCGGCGATTGGATGCAACGGGAGTCGACCGGCTTCAAGGGGCGGGCGTGTATTACGGCGGGGCGCAACCGAGGCGCTCTCCTCTAAAGGCGAGACTGTATATGTAGTGGGTGCGGCAAACTCCGCCGGTCAAGCGGCCATGAACTTCGCCAGATACGCCGACCGCGTGGTCATGCTGGTGCGCGGCGACTCTCTTTCCCGCACCATGTCGCAATATCTTATCGATCAGATCCAGCGGACGCCCAACATTCAATTGTGGACGCACGCCAGCGTAGCCGAAGTGTATGGAGACAAGCACCTGGAAGAGATCTCGGTGCTTTGCTTGGATAGTAATAAGATCGAGCGCGTACCGGCCAATGCCATGTTTATTTTTATCGGCGCGATGCCCCGGACCGACTGGCTGGCGGATGTGGTTGAACGCGACGATCACGGATTCATTTCTCACCGGCCCCGATCTGCTATGGGGTGGCGCCCGGCCGAAGGGCTGGACACTGGACCGTGATCCTTTCCTCCTCGAGACCAACATTCCCGGATTGTTTGCGGTGGGTGATGTGCGCCATGGCTCAGTAAAGCGCGTGGCTTCCGGAGTGGGCGAAGGTTCGGTGGCTGTGCAGTTCATTCATCAGTACTTGAGCAAGGTGTGACGGGAACATGGCGGAAGCGTCGGAACTTCTTCGCCTACCGATATTCGCGAATTTGCCGGCTGATCAGATCTCCTGGTTCATCGGCCAATCCCAAGAACTTACTTTCAAGCCAGACGCAGTCTACGTACACCAGGGGGATCCCGCGGATGCGATGTTCTTGGTCCTGGATGGGCAGCTTCAGATCAGAGGCGAACAGTCCGGCGGCCTCGCGACATTCGTGTCCAAACCCGGCGATGCGACTGGAGTGCTGCCCTTTTCCCGGATGAAACAGTTTCCGTTGACCGGACGCGCACTTACTAACAGCCGCGTTTTGCGCTTCCCCGCCTCGCGGTTCCCAGATTTAATACAGAAGATGCCGGAGTTCGCCAGCCGTCTAGTGGCGTTGATGTCGGACCGGATCCGCGAATCGACCAGAATTGAACAGCAGCGTGACAGGTTGGCAGCTTTGGGCAAGCTTTCCGCCGGGTTGGCCCATGAACTCAATAATCCCGCCTCTGCGGCGAAACGTGCTGCCAGTCAGCTGCGCACCACTTTGAAACAAATCAAGGATGCGAGCCAAGAACTGGGTTGCCGCGATCTCACTGCGGCGCAGAAGTCTGAAATCGAGAAGTTGGAGTATTCGCTCATTCAAACAAATGACCCTCCGCCTGATGTGCTGACAATCAGCACCTTGGAAGATGAACTTGACTCGGTGCTGCACAGCCATGGGCAAAATGATTTGTGGCAGTTGTCCGCTAACCTCGCCCGCAAAGGCGCCAAGCCGGAGCTGCTAGATTCGCTGTTTGCCTCGCTCGACGCGGATACTGCCCGTGCCGCCTTGATGAGAATCTCCGCGTTACTCGAGATCACCGGATTGCTGAACGAAATCGAGAACAGCACGTCGCGGATTTCCGACCTGGTACGCGCGATTAAGGAATACACCTTCATGGACCAGGCTCCTGTGCAGAACGTTGATCTTGTAAAGAGCCTGGAAACCACCCTGATCATTCTGAACCACAAGCTCAAGGGTGGCGTGGAGGTCGAGCGTGATTACCAGCCGGTCCCTTTTCTGGTAGATTCTTTCGGCAGTGAGCTGAATCAGGTTTGGACAAACATCATTGATAACGCCATTGACGCCATGCACGGCCGGGGGAAACTTCGGGTACACACATATCGCGACGACACTTGTGCGGTGGTCGAGATCGGGGACAACGGTCCCGGGATTCCGCCTGAGGTCCAGCCTCATATCTTTGAACCATTTTTCACCACTAAGGGAGTGGGAGAGGGCAGCGGCCTCGGTTTGGATACAGTTCAACGCATTGTGAGGAAGCATAGGGGCAGCATTCAGGTCAGCTCAAGACCGGGCGATACGCGGTTCCAGGTGTGGCTACCGCTTGCGGATCCGCGAGTTTGATCGAGACCTTGCGACTGGCTCGCCCGGCATGGGCCTCGATCTGTATCAGAGGGAGGCAGGCTGAGCGACACCGAATCATGTTCCGGTAGCGGGCACCCGCAGTACCTCGGTTGCGGTCGGCAGAGTGAAGTAAAACGTCGCCCCCCGTCCGGAGTTGGCCGTGGCCCACAAACGGCCACTGTGCGACTCAACAATGGAACGGCTGATCGCCAGGCCCATGCCGGAGCCCTGCGATTTGGTCGTAAAGAATGCATTGAAGATCTGGTCCGCCTTCTCCGCCGGCAGACCTACGCCGCTGTCGATAACTGAGATCAGCAGTCCGCCGTCCTGGCCCAGTTGCGACTTGACCATAAGTACTCCCCCTGTCTCCTTCATCGCCTCGATGCCGTTGAGCATCAGGTTCATGAACAGCTGCTGAAGCTGCACACGGTCGGCGGTGATCTTGGGAAGATCGGGCGCAAGATCGGTACGCATCGAAACCGCGTACCGGTTGGCCTCGCCCCGCAGCAGCACAACTATTTCGCGGATGGTTTCGTTTACATCGACCAACTGACGCTGCGGGGGAGCTTTCTTATACAACGACCGTATACGGTCTATGACGTCGCCGGCTCGTTTTCCGTCCTTCACAATACTGCTTGCTGCATTGCGTATCTCGTGAAGATCGGGCTGGTCGCGCGCAAGCCATTGCAAGCAGATCTCCGCATTCATAATGGTGGCACCGATAGGCTGTTTGATTTCATGCGCCAACGAGGCGGCTAGTTCGCCCATCGTGGTGACGCGGTTTATGTGGGCAAGGTCTGCCTGTAGCTGTTCGGCGCGTTTGCGATCTTCAATGTCGGTCGAGACCCCGTACCATTTGACGATCTTGCCTCGCGCATCCTGCAGTGGCACAGCACGAGTCAAAAACCAACGATATTGCCCATCCGCTGCCCGCCGGTAGCGCACCTCATTTTCGAAGGGCGCTCCGCTCGCCACCGAGGCGCGCCACTTCTCCACATGGCGCTTTAAGTCTTCCGGGTGAAGGGCCGTTTCCCAACCTGAGCCGACTGTCTTCTCGGTGGACAAACCTGTGTATTCCTGCCAGTGACGATTGACGAAGTCCACTGAGCCATCGGGCAAAGCAGCCCAGGCGAATGTCGGCATCGTTTCGATCACGTTCCGAAGTCTCCTTTCCTGACGCCGTAGTTGCTGAGTACGGATTTGATACAGGATCCAGAACAGTGCCACGAAAGCGGCTGCGCATAGCGCGCGGAACCAGTTCGTTTGGTAATAGGCCGGGGCGATCGAAAACTCGAGGAATGTGCCGGCCTCATTCCACACTCCGCTGTTATTGCGAGCGGTAACTTGGAATCGGAATGATCCCGGAGGAAGATTCGTATAGTCGATCTCGCGCAATGTAGTGGGCTCGCTCCAAGCCGAATCCACGCCGTCAAGCCGGTAGCGATAACGCACGGCTTCGGGATTCGACACGTTTACGCCCACGTACCGGAAGGTCAAGCGGTGCCGACCAGGAGGAATACGGATGTGGCTGGCAGGAGCAATAAGCCTGCCGTCGACAAGCGTCCCGTCCAAGCGGATCGTCACCCGAAAGTTCGGTCCATCAAACGCGGAGGGCTGCAGAACTGAGATTCCTCGCTCCAGCGAGAACCAAATGCGGCCGCGATCATCCAACACTACGGAGCGATTGCGCTTTACTCCTGCCACACTCGGGAGGCCCTCTGTGACTCCAAATTCACGATAATCGCCTTCCGCGAACTCTTGTTTCAGTAACGCAGCACGTCTCACTCTCAGAACGCGATCTCGAGTTGTAATCCATAGCCAGCCGTCATTCTCGACGAGGCCGAGAATTTCTCCGTAGAGTGCGTTTGGAACCCCCAGCGGCACATGCACCTCGCCGGATCGAAGGAACGAAATACCTTTCGCAGTGCCGACCCAGAGCGTGTCCGCGTCATCCAAGAATAGGCTTTCGACCGTACCCGGCGGGATGCCGTCGTGGGCAGTATAGGCTATCCAATGCTCGTTCTTAAGTTCTGCTAGACCATTTGGCGTGCCAACAAAGATCTTTCCCGCGCCGTTTCCGGCAATCGCCGAGATTGTGTTGGACGGTAGACCGTCTTTCGTCGTGAAGGTATGCCATTGACCTCCGCGGAATCGGCTGAGACCCTCATTCAGCGTCCCCGCCCAAAGCGTTCCATCCCGTTCTCGATAGATGGAATACACCGCATTCTCGGCGAGACCGCTTTGGCGCGTGTACGTCGAAGCTTCCAGGCCGTCGCCCTGCAGACGGATGCGAGTGAGACCGCCATATTTCCGAGCCACCCATATTTCATCGCCTGCTCCGGCAATAGAATACACGGTGTCATCCATCAGTCCCGCCACTTCAATGGCCTCGATCCGGCCGTGCGAAAGCCGGAACAGCCCTCCATCCCACGGCGCAAACCACACACGCTCTTGTTGATCGACATAAATTGCGCCACAATTGCGGCAGGGTAAACCCGCTGTGCTGAGGTACGTCGTAAACGCGGCGTCGCGGTGCCGCTCGATGATCTCCGGTTCGCCAATCCACAAATTGCCATCGCGATCCTCGAAGAGTGCGGTTACCGTTCCGCGAATGGCCAAGTGATCAAGAGCGTTGATCCTGCCCTCGGTATCAATATCCTTAGCGTGCGCTTTGAATACGTAACCGGTCGTGCCGATCCAGACGTCGCCCTTCTGGCCCTTGGTCAGCGCGAGAATTTTGGAGCTGTCCACTTCCGGAAGCGTTTCGCGAATCAAATTGTCGTTATGCAGGCTCAGCAGACCCTTGTCGGTACCAATTAACAGGGTCGAATCCCCTATCGAAAGAAGGCAGTTCACTCTCACGTTCATAGGGCCTGTGACGCGCTGAACTTCCCGTGCAGAGCCTATCCCAGTAAGACGGAACACACCCACTTCGCGAGTGCCGATCCAAATTGTGCCGTCCGTTGTCTCCGCCGCTGCCGTCGGCCGGCTGGGAAGCTTGCCAGGTTCCACCAAGACTCGAGCTTCCCCATTCTCGTACTCCATCAGCCCCTGCAGTTCGGATGCGAAGAGCAGCCACCCGTCGCGAGTTTTGCCGAGTGAAGCGACTCGGTATTGGTGCTTGCCGTTGTCCGGTAGTGGTCCTTTGAGCGAGCCGGCGCTGTAGCGGAAAAGATGGGTATGGTCATCAGTAGCCCAAAGCTGGCCACTCGAATCTGTCACCAGGCCGAGAACCGGGAATCTCGTTTCGGTGGAATCGCCCTGGACGTTTACAAAACTCAATCCGTCGTACCGGAGGAGCCCTTTACTGGTGCCGATCCAGAGATAGCCATCGGCAGTTTGCGTAATGGAATAGACATACCCGCCCGGAAAACCCCTCGCTATATCCCAGATGTCATGGCTGTGGCTGGGCGCGATAGTGCTCGGGACCGTGCCCAACACTGCGCCGGGCAATAACAGGAACGAACCGAGCCGGAGCAAAAGTCTCATCAGATGGCGGAGACCCCCAGAAAAACTACGGCAAGAACTCGAAGTGATCTATGACGACCTCGGCGCGATGACGGAGATCCGAGGTATTGCCATTTGGCTCCCGGTAAATATAAAGAGTCATGCGCACAGCCTCAGATCCAGCTGTCGGAACTTCGGATGTGAACGTATGTCTGGACACTATAGAGGCTCCAGGCGCTCCAGAAGCTCGGGAGGTGACCATAGTGATCCGGCCGGGCTCCCAGATAATTGTGTGCTTCAGCTTACCCGCAGGGGCAGCGAACCGAGAGATGTTAATCGGCATGAAGGAGGGTTGGACAGCAAACTCGGCATTCTTGTTATCCGGATCACCCCAACGACCAATATTGATATCGAATTCACGGTGATTCTCTTCATCAGTCGAATGATCCCAGGTGAACATTCCGAACACGGCTGCCGGCTCGAGGTTAGAAATATCTTCGACCGTAAACGAATAGGTGCCGTAACCCAGACTACGGGTGAGATTCACTTCGGAGCACGTCCAGCCTTCCTCGCGTTTGATGATTCGAAGGTGAAGGGCGCCGTCCTTGTCTACATAAACATTCTTGGGATCGTAAGGATTGCGCGTACCTCCTCGATCGCTAGGCGGCCAGCGGACCCGCCACGTGAATCCGCTGAAGTTGACAAAGAAGGAGGATGACTTTTCCTGACCTCTGCTGGCCGCGACTGCCTCTACCCCGCGTCCGCGGTTCGGCAATTCGTCCAGGACTGCTGCCGGATGGTATGACGGATCAACCAGCAGCGCCGCATAGTCGGTGCCGAGGTGTGCTTCGTTGCGCCAGACTCCGTCGGGCAAGATAGGCGTGAAAGGGGAAGCCAGTAAGGGCTGCAGCCACCACAGTCTCCCGGTCTTCGAATACACGACAATGTGCTGGCCCTGTCGCGCGCCGCGAACTTTTCCCTCAAGCACGTCCTGCTCGTTCACATCTCCGAGACTCCACTGCGGCACTTGGGTAAACGAGATTTTCGCTTCAACATCCGGCTTTGTCATTTGATGACAGCCAACCAGCGAAAAGACCAGGGTAGTCAAGAGGAGGAACGCGACGGAATGCCGCTTTTTATTCGTGCGACCCTGAATTTCATTCAGTTTTGGCACACGCGTACCATCGCTTGCTTCGTACCGGAAGCCGGAGATCGACATTGTAAAAAGGTTCAGATGAAGTGAGCAACCAGGACAGTCCACAGCAAGGAAGGTGTCATCCCTCCAAACCGAAATGTCCGTCAGTTGCACCATGGGGGATGAGTTCCGGTTTGCCATGGCCAAATCCAGCTAATTCTCGTAAAGGCGAGGTCAGAACCGGATGATTGCGTCGATCGCAAACATGAGCTGGCCTTTGCGCGTGCCATTATCCCACGGCCTCGCGCTCCAGACATATTCGTACCGGACTTCGGGACGGGCCGAGATCAACTCGTTGAACCGGTGGACCAAGATCACAAGCCTTGGAAATCGGAGTGGTTCGCTTTTTCGGCGACTTCGTCTTCGAGTCGAAGGATCAACTAAAATCAACCTACAACAAATGACCGAATTACCGTGGACACGGCATTTCTGGAATAGAAGATCAGAATGGCCCCGGCCACAGCCGCTTGGAGAAAACCACGAACGAGTCTCCCGGTTTGCGTCAGGTTGAAACTGCTTCCTAGGCACCGCTTTGCGGAAAGAACTCCGCGCTGATATTTCTCAATTCCGTCGACCGTAGGTCCGCTTAGAGTTTGCTTCCAGGCGGCGGCCGTCCGGAAGTCAGCGTCGATGTTGGTTTGCGCCTCTTCACGGGAGGCGAAGCCACACGCGATGATCCTGGGGCCCGCGATGAGTTCCCGCAACGATTCTTCCTCGGAATAGGCAATCACGAAGCGCTCCGAAGGACCTTCTGCCCGACGGGCCTCGATCACTGCGTATTGTGCGATCGGAGAATCAACCAACCCGGTCATGAATCTACCCTCAGCCCATCCGTGCCCACCAAAGACACGGTACGTACTGAGTATTTTGCAAGCCAGATGCCAAACAGATTTTGTCTGTCAGGGATTCTCTTGCGACGTATGCGTCCGTCCTTTGTATGCCGTAGTTACTCTCAGGGTATGAGAACAAGGGGTAAATCGTTTCCAGTCGATCGGCGTATCACTTCTGCCACGCATTTTCAGCCTGGTGGGTGGTTGGCGGGTCCTGTTTGAGGACCAGATGGGAGTCTTTCGATAGACAACTGTCGGCATTTCGACTAGCTCACGACATCAGTGGGGAGCCATCGCCAAGTGCCTTTCGCCTTCCGTGACTCCTTTGTCCCGGCAGCACGTGCTGACGCTATCTCCGTCTCAAGAAGCGCCGAGAGCAAGACGCCTTCGCAGTGGTATGACGGTTCTATGGAGGCGGGACTGCGTAGGCGACTGCCGCTCTTGGCGCGAATTGCCACATGCCGCTTTGATGCTGTGGCTCATGATTCAGTCACATTATCGCGCAAACCAATGTCTGTCTCTGAACCGAGTTAAGAATGCAGGTCTCATCATGAAACTGGTTTGGCAAATCAGTTGCTGATTTGTGAGATGCAGCGACACGAGGTGGAGCTTCCAGAAAAGTGAGTAACTGCTGTTTGGGCAGCTCCTCGGTGAACCATAGCGGAAGCAAAAGCAGAGACCGATCAGGGACAACTGCGAAACAGAGGAAAGAAGAGTCGGCCACGTTCTTCTCTTGCGTTGTGCGAGACCGGAGTCCAGCAGGATGCCCTCGAAGAGAACTCTGTCATCGGACAGGCTTGTCGGAGCCCATTACGTATTTCATCAGCCTGGGACCAGCCCACCGCAACAGTTCAGGGCTTAGGAACAGATCAGGCGTTGGACCAGTTCCACTCCGCCACCGGTGAAGACGAGATGCATATGAATCACGGCGAGTACTCAACAAATGTACATGAGCACTCGGGCCACAACCGGCACGCCGGGCACCCTGTGGCCAAGTTTCGGGACAAATTCTGGCTGAGCCTGGCGCTCACTTTTCCAGTGGTCCTCTGGTCTGACGAGGTACAGCGCTGGCTTGGCTACCACGCCCCCTCTGTTCCGGGATCGCGATTCATCCCTGCCATTCTGGGAACCATCATCTTGGTGTGCGGCGGAAGCGTTTTTATTCAGGCCGCGTGGCGCGAGCTCTCCGGCCGCCAGCCGGGCATGATGACCCTGATCAGCCTGGCGATCGTTGTTGCATTTTCCGCTTCCCTTGCTGCGACTTTCGGTGTTTTCGAAGTTGACGTCTGGTGGGAACTTGCAACATTGATCAGCATCATGCTCCTAGGGCACTGGCTAGAGATGAAAGCGGTTACCCAAGCCCAAGGAGCGCTCGCCGCGCTCGCCGCGTTGCTGCCAGACAGCGCCGAGCGGGTAACGGAGTCAGGCATCGACAAAGTGCCTCTCGCGCGGTTGCGCGTAGCCGACGTCGTCCTCGTGCGACCCGGATCTCGCGTACCTGCTGACGGGATCGTGTTGGAGGGCACGGCCGATGTCGATGAGTCCCCGGTCACCGGTGAGTCACGGCCGATTTCTAAAGCGTCAGGCGCCGCCGTAGTGGGCGGAACGGTTGCCGCTGGTGGAAGCCTCCGAGTGCGCGTAACAGCCGTCGGGGAAGAAACGGCACTCTCAGGCATCATGCGGCTTGTGGCTGCTGCGCAGGCTTCCGGCTCGCGGGCGCAAGCTTTGGCCGACCGCGCAGCCGCACTTCTTTTCTACATTGCGGTCACTGCGGGTACGATGACGTTGGCGTATTGGTGGTTGGTTGGTGATAAAGAACACGCGCTCGTCCGAACAGCCACAGTACTCGTCATTGCCTGCCCGCACGCGCTTGGGCTTGCAATTCCCCTTGTAATTGCGATTTCAACCTCTCTCGGCGCACGAAATGGCCTGCTCGTGAAAGATCGCTTGGCACTCGAACGCGCCCGCGATTTGGACGTGGTCATCTTCGATAAGACGGGAACACTTACCCGTGGAGTTCCTGTTCTTTCGGGAGTCGTGACTGTCACTGGTATCGACGAAGGAGAATTGCTGGAACTCGCCTCAGCAGTAGAAGGTGACTCCGAGCACCCGATCGCGAAAGCCATCGTAAGCGGCGCCGGCCGTCGTGATGTCAAACGTCAGCAATCGGCAAACTTCAAGGCACTGCCGGGGCGAGGAGCGAGCGCGACCGTGAACGGACATAGTGTGGCCGTCGGCGGCCCGAGAATGCTGGCGGACGCCAAGACAGCCGTCCCAGCCGAACTCGATAAGACTGTGAGGATCTGGGAGTCCGAAGGACAGACAGTACTCTATGTCCTTCGAGACCGCGCCGTGATCGGTGGACTCGCGGTTGAAGACGAGATTCGGCCCGAGTCTGTTGAGGCAGTCAAGGCGCTGCACGAGCTTGGCATCCGAGTGGCGATGATCACCGGGGATTCACAAACCGTAGCAGATTCAGTTGCGAAGCGCCTCGGGATTAACGAAGTCGCGGCACACGTTCTGCCTGCCGACAAGGCATCCGCAGTCGAGCAGTTCCAGGCCGGCGGCAAGAGAGTGGCAATGGTCGGCGATGGCGTGAATGATGCGCCAGCGCTGGCGACGGCGGACGTTGGAATCGCAATCGGTGCCGGCACGGACGTCGCAGTGGAATCTGCCGGAATTGTTCTAGTGCGCAGTGATCCCCGTGACGTTGTTCGTGCGATCGAACTTTCGCGGGCCGCATACCAAAAAATGGTACAAAATCTGGTGTGGGCAACGGTCTATAACGTGATTGCCATTCCGGCGGCTGCTGGGATGTTTATCCGATGGGGAGTTAATCTGCCCATGAGCGTGGGCGCAATCGCGATGAATCTTTCCACGATCATTGTGGCACTCAACGCGCATCTTCTCCGTCGCGTAAGACTTAGATCTTGAGGGCTATGCAGGCTTCTTAGCCTCGCCGCAGAACACAATGACCTTACCCTTCTGCGACCGCGCAAGGAGCCGCTCTTTTCTTTGGAATTTCGCAGGTACGTAGAACTCAAATATGCGGGCCATTACTGCCTCCTCCCTTCTTGAAATCCTTTGTCTTTTGGCTTTCCAATCGGATATTGGTTTGGAGCGGAGAAGCCAGCCACCAGCAACGAACAGAATCATCCAAACGAGCTTTTGCATGAGTAGCTTCTGTCGAGCGTCCGCCCTCATCCAGATGTCATTCCCTAATTGACGATTCTCCAACACGGTGTGGAGCACTTGGGTTGCCAAAGATCTGAACACGAGCCTGCAGATGGAGAGCGAATTGCTGGCGCATTAAGTCGTAACACATGAAAGATTTTGAGCAACTCGTTGGCGGTGAGAAAGAGGATGGGTGTTAGGTAGCAGCTTTTGTCATTTCCAGGTTTTACTTTATGTCGGATCAAGCTCCAACCCCGTGGTTTCACAGCAACCGTTACAGTGCCGAGGCCGCGTGTGAGCACTGCGGCGGTGCCGTTCGCCACGAGCCCAGGTGCATGACGCTCAACCCAGAGATGTTTTTGTGCCTACAAGATTGTCATGGATCCCACCGCACTGACTGTAGGGGATACCTTCATACTTCACTCGCTCGGCGCCGCGTGGTCGAAGCAAGGTTGCCAGGATGATTGCGCCCAGCAATCAGTAAACCGGTAATTCCTCCGAACCTTTTCGACCGCAGAGGAATTTCCTTAACCCAGAGGGCCAACGTGCGCATGTAAGAGGGAGCCCGAAAATGGAGAGCAAATTGCCAGGGCAACAAGTTGTGAAATTTCGAGTACAAACCGTCCTCGAGCGGCTCTTTGGCTGCTGGCATCGCAACGTGAGCCGTCCATTCACGATTTCGGGCCGGACTTACGAGGTGTGCCTTGATTGTGGAAAGCAGTTTGCGTACGCTCGCGTTGACTTTCAGCATAGCGCATTGGACGGTACCCGATGACTCTTGAACTCAAAAGCTACCGGTCCAAAGCGCTCCCGGTTTTGTGCACGCACCTCTTGACGCTCCGGGTCGAGTCCGGAAACGCACGCGGCGTTGCAATATCTTCGGCAACATTGCCGAGATGCTGTGCCTGAACCACATAAACGTTAAGTTATCCGCCGAAGTGGCGCAGATATGCCACGAGCAGGATGATTTAGCCAGGAGTTCAGAGTGTGGGACCGTGACTTAAACCACTCAATCGTGCGTTGTCGGCTCCAAGGTCACGGCTGTAGAATGACCCAATCCATGGGCGACAAATGGCTATGCGGGCCCATGAGCCGACCTGTCGTTGCAAGGCGGCGATCACTCCAAGCAGCAATGTAGCGATCGTGTGAAGGCGGAGAAGAAGCGTCGTGGAGCTTACAGAATACGCCTTCGAGCCCTTGCGCAAGGATGAGGAGTTCATCCTATACCGGGGTCGGAGCAGAAACCCAAAAGACGCCGGGGCACCGTCCATTCTTTCGCTTGCACCTGTCTCCACACGCCCTGCGCCAGAAACCGTTAAGAAGATTGAGCACGAATATTCGTTTAGGAGCGAACTGGACGCGGCATGGGCAATTCGGCCCCTTGCCTTATCTCGGCACAACGAGCGAACGGTGCTTGTGCTTGAAGACCCTGGTGGTGAGCCTCTTAATCGCCTCATTCACGGACCGATGGAAATAGGGCAGTTTTTGCGCATCGCCACTGGTCTCGCGACGGCAAGCGGCCAGTTGCACAAGTGTGGTCTGATCCACAAAGACCTGAAGCCACACAATGTGCTTGTAGATCCCACCACCGGCAAAGTTTGGCTCATGGGCTTCGGGATCGCATCGCGCCTCCCGCGCGAACGCCAGTCACCCGACCCTCCCGAATTCATCGCTGGAACGCTCGCTTACATGGCACCCGAGCAGACGGGTCGGATGAACCGCTCGATCGATGCCCGCAGTGATCTCTACGCCCTCGGTGTCACGCTCTACGAGATGTTGACCGGCATTCTGCCCTTCACGGCTTCGGATCCTATGGAATGGGTACATTGCCATATTGCAAGACAGCCGGTACCACCGAGCGAGCGGCTTCGCAATGTGCCAGGCTCCATCTCTGCGATCATCATGAAGCTCCTCGCCAAAACGCCTGAGGAACGGTATCAGACGGCAGTCGGTACAGAAAACGACCTTCGGCGTTGCCTTGTTGAATGGAAAGCTCAGGGTCGCGTCGACGAATTCGTGCTCGCCCAACACGACACGCCAGACCGGCTATTGGTCCCCGAGAAATTGTACGGGCGAGCACGCGAGATCGAGACCCTGCTAAGTTCCTTCGACCGCGTCGTAGCCAGCGGCACTCCAGAGCTGGTGCTCGTGTCCGGATATTCTGGGATCGGCAAGTCCTCGGTCGTCAATGAGCTCCACAGAGTACTAGTTCCCCCACGCGGCCTTTTTGGATCGGGCAAGTTCGACCAGTACAAACGCGATATCCCTTATGCCACTTTAGCGCAAGCCTTTCAGAGCCTTATCCGTCCGCTTCTGGGCAAGAAAGAAACAGAACTGCGCGGATGGCGGGATGCGCTGCTTGAGGCGTTGGGTCCGAATGGTCTCCTCATTGTGGATCTCGTCCCGGAATTGAAGCTCATCATAGGAGAACAGCCTCCGGTCCCTGAGCTTCCGCCACAGGACGCGCAACGCCGCTTCCAGTTCGTATTCCGGCGCTTTATCGGCGTATTCGCGCGCCCGGAGCATCCGCTTGCCCTCTTCCTCGACGATTTGCAATGGCTCGACGCGGCAACGCTCGATTTACTCGAGGATCTCTTGACCCAGCCGGATGTGAGCCACTTGATGTTGATCGGTGCCTACCGAGACAACGAAGTGAATTCCGCTCATCCGCTGATGCGCAAGCTCGAAGCGATCCGCCAAACTGGAGGGGCAGTGAATGAGATCGTCCTTGCGCCGCTGGTCCCTGAAGACCTGGGAAAGCTGATTGCGGATTCTCTTCACGGCGAGCCGGAGCGCTCTGCTCCGCTGGCGCAGCTCGTCCACGAGAAGACGGGGGGCAATCCATTTTTCGCCATTCAGTTTGTTTATGCGCTTTTCGAAGAGGGTCTGCTCACGTTCGATCATGGCGCCGCACGATGGTATTGGGACCTGAATCGCATTCACGCCAAGGGTTACACCGATAATGTGGTGGACCTCATGGTGGGGAAGTTGAACCGCCTGCCCGTCGAAACCCGAAACGCATTGCAGCAGCTTGCCTGCCTGGGCAACAGGTCACAGTTTGCTCTACTGGCGATGGTTTACGAGGACTCGAAGGAGGAAATGCATCGCAAGCTTTGGGAAGCGGTCCGAACGGGCCAGGTCTTCCGCTCGGAAGATTCCTATAGCTTCCTCCACGACCGTGTCCAGGAAGCAGCCTATACTTTGATCCCGCAAGAATTGCGCGCCGAGGCTCATCTCCGAATAGGGAGAATGCTCGCGGCGCGCACTCCTCCGGAGAAACGGCAGGAGGAGATCTTTGGGATTGTGAATCAGCTCAACCGCGGGGCGGCCTTGATCACCTCACAACAGGAACGGGAGCAACTGGCCGAGCTCAACCTGATCGCCGGCAAGCGCGCCAAGGCCTCCACGGCCTACCCCTCAGCGCTGAAGTATCTCAATGTCGCTGCAACACTCCTGACGGACGACTCTTGGAAGCGTCAGCATGAGCTCACGTTCGCCCTGGAATTGCACCGGGCCGAATGCGAGCTCCTGACCGGCCAGTCGACAGTCGCGGAGGAGCGCTTGACTAAGCTCTCATCTCGCGCCACGAACACGGTCGACCTAGCGGCAGTCGCATGCTTGCGCGTGGATCTGTACACCACCCTCGCTCAGAGCGACCGTGCCGTTGACGTCGGCCTCGAATACCTTCGGCATCTCGGTGTCCAATGGTCAGCGCATCCGACAGAAGAGGAAGCGCGGCGAGAATACGAGCGGATCTGGTCGCATCTCGGGAGCCGCGCGATTGAGCAGCTTATCGAATTGCCGTTGATGAGCGATTCCACCTGCCTCGCGACGCTGGACGTTCTCACCAAAGTTGTGCCGCCAGGAATGTTTCGGGACGCGAACTTTGGTGCTTTGGCCATCTGTCGAGCGGTAAATCTCAGTCTCGAGCACGGTAACAGCGATGGGTCGTGCTTCGCCTATGTATACCTGGGGATGCTAGCGGGCCCCCAGTTCGGAAATTACGGAGCTGGATTCCGATTCGGTCAGCTTGGCTATGAACTGGTCGAGAGAGGCAGGTTGCGGCGTTTCCAAGCCAGAACCTATATGCTGTTCGGAAGTCACGTGATGCCCTGGACGAAACATGTCCGGGCCTGCCGTGACTTGGTGCATCGGACAATCGAGACCGCCAACAAGGTCGGCGACCTTACATTTGCAGCATACAGCCGCAATAACCTGAACACGAATCTTCTAGCGACCGGAGATCCGCTTGCGGAGGTGCAACGAGTAGCTGAAGAAGGGCTCGAGTTTGCCCGGACTGCACGGTTTGGTCTCGTCATTGACATCATCACCGCGCAACTCGGGCTTATTCGCACGCTCGGCGGGAAGACGCCGAAATTTGGCAGCTTTGACGATGGGCAGCTTGATGAGATCCACTTCGAACATCATTTGGAAAATGACCCGGCGGCGCTGCCGGAATGCTTCTACTGGATCCGAAAGCTGCAGGCTCGTTTTCTTGCCGGGGACTACGGTTCCGCGATCAACGCTTCGTTGAAGGCGCAACGATTGCTTTGGACTGCGCCATCGAACCTCGAAATGGTCGAGTATCAGTTCTATGGCGCGCTTTCCCACGCCGCGTCCTGGAACTCCGCTTCCTCTGACGAGAAACAGCAGCATTTCGAGGCTCTTACAGCTCACCACAGACAGATCGAAGTGTGGGCGCAGAACTGCCCCGAGAATTTCGAAAACCGCGCGAGACTCGTGAGCGCTGAGATCGCACGGATAGAGCACCGTGACCCAGATGCCATGCGCCTCTATGAGCAGGCGATCCTCTCCGCGCGTACAAACGGCTTTGTTCATAACGAGGCGCTTGCCAACGAACTCGCTGCGCGTTTCTACGCAGCACGTGGTTTCGAAAGGATCGCAAACACCTATCTGCGGGACGCTCGGTACGGCTACCTTCGTTGGGGGGCCGCTGGTAAGGTGCGGCAACTCGACGAGTTATATCCGCACCTTCGGGAGAACGACAGGGTTGCGGGTGCCACGGGCACGATCGGCGCGCCCGTCGAATACCTGGATCTAGCAACCGTGATCAAAGTCTCGCAGGCTGTGACAGGCGAGATGGCTCTGGAGAAGTTGATTGATACGCTGATGCGCACCGCAATTGAGCACACTGGCGCTGAGCGGGGGCTGCTGATTCTGCCCCAAGGTGCCGAGCTGCGGATTCAGGCAGAAGCGATTACTCCAGGCAGCTCGGTCAACATCAATCTCATCGACAAACCGATCTCCAACGGTGAACTGCCGGAGCAGATCGTGCAATATACTGCACGTACGCTGGACAGCATCATCCTCGAAGATGCCTGGGCTCGGGGCTCGTTCCCCAACGACGAGTACATTGGTCGCACGCACGCCCGATCGATCCTGTGCGTTCCACTGATAAAACAGGGCAGGTTGATTGCCGTCCTTTACCTGGAAAACACATTAGCCGCCAACGTCTTTACGCCGCGAAGAACTGCGGTATTAAATGTGCTCGCTTCAGCCGCGGCGATTTCGCTCGAAAACAGCCGTTTGTATCATGATCTCCAGGAACGGGAAGCCAAAATTAGGCGGCTAATAGACGCCAATGTTGTCGGGATCTTCATCTGGGACTTCGAAGGTCGAATTCTTGAGGCGAATGACGCGTTTCTGTGCATCGTGGGATATGACCGTGACGATGTCGTCGGGGGGCGCCTGCGCTGGACGGACCTAACACCGCCTGAATGGTTGGAACGCGACACACAACAGTCGATGCCAAAGCTCAAGATGACGGGGAGCTTGCAACCCTTCGAGAAGGAGTACTTCCGGAGAGACGGCAGCCGCGTGCCCGTACTCAACGGTCTTGCGACTCTTGACGAAACCGGGAACCGAGGTCTGGCATTCGTGCTTGATCTCACCGAACGCAAGCGCGCTGAAGAGGAGCGCGATAGGCTGCACCGGCTAGAGGCAGATCTCGCGCATATCAACCGGGTGAACACGATGGGGGAACTGACCGCCTCGCTAGCTCACGAAATCAAGCAACCCATTGGGGCGGCGGTAACCAACGCAGAAGCCTGTTTGCGATTACTTGATCGCGATGAGCCGGATCTGCCCGAGGCGCGAGAAGCTGCCTTGGAAATGGTCCGAGACGCCAGGCGTGCAGCCGAAGTCATCGACCATGTCCGGTCGCTGTACCGAAAAGGTTCTTCACAACTGGACATAGTTGACGTAAACCAAGTCATCGGAGACATGGTTGTTATGTTGCGCAGCGAGGCGTATCGGCATTCCGTTTCGATGCGCGCCGATCTCGCCGAAGGGCTCCCCACAGTCATGGCAGATCGCGTGCAGTTGCAGCAGGCCTTGATGAATCTCATGCTCAATGGTATCGAAGCGATGAATGATACCAGCGGGGAACTGAGCGTCCGATCCAAGACAACGGAGGATGGCCAATTACTGATTTCGGTGAGTGATTGCGGTATCGGGCTTCCGGTGAAGCAAGGCGAGCGTATTTTCGACGCGTTCTTCACCACCAAGCCGAACGGCACCGGCATGGGACTGTCCATCAGTCGGACGATCATTGAGTCCTATGGTGGCCATTTGTGGGCGACTCCCAACGCCGAACGTGGTACAACGTTTCATTTCACGCTGCCGACGAAGGTAAAAGCCTCCTCGCCTTCAGCCGCGTGACTTACGCTCATTGCCAATGTGAGCACCACCGACGAGTACGGGAAACGACCCAGGGGGATTGTAACGAGAACCTTCTGTCGGCCACGCCTGGCGCTTATGCTCCGTCTTCTTGGGCCTCTGGCGCAGCCGAAGGTTTGAATATGAGTAACCCAGCATGCGATCAAATAATAGTCTTGGTCCGGGGTGATCGCTTTGCGACGGCGAAGGTGTCGGAGAAGTCAGAGAAGTTATGGCGACGGGCCGGAAGTCTTGGGAAGCTGCGGTAATCAGTTTCGGGTAATAATAAGGAGAATCGGTAATCCGTGCTGTGCAAGTAAATTCTTATTAAAGCGCGTGGAAGTGGTTGAATTCATTGGCGTCCCCGGAGGGATTCGAACCCTCGTTTGCGCCGTGAAAGCAATGTGTCCTGACGAAAGTTACTGAAACCACGCAACACGGATGGCTACCAAAAGCGGTTTCAGTAAGGGTTGGAAGGTCTTCGTGGATCATAAATGGAGCAAGAAACCGAAGTCGAAAGCCTCAAAGCGTCCTGTTCCCCTCCATCCGGTTCTCGCGGCCCATCTCCTCAACTGGCGCCGCGAAACGCCGTACAGCAAGGAAGAGGAACTTGTGTTCCCCTCTTTCAAGCTGAAGGGCAAGAAGCCACCTCGAGCCAACATGCTGCTGTCCGATCACCTTCGGCCAGCAGCCCTCAAAGTCGGAGTTGTGGCGCCGCCCCGAACAATCGGGTTCCACACGTTCCGACGAACGCTGGCGTCGGTCCTAGTGGCAAACAACTACGATCCAAAACTCGTGCAAGAACTGCTCCGCCATTCCAACATCAAGACCACCCTAGACATCTATGCCCAAGCCATTACGTCGGCCAAACTGGAGGCTCAAGGGATGTTTTTGACCGAACTACTCAAGGGATCATGGACGGAGAAGAAACCGGCAACGAGCTTCGTTGTTTAGCGCGCACCCTCGTTTTGTGGGCATATTGTGGGCTAGCTCAAATCGAAGGATTCCGAATAAGTGCTTTGAAATGTGGTGGCCAGGGACGGAGTTGAACCGCCGACGCCAGCCTTTTCAGGGCTGCGCTCTACCACCTGAGCTACCTGGCCACGTTTCCAGAGCCGCTGGCGGAGGCCTGCTCGAACTCTCCGCTTCAGCCCGTTTGGCGGGAGGAACGACTGAAGCCCAACGGAATGCGCATGGAACGCTCTCGATTATAGCAATCGCTTCTATTTCCCTCAACGTTGACGGTACGTTAGAGAAAGCACGCCACCGACTTGCACGATTGACAAAGTGTCTTCCATCCGTGCACTCAAGAAAGTTGTTGAACAACTCTTTATGCAAAGCTCTTCACGAATTCCACAAGGCTGCGTAACGCGATTCCTGACGGGCCTTTCGCGATCCAGGGCTTCTGCTCTTCCATCCAGGCCGTGCCCGCGATGTCGAGATGAATCCACGGCGTGTCCTCAGCGAACTCTTTCAGGAACATAGCAGCCGTGACCGCTCCGCCCCATCGTCCGCCGGAGTTGACGATGTCAGCGATCGAGGATCGGATCTGCTCTTTGTATTCGTCGTCCAGCGGCATGCGCCACATCTTTTCGCCGGCCTTGGCGTTGGCCGCATGGAAACGGTCGTACATGTCGTCATCATTGGCGAAGATTCCGGCGTTGTTGTATCCGAGCGCGACCACGACCGCGCCGGTAAGAGTTGCTGCGTCGACCAGGTGCGTGCAGCCGAGTTGCCGGGCGTAGTAGAGACCGTCGGCCAGCACCAGCCTACCTTCCGCATCGGTGTTGATGATCTCGATCGATTTGCCTGACATTGCGATCTGCACGTCGCCTGGCTTCTGCGCCTTCCCTGACGGCATGTTTTCAGTCGCGCACACAATGCCAATGACCTTCACTTTCGGCTTCAGGAGGGCGATGGCGCGCATGGCGCCAATCATCGTAGCGCCACCGGCCATGTCGTACTTCATCTTCTCCATGCCGTCGGCCGGCTTGATGGAGATACCTCCCGTGTCGAACGTAATTCCCTTCCCGACCAATCCGAGTACCGGCTTCTGCGGCGCACCAGCAGGCTCGTAGCTCATGACGATCAGCGCTGGAGGCTCATCGGATCCCTGAGCGACGCTCCAGAAGGCTCCCATCTTCATCTCTTTGATCTTGTCGGCCCCGTACACCTCACATTTCAAACCGACTTCAGCACACATCTTCTTCGCCCGCTCCGCGAGAATCGTCGGGGTCATGCGGTTCGAAGGCTCGTTGACGAGATCGCGTGTAAAATTCTGCGACTCGCCGACGATCCGAGCCTCATTGGCCGTTTTCTCGAGCGCGCCCGTATCTCCGCTTGCGATGATGGTCACTTCTTCGATCTTTTCATCTTTCCGGTCACTGCGGTAATAGTCAGGGTCAAAATTCCCAACATGCGCCCCTTCAACAATCGCTCGGACCGCTTCGTCCGCAGGAATTTCTCGAGGAGCGATGAAGGCAAAGCTCCGAATACCCCTCGACTTCAGCGTACGGACGGCTGCCCCCGCGCTCCGACGCAGGTCGTAGCTCGAAAATTTCTTTGCCGCTCCACCCGAAATCAGCAACAGACGTTTCGCCTTCAAGGAAGAGGGTTTATGCAGGAGATTCGTTTCAAGAGCTTTGCCGCTTACTTCGCCACTCGCCAACAAGTCGGATGCGGCTGCTTGGATTGCCGGGTCCGCCGCGGATACTTTCAATTCGGGCTTCTTTCCCTTCTCATTGGATGCGGCATTTGAGTAATCGAGCACGATGGCAACCACGGATTCAACTTCAAGAGCAGACGGTGCAGTGGAAGAAAGTTTTGTTTTCATATTTGGATTAAGGTAATTCTTGTGTTGTTCCAGTATCGTCGGCGGGGACGCTATTGCGCAAGAGACGCCACAAGAAACAATGCCTCCGGGTCGCAGATCCGGGCCCGGGCTCGCCTCTCACACTTGACCGGAATCCCTCACGAGCCATGAGCTCTCCCCATTCCTTAACCAATGAGTTGCTGTCCTGAAAAGGCTTTCTGCTACACTTTCGCGCATGAGCCCAACTACACGAAGACAGTTCGTCGAGCAATGCGCGTGTGTGGCGGCCGGAGCGTGTTTGTTACCGAGTCTAGGACGAGCTGCGGTTTCAGGGCCTTCCATTCCCTTCCCCGGTAACCCGCGAGAGCGAGTGGCGGTAGCAGCTTACCCGTTTCGCGAGTTCATCGTCGGATGGAAGGGTTGGGATGGGAACGCTCCGAGCAAGGTACCGCGAGAACAGCAGATGGAGTTGAAAGATTTCGCCGCCCACGTCGCCGAGAAGTTCAAAGTGCACCACATCGAGCCATGGAGCCCAATCTTCCCTTCGACTGATCCGAGGTATCTTGAACAATTCCGAGCGTCGGTGGAGAAGGCAAAGTCGAGTGTCGTTGATATCGCGGTGGATGGTGGACACAGCCAGTATGCCATAGACAAGGCCGAGCGCGAGAAGGCAGTCGCGTCGAGCAATCAATGGGTGGACGTGGCGGTCGCACTCGGATCCCCAAACATTCGCACACACATTGATGGCGCCAAAGATTCAAAACCTGATGTGGGACGCACAGCGGCCACCCTTGCGCGCATCGCCGAGTACGGTTCTAAGAAGAACGTTGTGATTCATTTGGAAAACGACAATCCGGTCAGCGAGGATCCGTTTTTCATCGTCGAGGTGATTCAGAGGGTCAATAGTCCGTGGCTGCGTGCGCTGCCCGACTTCGGTAATTCACTGGCGGCGCACGATGAAGCCTTTCAAGATCGCGCGATGGAAGCCATGTTCGCGCATGCCTACGGGATCTGCCACGTCAAGGATGGCGAGGTGGACGACAAGGGTCAGGCTTCGCATGTTGACCTTGCAAAGACGTTCGCGGTACTGAAGAAGCACGGCTACCGGGGATATTGCTCAATCGAGTATGACGCTCCCGGCGATCCCTACAAACCGACGGCAGCGCTGGTGGAAGCGACGATCAAATATCTTTCTTAAGCACTCGTCTTCGAGAGTCTGCCCTTCAACCGAAGGGAAACAACATCGTCGACTGGGGAATAGACGAAGCAATGGCGGGACAAGGAATTCAGCGGCGTAAGGTTTTACGCATTCTGGGGACGGCTGCGGCTGCGGCAACATTTCCGGGATTCAGTAAATGGGGATTCGCGTGCGGCCACGTTGGGAATGCGGCATTATTGATCAGGCCTGCGTCCTACCATCCGATATTTTTCGACGTCGAGGAGTATGCAACGGTCGAACGACTCGCCGAGATGATTATTCCGAGCGACGAGACGCTAGGAGCAAAAGAAGCGGGCGTAGCGGAGTTTATCGATTTCATGGTGGCGAGCGATCCCGAAGTCCAATATCCGTTTCGCATGGGATTGGCTTGGCTGAATGCGCATAGCGAGAGTAGCGCAGGCAAGAAGTTTCTGGACCTCTCGGGCGAACAGCAGAATTCCCTGCTCGTACCCCTCGGTTTCAAGAGTAAGGCTCGGCCGGGCGAGGAAGACGGGCGGAAATTCTTCGCGCTGGTTCGCGAGTACACCGTAACAGGGTTCTATACGAGTGAGATCGGGTTTAAGGAATTGGACAATCCCGCATTGAAGTTCTACGCCGAATCGCCAGAGTGTCCGCACAAAAATGATCGCGAACACAAACATTTGTCGCAGGCGAAATCCTGATAACCAGTATGGGGGAACAAATCTACGACGTGATTGTGATCGGGACGGGAGCCGGCGGCGGCATGGCGATTAAGACGCTGTGCGAAGCGGGGTTAAAAGTGTGTGCCGTGAACGCGGGTCGCAGACTGGATCCGGAGAAGGATTTCCGTTATCACCGCATGCCCTGGGACATGAAGTTTCGCGGGCTCGACGATCCGAAGCGGCGCGGCGAATCCTATGGCTACATGGACAACGAATACACCAAAGCCGCATGGGATCACGAAATTCCATTCACAGTTGCGCCCGCGACAAAGTGGATGTGGCCACGGTGCAATGCGGTTGGGGGGAAGACAAATTTCTGGGGCCGGAGTTCAGCGCGTTTTGCCGATATCGATTTCCGTGCGGCATCGCTCGATGGCTATGACGTGGATTGGCCGCTAACCTACGCCGAAATCGATCCCTTCTATACTCGCGTCGAGAAGATGATGGGCGTGGCCAGCACCGTGCAGAACCGTCCTAGCAATCCTGACGGAAATTACTTGCCCCCTTTCAAGTTTCGATGCCTCGATTACATTCTGGAGGCGGGTTGTAACAAGGTGGGAGTGCCGTACCTGCCGGATCGTTGCGCGCAGCTCACACAGCCGCATGAAGGGCACCCGGCATGCCACTTTTGCGGGGAATGCACGACCGGCTGCGATGTAGGCGCGTTCTTCTCAACACCGTATTTTCTTTTGCCGAAGGCGGAGGCGACGAAGAAACTCGAGTTGCGCACCGATGCTTTGGCCAAGAACATCCTGGTAGACGGAAACGGGCACGCTGCAGGCGTCACCTACATCGATCGCAAGACCAAACAAGAAGTGGAGGTGTATGGGCGCACAGTGGTTGTCGCGGCGGGATGCGTCGAGTCGTCACGAATCATGCTCAACTCAAAATCGCGGCACTGGCCGAACGGAATCGCCAATTCCAGCGGTCAACTGGGCCGCAATCTCTGCGACCATCTTTACGGCGAATCGGCGCGCGGATACCTGCCGCAACTACTGGGACAGCCGAGTTTTCCGGACCACGTTGCTGATAGCACAATCGCATGGATGCCGCGCTGGCAAAACCTGAAGGACCCTCACGAAGAAACTTTCATTCGCGGATATTCAGTCTATCCCGACGGGGGGTGCACGGAATTTCCCTGGTTCGCGAACGCGCTCGACGGTTTTGGTTCATCGTTCAAGCATGAAATCAAGCAGCGTTATCCCACACCAGTAAGTTTCGGGATTCAGGCGCCGACGCTGCGATCGGATACCAACTACATGGATCTCGATCCTGAGATCAAGGATCCTTACGGTATCCCGGTGGCGCGCATGCATTTCAAGTGGGACGAAAACGTGCTGAAGATGTGGGAACACTCCAAGCAGGTCTGCGCCGAGGTGCTGAAGGCGTCAGGAGGTGTGTTGGAGGAATCGGGAGATGCTCCAGAGATTCCCGGCTTTAGCCTGCATGAAACTGGAACCTGCCGCATGGGCAATGATCCGAAGAAATTCGTGACCAATCGATTTGGCCAAACCCATGATGTACCGAACCTTTACGTGTGCGACGCGAGCGTCTTTCTGAACTGCACCGACAAGACGACTACGATCAGCATCCTGGCGTTCACGCTTCGCACCTCAGAACATCTGATCGAACACTTCCGCCGCGGCGAGCGCCAAGGCGCGTGAATAGCGCGGATGCCGGGCCGGCGGGAACCCTCCAAGCCCGAACCCAACTCGGCCGACTGCGCGAACTGGCGGCCCTCTTCCTGAAGCTGGGTGCCATCAGCTTCGGTGGACCGGCAGCGCACATTGCGCTCCTCGAGGGAGAGGTTGTCCGCGAGCGACAGTGGGTAACGCGACAACAATTCCTGGACATGCTGGGAGCGGCAAACCTTATCCCTGGGCCCACGTCCACCGAGATGGCGATCAATGTTGGATTCGTTCGCGCGCGCTGGGCCGGGCTGTGTGTGGTGCCAGCTTCATTCTGCCGGCCGCGCTCATCACGGGAGCGTTTGCGTGGGCCTATGTGCGTTTCGGATCGTTGCCGCAGGCAGCGTCGGTTCTGGCGGGAATCAAACCAGCAGTGTTGGCGGTAATCGCAGTCGCGATCTGGCGCCTGGGAAAGACTGCAGTAAAGGACGCGGGGCTGGGCCTGCTGGGCGCGCTCTCTCTGGCTGCGTTCCTGTTCGGGCTGAATCCAATTCTGATTCTGTTCGGCGGCGGGCTTCTTGGCATGCTGGCAAAGCGAGCTTCCAGTCTTGGGTCTGAGGCTCTTTTCATCTTCGTACCCCGGAAGAACGGTTTCCCTCCGTCGCTGCGCGTCGCTGGCTACGCCGCGTCGGGATCCATCGCCGCCGGGGCTCTCCCACTCCGCCCGTCGATTGGCCAGATTGGATTTTTCTTTCTCAAGGTGGGTGCAGTCCTTTATGGCGGCGGATACGTGCTGCTGGCTTTTCTGGAGCAGGGATTGGTTCAACAGCACGCATGGCTAACGCGACAGCAATTACTGGACGCGGTGGCAATCGGGCAATTCACACCGGGTCCGGTCCTTTCTGCGGCGACATTCATTGGATATATTCTGGGTGGCGTTCCGGGAGCTGTGGTTGCCACCATAGGGATATTCCTGCCGTCGTTCTTCTATGTAGGGCTACTGGCGCCCGTGTTATTTCGGTTGCGGCAATCAGTTTGGATCGCGGCATTCCTCGATTCGGTGAATGTGTGCGCCGTGGCACTCATGGTCGGGGTGACCATTCGCCTGGGCATCGATGCACTGAGGGGATGGCCGGCATGGCTGATTTCGCTTGGTTCGCTCGCTATCTTGTTGCGGTGGAAAATCAGTCCAGCGTGGATTGTGCTGGGCGGAGGAATTGTGGGATTGTTTTTGGCGACAATTCGTTAACGAAGTCAGAATCTATCGGAGGAAAATCATGACGTTACGCAGGATCGCTTGCTTGCTCCTTGTACTGACCTGCTCAATCGCGGCGAACGCGGGAGACCGGAAGTTCATCGTGAAACCACGGTCGGGTGACCGGAAGGCGCTGCCCTTCAGCGAAGCCGTGTTGGTGGGCAACACACTTTATATCGCGGGCCACATTGGACTCGATGCGAAAACAGATCTGCCTCCTGCGAGTGCAGAGGACGAAGCGCGCTTGGTCATGGAGGGGATCAAGGAAACGGTGGAATCGGCCGGGATGTCCATGGACGACGTGGTCTCGATGCAGATTTTTTGTACCGATCTGAAGCTCTACGACACGTTCAACGCTGTCTATAAGACGTACTTTCATGGCGACTTCCCCGCACGGGCGTTCATCGGCACCGACAAACTACTTCGCAACGGGCACTACGAGGTGCTGGGAATCGCGGTGAAACGATCACAGTAACCGGAAGTTATTCGTATTTTATTCGCCTTACGCGTGGCCCTTGTGATAAATGTATAGACCATGCGAAAGGCGGTCATTCATCTCAAGAAGTCCGATCCCGTCCTGCGGGCGATTATCGAACGTGTAGGCCCGTGCCGTATGGAGTTTGGTGCAGCGGAGTTTTGCAGCCTGGCCGAGGCAATCGTTTATCAGCAACTGAATGGCAAGGCCGCTGTGACGATCTTCAAGCGCTTCGCAGCCTTGGCGGGGGAACCCCTCACGCCGGAAGGCATCCTCAAACTGAGTGATGACCAACTCCGGGGCGTGGGGTTATCGAAACAGAAGTCGGCATATCTGAAAGATCTGGCAGCGAAAACCGCGTCGGGCTTACTCGATTTTTCGTGTCTACCGAAGTTGTCAGACGAAGAAGTGATCAAGCATCTCACGCAGGTCAAAGGGATCGGTGTGTGGACGGCTCATATGTTCCTGATCTTCTCGTTGCGGCGCCCCAATGTGCTGCCGACCGGCGATTATGGCGTCCAGGTGGCCGTCAAGAAGCACTACAAAAAACGCAAGCTGCCGAAGCCGAAGGACATGGAAAAGATTGCCCGTGCCTGGGAGCCGTATCGAAGCGTCGCCTGCTGGTATATGTGGCGGAGTTTAGACATCAAAACCTTGTAACCTCTGTGTCCCGCTAGGTCCCCTGTGTTTAAATGGTGTTCGATGACTGACGTAAAGATTCGTGTGCTGGTGGCAAAGCCTGGCCTCGACGGTCATGACAGGGGCGCCAAGGTGATTGCGCGGGCTCTGCGCGATGCGGGGATGGAAGTCATTTACACCGGCCTGAGGCAGACTCCGGAGATGATCGTCACCGCCGCTCTTCAAGAAGATGTACAGGTCATCGGATTATCGATTCTCTCCGGGGCCCACAACGCAATTGTGCCGCGCGTGATGGATCTGCTCCGGCAAAACAAAATGGATGACGTGATCGTGCTGGTGGGCGGGATCATTCCAGATCAGGACATCGAAGGTCTCAAGAGAGCCGGAGTGGCCGCGATCTTTCAGCCGGGCACCGCCATGGATGACATCGTGAAGTTTATCCGCACGCACGTAAAGGGTCCCGGCGTGGCGACAGCGTGATGCTCGGTATGGATGCGGCCCGGGCCAAAAAAATCCTTTCTGCGGCGGTCGGACCAGCACCCTGGTATTGGCAAACCTTTCCCAACATTCAATCGCAATCCCGACAGCGCTTTGTATGGACGCACCACGGAACCGAGGGGCCGGTAGCTCATCTCGTCACTCTCGGTTTGGAGCAGGAGGCTGCCACGGTCCGGCTCGCGCTGAATACATACTGCCGTCCCTTTCTACTAGCTCCGAATTTTCTGGGAGTATGGTGTCCCGAGGGACGCAATATTCGTCTGGCATGCTTCGAGCCCGATCAGCTCAAAGCGTTCGACGTGGCAGAGGTAGCGGGCTGGTTCAAGCAATCCTCGGAGCGGATTTACTCGGCCACGGCTCCGATTGCCGACTTCGAAATTCCGCTGTCTTTGACTGCCGGCACACACAAGATAGAGACACCTTCTGAGTTCTCCACGATCGATGAACTCATCGTTCCGACCAGTTATAAGCCAATGACCCAGGACGATCCCGCGTTTGCGCTGTTCGTCTTCTATTTGCAGGCAGGGTTGGTGCAAGTGCTACCGCAGAAGTGGTTCACCGCCGCGCAGTATCAGATCGGGCAGCAGTGGATCACCCGAGCCACCCGCGATCCGGAGTCGCAGCGGATTCTGGGGGAGTGCTTCGGAGTGGGGACGTTTCTGCTGGAAGAGGACGGGTGCCGGCTGGCGGAGTGGATCGAACGATCGTAAGTCGCGGCCGTACTCGTCCCTGACATCGATGTCGCAGACTTCAATTCAGCTCGAACAACATCAAGGTATCAGCCTCTTGCGATTGCAGTCAGGTGACGGCATGAACCGCCTCGCCCAGACCTGCGTCGTTTCCCTTACGGAAACATTGCATGGGCTCAGGCGTGAAGCATGCACCCTGGTTATTGCTGGAAATAGCCACTTCTTTTCAGTCGGAGCAAATCTGGAGGAAATCGCGACACTTAAAGGCCCCGCAGCTTACCAGTTCTGCAGATTGGGGCAAGGCTTGATGGCAGCGATCGAGAACTTCCCTGCCCCTGTCTATGCCGCTATTTCCGGATACTGTATGGGTGGTGGACTCGATCTCGCCCTGTCCTGTCATCGGCGGATTGCTTCGCCAAATGCCATCTTCGGACACCGAGGAGCCGCGTTAGGACTCATCACGGGCTGGGGGGGAACGCAGCGGCTGCCGCGATTGATCGGGAAGGCGCGAGCACTGGAAATGTTCGTTGCTGCCGGGAAAGTAAGCGCGGCGCAGGCGCTTCGCATGGGTTTGATTGATAGGATCGCCGAAGATCCGATTGCGGAAACGTGTCGATGGATTCGCGACATGCGCTAACTCTTCCAATCCCGACGATGCTGCATTGCGCCGTTCCGCCCAGCTGGTATACCGTAGTCAGTCCGTCTGTAGTCAGTCCGTCTTAAGACCCTCATGGCTAACCGAAATGAAGCCTTGGCCGTAAACACGTCAACTGCGGGTACTGTGCTCACGACAAAAGTTGATGCCACGTCAGCTCGGTTCGAAGCCAACATGCGCTTCCTGGCCGATCTCATGTCACAAGTGCGCAATGAAGGGGAGAAGATCTGCGAGGGTGGAGGCGCCAAAGCCATCGAAAGCCAGCATGCCAAGGGCCGCCTGACGGCGCGGGAACGGATCGCTCTACTAGCTGATCCGGACACGTTCTCTGAGCTTGGGCTCTATGCGGCGCACGGCATGTACGAAGAATGGGGTGGCGCGCCAGCTGCCGGGGTCATTACCGGCATGGCGCGGGTGCATACGCGGCTGGTGTTGATCATCGCAAATGACGCTACCGTGAAAGCTGGCGCATTCTTTCCGATGACGTCCAAGAAAGTGATCCGGGCGCAGAACATCGCGATGGATAATCGCATTCCGACGATCTATCTGGTCGATTCTGCGGGAGTCTTCCTTCCCTTACAAGAGGATGTTTTTCCCGATACCGATGATTTTGGGCGCGTGTTTCGCAATAATGCAGTGATGTCGGCGATGGGTATTCCGCAGATCGCCGCGATCATGGGAATGTGCGTGGCAGGTGGCGGGTATCTGCCGGTCATGTGCGATCACGTGTTGATGACAGACGGCAGCGGACTGTTCCTAGCGGGGCCGGCTTTGGTGCAGGCAGCCATCGGACAGAAAGTATCGGCCGAGGAGTTGGGCGGCGCAGCGATGCACTCGGCGATCAGCGGGACCGTCGATTTTCGCGAAACGAATGACAAGGCGTGCATCGAGAGGATCCGTTCAATCGTCGAGAAGTGGGGATATCGACGGCTGTCGCCCTGGGATCGCAAGAAACCTGTGGAGCCCGTCCTGGCCGCGGAGGAGATCTATGGCATTTATGATCCGTCGCCCGCACGTCCGTATGACATGAAGGAAGTGCTGGCGCGCATTCTCGACGGCAGCCGCTTTGACGAGTACAAGCCCGAGTATGGGAAGACCCTGATCTGCGGATACGGCAGGATCGGGGGATTCGCCGTCGGCATCGTTGCTAATCAGAAACTGCATGCTCAGCAGACCGATCATGAAGGGCATAAGCGGGTGGAGTTCGGTGGGGTGATCTACACCGAGTCGGCGGAGAAAGCCGCTCGCTTCATCATGGACTGCAATCAGAATCTGATTCCTCTCGTCTTTTTCCATGATGTCAACGGCTTCATGGTGGGGCGCGATGCGGAATGGAGCGGCATCATCAAAGCCGGCGCCAAGATGGTGAACGCGGTTTCGAATTCTGTGGTCCCAAAGATTACAGTGATCGTGGGCGGCTCGTTTGGGGCTGGCCACTACGCCATGTGCGGGAAGGCCTATGATCCGCGGTTTGTTTTCGCCTGGCCCACAGCGCGTTATGCAGTCATGAGCGGAGACTCGGCGGCCGGGACTCTGGTCGAGATCAAAGTGAAGCAACTCGAACGCGGCGGGAAGAAGTTGAGCGATGAGGAAAAAAAGGAGCTCTACGAATCAGTAAAGCGAACCTACGATGAGCAAACCGATCCACGTTATGGCGCAGCGCGCTTGTGGATCGACAAGATCATCGATCCTATCGAGACCCGGGAAGCGATCACCGAGGCTTTGGAAGCGGCCGCGCTGAATCCGGATGTGCCGGAGTTCAAAGTGGGAGTGCTGCAAACGTAAGAACAACTTCCATTTCCACGGATTCACGCGGATGCGCACGGATTAGAAGCAGATCAACTTGATCACAGATGCGTGACAATCCGTTTTAATTCATGACCTAGAGTCTATGGCCGACACTGTAAAACTGATTGAGTGCCCTCGCGATGCCTGGCAGGGCCTTAAGGGGATGATTCCCGCCGATCTGAAGGCGAACTATCTGAAAGCCTTGATCAGCGCAGGATTCAAACACATCGACGCCGTCTCGTTCGTATCGCCGAAAGCAGTGCCCCAGATGGCAGACTCCGAAGATGTGTTGAAGGAACTCGACCCGCCGGATGATGTCGAGATTATCGGAATCGTCGTCAACGAGAAGGGCGCACAGCGGGCCATTGAAACACACGCCGTATCAACCTTGGGCTTCCCTTATTCCATATCAGAAACCTTCCTGAGGAAAAATCAAAATCAGTCTCCCGAGGACGCACTTGAGGAACTGGAGAAAGTTCAGAAAAAGGCCGACGACGCTGGGCTCGAGGTCGTAGTTTACATCTCTATGGCCTTCGGCAATCCGTATGGTGATCACTGGAGCGTCGAGGAAGTCTTGGACGCCGTGGAATTGCTCGAAGCCGAAAACCTGCACATGATCTCACTCGCTGACACAGTGGGGATGGCGAGTCCCCAGCAGATCGCTGAAGTGATTCGGGCTGTCCAAACGAAATATGATTATCTCGAGATTGGCGTGCACTTACACAGCCGCCCTGAGCAGGCCGGAGACAAAATCCTTGCTGCATACGACGCGGGCTGTCGGCGTTTCGACTCGGCAATCGGCGGACTGGGAGGCTGTCCTTTCGCGCAAGACGCACTGGTGGGGAACATTCCGACGGAGAAAGTAATGGAGGCGCTTCGCCAGCGGAGTGCCCAGTTGCCAGCCTTGAAATCACTCGATACTCTTCTGAAGGCAACAGGGGGTATCGCGGCGAAGTATTCGGAGTCTCACGCCGCGGATTAGTCGCCATCGATCGAACATTGTGAAATCGAGCACGGGACATCGGTTTTTCCTATGAACTACCACACGGTTCAACTTGCGTACGAGGACAGGGTGGCAACGCTTACCCTGAATCGTCCGGAGAAGCGCAATGCGATCAGCTTTGAATTGATCGACGATCTGGTACGGGCGCTCGACGAGGTGGCGAAGTCCGATGCGATTGTGCTGATCGTGACCGGGGCGGGAAAAGCCTTTTGTTCGGGGATGGATCTGGACAATCTGAAAGCGTTGCTTGGCCGCACTCCAGAACAGAATCTGCAGGACTCGCAGACAATGGTGCAACTGTTTCGATCACTCTACGAGTTCCCGAAGGTGACGATCGCCGCTGTGAATGGCCCGGCGATCGCCGGCGGAACGGGGTTAGCGCTGTTGTGCGATTTTACGCTGGCAGTGCCGGATACGAAGTTTGGCTATACCGAAGTACGAATCGGATTCGTGCCGGCTATTGTGTCGACATTCCTGCTCCGCCAGGTCGGTGAGAAACAGGCGCGAGACCTGCTGTTGACGGGAAGAATTTTCGGTTCCGAGGAAGCGGCGCGTATGGGGCTAATCAACGAAATTGTGCCCGCGACAAATCTCATGGCTCGGGCCCGGGAATTGGCTGCATTGCTGACGGAAAACAGCGCGTCTTCACTTCGGGCCACTAAGCAGTTGCTCACCGATCACGCGCGTATGGAACTAGAGGCACATATGGAAGCAGCGGTGCGTGAGAACGCGGCAATCCGGAGGACAGCGGATTTTCGCGAGGGAATTACTTCATTCTTAGAAAAGCGCAAGCCAGTCTGGACGGGGAAATGAGTTCCCACCATCAACCTGCTACGAACGAGACTCGCCTGCGTGTACGCTATGCGGAAACCGATCAGATGGGTGTCGTGTATCACTCGAACCACCTGATCTGGTTCGAAGTGGGGCGGGTGGAACTGATGCGGCAGATGGGATTTTCCTACCGCGACATGGAACGCGAAGACGGACTTTACATCGCCGTGGCCGAAGCCAGGTGTCGGTACCGCGCTCCAATTTATTACGATGAGGAAGTCATTGTGCGCACCTGGTTAAAGACGGTACGCGAATCTGTGATTAAGTTCAGCTACGAATTGGCTCGGGCCAATACCGGAGCGGTGCTGGCCGAAGGCGAGACCACGCATATCGTTACGAATTCAGAGATGAAAGTCTCTGCCCTGCCGGACAAGTATCTTAGCGTGTTCCGCGCCGCAACTGGGAATAACAGATAGACTCGAGGACTCTTTTGAACGCTCTGCACCTCACTGGAAACGATCTCAGACTGGAGGATGTGCGCGAGGTCGCAATATCGCGCCAAGCGGTCCTGCTCTCACCGGATGCCCGCGAGGCCGTGAATCTGGCGCGCACCGTGGTCGACGAGATTGTGGCCGGGAATAAGTTGGCGTATGCGATCACGACTGGAGTCGGCAAGCTGAGTGATGTTCGGATTCTCGGCGACCAGATCCGCGAACTGCAAGTGAACCTAGTGCGATCACACGCCTTCGGCGTGGGCTCTCCTCTTCCCCTTGCGGAAACTCGGGCCATGATGCTTTTGCGAGCAAACTCGCTCGCCAAAGGCCACTCCGGCGTTCGTGCAGCGGTGATCGATATACTCTGCGAGATGCTGAATCGAGGCGTCATCCCGTTCATTCCATCGCAGGGCAGCGTGGGCGCGAGCGGGGATTTAGCCCCACTTGCGCATCTGGCACTCGCTCTGATCGGTGAAGGCGAGTGCCACGACGAGACAGGAACTCGCTTCCCGGCTTGGGAGGCTTTGAAGCGGGCCCAGATCAAGCCGCTTGTCCTTGAGGCCAAAGAGGCGATCTCTCTCATCAACGGCACACAAGCTATGCTGGCGGTCGGCACTCTGGCATTGCTGGCAACTGAGACTCTTGTGGATACCGCTGATGTGCTGGGCGGACTTTCGTGCGACGCTTTGAAAGGAACCGATACGGCATTCGATGTCCGCATTCACGAGGTGCGCCCGCATGCGGGACAAATAAAAACCGCCGCAAATCTACGCCGCATGCTCGAAGGCAGCCAGATTCGCGAGTCCCACCGCGAGTGTGGGCGGGTACAGGACGCGTATTCGTTGCGCTGCATACCGCAGGTGCATGGCGCCGTCCGCGACACTCTCGCATACTGCCGATCGGTATTTGAGACCGAAGCCAACTCGGCGGTAGACAATCCGCTGGTCTTCATCACCGACCCAAAGAGCGGTGGGGGCGACGTAATCTCCGGCGGAAATTTTCATGGAGAGCCTCTGGCGTTCGCACTGGATTTCCTGGCGATTGCATTGAGTGCGCTGGCAGGCATCAGCGAGCGGCGGATCGAAAGGATGGTAAATCCTGCTCTGAGCGAAGGCCTGCCGCCATTCCTTGCTCCAGGCGCCGGCCTGAATTCCGGATTCATGTTGCCGCAGGTTACCGCCGCCGCGCTGGTCAGTGAAAACAAAGTATTGGCCCACCCGGCTTCGGTGGATTCCATCACCACCTCGGGCAACAAGGAAGATTATGTATCGATGGGGATGACCGCGGCACTCAAACTGCGGCGCGTCGTCGACAACACTCGGAATGTGCTGGCGATCGAAGCCATGGCGGTTGCCCAAGCGCTTGATTTCCTTGCCCCGCTGAAGACCTCAAAGCGTGGACAAGCGGCACACGCGGCCATACGAAGCGTGTGCGCCCCGATTGAGAAGGATCGCGTGATGTACGCGGACCTAGAACGAACGGCAGAACTGATCGCTAAAGGGAAAGTCGCTGCTGCACTGGCTTAGTTGTTAAAGTTATGAAGACGTTTACGGAATACCTGAAATTCCATACGAAGACGCATCGCGCATACGTTCACATCACACCGCAATTGGAGCAGATCGTGAGCAAGAGCGGAGTCAAGGAAGGCATGGTGCTTGTTTCGGCCATGCATATCACGGCCGGCGTCTATGTAAATGACAATGAAAGCGGATTGATCGAGGACATCGACAAGTGGCTAGAGCACCTCGCCCCTTTTCGCAAAGACTACAAGCATCACGATACCGGGGAAGACAACGGCGACTCTCACCTAAAAGCATTGCTGATTCATCATGAGGTGATTGTGCCCATCACTGCCGGGAAGCTCGATCTGGGAACATGGCAGCGGATTTTCTATGCTGAGTTTGACGGCCAACGGGACAAGCGGGTCATCGTAAAAGTTATGGGAGAGTGACGCGATGTCGGAAGAGCTGAACGAACTGAAAGAACATGCCGAACACGCCAAGGAAGATCCCTCCCTGGCGCCGATCTCGGTGACCATGGCCGTGCTAGCGGTCCTGGTCGCGGTCGTGACCTTGCTGGGTCACCGCGCCCACACAGAAGAAGTTGTGCTGCAGGCCAAGGCATCGGATCAATGGGCCTACTATCAAGCAAAGAATATCCGCCGGCATGAGGATGAAATCTTCAGCGACCTCGCCTCCGTGGAGACCACGACGGACGCGGCGGCCCTGGCCAAATTGCGGGAGAAATACTCCAGCGAGGCGGCACGCTACAAAGACGATCAGAAGCAAATCGAGGACAAGGCAAGAGAGATGGAGGCCGAAGTCGCAACGGAGAGGAATCGAGCCGATCGTTTTGACTTGGCAGAGGTATTCCTGGAAGTTGGGCTGGTGATCACTTCCATCACCCTGCTGTCAGGCCGCAGGTTTTACTGGGCGCTCGGCCTCTTGATGGCTGCGATCGGCATTACGCTGGCCGCCACAGCCTTCTTCGTACACTGAGACGAACGTTCCCACGGTTCCCGGCGTCACGCCCTGTTGCGTGAGCCCGCCAGTCTGGCTAATCGTCACTCCATCAGCCGACCGAGCGATTTGTCGCTGTATTTTAGCCAGTCCACAATCGAGACTTTTTGGGTTCCCTCGACTGTTGATGAAAATGTTCTCCGGCTTGATATCGTGGTGAATGATACCTTTCTGGTGGGCAGTATCCAGGCCATCGGCGACTTCAATCCCGATCTTCAGCCATTGCTCGACCTTGAAATGGCGCCCTGAACATCACCTGGCAAGCTCTGGCTATCGATGAATTCCATCGCGATAAAAGCTTTGCGGGCTTCTTTGCTGATATCGCGGGTCTCGCGCAACTTCGTCGGGCAGAAACTTGAGGGCCACAAAACGACGGAGGCGCGAGACATCTCCTTGTACACAACGCCCCTGCTACCGGCACCGTGTTTCTCGACGATGTGATAGTGAGAGACGGTCTGACCGACAAGGCCGCCACTGCTCGAACCACTGGCTTGTTTCCTCGCGACCTACAGGACGTGCCCTTTCGTACTGAACGCCCTCACTTATATGTGTGATTTCAATCACACCCGGAATGACAACCCTGGGTCAGAATCGGCACTGGGTTCGAGGGGGAGAAGGTGGCGTAGTAATGGAGAAGTCAGATGGAAGGCCGGTGCCGGTGTGCATGCTGGCGCACGAAATGATAAACCGATTGTCTGTAATCGTCGGCAACTGTGACCTTATGGGTACCAAGATTTCCGCTGATTCCGAGTGTGCAAAGCGCCTATCTGCTATCCGGGAAAGTGCGCGCGTTATGGCGGCAGAACTGAACAGACATCAGTGTGAGCTTCAGGGCCTGATGCGTACTACCGTGATGGAAAAGGGCAAGTTTCTTACTTAAGCTTTTGTGGGTGGGTTGGCTGGCGTGTAGGTGCAAGGATAAGCTCCGAACGGGTTTGGTGATTGTGTCGTATTGTGCACGGGCTGGAAATTCAAATCGTAATCGGCAGTTTATGCACTCTGGAAATCTGCCTTGCGGAGACACCAGAAGGCCGAGGGGATGATGCGAAAGCGGCGCAGAACCGACGGCTGACATCACATCTTCCAACTCTCCCAACATTGTTGGGATCGTTTTTCAAAGCTTATCCCGTTTCCAGACCTTGCAGAAGATATTGCTGAAACCGACTGGGGAAGGAAGAGGACGAACGTGTTGTTCACCTTTAGTCTCTCGTCAGCTCTCGCGACGGTGATCAGCAGCATGGCAAATACGGCCAGCAGTCCCCAGGCGGAATACGTGCCTGCACCGTCTCAATCTTGAACGATTACCGTCCCGATGCGGGCATGTTCTTCAATAGCTTCGCCACCGTGACGTTCAAGGCACTCTCGCCTGACTTCTCGATCGGTAACCGTAGTACCTGTTCTGAAGGTTTGCTGTTATGCGCCGATACGAGGGTGCCATAAAGTTTGTCCGTATAAGGTCAAGATCTGTATCAATGAGCGGTTCGGCCCGTACTCAAGAATTGAAAGAACGCTGGCTGCAAACCAAACTTTCCTCGCGGCAGCGGTTCAGTTACTCCGCTCTCAATGCTTCCACGGGATCGATTCGAGCAGCGCGGCGAGCCGGCAGATAGCTTGCCAGCGCAGCCGCGATGGCCAGGAGGAGCGGCACAGCGAGGAACGTCAGGGGATCAAGCGGGCTGATGCCGAAGAGCAGTGTTTTCATGAGTCTCATGAGGGCGGCTGCCGCCCCGAGGCCAATGACGACGCCAATTCCCGTCAACACGAGCGCGGATCGAACGAACATCCATCGCAGCACACCCTTCTGTGCCCCGAGCGCAAGGCGGATTCCTATTTCGCGAGTGCGCTGCGAAACAGCGTACGATATGACTCCGTAAACGCCAATCAGACTTAGTGCAAGCGCCATTGCGCCGGCAATCGCCAGCATGACGAGCGTGAATGAGGTGCGTTCGAGCGACTGGCTGTAGATCTCCTGCATGGTGTTCACCGACGCGAGCGGCAAGCTTGCGTTCACTGACCAGACAGCTTGTTGCACCCGCTTGAGGAAGCTTTCAGTTCCGGCACGGTTGCTGCGAATCGCGAACGTGACGAAGCGCGGGGCATCAATGGTCGGCTTCGCCGTATACGGATCGTGGAGCATCGCCGGCCAATAGATGATGGCAGGCGCTTTTTCGTCGACGCCATGTACGCGCACATCTTCGACGACACCGATCACCTCTTGCCAGGGCGAGTTCGAGAATTGGCGGAGACGTTTGCCGACGGCGGCCGAGGCCGAGCCCCACGACTCGCGCGCAAAATTCTCCGACACGATCACCCTGGGTCGCAGGTCGTAGTTGTCAGTCCATGTGAAGTCGCGACCCGCAACCAGACGAGTGCCCATCGCGTTGAAATACGCTGGTGAAACGAAGTTGAAGAGCCTGAGGGGAGGCTCTCCGCCTTCGTAACTTTTCCCTTCTACGCGAATCTCGTCCCAGTTGGGATCGACGTTCTCCATGGGCACCGCACCCGCGAACCCAACCGAAGTGACTCCCGGAATGGCAGCAAGTTTGTCTGTGATGTTGTTCTGAACGTGTGTGACCGTTTGCGGATCGGAGATCAGCAAATCAGGAATCCAAATGTGCATGGTCTGCACGTGTTGGGGATCGGCAAAGCCGGGCTCGACATTGTGTAGCGCCGCGAAGGTGCGAATCATAAGCACAGCGCTAACCAGCAGAATGAGTGCCATCGATACCTGCGCTGTGACCAGCACATTGCGAGAGCGCTGCCGCCCACGGCCTTCGCTGGCCGTCCGGGTTGTGCTTCCCAGGGTCGCGGAGCCCTGTGTCCGGGCGTATCTTAACGCCGATATGGATCCGAACAACAATCCCGACAGAACCGACAATGCGAGAGTGAAAGCGAGCGAGCGCGCATCGAGAGAGATCTCACTCAGGCGCGGCAGATCGGCTGGGCCGCTGGCCACGAGAAGACGCAGGCCCGCAAAGGCTACCCCTACGGCAATTACGCCGCCCAAGAGCCCGAGCGAGACGCTCTCGATCAGCAGTTCGCGAGCGATGCGCATGCGGCCGGCGCCCAACGCGGCTCGAATGGAAAGCTCCTGGTGGCGCGACTCCGCGCGAACCAGCAGGAGGTTGGCGACGTTGGTGCACACAATCAGCATGACCAGTCCGACGGTCGCCATGACCACCCACAGCACACCATCTATGCTGCCGATGACCAGCTGTTTCAAAGAACGGAAGGCGGGGGTAATTCGCCACGTCTCATAATAATGCGGATTCGTGCCGGGGCCGTTCGACCACGAATCCATCCATACCGCAATCAGGCGCGCAATGTCGGCGTCAGCTTGGGCGAGTGGCATACCTGGTTTGAGACGGGCGATTCCGTAGTAGCCAAAACCGGCTAGCTTCTGATTGGCACGCTCCAAAGCCAGTGGTACCAAGAGATCGAAGTCGCGATCAACCAGCCGGAAACCGCGTGGCATGACGCCAACGATCTCCCTGCTTTGCGCGTCCACTTGAATGGCGCGTCCAATGACTTTGCGATCCCCACCAAAACGCCGCTGCCAATAGCCGTAGCTCAACATGACGGTCTTCCCGCCATGTGGATCCTGATCGGCTTGAGCAAACCAGCGGCCGGCCGCGGGGGGAACGTCGAGTGTCTGCAACACGCCGTCGCTTAACATCTCGGTTCGCACCTGTTCCGGTTCAGCTACGCCCGTTACACTTGCGTTGCTTGGCGTCCAGATACCCATCGACAGGAAGCTTCGGTTCTGTTCGGAGAAGGTGAAGTACATCGACGCCGAAAGCTGAAGACCGCTGGAAAAATTAGCCAGGCCTCCGGCGCCGGGAGCATTAAACCACAACGAGACAAGCTGTCCCGAATCGGGGTAAGGCAGGGGCTTCAAAAGGACGCCGTTGACCACGCTGAACACCGTAGTATTGGCGCCGATGCCGATGGCCAGCGTGAGTAGAACGGTCGCGGCAAAGCCTGGCGATTTTCCCAGCCGGCGGAAGGCGAATTTTAGGTCGGCCAGAATGGATTCGAACGCCGGCCACTGCCATACTTCACGGCTGCGCTCCTCGAGAAGTGTCACGTTGCCAAATTCGCGCCGCGCCATCTGCCCGGCTTGCTTGCGTGACATGCCGTCGGCCATTAATTCCTCAGTTCGCTCTTCGATGTGCTCTTGGACCGAGATGGAGATATCCTCATAGCGGCGACGCCGGGAGAAAAACTGAGCCAACCATTCCATCGTAGGCCTCCTATACTTTGGCAACAGCGAGCACGCGCGTGATGCCGGCGAACATCTTTTCGACGCTGATGACTTCTTTTTCGAGGTGGCGGATGCCCGCGTCGGTAAGCCGGTAAATCCGCGTAGGGCGCCCCTTGGCGGAGGTTCCGGTTTCCGCTTCGAGCCAGCCTTCCTTCAGCATCCGCTGGAGCGCGGGATAGAGAGAGCCTTCCTCCACCTGAAGCAGGTCGTCGGAAACCTGCTTGATGTGCTTCACCAGCGCATAGCCGTGCATAGGTTTCAACCGCAGGGACTGGAGAATCATCACTTCCAGCGCGCCAGGAAAAAGATCGCGATGTTCGGGGTTGTTTGCCATCGGGACGCATTCTAGATTAGACATACCTATTTGCGCAATAGGTATTTTGAAACACTTGGCATCACAGAAGAAATTTGTCCTGGGTTGCCGGAAACGTCGGGGCTCATCTACGCGGTAGCGTCCGCCGCGCCAGCGACTTAGTCCTGGTCCCTCATCCGTC
>Ga0210408_10000651_pt1 | contig 41402 bp, 37 predicted proteins | sample IncBWH4MmetaG_FD_155471 | JGI IMG/M metagenome (GOLD analysis project Ga0210408, IMG submission 155471) | Forest soil microbial communities from Barre Woods Harvard Forest LTER site, Petersham, Massachusetts, United States - Inc-BW-H-4-M | ecosystem: Environmental > Terrestrial > Soil >...
CTCCACTACACTAGCTGTTTCGCTTGGGGCCCACCGGACTTATAGAGGCCGCAGCAAATCATTCGAAGGAGAGGGCTCGTTGCCGAAACGCACTTTTCAACCTCATGTGCGCCGCCGTCACAAAAAGCACGGCTTCCGCACACGCATGAAGAGCCAGGGTGGACGGAAAGTCCTTGCGCAACGCCGCAAGAAAGGGCGCCACAGTCTCACACGCGTCTGACCTGCCGCGGTTGGGATTTCCCCGCGCTTGCCGCCTGATTCGCCGCGCCGAATACGACGCGGTTTACCGGGAGGGTCGGCGCCGGTCGAGCCGGGAGTTCGCCGTTTTTCTTCGCCCCAATGGCCTGGAGTTGAGCCGCTTCGGCTGGAGCATCAAGAAGGCGCTGGGCAGCGCGGTGAAACGCAACCGCATGCGGCGGCGCATCCGCGAGATCATCAGACTGCACCGACAGGAGATTGCCCCGGGATGGGACATTGTGATTCATCCACGCAGCACGGTAGCGACGGCGAAGTTTTCGTCGCTCGGCGAGGAGTTGCTGAAACTGTTGCCGCGCAACGCCACACATCCGTAGGCCATCCACATTTGCATCCGTTTCGCGCCAACCTCAACTCTGCAGGCGCGTGGCTATTGCTTGCGCTGGTCCGTTGCTACCAGGTTTTTCTCGGGCCGTTTCTCGGCGGTGCATGCAAATTTCATCCTTCCTGCTCGAACTATGCGTATCAGGCCATCGCTCGCCACGGTGCACGCCGGGGATTCGTGCTGGCGATGAAGCGGCTGGGCCGCTGCCGGCCGTTCACCAAGGGCGGATTCGACCCCGTCCCGGACACGCTCGAACTGGACCTGCCAGACATCGCCGCCCGGCAATCCTTCGCCACTCAGGGTAAACCCTTCGTACCTCAGGGCAGGCCGCAGTGAAGGAGATGTCCGATCAAGTTCGCGCCGTCGTATTCATGGTTGTGGCGATAGTAATTTTTTTCGCCTGGCAGCATTACTTCATGCCCCCGGCACCTCCGCAGCAGAGCAAGCCGGCGCAACCTGCACAGACCGTTCCAGTCCCGTCCGCGCCGCCCAGTGCAGCGCCTGCTCCGCCAACGCCCGCTGGCAAGCATGCCCCAGCGCCGATTCCGGTGATCCAGGCGAGCAACGAAAAGACGGTCGTGGTGGAGAACCCCTTCTACCGCGTGGAACTGTCGAATCGCGGCGCGGTGGTGAAAAGCTGGAAGCTGAAGAAATATTTTGACGACCAGAAGCCGCCGCGCGAGCTGGACCTGGTGAACGAAGCGGTGGCCAAGGAAACGGGCTGGCCATTCTCTCTGCTGCTCTTCGACGCGCAGCAGAACACGCTGGCAAATTCGTCGTTTTATCAGGTCACGCCCGCGGGCGACCATTTCGAAGCGCCTGCAACGATTAATTTTCACTGGAGCGACGGGCACCTGGAAGTCACGAAGAAGCTGACCTTCGGGCTGAACTACGAAATCTCCGTTGAATCTTCGGTGACGTTCGACGGCAAGCCGGTGATTGGCTCGGCCATCGCCTGGCACGGCGGATTCGGCGACAAAGCGGTGTACAAGGCATCGTCGCTGGTCAACGTCTTTTACAAGCAGAACGGCAAGCTCGAGCTTCTGCCAGTTAAGAAGCTGGGCGTGCCGAATAATCAGATACAGCCCGCGGTGCAGCAGGGCCCCATGGAATTCGCGGGCATCGAAGACCAATTCTTCACCGCCACATTTATCCCGGATGGAACCGATCTCTCGCTGTGGCACTGGACGCAGTGGCACCAGATTTCCGGCGGCGATAAGCCGGAAAGCGAACAGTTTGCGGAATTAGCGGTGGGCTCACCCCAGCCTCAGCCGCTACGCCTGCGCGTGTACGTGGGGCCGAAGGATTACACGCTGCTCAGCCAGCAGAAGCCTCCGCTCGAAGAGTTGGTGCAATACGGCTGGACCGGAATCATCGCCAAGCCGCTGTTCGAAGTGCTGAAGTGGATTTATAAATACGTTCCGAATTATGGCTGGGCCATCATTATCCTGACGCTGGTGATCAATGCCGTGATGTTCCCGCTGAAGATGAAAAGCTGGCGCTCCATGCAGAAAATGCAGAAGGTAGCGCCGGAAGTCCGTCAGATTCAGGACCGTTACAAAAAGTATTCCATGACCGATCCGCGCAAGAAGAAAATGAATGAGGAAGTGATGGCGGTGTATTCGCGCGAGGGCATCAATCCGATGGGCAGCTGCCTGCCGATGCTGTTCCAGATGCCTATCTGGTGGGCGTTGTGGCGCGTGCTGAACGGCGCGATCGAACTGCGCCATGCTCCCTGGCTGGGCTGGATTCGCGATCTTTCGGCTATGGATCCTTATTACATCCTGCCGGTGCTGATGACTATCACCATGTATTTGATGACCAAGATGACACCGCAGACCACCGTGGATCCGGCGCAGCAGAAAATGATGGCCTTGATGCCACTGATGATGGGCTTCATCTTCTTCCGGCTGTCGAGCGGCTTGAATCTGTACATGTTCACCAGCAACCTGGTGGGCATGGGCCAGCAATATTATCTGAATCGCACCGACCCGTTGCCAAGCAGGTCGAAATTCAAGAAGAAGACGGAATGAGCGAAGGACCGGGATCTACTCGAAAGGTGTCTGCGCCTAGACCGTCGGCAGGCGGAAGACCGCCGCGCGACTATCCGCAGGGCGAGGCGAGGCTGGACACCGAACGCGCCGCCGTGGAGTTGAAACGATTCCTGGATCTCGCCGTGCGCGAAATGCAGCTGGAGATTCAGTACGAAGTGCAGGTTTCCAATGCCCAGGGCGGCGATGGGAGTGAATCGGAAGTCGCCGTGATTTTTCGCGGCGCGGATGAAGCCCTGCTGCTCGAACGCAATGCGGAACTGATGCTTGCTCTCGAGCATGTGGCGCATCGCTGGCTGCGTCTGGATCCGCGGCTGCACGATCGCGTGCGCTTCGATTCCGGTGACTACCGCGCCACGCGGCTCGAGGAACTGAAACTCTCTGCCCGGGTGGCCGCTCAGCGCGTCCGCGAAACGGGCCAGCCGTTCCGCTTCAATCCCATGTCGTCGCGCGAGCGGCGCATCATCCACCTCGAGCTCAATGGCGCGCAAGGCGTCCGCACCATGAGCGAAGGCTCCGGCGACCGCCGCCAGCTAGTGATCTATCCCGCCAATAAAAAGTAATAAAGTTCAAAAGTTTGTGTATGAGTGGCCTGCTTCGACGCCGTAGGGGCACGGCATGCCGTGCCCCTACGGGCCGCGCGAGGAATGGCTAGATTTCGATGGTGTGCCCGTGCTTGCCGACATTGAAGCACTGGGTTATGCCGAGTTGATCGCTGCGGCCGGCGCATTCGTGGATGTGACCGCAGAATAAATACGCGGGCTGCGTGTGGTCGACCCATTTGCGCAGCGTCGGGCTGCCGGCGTGTTTTCCAGCGGAGAACTCGTCGAGCTTGGTGCCCTGCGGCGGGAAGTGCACCACCAGATAGAGCCGGGGGATGCCTTCAAACGCCCCCAACTCTTTCGAAATCTCGGCCTCGGTGAATTCGCCGGGCGTGTTGAATGGCGTCACGTTGCTGTAGCCCAGGCCAGCCCATTGCGTCGGGCCCGATGCGGATGGCAGCGTGCGCACGCGGCGATGGAAATCAACAAACCCGAGCCGCTCGCAGAAGGCGCGCGTCTCTTCCTGCCTCTCGTGATTTCCCGGCAGCACCCACAGGCGCTCACCGAGCGGTTTCAGCACTTCGCCGCAACGGTCGAGCCCGCGGCCGAACGTAGAAAGATCCCCGGCGGCAATATAGACATCCGCCGGTTGCGCGACAATTTTCTCCAGGGCGCGCAGGTCGCCATGGATGTCGCTGAAGATCAGGACTTTCAATTTCTCTCACTTTCATGAGGGTGTAACGGGATGGTCCTCATGCGCCGTTGGAACAGGCCGTTCGATTGCCAGCCTTCCTCGAGCAGGCGGCCTGAGGCATCGAAGACCACGCGAAACGTGAAAGGCTGCGGCCGGCTGCGGCGCGGGTTCACGAAGCGGTATTCTCCGAATTCCACCACGTGATGCACGCCGTCCGTTTCCGTTCGGATTACCGGGAATCGGGCAAAATTCCAATACAGTTGCACGTCAGGAAGCTGCATGGCGCGCGCGCGAAATTCATCGGGCGGCGAATCGGCGACGAAGCGGAACGACGGAGCCTGCGCATCGCGCAGATCAATGCGCGTCTGGTACACACCGTCACTCGCACGTATCAATCCGCCCCAACTGAGCAGCGAAGGAGGAAGCGGGATGGCGGCCAGGTGATCCACGGCGATGTGATTTTCTGCGGCGAAATTCCTGACGCGCTCAAGCGCGGATTGATGCGACGAGGCGCAGACAAAAATGTAACCGACCGTGGCATAGACGCCGGCACGGCACCAGTTTGCGCGCGTTACGCGGAAACCCCATTCGCCGCGCGCCGGCAAGAAAAACAAGACCAGAATTAAAACGCTCGCAAACGCTGCCACCTGAAACCGGAACGGGAAGCCGACTGACCGCGCCAATTCCCAAACTGCCAGCGCGCCGAGTGAGAAAATCGCCCACATGCGGATGGCCCGCCCCCACCATTTCTCGCGATCGCCAAACACCCACGCAGCCACCTGCGGCAACAGCACCAGCGATGAAAACACAAAATCAATAATAAAAAGGAGATCCCAGGCGACACGCTGCTGCGACAGAGGCGTCCACATGCGCGTGCCGAACGAGGTCATGCCGTCCAGGACGATGTGACTTGCGATGGCCACCATGTAGATCAACGTCAATGCGCCTTGCGGAGGAGCTTCCAATCCACGCCGGCGCGCCAGCCAGCGCGTCAGCCAGGCCAGTCCGGCGGCGAAAAACGGCATGGCGATGAATGAATGCGTGATGCCGCGGTGATATCGAATCAGGGAGAGCGGATCGCTAGACGTGAATTCGACGATCACATCTATATCTGGAAACACCGCGCCTAAAGCGGCGGCAACCGTCGCGGTGCGCCCGTAACGCTCCGAAAAATATCCTTTACCCAGAAGCGCGCCGACGACGCCGTGAGTGATGGTGTCCATGAAGGAGCCGAAAAAGCGAAAGTGTACACGAATCGCGGGATTCAGGCGATTTCGATGAGAGGAGAGCTCTTGGCCACGGCCTCGCCGATGATTTGCGCCGAGACGCCGCGGCGCTCGAGCGCGGACTGCGTCGCCCCGACCGCTTCCGCCGCGATGGCCACCAGCAGGCCTCCGGATGTCTGCGGATCAAAAAACAGCGCCTGGAATTCTTCCGCGACGCCCGGCGCAAATGCCGCGCAGCCTTCAATGAATTCGCGGTTATTTTTCATCCCGCCGGAAAAGAATTTCGCCCGCGCCGCTTCAATCGCTCCGGGGAGATAAGCCACGCGACGGTGATCGAGCCGCAGCGAAACGTGGCTGCCAATGGCCATTTCGCGCGCGTGTCCGAGCAAGCCGAATCCGGTGACGTCGGTTACCGCGTGTACCGGCGATTCGCCCGCCGCGGCGTTTTCAACTTCATGGAGGGCTTCCGCCGCTTCGAAATTCAATCGCGTCATCGAGGCGGTTGAAGCCGCCACCCAGGCCGCTTCCGCGCGGCCTTGCTTCAACGCCGTCGAGATGACGCCGGTACCAATCGGCTTGCTCAGGAGCAGCGTATCGCCCGGCCGCGCGCCCACATTCTTCCAGATGCGCCCGGGATGCATCACGCCGGTCACGGCGTAGCCGAATTTCAATTCATCGTCGCGAATCGAATGGCCGCCGACTACCGTGCATTTCGCTTCCGTCATTTTCGCCAGTCCGCCGCGCAGGATTTGTTCCAGAATTTCCGCCGGGCTCGACGCCGGGAATGCCACGATGGTGAGCGCCGACACCGGACGCCCGCCCATGGCGTACACGTCGCTCAAGGAGTTCGTGGCTGCCACCTGGCCGAAAAGCCCGGGATCATCAACGATGGGCGTGAAGAAATCCACCGTCTGGACGATGGCCAGATCTTCTCGGAGGCGATAGACGGCCGCGTCGTCACTGGTTTCGAATCCGACCAGGACGTTCGGGTCCGTCTGCACCGGGAGGCGCTTCAGCACGGCATCGAGAACGCTGGGGCTGAGCTTCGCGGCGCATCCGGCTGCTTTTGCTGTTGTGGTCAAGCGAACTGCAGTTTCGGCCAAGGGTTTGACCTCTCTCAGGTGCGAGCCACGATTATAACCCTTCTGCGGGGCTGAACTTCGCTGACCGGGCGTACGACTGGCTGCATCCCATTCTCCACTCGTGTCACTCGCGCGCGACCGACATGGCGGATGTCCCTTAATCACTATTACTCCTTTTGCATAGAAACCGGGGTTTCCTTACGAGCTGCTTCGATACGCATCTAGAATTGAGAAAGAAAGCTCTCGCACCTCCCCCTCGGTTGAGCGGCGCCAGTGGAATTGTTTTCTCGAATGAGGGGCGATGGAGCGGGACAAGGGCGTTGCCATGATTATTCCGATTGCCCACGAGGATCAGCGAGGCCGGCGATGGCCTTATGTGACGATCGCCATCATCGCGATCAACGTCGTCATCTTTCTTTTCACCAATTCGCGGATGCAACAGGAGCAGCAGGAAATTTTCCGTGACGAATTCCACATCCTGGCGCTCCATGCCCTCTATCCCAATGTCCCCATTCCTTCGGAAGCCGCCGACATGGTGGAATCGTTCAAACGCGAACACGCCAGTTTGTACGGAGTTGCCGCGGAGCGCGCCAGGCGGCCGCTCGATTCCTGGGATGCGCAGCTTCTTTCGGGTGCCTGGTCCAATGAACAATTGAACCAGCAGATGACTGCACTCACTTCCCGCTTGGACCAGATTCACCACGATTCCATCACCTGGAACTACGCCTTCCACCCTTACCATCCCACGGCCATCAGCTATCTAACCGCCAATTTCCTTCACGGCGGCTGGCTGCACATCATTTTCAATATGTGGTTTTTGTGGCTGGCCGGCTGCGTGCTTGAGGATACTTGGGGCCGCGTGGTCTATCCCGTTTTCTACCTGCTTTGCGGCGTGCTTTCGATGACGGTTCACGGTGGAGTGTTTCGCGGCAGTTTTACGCCCGTCGTTGGGGCGTCGGGCGCCATCGCCGGGTTGATGGGTGGATTTCTTGCGCGCTTTCCCAAAACGAAAATCAAGCTGGCCTGGCTTTTTCTGTTTCGCATCTACAAATTCTCCGTGCCCGCCTACATCATTCTGCCTTTGTGGCTGGTGATTCAGATTTTCTGGGGAGCTGTTTCGGGCAATTCGGGCGGCGTTGCGTATTGGGTCCATGTTGGCGGGTTTGCGTTTGGCATGGTGATGGCTGTGGTTTTGCGCCAAAGCGGCATCGAACAAACGGTGGACCAGGCCATCGAATCGAAGGTGACCTGGACCGCCGATGCTCCACTTGTGCGCGCCACGGAATTGCTCGGTGATAATCAAGCTGGCGCTGCCGTCGTTGAACTACAGAAGCATGTGCAGGAAAAGCCGGATTCGCTCGATGCCCTGGAAGTCCTGCTAAAAGCCCAGAAGCGCACTTCCGACACAGCCGGCCAGAAAGACACTCTGGAAAAACTGTGTCGACTGTACTTGACCGAAGGAGAAACGCAAAGGGCCTGGGATGCCTACGAGCACTTCACGCTGCTGGGAGGCGAGAAGCTGCCGCGCGGCGTTTGGCTGGAATTGTGCCGCTACTTGGAGAGCAATCAGAATTGGGAGCGTGCGGTGTCGGAGTACAAGCGCTTCGCGGAAAAGAATGCCTCCGAAAGAGCATCGGTCCCAGCTCTCGTGTCCGCCGCCAGAATCTGCCTGACCAAGCTCTATCGCACGGCCGATGCACAAAGGCTTTTCCGCGCTGCACAGGCATCGCCGGTTCCGCATCTTGATCTCGAGCGTGTCATTGAGGAGGGATTGAAGTCCTGCGCTGCGGCCGCTCCCACGCAGGGTTCCTACCGCGGAAGTTGATTCCTGGAAGTGAAAGGCTTCAGGCGCTGGCAGCGGAGCGAATCGGAATGGTCATCGGTTTCGCCGAATGGCTCGGCGCCAGCATATGGCACCGGCCGTCAAACACGGCTCCCGGCTCGATAATCAGGCAGGGGGTATGGATTTCACCGGTGACGATGGCCTTCGTCTTGATCTCAACCTTACCCTTGGCGTGAATCGTCCCATCGAAGCGGCCCGCGATAATGACATAGTTCCCGTCCAACTGCCCCTCCACACGGGCGTTCTCGCCAAGAATCAAGACCTCCGTTGAGGTCAGGTTCCCCTTCATCACCGCATCCATGCGGAACGTTCCGGTTGTCTCGAGCTTTCCCTCCAGGCGGACACCATGCTCCAGGAATCCCGTCCATTCCCCGGATTCGCCGCCTTTTCGATCCAGCCACTTCATCGCCATAGGAATGTCGCCAAGCTCCGCGCCATGAGAACGTGCTAATTGTAGATATTGTGCGCGCTTGAAAGTCTATTCTCGCATCAATTGTTCGTAGATTCGCGTCAAATCGCTACTATCGTAGTATTCAAAGACTAACCGTCCGGGGTGTCCGGGGCTGCTCGGCCGCACATGTACGCGTGTTCCGTAGGTGTGTTGCAATTCCTCTACGGCGGCTCTCGTATTGGGGTCATGTTGAATCGGCACGGACACTGTTTTCGGCCGCTGGCTGCGCGCGGCAATGCGCTCAACCTGGCGAACGGTCATGCCCCCGCGTGCGATTCGTTTGGCTAGCGCCAGGCGCAGCTTCCCGTCCGCCACGGCAAGCAATGCCCGGCCGTGTCCGGCGGTCACTCGGCCTTCCTCGAGCAGGTCTTTGATCGTGTCCTCAAGCTTCAGCAGCCTAAGCGCATTGGCAATCGTGGCGCGGTCCTTGCCTGTGCGCTCAGCGATTTGCTCCTGCGTCAGGTGGAATTCTTCAGTGAGCTTTTCAAATGCATGCGCCTGTTCGATGGGGTTCAAGTCCTCGCGCTGAAGATTTTCGACCAGCGTCATTTCCAGCGCGGTTTCTTCGGCCACATCGCGAACCACTGCGGGAACGCGCATCAAACCGGCCTTTTGCGCGGCACGCCAGCGGCGCTCGCCTGCAATCAACTGGAACCGCTGTGCAATATGACGCACCACCAGCGGCTGGACGATCCCGCTGACGCGAATGGATTGCGCCAACTCCTCGAGCGCTTCCTCGCGGAATCGCGAGCGAGGTTGATACGGACTCGGATCGATCAAATCGATATCGAGCTGCAGCAACCCTTCAGCTTGAGCTGGGATCCGAGCCGGCGCCACCGCCGCCGCCGCTGTTCCCGCTGCCTGTGGGACCGCTGCCCGCTCCGGCTGCTGAGGCGGCTGCGGCATTGCCGGCTCCGGTTGTGGCTCGCGTATCAGCGCGCCCAGACCCTTGCCCAATGCGTTTCTCGGCATTGGCGATAACCTCCTTTGCCAGTTGGATATAGCCTTCGGCACCTTTACTATGTATGTCGTAGAATATGACCGGCTTCCCATGGCTCGGCGCTTCAGCCAAGCGAACATTTCTGGGTATGACGGACTCAAAAACCTGCGCACCGAAGAAACTCCGAAGGTCGGCAGCGACCTGCTTCGACAGCGTAGTTCGATCATCGTACATCGTCAGCAGTATCCCCTCGATCGCGAGAGCCGGGTTAATGGTCCGGCGAAGCCGCATGAGGGTGTCAAGTAGTTCAGATACACCTTCGAGCGCCAAGTATTCACATTGAATCGGGACTAGCACGGCATGGCTGGCAGCCAGGGCGTTTAGGGTGAGGAGGTCCAGAGCCGGAGGCGAATCGATCAGGATGTACGAATACTCTCCCTGGATTCCTTGCAACAATGCCTTCAGCCTGAATTCCCGGTTCTCGGCCGACACCAGTTCAACCGCCGCGCCAACTAGGTTCTTGTCGGATGGAATGATGTCCAGTCCTTCCACTTGAGTGTGCAGGATGACCCGCTCGAGTGGTTCGTCAAGAATCAGTGATTGATAGAGGGTGCGCCGAGCGGGATCCTTCGGGAATCCAAGCGCGCTGGTCGTGTTGGCCTGTGGGTCGCAGTCAATAACCAGCGTTCGCTGCTCAGCGACGGCCAAAGAGGCACCGAGATTCACCGCCGTAGTAGTTTTTCCGACGCCACCCTTTTGGTTTGCTATGGCAATAACTCTAGCCAAACGAAATCCCCCAGTAGAAATCGCAATGTACCAGAACGATTTCAAGCCTTGCAAGGTGTTTCACGTGGAACATGCAATTATTCTCCGGGAAACGCCGTCAGAAATGTTCCACGTGGAACAACACCGTCTTGCAAAATGTCTACCGCCGACAACCAGTCAGTATGAATCGCGCCTGAGTCCCGGGAATTAGTGCCGGATCCTGCCAAGCAAATCGCCTGCTACTGGAGACTCGCGCTAATTCCGCTTCTCCGACCCACATCGCGACCTTACCACCAGGGGCGAGATTCTCTGAAGCCCATTCTAGTAGGTCATCGTGGCGGCCAACTGCACGGGCGGTGACAAGATCCGGCGTGGATGAGTGGAGCTTGAGGTTTTCCATCCGATCGTGCAGGACTTGGACGCGATCCAACCTCAACTCGCGGACAACCTCGGACAAAAAGGCTGCTTTTTTGGCATTAGACTCGATAAGTGATACTGAAAGTCTCGCAAGCGCCACCGCCAGTGCCAAGCCAGGGAATCCGGCCCCGGAACCAACGTCGGCGAGCCGACCATTTTGCACCGGTACCGATGAGACGGCATAAAGGCTCTCGCCGAAGTGAAATTTGAGGATCTCAACCGGCTTGACTACCGTCGTCAGTGAAATCTTTTGATTCCAACGCAGCAGGAGAGTGATGTATGCTCGAATTTGGTCGCATTGTCCAGAGTTGGGGACAAACGAATAAGCGGCGAGTACAGCAGTAATCGTTTTGTTTTCGAGATTCATAACTATTTATATAGTACTTAATTGCAGTAGTAGTGCTTTTTGCGCACCGCTCCCTTTGAGTGCCTCGCATGACACGCCTGACCAGAAACCATGGGTGACCCGTTTGAATTCATCGCGATAGATAAAAGCATTTTTGCTGGCGACGAGCAAGCCGAACTCTGTTGACAGTGGCGGAGAGGCCGCCGTATCGTCTTTCGTTCTCGTGAGCGGTTCAAAGTGAAAATTCTAGTTCTTGGCAGCGGTGGACGCGAGCACGCATTGGTCTGGAAGCTGCGCCAGTCGGCGCAAGCGGAGAAAATCTGGTGCGCGCCGGGCAATGCCGGAATTGCGCATGGTGCGGAATGCGTCGCGCTGAGCCTTGCGGATGTGAAGGCGACGGCTGACCTGGCAGAAAAGTTGGGCGCGGATCTAACCATCGCCGGCCCAGAGCTGCCACTGGTCCTCGGAGTGGCCGACGAATTTGCGCGGCGCGGGCTGCTTCTGCTGGGCCCACCGAAAATTTCTGCGCAACTCGAGGGCAGCAAGATTTTTGCGAAGAATTTCATGCATCGGCACGGAATTCCTACAGCGGAACTCTATGGCGTGTTTGACTCGGCCGCGGAAGCGCATGCGGCGATTCGCAGTGCGCGATGGCCGCTGGTGATCAAGGCGGATGGCCTGTGTGCTGGCAAAGGAGTGCTGGTAACGTCGTCCGCCGATGAAGCTGATGAATTCGTCGAACGGGCGATGAGCCGCGGCGAATTCGGTGAAGCGGGCAGGAAAGTTATTTTCGAAGAGGGGCTGGCGGGTGACGAGCTCTCTTACATCATTTTGACCGACGGAAACAATTTCGTTCCCATGGCGCCAGCCCGTGATTACAAGCGCGCATTCGATGGAGACAAGGGGCCGAACACAGGAGGGATGGGCGCCTATTCAATCGACGAAATCCTGCCCCATGATCTCGAGAAGAAGATTGTGGACGCGGTAGTGCGGCCCACGCTCGCCGGCCTGGCCGCAGACGGCATGAAATATCGGGGATTCCTCTATTTCGGACTGATGCTCAACCGTGAAGGACCAAGAGTTCTGGAATACAATTGCCGCCTCGGCGATCCGGAGACGCAGGCCATCATGCTGCGGGCTGAATTTGATTTGCTCCAGGCGTGCGTCAAAGCTGCTCGAGGAGAATTGGCCGGGATCGAAGCCAAGTGGGCACAAGGAGCAAGCGCCTACGTGGTGATCGCATCGAAGGGATATCCTGGAAATCCGGTCACCGGCATTCCAATTCAAGGCTTGGACCTCAACGGGCAGTTGCCTGGCGCGACTGTATTCCACGCGGGCACGAAGCGAGCAGGATCTAAATACTACACGAGTGGCGGAAGGGTGCTTGGAGTAGGTGCGGTTGGACAGAAATTGTCAGAGGCGCGTGAGAGGTGTTACGACATGATTAGTGATATTGAGATCGAGGGAGCGTTTTGTCGGAAGGATATCGGTGTGACGGCTGAGCGGACCGAGCGAGCTGTCGGAAATGGTCGAAATGGGTGAGGTTCTTCACATTCACATTTGTCCGGTGCACCGGTTTCCAATGGAGGAGGTGGCGTGGTCCGAGGCCGTGGAAAATAAGGGACTCAAGGGGTGTATCCATGGCCGCCTTGGAAGCAGGTGCCAGATCCTTTTAATGGACATCGAAACGCTGGAAACTATGGGAATCGCGGTGGGCGCGGTGAAAGAGAACATTACTACGCGGGGTGTCGATTTCCAAGGATTGCACCCCGGCGAGCGAGTCAAAATTGGGGAGGCGACACTCGAAATTACGATTCCGTGCGATCCCTGTTCGCGGATGGATGAGATTCGCGAGGGCCTTCAGCAGGAGCTTCGTGGGCGGCGCGGGTGGCTGTGTCGAGTGGTGGCAGGTGGAAAAATCTCGCAGGGTGACCGCATTGAGTTGCAGAGCAAGGCCCAGCAAGTTGAGGACTAGGAGAAAAGCCAGGTGACAAGTGCAAAGAAGGGCGGCGGCCCGGTGGTTGGAATACTCATGGGATCGGATACCGACTTCCCGGTGATGAGCGAGGCTGGCAAGACGCTCGACAAATTCGGAATTCCTTTCGAAATCGAAGTTGTGTCCGCACACCGGACGCCGGCGCGGGCGCATGAATACGCGACCACTGCGGTCAACCGCGGATTGAAGGTGCTGATCGCTGCCGCAGGCGCAGCAGCCCACCTGGCCGGGGTGATAGCGGCGAATACCACATTACCGGTGATTGGCGTGCCTATGGGGACGAGCTCTCTGAACGGGCTCGATGCGCTGCTTTCAACCGTGCAAATGCCCGGAGGTATTCCCGTCGCGACGATGGCCATCGACAAGGCCGGCGCGGTGAACGCCGCGATCTTCACCGCGGAAATTCTGGCGCTTTCAGACCCGGAGATCGCCAAGCGTTTGGTGGCTCACAAGGAAGACCTGGCACGATCGGTGGCGGAAAAGAATGCCCGCCTGAAACAGCAGTTGGCGCGGCAGAAATAATCCGACAAAAATCAGGGCCCAGGATCGGGCTTAACCAGCGTGGGCGCGCCTTCGGGTCGCTTGGGCTTGGTCCCCGGACGGACGCGTTCGCGCGGGGGAGGCAGCACCCATTCAAAGCCAGTGCGCTCGCCGAGGCCGCTGAGTGTCTGCCGTGAATTGGGAGGGGAAGTCGCGTCGAGGGCCGCGCGCAGAAATTGAATGGCGTCTGCCGTAGGAATCTTGTTGGATTGTCCATGAAGAAACAAATCCGCCACCTGCGACAGCTTGGGGTCTGCCTCGCGGATTTTCACCAGGCGCGGATCGCCCGCACGGAGAAGGTCGAGTAGTGTGGGCGTCTTGTCGTCCCGAGGGTAGCGGAATTCGACCAGCGTGCGCGGCTGGCCTTTTTCCGGAGGATAAAATTGAAAGAAATGTGGGCGCAGCACGCGGGTAGCCCAGTAGTCGCCGCGTTGGAGTTCCTGAGAAACCAGAAACACACCTTGCCACACTTCTGGGCCATATCCTTCGATGTAATCCGCGAGAATAAGCTCCGCAAGGGGTTCATCCGTGCCGAGATTCATCTTGTTGTGAAGCATCGCGGCCACTGGATTGAGGCGCTCGAGAACACCCATTCCGATGGCCTGAATATCCGTAGCTTCGGCGCCCTCCTGAGGTTGCACCAGGCGCGGATCCTGGGGAATCGATCGCGCATGGATCTTCGAAAGATCTTGGTCGAGCCGCGCCAGCGTCTGCTGCGACGTGACCGAAAACCAATCCACAGCGCCGAGCATGATGCCCACGCGGCGGCCAACCAGGGGCGTGGGTATTGGCGGATGCGTGTCTGCTTCAACGGGGTTTTCGACCGTGGCGATAAGGATTGCGTCCTTGACCACGGCGATGATCACGCGTCCAGCGGCGAGATTGACGATAACTTCCTCACCGGATGCTTCGCTGGGTTGCTGGGCCATCGCGCGGGCGGGGATAAAGGTATGCCCAATCACGATTGCGATTGTGCCGAGCGTGAGCCCGCGGATGGTGCGACGGAAGTCAGAATTGAACGACGGAATTTGCAGTCGCAACGGCGGCCTCAATCTCCCGAGGCCGAGGCAGGTTGTTTGCGGGCGATGGCCTGAATGGCGGTAACGGCGATGACATGAACAATGTCGTCGACTGTACAGCCGCGCGACAAATCATTCGCGGGACGGGCCAACCCCTGAAGTATGGGTCCGATGGCGGCGGCGCCGGCAAGCCGTTCCACTAGTTTGTATCCGATGTTGCCGGAATCGAGGTCTGGGAAAATCAGGACATTGGCACGGCCGGCGACGGGAGATCCCTTGGCTTTACTCGCGGCCACTGCGGGGACCAGCGCGGCGTCCACCTGAAGCTCCCCATCCACAGCAAGGTCTGGTTGACGGACCTTGATGATGCGCAGCGCTTCGCGGATTTTTTCAATGCGAGCATGTTCGGCCGAGCCTTTGGTAGAGAAAGAGAGCAGAGCGACACGCGGTTCGACTTCGAGGAAATTGCGCGCGTTCTCCGCGGTGGCCAGCGCGATTTCCGCTAACTCTTGCGCCGAAGGTTCGGGCACGACGCCGCAATCGGCAAACAGCATGGCGCCTTTTTCGCCGAACGAAGCCTTGCCGCCGGAATCGGCATTGCGCAGGATCATGAGGAAAAAACTGGAGACGAGCCGGGCCTCAGGCTCGAGGCCGATGGAATGCAAGGCCGCGCGAACAGTTTCCGCAGTGGAATTTGTCGCGCCGCCAACGGATGCGTCGGCATCGCCGGCAGCTACTCGCAAGGCCGCGAAATACAGCGGCTTGCGCGCGGTTTGATGGGCTTCCTCCAGCGTGACGCCGCGGGCCCGCCGGCGCTCGAGGTAAATCTGCGCGTAAGCATCGAGCCGCGGACTCGCCAGGGGGTCGAGTATCTCGACGCCCTCAAGCTTCACCCCCAGGCGCCGCGCGGCAGCCTGAATATTGTTGGCGCATCCAAGCAACGTCGTCTTGGCGAAACGTTCGGCGCTCACCTGCGCGGCGGCCTGAATGACGCGATCGTCTTCGCCTTCCGGGAGCACGACGCGTTGCGGGACCGCGCGAGCGCGATTCTTCAATTTTTCCAGAAGATCCATCACGGCCAACTTACCACAAATCCGCTAGCGCGACGCAAACGAGAAGCCACGCGTGTCTCTGATGCAGGGCGAGTTCATGGGCGCGGCGACTACCGGAAGCCAGCCCGGTTCTAGTAAAATCCAAGGGTAACAGCACACACATAAGGGAAAATTCAACATGGGAATCCTGAGTGCATTTAAAGGGTCCGGGCTGAAACCCGCGAGCAGCTTTCGTCACCGCGGAAAACGCCTGACGGATATTCTCGAAGCGCACCAGCGCTTTGTGCGCGGCGACGAGGGAGGAGCGCGCGCCGACCTGGCGGGCGCGGATCTCGCACACGTCAACTTAGCCAAGGCGAGCCTGGCTTATGTGAATTTTCAAGGCGCCAATCTGGAAGGCGCCAGCCTGCGCGAAGCCAAGCTGGCTTCCGCGGACCTGAGCAAGGCGAACCTGCGCAAGGCCGATTTGCGTAAGGCGGATATGACCGAGGCGCAACTGCCGGAAGCAAACCTGACCGACGCGCAAGTGGGCGGCGCTGAGTTGTTCCGCGCCGACCTGCGCATGGCCATCCTGCGCGGCGCCGATTTCGGGGCCACAAATTTCCGCAACGCGGAATTGCGCGGCGCTGATCTTCGCGGTGCCAGCTTGCAAACGACCATCTTGCGGGAAACCAACCTCGAGGGCGTGGACCTGAGCGGCCTGGATTTGAGTACCACGCTGCTTCCGCGCGGGTACAAACGTCCGGGCGCGACCAATGGTTAGGCCGCGCGTCTAACCTGTCTCAAACGCAGGTTGCGCATCCGGACACCGCGTTCCGGCGGCGAATTGTAACGACAGAAAGCCTGCTATATTCTTCCCGCACGATTGCATTGGAAGGACCGCGCCGGAAATTTGGCATCCGGCGCGCGGCGCGGACAGGCACGGACAAGGAATCATGCCGAACCTGCCCTGGATTTTCGTTGAAGACTACAAGATGCCGGCCGGCTGGGTGCGCCTGGAGCAGCGCGACGCGCGCGCCCGCGCGTATTGCGAATTGCTCGAGAGCGGGCAGATCCTTTTTTTCCGCGAGTTACCATTTCATCTTCCCCCTGAAGACCGCGAATTCCTGCTCGCGCAGCAATGGACCGAGCTGAGGCTGCACAAAAACGTCTCCTATCGTCCAGCCGAAGACCTGATGCGCGGATTTTCCGGCGACGCCGGGACGGTGAATCGCATTCACACCATCATGCGCAATTACAGCGCGCAGGTGATCGAGTTCCTGACGAAATTTCTTTCGCCGTATGCCGGCAAATGGATTCTCGACTTCGCGAGTTTCCGCCCCATGGAAGAAGAGGGCCGCGACCTGCCTTTGCACAAACGCAACGACCTGCTGCATGTGGATGCATTTCCCAGCCGACCCACCCGCGGCGGCCGCATCTTACGTGTGTTTACAAACCTGAATACTTCGAGCCCGCGCGTCTGGCACACGACCGAGGGATTTGATGTGCTGGCGCGGCTCTACGCCGAGCGCGCCGGATTGCGGCAGATTGCCGAAGACGATTCGTTCTGGAGCCGCACGGTTCAAGGATGGGGCGCGCGGCTGGGTTTCCGGGGCATGGGACGCACGGCGTACGACATGTTCATGCTGAAGTTCCACGATTATTTGAAAGAGAACGCAGAATTTCAGGCCAATTGCCCGAAAATCCGGCTGGAATTTCCACCACTGGCCACATGGATCGTGTTTACCGACAGCGTGGCGCACGCGGTCATGTCCGGACAATATGCCCTCGAGCAGACGTTTCTGGTTCCGCCCGAAGCGCTAGTGTCGCTGGACCATGCGCCGTACCGCGTTTTAGAAAACATCGTGGGCCGGCAACTGACCGCCTAATTTGAGATGGCTTCATCTGCATCCTATTCACGCACCCTTCACGCCACCGCAAGACATGCGCCGGTTGTCCGGGGTGCCTGGATCCCTTGGCACCCGAGGGCATCCACGAGGCCATTTCAAATGTGAAGTTTGCAATTGCCCCCGGTCGTCCGCGCCCATTGCGCCGCGGACTCTTTCTCGTCCACTGCTCGCTTCGTTTCGCGCTACTGATGCGCCTGTCCGCCGCGGCGCTAGTCCGGAAGCAATTCAATGGCAAGCGCGCTTCCCACCTGGAGCGACACATCCTGTTGAACGCTCAAGATGTCACGAAGTTCGCGATCGTAAATTGCCGACCAAACATGAGTCTGGTCTTTCGCCTCGATTAAGTTGGTGGTGATGCGCACGCGCTTGCCCGCGCGGCGCACACTCCCTTCCATCGCGAAGTCCGCGCCCAGTTCCGCGGCAATTTCGTTGATGGATTTTCCGGAGTTCTTATAGTGGACCGCGGAGCTGCGGGCTATCACTCCCAAGCGCTTGGGGTTGAGCTGGCCGAGATGGGCAATGATTTCTTCCGTCAGGCCATCGGCGAAAAATTCCTGTTCGGAATCGCCGCCCAGATTTTGAAACGGCAGAACCACGAGCATCAATTTGCCTCCGGCTGCAGCGACTTTAGCAGAATTCTCAACCGGAGCGATGAAACGATAGCCGCGCCGGGGAATGGTTTCGACGAAGCGGGGGCTTTGGGCGGAATCGCCCAGCAGCTCCCGGAGTTTGCGCACCGCCGTGTTCAGCCCATGCTCGTAGCCCACGATGGTGTCCGGCCAAAGTCTTTTCCGCAGTGCGCCTCGGGTGATGAGTTCGCCGGGCCTTTCGAGCAGCAATTCCAGGATTTGAAAAGGCTTTTCCTCCAACCGCACATGTAAGCCGTGCTTGCGGACCTCCCTTAATTGAAGGTCCACCTCAAATGTTCCAAAGCGCAACACAGCGCTTAGAGCCTTCGTACCATTCATTCGTACACCGTTCCCTACGTTTTTGGTAAATCCGGGTTGGAAAAAATCGCTGGGATATTGGATGCGGCCCTTCAGATTTGGTTGCAAGGCTTGTTCTGCGAAAGCCTTGGAAGTTCAGCGAGTCTTGTTGCAATCTTCATTTTCCCCCAGGCAACCGCCGGCATCGAAGCATGCAGCGTCAACAGGCGTGCCTTACCCCGCCGCCTGATTTCAACCAGGAATGCCCAATTCGATCGGTGCCAACCGTCTTCCGGAGACGGTGGTGTAACCCATTCATCCGAAATAGGGAAAAAAGGAGAAAGACAATGAAGGGAAAGAAGGATGCGTTTCGCAACACGTGGAATCGGCGCTCGTTCCTTCAAAAAGGAGCACTGGCGGCGGGCGCCGCAGCGGTAGGCACCGGCTTGCTCGGCGGAGCCTCGCGGGTATTTGCCGAAGATGAGCCCTCGGGAAGTCTTCGCCGGGGCGACGCGGCTATTCTCCGCTTCTTGCTGGCCGCGGAGATCCTCGAGAGCGATTTGTGGCAGCAGTACGCCGAGCTTGGCTCGTTCCAGACCGGCGGCTCCAAGCTTGATCTCCCGTTCACCGTCAGCGGAAACCAGCAGTACATCAACGCCTTGTCAAACCTCGACGGTGATATGGCCCAATACATCGCCGACAATACCGACGACGAATTCAGCCACATGAATTTCCTGCGCGCCTATCTCAATTCCAAGGGTGCCGGCGGCGACCAGGTGGCGAAAACCTTCGATGGATTCCGCAATCTGAAAAGCAGCCCGCTGGCTCCCAATCAAATCGGGCGCCTCACCAATCTCATGGAGCTCACTGTTGATACCTCGTGGTGGACCCGCTATCGCAGCGACTCTAAAAATCCCGATCTCGATGCCAACCCGGGATTTCAGCAGGCCGTCCCCGGCCTTCTCGCCAAGCCGCACACGGCCATCCCGCGCGAGAGCAGCGACACGAACCGGCAGGATAAAATTCAGGTCATCGCCAATACCGCCGCGTTCCACTTCGCATTCATCGAACAAGGCGGCAGCAGCCTCTATCCCAGCCTGGCCCAGCGTGTCTCCGACGTGGAAGTGTTGCGCATCCTGCTCAGCATTGGACCCACGGAAACGTCCCACTTCCAGACCTGGCACGACAAGGCCGGCAATGCCGTGCAGCCGACTCTGGGACCGTTGGCTGATCCCGACGATCCCGGCTTGACCTTCGGGAACCTCAACGATGCCACAAAATTTAATCAGGACGATTTCCAGACCAACCTGATCATGCCGGAACCGACACACTTCCTCAGCCCCAAGCGCAAATTCCCGATCGTCTCGATCATTCGCCCCACCGAAACCAAGAACGCGGCAAAGGGCGCCGTCGCGGGACTCACCGCCGACGGCCTCTTCAACGGGCAGTCAAAAGCATTCTTCGATTTCGTGAACGATCTGGCCGAAGACGCGGATGAGGCCCGGAGGGACGTGTAACCCGGTCGAAAGGAAGGCAGCGAATTGTTGGCAACCGCGGCCAAACCCAGTCCTCGAGCCGCTGCTGCAAACAAAATGGCCCCCGCCCCTGGAACTAAAAGGTTCCGCCCCTTCTAGGGCGCGGGGGCCTTTGAGCGAGGTAATGTTGGTTGCCGGAACTGCGAAAACCTAGGGCACAACGCAGAGAAGAAGCGAGAGCACTAGCTAAAGAAGTGCTTCACTCCGAAAGAATCAAACGGCCCGCTACTAAGTTAGATAAAGGTTGGTTTCTGGCGGCTTTCATGGCGCTAGCTCTACTCTTGATAGCGCCGAAGGTCAACGCTTCCGGCAAGACACTCCGTCTCGTGCCTGCGCATCAACCGCGCAATGCTGCCAATTCAGCGCGTTGTTCGTACCCAAGAAAGCACCTTCGATGAAACCTATGGTGTACAGCAGGTCAGATTGGCACTGGAGTGAATCGTAGTCCCCGAACTTCGTATCCGATATTTTCCCTGCGTCAAATACAATCGCGTGACAGGCAGAACTCTCATTGAAATAGACCTTATCTAGGAGGGCACGGCCTGCCCCTTCTTTCACCTTGTAGAAGGAATCCATAACGCTGAACAAATAAGGCTGTTCAAGCACTGGACTGTTGCTGGATATAGCCAAGGCTCTATCTTTTTCCTTTTTGTAGGCCGCAGCGTCAGCGACTACAAATTGGATGATTCTCGTGGGGATGGTTCCTTGTTGCAGCCCCGCCAAATAATCGGTAATTTCCTTGCACTCAGACGACGGAACCCCGGCTGTACACAGAACCGTGGGCGGCGGCACGGGTTTCTTTTCTTGTCCTGAAAATGGTTGGTTGATAAGCACTAATCCCACAAACAGCAGCGGCAGCTTTTTCATGTTTCCCTCACGCGATCACGCCAACGTGTGTGAATCCCAACATTCCATTTCGGCGCAAAAATCAGTGTCAGTTGACTTAGACAATCACGATACCAGGTCCGAATCTGCAACTTGAAATGTGAATCCGACATCGCGAGCCGTACCCGAGACCATGTACCTTTTTCTCCGTGAGCACTTCAACATGGCAACGAATCGGAAAGTGGGGAGAGTTATGGGGAATGTAAATCCATGCTCGTTTCGGTGCCTCATCAATGGGGTATTCTAGTTGGATTCGAAGAAATCCGAACACTTCTCCGGATGGCCCTTGCCAGAGAATTCGACCCGTTTGGTGGTCCGGATTGTCAATTCTCAACGCGCCTTCGAGGAGGAGATTGATCGAACCACGATGGCAGTTTTCTATCTCCGGAAATTCCTTGGCGATGAGGGGAATCTGTATCTGGAGATTAGATGAGGCAGACTTGGTTCCCTCAACAACTATTCCATTTAAGCGAAAAGCCACCATTTTGCAATTGTACTCCGGCCTGATCCGTGCGCTGAACTCTCCCACGCATGTTCGGTGAACTCATCTATGAGTTGAAACCGAGACAGTTTGGGACTGAGGACTGACACAGGGACCATTCAATCAACCGCACTCCTAGAGAGGCTTCGGACGCGCAAATGAGTACGGGATTCCATGAAAGACTGGCCGCACATCTTCTAAGTGCTTTACGAAGTCCTCATATTCTTTTAGGAACAGAGCAAATCGTTGCTCGAACGAATTCAAACTACTTTTAATCTTTGGTGTAACGACATTTTGCACGTCTTGCGGCATCCGTTCAAACATCTGTGCTACACACATATTGTTGTAGGAGCCTCCGCCTCTTCAACTTTTAACTTTCAACTCTCAACTTTTGACTCCCGTCCTCCAGCCTTCAGGTTCCAGCCTCTAGCTTCCAGAACCTGTCCTTCCGTACAGGCGTACTATTACTGGACCAAATCAATCCTCGCTCTGTACTCATCCTGTCCCACCGCTTGCTTCCTTTCGTGCTACCAATGCTCATGTCCGCCGTGCACAAGCCTCGCGCTCATTCCCGAAAATTCGATCGCACCGGCCCGCCACTTCACTGCTTCCCCACATCGTTGCCTTCCCGCCTCCTCGTCTCCCTGTCTCCTTGTCTCCGTACCTCCGGCGCTACTGGTCACCCATCATTAGGTGCTTTTCACCGCCATTCTAATCGCAACACCGAGGAAACCGGATTCGCCGTAACCCCAACAAAACAAACGACGGTGGTAATTTCTAATCGCAACAAAAAAGACACCCCCCGGGGGAGTGGCAACATGGTTACCCCATCGCCCGACCCTCTGCATTTCTACCCGGTACACCGTGAAAGTAGAATTCGCCGTAAACCCTTCCCGGTCAACAACATGATTTTTTCTACCCGGTACAAAAAGCCACCCCCCGGGGGGAGTACTACTTTGCAACCATTTTGCCCCTTTCCGCCCCCCTCAGCCTCCCAGACGCTCGCGACGCTTGCACTTGGGTGGCGCAACTGCGTTCACAGGATTTCCACAGAAAAATATGGAGGCCATATCGTTCGCAATCTATTAATGGTAAGTTCTCCCACGTTTAACCCAGCCCGCCGAGAGTATGCGCAGCGAAGTTGTGCCATCTCGAAAGGAGAACCCTGTGCGATTCAGCCCTACGTGTCTTAGGACAGGTCTGCGCCAAGTCTTGGCGCTGTTGGTCGCTTTCACATTTACGTTTAGTCCCGCGGTTCAAGTATTGGTTCCTTCTGCGGACGCAAAGCCCCTGCCGGTACCGGCAGGTTCCAACAATTCAATCGGCGACTGCGACCTCCATTCTGCTCACGGCGACATCAAGCACGTCATCTACATCCAGTTCGATAACGTCCACTTCACCCGTGATAATCCCAACGTGCCATCCGACCTCGAGCAAATGCCCAACCTGCTGGATTTCATCACCGACAACGGCACATTGATGACCAACCACCACACGCCGCTGAAATCGCACACGGCGGACGACATCATCACTTCGGAGACAGGCGTGTACGGCGACCGTCATGGAATGCCCATCTCCAACGCCTTCGGATTTTTCAATCCTCCGGGCAGCAAATTCTTCGACGGTTTTCGGTCCTCGTTCCAGTATTGGACCGACCCGGTCGGGGGCAGCGACCCGACTCTCTTCATGCTTACCCCAGACGGAAAGAATGCGCCCGCCCCGTGGGTCGCTTGGACGCGCGCCGGCTGCAATGTGGGAGCCGTCTCCATCGCCAACATCGAGCTGGAAAATGTGTTCGGCGACATTTCGACGGTCTTTGCGAATGATCCCGCCAAGCTGACCGAGGCAATCAATAAGCGGAACGCCAACTTTGATGGAGCCGTGGCAGATTATGAAGGAATCGCCATACACTGCTCCGCAGGCAATCCGGTCTGCTCGAAGGACAACGGCGGGGTACCCGATGTCTTGTCGCAAGAACCGGGCGGTTATACGGGATTTAACGCGCTGTTTGGCAACAAGTTTGTAGCTCCGGTGATCAGCCCGGGCAAACAGCTTACGGATCTCGACGGCAACCCCATGACCGACGCCGACACGCCTCCAAACCCGGGATTCCCTGGTTTCGGTGGGATTTCCGCGGCGCAGACCCTCTCCTACGTCGCTGCCATGCATGAGCACGGTGTTCCGGTCACCTACGCGTACATCTCGGACGCGCATGACAATCACGAAGCGGGCACACCCCCGGACAACCTTTATGGGCCAATGGAATGCCAGACCGACCCTGAACAGGGCGGTCTTGGGTCCGGCAACCAGTGCTACCACGAGCAGCTCAAGGCCTATAACCGAGCCTTCGGCGAATTCTTCAAGCGCCTTGCGGCAGACGGCATCAACAAGCACAACACTCTTTTCATCATCACGTCCGACGAAAACGACCACCAGGCTGCCGGTCCCCCGACTCCGGCGAACTGCGACGGCGTGAACGTCTTCTGCAGCTACGATAAGCTCGGCGAAATCGACAGCAATCTCACCGGGCTGCTGGCAACAGAAGCGAACATCACCGACGTATTCGATATTCAGTTCGACATGGTCCCGGTCTTCTACATCAAGGGCAACCCGCCGGTCGGCGATCCCCTGGCCCGGAGCTTCGAGCGCGCTGCCGCGAAATTGACGGCGGTGAGCCCGATCACCGGGAAAACGGACAATCTGACGGAAGCGCTGGCCGACCCGGTGGAACTGAAATTGTTGCACATGGTCACCGGCGACCCACAGCGGACGCCGACCTTTGTAATGTTCGGCGACCCCGACTACTTCCATACGACCGGCGATCCGAATTGCAACACTCCATGCGTCAATGAGGACCCCGGGTTCGTGTGGAACCACGGCGGCATCGACAAGGAAATCGTTACGACTTTCCTGGGGTTGGTAGGCCCGGGCGTAAAGAACAACCGCATCGATGACGATGTGTGGTCCGACCATACCGACATTCGCCCGACGATGTTGCTTCTCGCCGGCCTCAAGGACGATTACATCTCCGACGGGCGCGCGCTGGTTGAAGAAATTCACCACTGGGCGCTTCCGGATGCCATCCGGGACAGCGGCGATGAATTCGTTGAGCTGGCGCGAGCGTACAAAAAGATCAACGCGCCCAACGCGAAACTCGGGCAGCTCAGCCTGCGTATTTCCACTCGCGCGCTGGCTTCCGGCAGTCCGGGTGACGACTCCACCTACATCAATCTCGAGAACCAGTTGTCGGAAATTACTCTCCTGAGAGATGCGCTGGCCTCGGACATGATTACGCGTCTGAACGACGCCGAGTTCAACGGCAGGAAAATCTCCGGGGGGAAGGAACGGCAGCTGACTCAGGAAGCGGAAGGATTGCTGGGCATCGTGGAGTCTATCGCGCAGTAGCACTCACCGCGGGGACTTCAACGAACAGTTGTCAATCGGGCCGGGAGGCCGCCGAAAAGCGGTTCTTCCGGCCTTTAGTTTCTTGCGGTACCCTCCCGGCGGTTGCACCGGGCCACGTCGATGCAAAAAAAGAGGGCAACGGATTAATCCGTTGCCCTCGGTGAATCACCTCGCGTCAGATGTGCGAGGCTGGAGTGAATTTAGTTAAAAGGATGTACGGTCGAGAAAAACGTACCCCAGTTTGCAAGCGACGTACGGCAGGGAAGAGTGAGCCCCGAGCACGCCTTGGGGATATATTCCGCGGCCATCCAGATGCGTTCGCCATCTGCGACCGCAGCAGAATAGTCGCCCCAACGGCCTACGCCGTTGCCACCTTCCGCTACATAGATTGTGAATCCATCGTCGGGATCCTGCCCGGCGCCGGCTACGTGCACGAACGGCAGGCCAAACCCTTCGACGACGTCGGTGTAGGCAGCGCTTGGGAAATGATCCTTGCCCGCGAGAGTGAACGCAATGACGCCGTTCCCTTCGCTGTTGATTCCGAGTGACGGGAACAATACATCCTCACCGGCGACCGCGACGTAACCCTGCCGGACTACGCGGCCTTTCAGCGTTGGCCCGTCGAAGTGCGGCTTCACGCCGAACCAGGCGATACCCTGGTGTTCTTCGCCTTTCACCTTGAGCACCGAGTTCACCCCGCCGTACAAGATGCCGTTGGCAAAGACCACCTGGTTCATGCGGTCGTCGTTGGTGTTGAGCTGGCCTATCCCCTCCGGCGTCGGAAACGAGGCGCCGAGCGGATTCTCGCCCGCCTTTTGGTTAGCCGGATTTGGCTGGCCGTAAGTTTCCGACTTGAGTACGGCGAAGGACAGAGCCAATGTCGGCGCATTCGAGTTCAGGGATCGAGTATTGGTGAGTGCCCAGACGGCGATCCTGTTGTCGAATGTGTCGATGAACTGGAGGGCGCTCAGGAAATACTCAGCGCCACTATCTACGTCCTCCGAGTCCTCGCCCCCAGGTGAGGTGGCCGGCTGAATTGAGTACGAGAGGCCACCAAAGGGAAGCAATTCCTGGGAAGCATCGAGTTGAACCACTACAGGGATCGGCCCAGTGCCATCCGCCGCATCGATCAATTGATCTTTGGAAATGGCATAGATCTGCGCCCCGTTAAAGGTCGCCGCTCCGAACTCGTTAGTTGTTTGGTACACGCCGAACCTATCAGCGCCAAGCAACGGCTGGTCGCCAAAGCAGGGGCAACCGGCATGGTTTGGAGTCCCATTCAGGCCGTCGTCGGTTACATCGTAGCTGAAGATGGCGAAACCCTGCGTTGGATCGCTGGTCACGCTGACGGCGAGGAGATTGAAGTTCCGCCCCGTTGCGCCAACATTTGTCCCGTTGTCTTGCGCGAGCTCGCTGACGAACCATCGCTGTGTTTGATGGTCGTAGTAGCATTTCGGGTCGCTTAAGAACGGCCCGAAGATTCGGGGAGTTACAGTCCGATCAACCGCAGCAACAAAACCGAAAAAGGTATTCATATCCTCGACGCCCGTGAGCGGCAATCCTCGCTGGTTGTAAACTTGTATGACGTCGTTAACAGTCTCAACCACGAAACCGTTGCCGGCACACAAGCCCTGATCAGGAGGCTCGAGGCTGAATTGATTTCCATTGTTCGCCGTGCGTTGATCCACGTGGCTCAGGCCGTTGAAGCCGCGAAAGCCGGGCGCCTGAAAACCAACAACGAAGCTAGAGGGGACGTTCGGTTCGGGCGGTGGAAACGTGGAAGAAGTCTCTCGCGTAGCGTTGTTTGCCGCGAAACCGCGGCGGGCAGCTTCCTTGCTCGGAATACGGTAATTAGCGCGATGGGCCGGCCCGCGCGATTGAGGTGCCGCGAATGGGTGGATGATCGCTGCGGCAAAAGAATCTCCGGTTTTAATTCCTGGCTCATCGCCAAGCTCCGGCCGGTTGTCAATTTCGGGATCAGCAACAGCACCGCTGCCGATCGCAGTTGCGTGGATTGTGCTCGTGCCGATTCGTGTCAAATGTTGAATTGTTTGCGGAGCGGCGGCAGACAAACCCGTCGCGCGCTCCTGAGTAAACGAGAAAGCCAATGCGACCGCAATCAGGACGAGAGCAGCGAAGCCGATTCTGAAAATCGTGGCTGTGCTGCTGCGTCCCTCTCTCTTTGCAACGCCCATTTGTTGCCTCCTAGGAGACTCCTGCAGAGCAGGGTGGTCAAGGTTAGATTTGTTCACACAAATTCAGTCGGAGAGTTGCACGCCTCGCGCAGGATGAGCGCGATTCAGGACGGGGACTGTCCGAAATTGGAGGCGAACGGCGAGATTGTCTACTTACGGACAACGAGTGTCAAACGAATTTTAATGCTTTAATGGAGTTTGATAGGAATAGGCGTACCGTTACTGAGTCGTTGAACCTTTGCGGGGATGTATTACTTCCCGGCGGAGAAATCTGCGGCGGAGTCACCAAAGCCGGCGGCAGCGCCACGGGGCACACCCGCCCGGCGGCGAGTCTCGATGCCCAACCGCTTGATCTTCTGGTTGAGGGTGGAAAGCGGAACCTGGAACCGCTCCGACGCTTCGGTCTGGTTCCAATTCGTGCGTTCGAGCATGTCCACAATGATGCGGCGCTCAATCTCCTCCAGAATTTCGAACAAGGAGGGCGCCGGAGCATCCGCGCGGGCGCCCGATTCACCCGGCAGCGGCGGCAGAAATTCAGCGAGCTGCAGGCGCACGCCTCGAACAATTTCACGGGTGCGCACCGTCTCCGGCAGCAACTCGGAGTCCACCGACTCCTGGTTGGAAAGCACCACGGCGCGTTCGACCACGTTTTCAAGCTCACGCACATTACCCGGCCACTCGTAATCCATCAGCAGCTTCATCGCTGCGTTCGTGAAGCGGCGCGGCGGCTTGCCGTTCTCCTCGCAGAATTGCACGAGGAAGCGGTCGACCAGCAACGGAATGTCTTCCTTGCGGTCCCGCAACGGCGGCAACTGTATGGAAATCACATTCAAGCGGTGATACAGGTCTTCGCGGAAACGGCCGTCGCGGACCAGCTTCATCAAATCTTCATTGGAGGCCGCCACGATGCGCACGTCTACCTTAATCGTGTCCGTGCCGCCCAAACGCATGAACTCGCGCTCCTGAATCACCCGCAGGAGTTTCGCCTGTGTTTCCGGGCTGACTGTGGAAATTTCATCGAAGAAAATCGTGCCCTGGTCAGCCACTTCGAACAGGCCCTTCTTCGATGCGATGGCGCTCGTAAAGGCGCCCTTCACGTGGCCGAACAGTTGCGATTCCAGCAGGTCGGCGGGAATCGACCCGGTGTTCACCGGAATAAAAGATTTGTCGGCGCGCGTCGAGGCGGAATGGATGGCCTTGGCAATCAGCTCTTTACCTGTGCCGCTTTCGCCGTTAATCAAGATCGTGGAGCGCGACGGAGCGACCTGAGTGACCAGGTCGAAAACCGCCAGCATCTTTTCGCTTTTGCCGACGATGTTGGGGAAATTGTAGCGCTGCTTCAACGCGCGCTTCAGTTGTACGTTTTCATCACGCAGCCGCCGGCCCTCGATGGCCAGCGATACCTGGGCGATCAACTCGTCGTTCGACCACGGCTTGGTGATGTAATCCTGCGCGCCGCCCTTGAACGCTTGCCGGGCCATGTCAATCGAACCGAAGGCGGTGATTAAAATGATGGAGAGCTGCGGGTCACGGCGGCGAATTTCGCGCAGCAGGTCGAGGCCGTTGCGGTCGGGCAGGCTCACGTCCAGCAGCATCAGGTCGAAGGGACGATCTTCGAGTCGCTGGAGGCCGGCCTCGCCGGTCTCCGCGAGAGTTACGTCGAAGCTTTCGGAGGTGAGAAGGGCCTCGAGCCCTTCGCGAATCTCCACTTCGTCGTCAACCACAAGTATCGTGCCTCTATGCATGGACCGCTTTTCTGGCTACGGGAAATTCCAGCCGGAACGAGGTGCCTTGCCCCGGCGTGGAGCGGACATCCACTTTGCCCGCATGCTCTTTTATGATGCCGTAGCTCACAGAAAGACCCAGGCCGGTGCCTCTGCCGGTGGCTTTGGTCGTAAAAAACGGATCGAAAATCCGGTGCAGATGCTCCGCGGGAATGCCCTGTCCGGTGTCGGTTACTTCCACTTCCACGGACCCGTTCTGCGCGCCGGTTCGCACTTCCAGCATCCCGCCGCTGGGCATGGCGTCGCGCGCATTCATGAACAGGTTCAGAAACACCTGTTGCAGCCGCGTTACCGAGCCGAGCACAAACGGCAATTGGTCTGCATAGTTCTTCACCACTTTTACTTGCGCGGTCTTCAAGGGGTGCTGCGCCAGCGTGAGCGTCTCGTCCAAGACCGTGTTCAGATCAATTTCGACGAATTCGGCGGCCCCGGTGCGTGAGAAATTCAGCAGGTTGTTGACGATTTCGCTGGCGCGGAAAGTCTGTTTCACGATGCGCTCGATGGTTTTTTGCCGCGGATCGTCCACGGGAATCTGTTTGGCCAGCATTTGGATGTAGTTCGAGATGACCGCCAGCGGCGTGTTCACTTCATGCGCCACGCCCGCGGCAAGCAAACCGAGAGAAGTAAGCTTTTCGGTCTGCACCATTTGCTCTTCCAAGCGCACGCGCTGCGTGATGTCGTCGAGCAGAATTAGCCGGCCCAGCCGCGCGCCATTCTTGCCCACCAATGGGGCGATCGAGGCGTTGATCACCAGTTGGCGGCTGCCGCGTGTGTTCAGCCGGAATTTATAGATTCCGGAGACGTGATCGCCGGCGGCGCGCGCGGCAATTTCCGCCACCAGATCCGTTGGCAGCACTTGCTGAAGTTTCTTGCCCAGGGCATCGCGCCGCGGAATTTCGAGCAGTCCTTCGAGTTGCGGATTCCAGGACTCCACGCGGTCTTCGAGGTCCACAGTGACTACGCCGATGTTCAGCGACTCGACGATGTTTTCGCTGAAATCCTTCAACCGCTCCACCTGCATGGCCTTTTGTTCCAGCGATTGATAGAGCCGCGCGTTCTCGATGGCCACAGCCACGTAGCCGGCGATGGTGGAGAGCAATTCCAAATCGTCGCTCGAAAGGTAATCGCCGTCCACGGTTTTGCCCAGGCCCAGGACGGCAACGGTGCGGTCGCGGAAGCGGCAGGCGATGAAATAATTCAGGTCCAGCTCGTCAATGGTGCGGCGCACCGATTCGCTTTCCTGCACCGCGGCGCGCGCGGATTCAAAGAACAGGCAGCCGCCGCGCTCGAATGCCGGGCGCGCCGGATCGAGGAAGCTCAAATCGAGGGCAGATTCAGGGTGCACGCCCATGGACCGCGTCATCACAAAGGTGCCCGGGTGTGCTGGATCTTCCAGAAACATGGCCAGGCGGTCCACCAGCAGTGTTTGCGAGATGCGGTCCAGCACCGATCCGACCAGTGGCTCCAGGCGCACTTCGTTGGTCAGGGCGCGGCCGAATTCGATCAGCGTGCGGCGGAAATTGAGGCGGTCACGGTAGAAGAAGCGGTCCAGCCGCGCCTGCACGCCGTCACGAAGCGGCTGGATGAGAAATGCAGCTACGACGATGGCGATTACGCTGCCGGCGGGACTGGCCGTCAGCCGAGTGTGGAACAACTCGCCGATCAGGGCGATCGCGGCGAAATAAATGGCCACCACTCCGGCGGTCGCGAATGTGTAGGCCAAACCGCGCTTGAAGATGATGTCCACATCCATCAAGCGGTAGCGGATGATGGCGTAGCCAAAACAAAGCGGTATCAGCGCCAGCGAATATGCCGACGCTTTCATCCATGAAGCCGGCATCCATCCGGCCACGTATGGCACGATGTAGAAAAGCAGGAATGGAATCGTCCCGGCGATGGTGCCGGCAGTGACCCATTTCAATTGCTGGCGAAGCACGCCGCTTGGCGCGCGCCGGTAGCTGGCCAGGAAAATTCCCGCGGCCACAAGGAAGTAGACTCCCAAGTTGGCAATTTCTATCTGGTCGAGCCAGTAGCGCGAACTGACGGCGGGAAGAAAATCGAGAGTCCCGATGGCCACGAACACGTGCAGCGTCAATAGCGCAACAGGAGGGGCATACAAGGCGACAAGCTTGGGCCACAACCAGCCGCGCCGCTCCGGAAACACCAGCGCAAAATGGACCAGCAAAGCAGGCTGCAACAGCAATGCGACAACGTTGGCCCAATAGATGGTCTGGTCGAACCCGTTCAGTTTCCCGGTGTAGTGAAAGCTGTAAAGAATGAAAGAAATCAGGCAGAAAACGTAGAAGTGGATGGCTCGCGGCGCGTTCCACCGTCGCACAAAAATGAACAGCCCAATAAAAAGATAGAGCAATGCTGTAATGCGCAGGTAGTTTTCGATGGAGGCGGAATTGTCCTGCGGCGCAGTGATTAGCGTGGTTTCAAACGAATTGCCCCCGCGGCGCATGCCATAGCGGATTTCCGACCAGGGTCCCACGTGATATAGGACGCGGGAAACGTCGGTGACACGGTGAATCGGAGTCGCACGGATGGAAGTGACAATGTCGCCCGGCTTGATTCCCGCCTTGGCGGCGGGCGAATCGGCAACAACGCGCCGGGCAAAAACTCCTTGAGCAGAGTCGTCCCAGCCCACTCCGTCATCGGGAGCGATGAATCGGGAGCGCTGCTGAAAGTTCAGGACGGCAAAAATCATCGCCGCCACCGTCAGGAGGGCCAGCGCCACTGCTCCCAAGCGCATTCGCAATCCTTCGTTCATGCACCAACACCCGTAGCGTTCAAATCAAGATACCTGCACGTCGGCTTCCAGCGAATCACAGGGGAGGTGGCAAACAAAGCCTTTGATTCAAAGATGTTACGGAGGGAGCGAACAATGAAGAAAGAGACAATTCCGTTTATGGAAGGCATCTTCCCATTTCCTGTAATGCATTAATCCTTAAAACTGGATGCTCAAACCGCCTCGGAAATACCGGTAGGAGGGGACAAGCACCACCGGGCCATCACCCGTGGCGACCGGCACATACCCTTGAGCCAACAGATTGCCGAAATCAGCCAGGGCCTGCATGTGGCATGGGAAGAAGCTGGGCAGGGACTGTCGAATCTCCATACTCAAGTAGGGATCGAGATGGTACAGCGATTCTCCAAACGCATCTTGATGAGAAATTGAGGTTCCGGAAATCCATTTGTAGCCCGCCGAGACCTTCGTCCCGGTATGTGGAACGGTGGCCGTAAACCGTCCCGCAAGGCTGTGACGATATCTGGTGGCCAGTTGATCGCGCAACGCCGCCTCGGTGGCATTGTCATTCATTGCCAACGCGCCCGCATACGCATACACCATTGTCGCGCTCAAATTATCGGTGAATTTCTGTTGGTACACGGCGCGCATGCCAAGCGAGGAGGAAATCCCCGCATCGTAAGCAAACACGTCGGAGAAAAAATCCCGCAAGTAGTCCGCACCGTTGGCCGAGCCGCGTCCGAAAACCGCTGTGTGCGTGGAGCGGTCGTGAAAGACGGCTGCGGTGATCGAGGAACTCCTGCTCAGAGCATGCTCCACCGCGATTTCCTCGTGCATGCCGTTTTCAAGTACTGGGCGGCCATTGCGCATCAAGAGCGTGGGGAATACGTCGAGCGAATCCATGGCCGATTGCAGCGCGCTCGCCGAATTATCCGGGTTCTGCCATGGGCTCGCAGCCACCAGCGCAGAAGCCAGCCATCCGCGTGGCAATTGCACGCCTACTTCAGCGCGTGGACGCACCGCCATGGTCATGCCGGTCAGTCCGGCGGCCACGTAATCACTGCCGTAGCGAACGCTGACGCGGTCACCCACCGCAAATTGATTGTCATGCGACATGCGCAGCCCGCGGAACGTGGGGCCCTCGGGGCCGACTCGCGATTCGCGGACCACAACACTCGTCACGGAGCCTCGCCCCAACTCACCGGACGGAATCCATTGTGTGACGAAGCCGCCGGCGGGCACTTGCCCGTCATAGCTCATTTGGCCAGCCAGCAACAGCCGGCCATTCGAGCCCAAATCCATTTCGTAGGCAAACGCTGAGCTCGGCGAGGATGCCAGGTTCGAGATCGAGCCGGGATGTTCCGCGCCTGAAGTCAGGTCAAACCGTCCATGATTGCCGCGGCTCTGCGAAATTTCCACCTGGCGCGGCACGCTATCAATCACGATGTCGCCATCCTGCCACCGCAGCACCGGCCGCGTGGCGGAAGAGCTGCGCAGCACCCAAATCCACTCGTCGGCTGGCACGGGTTGGTCCGCGCCGCGGCGCAACTTTTCCAGCGATGTGAACACCGAATTCATCACGATCTCAAGCAGCGTGGTGTGCTCGCTGCTGATTAAAATGTGTTGTTCTATGGCCGGCAGAAAGCCCGCCAGGGTCACACGGATGGAATAAGCGCCTGCAGGAAGCGTCTCCGCGGAGAAGCGGCCGCGATCGTTGGTCAGCAGTTCCGTCGGTGCGGAGCTGAGGAGACTCTCCGAGGTGACCAGAACCGTGGCGCCAAGTTGCGGCGTTCCACTGGCGTCCACAACAACGCCGGACAGTTTTCCGTGGTTGGGCGCAGCGCTAAGCGGAAGCGCGCTGGTGCTCAGGAGCAATCCAAGGCCGAGAGCGCGTATCATTCTAATACTCACGACGCTTCACCTCCCCTGTGGTGCCGATCCCGATGCGGCTTTCACTGTGAAATCCGAGGCCTTTGAAATCGTTTGCTTCGCCAAGTTGTCCGTCACGGCAACTTCCAGATTGTATTTTCCGGGAGCCAGTGACCCCAGCGTAACAAAATTCTCGAGCGTCATCTCTTCGCCATGCTCCGGAAGCTTGCTCGGCGGGAGATCAAAATGCAGCACGGGGTCGGTTTCTTTGTCTCTGCGCACCCGGAACTGCACGGTGGCATCGGCTTTATGCGTTTTCTCGTCCACCTTCAGATTATAGACCTGAAGAAACACGCCCATGCTGTCGTTCGGCGTGAACGTCCCGTCCATCTTCGGGCGTACTTTCACGTCCCCAACGACAAATTGGCCCAGCCCGATATCTTTGGCCGAGACGCGCTGAATCTGGTCCGCCAATATGAGGGAACTCGTCGACAGCCTGTCTTCTTCGAATCTCGGCACCGGCAGCCGCGTGTTTACCACCCCTACGTTTCCGTTGTTCACGTCTTTGATGACGATGTCCAGCCGGTACAGACCGGGACTCAGCGGCACGGCCTTCTGGTAAATCGAAGAAGTGCTCAGCGACTGCTGCAGCAGCGACGCCGGCAGGTCGCGGTGGATGGTGTCTTCAAACGTCTGCACCATGCGGCCGCTCAGCGTGGTGATGCGCGCGAATAAATTCAGCGTCGCGGAATCCACTCCGTTTTTTTCCTGGAAACTCAGTTGCCGTGTCGGAATCTGCACGGTGATGGGCACCAGCACCGTGTCCGCGGTAATGCGCATGAAATCGAAGCGGTAATCGAATTTTACCTGGTCACGCACCAGTCTCGACGTGACCACCGCTTCCAGGTCCTTGAATTTCACCGGCGGCGGCTGCTGCACCTTGGCGTAGCGCTCCAGCCGCGAAAATTCGCTGTCGGCTTCCAGACGCCCCCCGATCGGCTGCGCCAGGTGCGTACCATCGGTGTTGTTGAAGCGGCTGGTCTTGCTCGCCAGGCCCATGGCCTCCATTTGCGTCAGTCCCGCACCGGGCACGTAGAGGAGGGCGTCTTTTTCACTCGGGTCCATGGTCAGATGGAACTCGCCGGTCATGGAGGGATCCACGAACTCAAGAATTATGTCATTGCCGATGCCTTCCAGGTAGCGGTAGCGCCACTGCTCAAACGGGTAGGTCGAAGTTTGTCCGCCGCCTTCATTGGCCGGCCGGTCATACGACCCGCCGCTCGGATGAGATTCAATTTCATCCGGCGCTCCCCACATGATGTAAATCTTTCCGCGGTCGGTTTTCCAGCCGGGGATCCCCGAGGCAAAATGCTCATTGGTGTAGGCGATGCGGCGGTAATGCTCTTCTTTGAAAGTGTTCTCGGGTGAATCAGGATCCGGGCTGCGCCGTTGCCAGAACTGTTCGATGAACTGCTCGCGCTCTTCGTTGGTTGAAAGATGCAGAAAGGCGCTGCGCTCCTCGGCCGAAATGATGTACACCACATCCTGGTCCAGCCAGCGCTTGTATTGGGAGTCCAGTTCTTTCTTGAGCTGATTGTCGCTCTTGCTCTTCTGCTTGGCGGCCTGTTTCTCTGCTTTCGGGTCAGACTTTTCCCGCGCGGAATCCTGTGCAAAGACGCTTGGCGAAAATGCCAAGCCTCCGGCTAAAATGCCGAAAAGAAACACCTTGGCCCCATGGCCCATAAGCGAACAACTCCCCGATTTGGTGGGAAATTTTAACCTGTCCGTTAGGACAGGTCAACGACAGTTTCCCCCTGGCTGTCCCGTGATGGGTTGGAATCCCCTGCCAGCCAATGGGTTGCCTCAGAGTCCTCCCTGAGGGGTGGTCAATTGACCATTCCACGGCCCTCTCAATTGCCACGGTTGGTCACTCAAAAATGTTTGACCCTCCCTCAGAAAACCCGCGTCTATTTCCTTCCTGCCGAAATCGAATTAGAATAGTTCGCCGAACGACCAAGCGATTGCCGGGCGCCGGTTTCAAGCCGCCGCAGAACCAAGGAGCAAGGACCTTTATCGGTACCTGAACCGCCCTGTCCTTATCCGCAACCCTGCGTCTAAGTCTGAAACATTCCGCAAGGCGCAGTCGTACTGATTGAGTGAGGGGTGCCGTTGCCTGCAGCGAGAGGGGCTGGCGCTGAATCCCATGAAGAAGTGGAAAAAGATTGCCATCGGTGTCTGCGCAGGCCTCGTCCTGCTCATCGGCGGGGCCGTTGTGTATCACTACCTGACCAAAGACATCGTCACGGTCCAAAGCGGCAAGGTACTCAGGCAGGATTTGACCTCCATCGTTTCCGGCACTGGCGAGGTCCGTCCCAAGACTTATACCAACGTGCTGGGCGAAGGCTTCGGCAAGATTACCGACATCGTAGTCAAAGAAGGCGATCACGTGAAGAAGGGCGACGTCTTGCTTCACCTGGAAAATATCCAGCCGGGTGCGGACGTCCAGGCACAGATGGCTAGTATAGACTCCATGGAAGCCGGTACGCGCGTGGCCGCCGCGAACTACGACTCCGCCGTGGCCACACTGGCACAGCGCGAAGCGGACTTGCAAAAGGCAAAATACGATTGGGAGCGCGCGCAGAAGCTCTTCCAGGAACAACTTATCTCCAAGCAGGAATTTGACGCCAACAAGGCCACCTACGACAGCGCCGTTGCGGCACTCAACGCCAGCAAAGCACAAGTGGAAGTAACCCGCGCCGCCCGCGAGCAATCGCGCTCCAATCACGATCAGGCTCGCGCGGTGCTGAAGCACACAGCCGACGTGCTGCGCAAGACCACCTACACCGCGCCCATCGATGGCATCGTCAGCTACATTGCCGTTCGCGTTGGCGAAAACGTCGTCCCTGGAATCCAAAACGCTACCGGGAGCTTCCTGCTGACCATTTCGGATATGAGCATCGTCACTGCGGAAGTGAAAGTGGACGAGACGGACATCACCAATCTGCGTAACGGCCAGACCGCCGACGTCACCATCGACGCCATCCCGGGCAAACACTACAGCGGCCGCGTCACCGAAGTCGGCGAATTGGCCATTCTGCGTTCATCCGGCCAGGCAGCCACCACGCAAACAACCGCAAATACGCAGGAAGCGCGCGACTTCAAAGTCGTCATCTACATCGAGAATCCTCCTGATTCGTTGCGCCCCGGTCTTTCCTGCAACGCCAAAATTCAGACGGCGCAAAAACAAGCTGCGCTGACCATTCCCATCCAGTCGCTGGCAGTTCGCTCGCACAAAGATCTCGAGCAAGCGCAAAAAGCCAACGGCGGCGCCAATGTCACGCTGGCGGCTTCCAAGCCGGCGCTCATTCCCGGCCAGAAGGACGAAATCACCGGCGTGTTCGTCATTCGCGGCCGAAAAGTGCAATTCGTGCCGGTGCAAACGGGCATCAGCGGCGTCACCGAAATCGAAGTCACCAGCGGCTTGCAGGAAGGCGACGAAGTCGTCACCGGCAATTTCAAGGCGCTGCGCTCGCTGCGTCCCGGCTCCAGCATCAAGGTGGACAACTCGCCGCCGAAACCCGAGGACTCCTCCTCGTCCTCAAGCTAAACTCATGTCCAGTACAGGGAGCCTGATGCCCGTGACAGCCGAAGCCGTCGGCGCGGCGCACAATTTTCGCGAAGACCTGGTCGTCTCCAAGGTCGCCATCCTCACCGAAGACCTCTGGAAGACCTACGAAATGGGCGAGGAGCATTTGCACGCCCTGCGCGGCGTGAGCATCGAAATTCACCGCGGCGAATACGTGGCCATCATGGGTCCGTCCGGCTCCGGAAAATCCACGCTCATGAATTTGATCGGCTGCCTGGATTCGCCGTCGAAGGGCCGCTACTGGCTGGCCGGCCGCCTGGTCAGCGAGCTCAACGACGACGAGCTCGCCTACATCCGCAACAAGGAAATCGGCTTCGTCTTCCAGACTTTCAACCTCCTCCCTCGCGCCACCGCTCTCCACAATGTCGAGCTGCCCATGATTTATAACGGCACTCCCACCGAAGAGCGCCTGGAGCGCGCCAAAAAAGCGCTGGCCCAGGTGGACCTGGCCGACCGCATGATGCACAAGCCCAACGAACTCTCCGGCGGCCAGCGCCAGCGCGTGGCCATCGCCCGCGCGCTGGTCAACGCGCCTTCCATCCTTCTGGCCGATGAGCCTACCGGCAACCTCGACTCGCAAACCGGCGAAGAAATCATGGGTTTGTTCGCCCGCCTGCATCAGCAGGGCAATACCATCATCCTGGTCACCCACGAATCCGACATCGCCGCGCACGCCCACCGCATCATTCGCCTGCGCGACGGCAAAGTCGAAAAAGACGAACGCACCCGCTGAGCCGCCGAACTGCTTCTCGTAGCGCTGGCGTCCCGCCGGCTCTTCGCTCTTGCCCGTCATCCTGAGTGTAACGAAGGATCTCTCCTTCCTCCCCTCCCGCTCGCCCGACTTTGCGCGCCTCGGGCGCGCGCCCCGGCGAGCCGGGGCGTAACAAAGCGGCGGCGAGCCGCCGCACTCCATATAAAACCTCCCTCCTTCCGTTTTCCTTTCCTCTCGCTGTCAGCTGCACTTTCAGCATCCCGACGCCTTTTGTCGGGACCGCAACCCCGCCGTTCGTGCCTCCTGCCTTGAAATCTCCGTAGGGGCGGGTCTCAGACCCGCCCGGCTCCTCCCTCCTTTCCAATTTCCCAAGATTGCCTGGACGTAACCAGAACGCCACCCCCCGGGGGGGCGTCTTTTTGTTGCGATTAGAAAGTACCGCTGTCGTTTGTTTTGTGGGGGTTACGGCGATTCCGGTTTCCGCTCTGTTGCGATTAGAATTCCACTGGCTAGTGGCTAGTGTTGAGTAACTAGTAACATTCTGTGAAGAAAACAAAGGGGTTAGCGCAAGGCCTCTCGACGCGCTGTCCTTGCTCGGGATCGCAATCCTCGCCGGATCGTGACCCTTCGGCACGTCCGCCGCGGCGGAATCGCTCGGGATAAGAATCCCCCCCCTTCCGTTTCCCCCTCGCACAATTGGACTCGCGGCCATCTCCCCAGAACGCTCCGGCGGTAGCATGGCACGCAGAAATGCAGAGAGCAATAGTACTCCGCCCCCCTCTTCGCGGTTGCCTTTGCTTTTAGCCTGTCATCCCGAACCGGAGTGTGAGGGATCTGCTGTTGTCCTTCTCTTCGCCGTTGCCTCTGCTCTTAGCCCGTCATCCTGAGTGCAAGGAAGGATCCCTCTGCGCCCTCTCTCCGTGCCAACTGAGGCCAACCATTGGCGCCATGTGGGCCGTTTTAGCGCCCTCTAAACCCCCCAAAAGCGCAAATTTCTGCAAGTTTTGGCCTCCAGCGCAGGCCGGCGGCACCCACCCGGTTTGTCAGTTTCCCGAATCGGGAAATTCATGCCTCCGGTAGCACAGATTTCAGCTTACCCTGAGGCACGAAGGGTCTGCGTGCCATTCGCGATCCAGGTTCACTCGAAGAGAAAGTCAAAGGCCTCCCACCCCTTCAACAATGAAGGGATGGGGCACCCGTCAATTCAAATCCGACACCCGAATTCAAAGGCCGGGCCACCGCCCTTGACAGCGAACTGTTCGCAGCATAAGCTTATGGCGTAAACACATGAAAACACTAGGGGAACACATTCGGGAATTGCGTGAACACAAGGATATGTCTCTTCGTGAATTAGCCAAGAAGTTGGGCGTGTCGCCCGCTTTTCTTTCCGACATCGAGCTTGGTCGGCGGTTTCCATCAGATGAAGTGCTGGCAAGAATTGGAAAGTTGCTTGGTGAATCTGTCGAAGACCTAAATGCGTACGACACTAGGCCGCCAGTCGAAGCGTTGAAACGACTAGCGGCAGCAAATCCGCTGATGGGCGTCGCTCTGCGCAGAGTTGTTGGACAGAAAGTTAGCGCGAGCGATCTGATCGACTTCCTAAACAGGGAGGTAAAGAAGAAATGAAGTCTCGGCGTTCGTCGAATCAGAGATTTCCTGAAAAGCCTTACTACAAGGACGCCGAAATCGAAGCAATCTCCGAAGAGGCGCTGCGCTCCGTTTCCCTCATGCCGGAATCGCCTTCTCCCGTGCGAATCGACCGATTCATCGAGAAGAGATTCGGCGTTTCGCATACCTACGAAGACCTCCCTGAAGGAGTTCTAGGATTCACATGTTTTGGCCCTAAGGGCGTGCAAGCTGTCTGTATCTCGCGTTGGCTGGACGACGGCGGTAAAGTGGCGGATCGGCGGGTACGTTCCACTCTCGCTCATGAAGGTGGACACGGCCTATTGCACGCGCATCTCTTCCTGCTACCCACTACGGAGCCGCTTTTCGGCGACTGTTCTGATCCTGCGAAACCGAAGGTGCTGTGTCGCGATGACTCTGTTGCGGGAACTCCACGCCAAGAATACGATGGGCGCTGGTGGGAATTTCAGGCCAACGGGGCAATGAGTTGCCTCCTGTTACCGAAACCGCTTGTGCTCAAGGCTATGGAGCCGTACCTGTTGACGCGCGGATTGCTGGAAGTCCGAAGCGTAGATCCGGCGCGGCGCATGGACGCGGCGCGCGCACTAAGCGAGATATTTGACGTGAATCCTGTGTTCGTCAAGCTACGCATCGAGCGCCTCTTCCCGGAGGCCCAAGACAGCCAATTGGCGCTCTAAAAAAATTTGTCTCGCGTGTACGCTTTCGTAAGCGTACACTGTACTGGGCCTTGGATGATCTATCCAAGTCCATCGAGGCGTTCGGTGGGAGAAGCCGGCGCTCACGGTGGAGCTTTCCTTGGTCCTTTACGTCGCTCGGGCGAAATCGCCCGGGCAGGAGGATTTGCGGTTATGTCTGAACAACATGAGCACGAACACAAAATTGAAGTCAAGGTTGTGACCACGGCCGGCAATTTTCCGGAATCTGGCTTCAAGGAATTCGATCAGCACGTGAAGCTTGAAACCGTGCTCGAGGAAGCGGCGAAGCACCTCAAGCTCCACAACACGGCCGATTGGATCGCTCGATTGGGCGACCGGACGCTCAATCCCGCACTGTCGCTTGAGGCCAACCAGGTTCCTAACAAGTCAAAGATCTCGTGGGCGCCATCGGAGCCTGGCGGCGGCAAGCTGTGCACCCAGAAGTAAGCAAGCGGTTGTTCGATGAAGAAGTCGGCAAGATTCTCGGGAACGCAGACTTGCTCGTTGAGCGGGGTTGGCTCGTCCTCGTGGCGGTCTACCCCGAGTTCACTGTTGCGGTCAAGCACCGCAAAACGAGCCGGATTCGCGTTTTCCAGTTCATTCTTGACGACTGGAATGATCAGCCGCCGAAGTTAACGTTCGTCGATGGTGAGACGCTGCAGGAGCTACCCGGGACGATGTGGCCAACAAATGCGCTGAGCCACTGGCATCCGAATGGATGGCAACCACCGAATGGCGCGGCGACGGACCAGCCATTCATGTGCATGGCAGGGATCCGCGAGTACCACACCCACCATTCGCATGTTAGCGACAATTGGGAGAACTACAAGAAGCAGAATGGCTTCGACTTAGGGGGAATCGTGTCGAAAGTCACCGAAGTGTTTCAAAAAAGTGATGTCTAAACTTTCCGATCGCGATCTGATTTTCCGCATCCCATTCGAAGCACTGGATCGATCGCTCGAGTTTTTGCGCAGTCAAGGCCGGCGTGGACACGAGGGAGTAGTCCTTTGGGCGGGAAGATTCGCCCCGACCGGATTTCGCGTATCTAAGGCGATTATTCCGGCTCAGAGAACCGGCCGCCTCTTCTATCGGATTTCGACTGCCGAGACGTTTCGGATCCTCGAACTGGTTTCAAATGAGAATCTAGTAATTCCCATTCAGATTCACTCCCATCCGGAGGAGGCTTTCCATTCGGAGGTGGATGACGAAGATGCGTTCATCCGCCAAGAAAACGCGATCTCCATCGTGGTGCCGCATTTTGCGAATTTTCCAGTTGATGAATTTTTGCTCAATGCGCGGTTCTACCGCCTGCGCGAGGGAACCACCTGGGCAGAAATGGCAGCGAGGGAAGTTCAGGCGGTCTTACGATTTGAGGGTATATGAGCGAATGGATTGCACAGCACATCCGCACGTTGACCCATTTCTCTGATTTGACGACGG
>Ga0210408_10000653_pt1 | contig 41378 bp, 25 predicted proteins | sample IncBWH4MmetaG_FD_155471 | JGI IMG/M metagenome (GOLD analysis project Ga0210408, IMG submission 155471) | Forest soil microbial communities from Barre Woods Harvard Forest LTER site, Petersham, Massachusetts, United States - Inc-BW-H-4-M | ecosystem: Environmental > Terrestrial > Soil >...
GGGCTCGGGGATAGGCGGGTTCGGCTTGCAGGGAGTAGGCTTACTTGGTTCCGCGCTCAATGCGCTCCCTCAGGATGCGGGTCTGGAATCGCGGGATTGGGGGCCAGGGCCGATCATTTATCCGAACGGAAACTGTGCCTGCCGGCAGTAAGCCGGCTGACGTTCAATACTAGATTTGAATTCCGTGGTTCGCCCGGCGAATTCGCTCTAAAACTTCCGTTCACAATCCGATTTTCACCTCGCTGCCACTATTGAAAGGCATATCAATGCCCATTGGACGCGCTGAGAGGAAACTGACCCGGCAGCCTTCCTCGCGCTGTGCAGGTTCGATGCGCTAGCGTGTGTGCGCGGGTGTCTTGCACCTCCCAATATTTCCCCGCCACCAGTGAGCTCTACCCCTTTGTTTTCTTTCTCTTACACGCCCATTCGAACGATTCCGTAAGTTACTCTATATAAATACTTTAAAAATAGTTGACAAATATATAAATCTATGATACCCTTAGTCATGTATGTCCGACTCCACCAAGGCGAACCTAGCCCTCGCCACCGCAGCTCCTCATCGGATCGGGACTCCCTCGCTCCCTTTTCTTGCCTTTCTACCTTCAACCGTTAACCTCTTTCTCTTCAACGTCTCAACATTCAAACCTTCAAACATGCCAACGTTCTTTGTCCTATCCTCTGCCTTTTCAATCCCTTGCAAACTCTTTTGCACCCTCCAAAATCTCAACTCTTTTGTTTTCAAGCAAATCCGAACTCTTTTACAAAAACACCCGGGGGTGGGGGTATCTCCTGCCCCTCTACGAGGATCGAAATGAAACCGCAAACTGCTAATTCCGTCGTGCAATCCGCTCGCTGTAGCCACCGTGACCCCAAGGGTCGGCAATGCCGTACCCTGGCTCTGGACGGGCGCTCTTGCCTGTGTCCACGCCATCTCGCGGAACAGCAACAAGAGCTGGCCGCCGATCATTTCCAGCACTTGACTACAAGGTGCCATTTTTTCCAAACCGCACAGGGCATCAACTATTCCCTCTTGAACCTCTACCAGCTCCTGGCGCAGAACCGCATCTCCCCCCGCCGCGCCGCCGTTTTGGCGTACATCAGCAGCCTGCTCCTCCGCACCCTGCCCGCCATCACCGCCGACAATGCTGCCGGCATCACCTACCCCACCGAACCGGTGCCTATAGACGTTTTAGTCCCAGACAAGGACCTTGGCTCCGACGAAGACCCTGAGCTCGACCCAGGCTCAGATTCCCACACGAACACAGAAACGCAGACAAAAACGGAAAAGGAGGCACACAAAGACTCCACCAATGCTTGGAATCCATCTTTCCCAGACCCCGACCCCACGAAGAAACCTTCATGACGCAAATGGGATTCAACCGATGACTAGCCTTGGGTGTCGAAGTCGTTCCTCAGGATATGACGAAAAAAATGCGGCGGCTCGTTTTGTTACGAGCCGCCGCAAGGGACCCCTTGTTGAAGCAGGGTTAAAAGAGGTATTTGAGCGAGAACTGAATCAGGCGAGGCGTTCCCACGACCGAAGTAATTTGAGCGAAAGAACTCTGGTTTTGAACGTCCGCCGCGGGCGGATTGGCGAAGGACGGGTGGTTGAACAAGTTGAAAAACTCCGCCTGGAACCGGAGGTTCTGCCTTTCCGTGATCTTAAAGATCTTTCCAGCGGTGAAGTCGATGTTTTTCTGGGGCGGCCCGATCACGCAATTGCGTGGGGCGTTTCCGAGGCCGGTGGCATCGCCTCCAGCGCCGCTAGCCAGCGGAATTATCGCATCTTTCTGGTAAGCATTGAAATCCACCCATTGGGCGAGGCGGGATTCCACTCCACCGTGCATGGGCGCGTTGCCGCAGTTACGGCCCGGGGCAAACGTCGGAGTGGCGAGGTTCGGGCTGCTGAAGGCGTAAGCGCTCCCACCCCCAGAGTCGACGGGAGTAAACGGCAGCCCCGATTGCAGGGTAAGCACGCCGCTGACCTCCCAGCCACCCAGCGCCTTGCCGGTAAGTCCCTCAGCATGCGCGAAGAAAGGAAGTTGATAAACGGCGCTGGTCACGAAGCGGTGGCGGCGGTCGAAATCGCCCAGGCCGCGCGAATCGCGGGCAATGTTCTGGTCGTTGAAGCGCGTGTCGAAGGAGACCGTGGCGTTGGAAACATCGTCGATCTCCTTGGAAAAGGTGTACGCACTTTGCCAGTAAAGCCCCTTGGAGTAGTGGTGCCCCAGGGTGGCCTGCAGGGAGTGGTAATGCGAATCGGAGTTCGGCGCAAAGGCCTCGAAATTGGCCGGAGCGATCCCGCGGAATGGCGATCGTGCAGGTGCATTTTCCACGGTGTTATCCACTATGCTGCATTGCGCCCCTGCGCCCTTGGTGCCATCGCAATTGACGCCAGGAATGATGACTGGCTTTTGAGGCGATGCCAGCGTCGCTTCCGCCGGGTCAAAGGTCGCACGCAAATGCGTGCCCTTTGTACCCACGTATCCGACCTCAACAAACCAATTGGCGCGCAATTCGCGCTGTATGGTCAGGTTCCACTGTTGAGTGGTCCCGGCAATCCAGTGATGCGGTACCTGGAGGGAAATTAGGCTGATCACGTTGCCCGAATAGCAGGGCGTCTGTGTCGCATTAGTGGTAGGCGAGCTTGGCAAACCAGCGGACGTGCACGACGTGCCATTCGTGGTAAATCCCTGGAAGAAGGACGGCACCGGGACAAACGCCGGACTCAGGACCCCGAGCGGTGGAATGCCCGGGAATCCAGTGGCCGGGTTGGGCTGAAAAAGATTGCCAAGGCTTCCGGCGCCGGGCAGGAAATTAATGGCAATGGGGAAAAACGGCGGGGAGAAAGACAAGTTATCCACGGCGCCCAGGTCTTCGCGCACGCTGTAATACCCGTAGCCGGCGCGAACGGAGGTGGTATGCCGGCCAAACAGGTCATAGGCGAGACCGATGCGAGGCTCTGGGACGGTGGCGAAATTGTTGCCGAGCGAGCTGCGTGCCTGCGTTCCGGTCAGGCCCGGAAGATTGTATTTGTTCACGCACTTGGGATAGACGAAAGGCTGTCCGGTGGTATTCGCCAAGGATGGTTCGGCATTGCCGATGCGGCAGCTCTCGTCGTACGGGGCGCCCAAATACTCCGTCCGGAAACCGAGATTCAGGGTAAGAGATTTGGTCACGCGGTAATCGTCTTGCGCGAACCAGGCAAAGGCGGGAATGCGGTAGTCGTGGGTGCCGACACCGCCACCGGCTTCGCCAAAGAACGGCGAACCTGCCAAAAAACTCTGAAAATCTGTGCCAATGGTGGGAGGGGAAAAGAAAACCAACCCGTTGTCCGCCACCGGCAAGCTGCGGCGAAGAGTCGTGCGATCGACTTCTCCGCCGAACCGGAACGTGTGGTTTCCGCGGGTCCAGCCCAGCGTGTCCAGCAATACAAAGCTGTCGCTGAGGGCTTGCTGCAACTGCTGCGGAAACGGCCCGAAGGCAAAGCTGCCGAACTGCAACCTGTAAATATTGGGGTCGCCGTTCGCGGTCGGAAGATTGATGCCTACCTGCGTGTTGGTCACCGGCGGAATATTGTTCAACTTGTCGCTGATGATGTTGACCCCGAATCGGAATTCGTTCACCAGGTTATTGGAGAATAGGTGCGTTTCGGTAATGCTGGCGACCCGGTTTTTCAGCGGGATGTCCAGAGGGAAATTCAGATTGTTTGGAAAAGGAGGTCCGCCGGTTTGCACTTGAAAGGAGTCTCCGCCGAAGGGTTGGAAGGTATCGGAATTGGCCCAGAAGAAGCGGAACGAGACGCGATCCTTGTTGGAGTTGAAGTCGTGATCCCAATTCGCGATGAATTGGTCATCCGTGAATTTGCCGGTGCTGCTGAGCAGAAATGCCACCGGGGTGAGGCAAGGTGTAGCTGCGGGAACATTCGTTGGCAACGGATACAGATAGCCACCAGCGCCAGATCCAAATTGATTGCTTTTTGCATTGAGAATCTTGAAGGCCACCGGATCAACGGCCGGCACGCCGCAATCCGCAGCCATTTGGGTGGCCGACTGGCGATCCGCCAGTGGCACATAGGGAATGGACGTGTTGATGAAAGTACCGGCCGAAGCACCGCTGCGCTGGCGCGTACCTTGATAGTTCACGTAAAAATAACCGAGCTTGGCGGACGGGTCCACCTTGCCGCCAAGATCGCCGCCGAAAATATTCTGCTGGATCACCGGCCGCGGCTTTCCTGCGGCATTGAGGAAAAAGTCGTTGGCATCCAGTTTGGTGTTGCGGAAATACTCCCAGACGTCGCCGTGATATTGCGCCGTGCCGCTCTTCAGCGTGGCGTTGATATTGCCTCCGCCGTTGCGGCCCTGCGTGGCGTCGTACAAGCTGGTGCTGACCTTGAATTGGTCGATGGCATCGGGATTCGGTAGCGGAGTGTAGGTCAACTCACCGAAGGCGTAGTCGGCCACGGAAATACCGTCGATCAAATAGTTGTTGTTGTCTTCGCGGCCGCCATTCACGTGGATGAAGACCTGGCCGCGGCCGAGTTGCGAGGCATTGTTCAAGTCCGAGGACGCGCCCGCCGAGAGCGTGAGGATCTGCTGAAAGTTTCGTGTCGCCAGCGGCAGCGTAGTGATGGTGGCGTTGCCGACGGATTCGCCGGTGGCGGCGTCGGCGGTGTTGATCTGCGTAACCTGGGACTGCACTTCGACGACTTGCTGGGCGGAACTGACCTTCAGCGTGGCGAGCAAGCGCGTCGTTTCCGTGATGACCACCTCGATGCCGGGAAACTTGGTGGTGGCAAATCCCGAAGCGCTGACTTCGACCGTGTATTTGCCGACCGGGAGCAAACTGGCGGTGAAGATTCCCGAAGCGTCGGTGGCGAGTTCGCGCACGAGCTGCGCAGTCGCCTCGCTCGTGACAGTAACTTTCGCTCCAGACACGACCGCCCCGGTCGGATCCTGCACCGTTCCGCTGATCGCGCCGGTAGCTCCGCCCTGCGCGAACGCCAGCGAACTCCAAGAAAGTATCAGAATTGATGCGAGAAAATACCGGATTTTGGACACAATTACCCCCTTTTCGGATCCCCACTATCCGTTGGAATGAAAGGGCTCCCCCACCCCGAGAGGAGCCTATCAAAGGTTGGCGGCAATTTCTATCCACGTTCAAACGAAAAAGCGTTGCCTGTGGATTTGAAATTCTGCTCCTTGCCAAGGGCAGGAGGTTTGCGGCAAGCTACACGGCGCATTCTGGAGGCTCCATGAGGAAAGCACTTTTTGCGCTGTTACTTTCGCTCGGGATTTTGTTTGGCTCGCCTGCGCCATCGGCGGCGCAAACAGCTTCGACGCTCACCGTGATTCGGGCCGGGACGCTGATTGATGGAGTGAGCGAAGCGCCGCGGAAGAATCAGCTTATTTTTGTGCGAGGGGAGCGCATTGAAAAAGTGGCGGACGCGTCGGCGGCGATTCCAGCGGGAGCGAAGGTGATCGATCTTTCTGGGGCGACGGTTTTGCCAGGGCTGATCGATTCGCACACGCATATTTTCTTGTGGGGCGAGGATCCGGCCAAGGGCGGGTACGACGCGAATATCTTGAAGGCGGGCATTGCGCTGCGGGCGGCGCGAGCCACATACGCGGCGCGGCGTGCGCTCGAGCAGGGTTTTACCACAATTCGGGACGTGGAAACGGAGGGCGCGGGATTCGGCGACATCGAGATCAAACAGGCGATCGAGGAGGGGACGATTCCCGGGCCGAGAATTTTTGGGGCGACGCGGGCGATTTCGACGACGGGCGGATACAACCTGGAAGGGTACGCGCCGGAACTGGAGATGCCCAAGGGCGCGCAGCTCGTCGATGGACCGGTGGAAGCGCGGAAAGCGGCGCGGCAGCAACTGGAGCACGGCGCGGACTGGATCAAGGTGTACATGACGCACCGTTCGTGGGTGGACAAGCAGGGGAACCTGGTCTCTCAGCCGACGCTGACGGTGGAAGAGCTGAAGGCCATCGTGGATGAGACGCATGGATGGCAGAGAAAAGTTGCGTGCCACGCGTACAACGGAATCGGGATGCAACGGGCGCTGGATGGCGGATGCGATTCGATCGAGCACGGGCTCGAGATTACCGATGCGCAGATCGCGCAGATGCAGCGCCAGGGGACGTGGTATTGCCCGACGATTTCGGCGTATTACGGCGATTGGGCGCGGGCGGACACTCCGGAAGGAAAGCGGGACCGCGCGCGGGCGGCGGTACATGAAATCACTTTCAAGAAGGCGTTGCAGGCGCATTTGAAGATTGTGTTTGGGACGGACATGGGCGGAATTCCGTGGACGGAGCCGATCGCGCAGGAGTTCGGACAAATGGTGAAGCTGGGAATGGCGCCGATGGACGCGATTCAAGCGGCGACGTCGCGAGCGGCGGAGATGCTGGACATGAAAGGCGAGATCGGATTGATCGGTCCCGGAGCTTATGCCGAGGTGATTGCGGTGGCGGGTGATCCGCTGAAGGATGTCGGAGAACTGGAGCACGTGCGTTTCGTGATGCACAATGGCGCGGTTTTCAAGAATGAGTTGACGAAATAAGCGAGCGCGTGAGGCGAGCAGGCAAGACGGATTCAAAAACTCGCGCGACGGAAAAAGGTTAGCGCATTGAAATAGAAGAATCAGCGTGAGTTGAACCAAGCGGGACGCGCGGCGGCGGTTTGCTAAAATCGGGCGCCAGAATGGAGGGAAAGCAATGGACAAGCAGAGTTTTGAAAATCATGGAAAGTATGTGCCTTCGTATCATTTTTTCGCGTTGCCGGTTTTCATGGTCAATTTTGTCTGGTCGCTGGTCCGGCTGTGGAAGCTGGGGATATCGTTCGAAGGAATATTTGGCGTGATTTTGGCGGCCGCGTTCGTGGTGCTGGCTTTCCGGGCGCGGGTGTTTGCCCTGGCGGTGCAGGACCGGGTCATCCGGTTGGAAGAACGGTTGCGCTACGAGCGAGTATTGCCCGCGGATCTGCAAGGGAAGTGCTGTGAACTAACGATCGATCAAATCGTGGCGTTGCGGTTTGCGTGCGACGCGGAATTGCCGGTGCTGGCAAGAAAAGTTCTGGACGAAAAACTGACGCAGCGCAAGGCCATCAAGCAACTCATCAAGACCTGGAGGCCGGACTACCAGCGCGCGTAGCTCCGCGCGCGATTAGAAAATGCTGCGAACGACGCCGCCTTCGGCGCGAACGGCGGAGCCGTTGATCGAAATAGCCGGTGTGCCGGCAATGAAGGCGACAACAGCGGCGACCTCTTCGGGAGTTTCGAAACGCTTCAAGAGAGAAGTAGGGCGAGCGCTGGCGAAAAACTGTTTCTCAATTTCGGCTTTCGTGACGCCCTGTTGTTTGGCCATGCTCTCCACGAATTCACTTGCGCCCTCGGACGCCGTTGGGCCAGCGAGAACGGAATTCGCAGTGACGCCGGTGCCGGCAACGGATTCTGCAATCCCGCGAGCAATGGCGACCTGGGCGGTCTTGGTCATGCCGTAGTGAATCATCTCGGCGGGAATGTGCTGGGCCGATTCGCTGGAGATAAAAATGATGCGGCCCCAATTTTTCTTGAGCATCCCGGGAAGATAATGACGCGAAAGGCGAACACCGCTGAGGACGTTCACTTCGAAAAAGCGCAGCCAATCGGAATCGGGAATATCGAGAAACGATTTGACTTCGAAGATGCCGAGGTTGTTGACGAGAATATCGGCTTCGGGCGCCTGTTGAATAAATGTTTCAACGCCGCGGGACGTGCCGAGGTCGGCAGGAATTCCGCGGACATCGGCATTCTGGACGCGCTGGCGAATTCCTTTTATCGCGGCCGCCACGCGCGCTTCAGTGCGGCCATTCACGATAACTTTCGCACCTTCCGCGGCAAGCGCTGCAGCTATGGCGAACCCAATGCCTGCCGTTGAACCGGACACGACTGCTGTCTTACCTCTGAGTCCAAGATCCATTTCCAGCCGTCCTTTAATGGAGAAGCTTTTTATCGAGCCGTGGCGAGGGCCGCTGCGCCTTCGATTTCGGCAATTTCATCGCGAGTGAGCTTCAAGTCTCCGGCGCGCATGACGCCTTCGGCCTGTTTGGCGTTGCGAGCGCCAACGATAGCGCCGGTGATCGCGGGGTGGCGCAAGGTCCAGGCGATAGCCACTTCACCGGGGGTCCGGCCGTGGCGGGCGCCGACTTGCCGCAAACGCTCGACGAGTTCGAGGTTTTTCGACAAGCGCGGCTCGCTGAATTCCGGATTGCGGCTGCGAAAGTCATCGGCCGGCAACGCGGCAGCGCGCTCACGAGTCATGGCGCCGGTGAGCAGGCCGGAGGCCATTGGAGAATAAACAATTACGCCGATGCCGCGCTTTTCACAGTAAGGCAGAGTTTCCTCTTCAATCTTGCGCCGGATGATGGAGTAGGGCGGCTGCAAAGAAGTGACGGGAGCGATTTTTTCGGCGCGCTGGATTTGGGCCACATTGAAATTGGAGACGCCAATCCAGCGAACTTTTCCTTCTTTTTTGAGAGCGGCAAGAGTCTGCCACGCTTCTTCGAGCCCGGGACCATTGTCCTCCGGCGACCAATGAATCTGGTAAAGATCGATGGCGTCGACTTGCAGGCGGCGGAGGCTGTCTTCGCATTCGCGGCGAATGGAAGCGGCGCTGAAGTCCATTCTGATTTTCCCTTTTTCGTCCCAGCGAAGGACGCACTTGGTGAAAACATGGGGCCGGGGTCCGCGCCATTCCTTCAGCGCGCTGGCTACGATTTCCTCCGAATGGCCCATGCCGTAGACGGCGGCGGTATCGATCCAATTGACGCCGAGCTCGAGCGCGCGATGAATCGCGGCGATGGAATCGGCGTCGTCTTGCTGGCCCCAAGCAAATTCCCAGCCGGATCCGCCGATGGCCCAAGCGCCGAAGCCGACGGGGGTTATCTTGATATCCGAGTTTCCCAATTTTCGCGTTTCCATTTCGATCCTCTTGTTGAAATCGCGCGCTGAGTAAGGTCCCGCGCAGCGAATCTATTTTTTTGTTCTCATCAAATTGGATGAACAGACCGAGGGAAAGGTTAGTAGAAATCCGGAGAAGTGAAAAGAGGAGAGGATTGACTCAGTTGGCGATGATGGCAGCGTCCTGCGAGACTATTTCGCCATCGGGATTTGTGAGGGTGATCTGCTGTGCGCCGGAAGTGAGTGCGGGAGTTACGGCGAAAAGAGTGCTGGCATCCTTGAAGGTGACGGTGGCCGCTTTTCCGTTGATGGAGAGGGTGGTGGCGGCTTGGAAGCCACTGCCGCGGATGGTGAGAGAGGCGCCGCCAGCAGCGACAACGGTGGAGGGCGTAACGGCGCCGATGGCCAGGGGAACTGCAGCGAGCTGCACAACGGTTAAGGCGGCGTTTTGGGGCGTACCGTCGGAGGAAGTGAGGGCGAAGAGGCGCTGGCCGGTTTCGTCGGTGGCGAGGAAGCTGCCATGAAGGCCGTCCACGTCGGTCATGAACTGCTGAGGAAGAAAAATGCGCAGACGGAGCGCTCCCGAATGGGCGTCGAGGATGTCGATACCGCCCTTTACCCCGGCGCTCGCAGGAGCTCCAGTGAGGAAAGGCTGATAGAGCAAGGCGCCGGACGGATGAAGAGTCACACCGGGCACCAGCACACGGCCTGGGATTTGCTGGAGTTCAGCGGAAGCGGGGACGGAAGTGAGCGAAAGGTCGGCGGTGCGAATTTCCGTGGCGCTCGCAGACTGAAAAGCAAACATGCTGCCGTCGGAGGAAGCACCCAGATCGGTGGTGGAGGCGTTGACGGCGGAAGTGAGGAATTGGTTTGGGGCGCTGGCATTCCACACCGCGACGGGACCGCCGGGAGCGGCGCCGAAAGCAACAAAAACGTGATCGCCGGCGGCGGTGCCCTGAACGAGGGGAGCGCCGGTGATGCTGGTGACTTGGGGCTGCGGAGCCGGCTGGATGGTGGGCGGGCTGGCGGTCAGGTTCATCTGAGCGAGGCAGGTGGAACAGGCGCTGGAAGAGCCGCCCTCGCCAGTGAGGCCGACGAAGACTGTTTGCGTGTTGGTGGCGGCGACGCGGGCGGGGCCGGAATTGGTGAAGCCGGGAACTCCGCCGACGGGCACGATGGTGCCGGTGCCTTTTACAGGATCGAGGAGATAGACATTTTGAGCGCCGAAATCGGCGACGATGAGCTGAGAAGCATCGGGAGTGAGGGCCAGCCCGCGCAATCCGACATTGGGAGGAGGGCTGCCGGGAGGCTGCAGCGGGGTGAGAAATATATTTTGCTGAAGATCGAAAACGTCGATGTGATCGACATTGGTGAGGTAGAGGCGCTGGCGAGATTGATCGTAGAGCAGGAACTTGAAGGAGCCAGCTTTCGAATACGACTCAACGCTCTGCAGGAACTGGAAGGATTTGGCGGATGTTGCGGAACCCGAGGGCGTGGAAACGAAAACGTCGGCTTTACCGGCAAAGCCGGAGGGCGTCTGGAGGGTGATGCGCTGGAGTGAAAAAGGATAGCTGGAGTCGAGGCCAATGGAGGCGGCGAGGCTCGTGATGCTCTCGACTTTTTGTACGATGGCGTTTGCTCCGCCGATTTTAACGGTGATTTTTGTGGGATCGGCGGCGAAACCGTAGCCGTAGATTTGCATGGAGTTGCCGCCGGTATTGGGGCCGGCGTTTGGGAGGAGCTGCAGGATTTGCGGGCCGTAGCTGAAGGCGTCCGGGGCGATGGCGAGCCAGCCGTTCTGGAAATAAGAGGTTACGTTCACGGCGCCGTTCGAAACGCTGGGGGGAGAGGTTGCCTGGATTTGAGCAGGTCCGGAGAGGGTGACGTTCGAGGCGGCTTGAGCGCCGAAATGCAATTGAGCGGTGGTGGTGAAGTTCTGTCCGGAAAGTGCGACGGAACTTCCGCCGGCGTTGGGGCCGTCGGAAGGCTGAAGACTGGGCGCGGGAGCGATGGAGGGAGCGGTCAGAGGGAGAGCCGCCGGTGTCGCAGCATCAACAAAGGTAACGCCGCGATTCGAAAGACCGAAGAGGAGCTGCGTTTCGTCGCCTTCCTCAATCTCCGAGGAGACGCTCTGGATGGCGGCATCCGGGACGCGGCCGAGGAGTTGTGCGCTCTGACCGTCGAGAACGCTGACGAAAGACGCTCCGGAGGAGGATTCGCTGAGGTACAAATATTTTCCATCGCGAGAGAAGGCGAGCCCGCGAGCGATCCCGGGAACGTAGGCGGCAACTTGCTTGAGGGTAGAGTCCAGCAGGAGGAGTTGCGTGCCGCCGCTGGGGGTGAAGAGGGCGGCGAAGCGGCTGGCGTCCGAGTTGGCCGAGACCATTTGGATTGACCCTGTGCCAAGGGTAAGCGGTCCAGCGACGACATTGCCTCCCGAATCATAGAGGGCAATCTCCCCGCTGGAATCGTTCGCGGCGGCGAGGACTTTCGAATGATCGCCGGAGCGCGCCAGCACGCCAACGCCGTGCTGAAATAGCGCCGGGGCGGTGGAAGTAAGATCGGTGAGCAAATTGGACGCGGGGTCCCAGAGAGCCAGCAGGGCTTCGGAGGAAGCCGGCTGGCGCAGGCGCACCAGGCACTTGCCGTTGGAAAGGGAAAGAACTTCAAGGGGACGGTTAAAGATGGCGCCAGGGATGGGAGTAAGCCCCGACAGCCGATAGCGATTCTTAGCGTGCAGGGAGGAGGTATCGATGGAAACTATTTCCTCGAGCGCGGTGCCGATCCAGATAGTGGTGCCGTCGGCGGAGAGATCGGCGCTGCTTGCGCCGGGGATGGAAATTTGCGCGAGGGGCGACCGGCCGGCGGTGGAAAAAACCTCCACGCGATTCATGGCGCGATTGGCGATGAAAACGTGCTTGTTGGCGGGATCGTACGCGATGTGGCGATGATGCGGTTCGCCAAAAGGATCGTCGAAGGCGGAAGTGGAATCCGTCCTGGCATACGCGGTGCGCGGGAGCGTGGAGTTCACGGCGGTTTGAATCGCAACGGCCAGGCTGGCGGAGTGAGAGAGAGCGCCGCTGGCGCCCTGGACGGAGATGGTGAAATTTCCGGTCGCGGCAGTTGCGGAGGCGGCAAAGACGACGGCGGTACTCGCGCCCGCGGCAACACTGAAGGGACTCGCGGGATTGGAGGTGACGCCGGTCGGAAGAGAGTTGAGCGCTACCTGAACGGCGCCGGAGAAACCGTTCAAGGGGCTAACGGTAACATTGACGGGAGGACTTGAGGCGTTCTGGGTGATGGCAATGGAATTCGATGACAGGCTCAACGTGAAATCGGCGGCGGGGGGAGGCGGAGGAGGAGGGCCTGAAGATGAGCCGCCGCAACTCCCGCACACTAACACCACGGAAATAAGAACCGCTGCCGGGACGCTGTGGCGTAACCGTCCCATGAGATGACCCCGCGTACATTCCGCGCGAGCGGCTGTCGCCCTGAGACGAAGGGGACCGGCCGGCGCGCTACCCCGAGTGGATGCCCAGGGCAACGATACACTCATGTTTCTAATTGTCAAGTTAATAGATACTTCAGGAGAGAATCATAAATGTGGATAACTGCGGGCCGTGCGATTGTCGTGCATGTGGGCCCTACGGATCGAAGCTTCGACCTAGATTGTAGGGGCGATGGAATGGGTGGTTCAAGTTTAGGGTGGAAGAAAAGCGGCGCCGAGCCGCCGCACTCCAAAACGAACGGCGTCCCGGTGACACCGGGACGCCGCTGATGAAAAAAGAGAGCGGGTTGTGGACAAAAGCTAAATGGTCTTGGCCGCCGCCGCAGTGGAGGGCGCCGAAGAGGTCCGAGCAAAAGCAGGCGCACCGGTTTCCTTCTCGGGGGTCCTGTCGATCTCGATGGAGCCTTTGAAGTAGGCGCCGTCTTCGATCATGATACGGGAAGTGGTGAGGTCACCGTTGACCGAACCATCTTTCTTGATTTCAATGCGATCCTTGGCGCGAAGGTTGCCCTTCACGTTGCCGAACACCACGATCTCGCGGGCAATGATGTCGGCGGTTACTTTTGCTGAGGGCCCGACAGTCAGTTTCCGCTCATCGAGGGTGATCAGTCCTTCGACCGATCCATCGATTAGCAGATCTTCGTTGCCGGAGATCTCCCCTTTTATGTGCAGGCTGGCCCCGAGCCGCGCAGTGGAGCGGTCGGCGGTTGCACCTAATGGACGCATGGCATCTGTACTCATTGCGGGTTTATCCTCCCAAGCCGCCGGAGCGGGCCTCGGCGACTGATTCGATTGTAAATTTTTTTGCTCCGGTTGCCCTGCTTGCGCTGCATCCGGTTTCTTATTGCCCCACATCGTACCTCCCAAAGGCACTACCACCCCACGCAGATTTCCGGCCGGGGTACTGCAAACTGTATTCCCCGGAAGAGTGCGCGGCAAACAAAGTGTGAGCGCGTCGTTCCAGACAGTAACTAGACTTTGGGACAGGGTCGATGCAAGGCTGGGTGGGCAGTGCGCAAGGATTGTGAGGGAATATGTGAGGAATGTAAAGCGGAGTGTGGGGGCGGGTGTTGGCGGTTTCCGATAGCACGATTCATCGCGAGTTGACCAGGAATTCCAGGCACGCCGGGAAACTATTTCGTCAGTTAGACTGAAGCGCTTGAATCAACTCGTAGTATATCTGTTCAAGGCTTGCAGGAATGCCGTGCTTCCGTTCGTTGAATGCTGGCAAGAATCGAAAAATCCTTGCTCGGCGAAAGGGGCGAAACAGTACGACCATGGGGTTGAAATCGCGTCCTCGGCCAAAGGTTCTGAAGACGCGGACTGCGAAGGACCACTTCGGCCAATTACTCCTTGCCGACCAACTCAGCACTATCGCGCGTCCCACCACCAATGGAAGGATTTCGGTCTCCATATACTCCTTCCAGATAGGGCTGTCCGAAGAAACATAAAGCACATCCTTCCCATTCGGAAGCCACCAAACCCAAACAAGCAGGTACACGACGATTTTGTTCAGGACGTGCAAGATAACTCCTACAATGGCGAGCGGAAGGATTAGCGGCAGCAAGACGACAATTAGAGCGAACTCCAAAGCCTTTTGGCCAATCGATTTTTGTTCCCGGCTCATTTGGAGAATGGTAGCAGACTATGAGCTTGGTTTGTCGGGGACGGGCTGGGTGGCGACGAAATCGGATTGGAAACGGGTGGCGTAGGAATCGAGGAGTTGCTGGATGCGTTCGGGGCTTTGGGATTTCAGGATGAAGCCGGCGTGGTGATATTTGGTGACGCGGTTGGTGATTTCGGGATCGGCGTAGGCGGACGTGTCGGGATGTTCCTGGCGGGCGAGAGAGAGAATGACTGCGGCGTAGTCGCGGCGTGACGGGGGAAGCTGGTAGGGCTGATTCCCTGCTCCGACTTCGAGGCGGGCCCATTCGCGCCAGAGGTTGACGCCGGTGGCGGTCTCGATGACATCGGAAATGTAGGCGCCGCCGACGCGAGCGGCGACTTCGATGAAATAAAATTTGCCGTCGGCGTGCGAGCGCAGGAATTCGGCATGAGTGACTCCGCGCATCAGACCTAAACCTTCAAGTAAATTGCGATTGATTTCGAGGAGCGATTTGGTTTCTTCCGCTTCGCGAGGAAGAGTGCGCGTGGTGAATACGCCGCCTTCATGAGAGGTATCGAGCGGCGGCGTGCCATAAGCGTGAGCTTCGGCGAAAGCGATGCGGTGATCGGAAACCACGCTGTCCACGTGAAAGACAGCGCCGGGAACAAATTGCTCGAGCAAATAAAAGGATTGCTGGTCGCCTAGCTGGTCGAGCCAATGCCACAACTGGTCGGGGTAATGAATCTTCTTCATGCCGATGCCCGAGGCTTGCGAACGAGGCTTGAGCAACCAGGGGTTGGGAACGCGGGACATGAATTCGCGAAGATGATCGTAATTGAGGACGTGGACGAATTCGGGGACGAGGATGCCGGCTTCGCGGGCGCGGGCGCGCATGGCCAGCTTGTCGCGGAAGTAGCGGACGGTGGTGAGGCCCATGCCGGGAATGCGGAGATGCTCGCGGAGGGCGGAGACACTCTCCATGTCGAATTCATCGAGCGCGACGATGCGATCGATGGAATGGGACCTGGCGACGTAGCTGACGGCATAAATCAGGCCCTGCAGGGGGAGATCTTCGGGCATGGTGAAGACTTCGTCGATACATTCGAAGGGCCAGTCGCCGTGGCGGAATTTTTCGACGGTCAGGAGCAGGACGAGGCAGCCCATGGCTTTGCAGGTGCGGATGAATTCCTGGCCCTTTTCGTAGGAACTGACGCAGAGAATGGTGAGAGGGCGGTCCGACGGCATGCGACGCTCCCTGGGAAGCTAGCGAGTCGAGCGCGGATTATACAGCGGCTTCGCGCGCGGGATAAAGAAATTGGAGGAAGGGGCCGACGCGCTGGGCCCAGGCGGCTTCGTTGTGCTCGGCGCCTTCGACGACCTCGTAGTGCAAGTCGCGCTCAAGCTGCCAGCCTTTTTCGAGGAGCACGTCACGGAATTTTTCGACTTGCGGCACGATGCGCGGACCTTCGCGAGTGCCGACGTCGAGCCAGATGCGCGGGCGGGGCTCGATGACCGCCGCGCGCGCAAAGCGGTGAATCACTTGCTGGTTCCACCAGACAGACGGTGAAAGCGCGGCGATTTTTCCGAAGATGCGCGAATGCTTGAGACCGAGATAAAGGGAAACGAGGCCGCCGAGCGAGGAACCGCCTATCCCAGTGTGCTGCGAGCCGGAGAGCGTGCAGTATTCGCGATCGATGAAGGGCTTCACTTCTTCGAGGAGAAATTTGGCGTAGCGGTCGGCGCGGCCGCCGCCGAGTTTGGGGACATGCGTGGGAGTGTATTCGCGGATGCGCGCTTTGGTGTTGTACATGCCGACGATGATCAGGGGGGCGACGGCGCCGATTTGAATGCCGTAATCGGCTGTCTGGCCCACGTGCCAGTCCTGGCCGGTGATAAAGGAAGTAGCGCCATCGAAAAGATTCTGGCCGTCGTGAAGATAGAGGACGGGGAAACGGCGCGCGGGCTGGCCGCCGTATCCGGGCGGAGTGTAGACGATGAGGTCGCGCTGGTTGCGGAGGAAGCGCGAGCGGAATTTTTCGTGTTTGCGGAGATTCCCGGAACTCACGGCGCGATGGTCACCAGGAGATCTTTGGCTTCGACGTGCTGGCCGGAGGTGACGAGGATTTTCACGACGCGTCCTGAAATGGGTGCATAGATATTGGACTGCATTTTCATGGCTTCGAGAGTGAGAAGTTTTGCGCCGCGTTCCACGGCGTGATTCGCCTGTACGGCGACACCGCTGATGACACCGGCAGTGGGAGCGGCGACTTGGCCGGGATCGGCGGGATCGGCTTTGGGATGCGCGCGCTCGACCACGCGGAGAGCGCGGTCGCGGACGTTTACTTCGCGGGGCTGGCCGTTCAATTCAAAAAAGAGCGTGCGGGTGCCGTCGGGATGCGGTTCGCTGATGGTCAGAAACTTGATGATGAGGGACTTGCCGGATTCGATCTCGACGGTGATTTCTTCGCCGGACTTCAAACCATAGAAAAAAGTGGGCGTGGGCAAAACGCTGACGTCGGAATAGGCCTGGCGAAATTTGTCGTACTTGGTGAAAACGTCGGGATAGAGCAGATAGCTCAGCAGGCCGTCGCGATGGAGGGGATGACCGAGTTTTTTCTCGATGGAGTTTTGCTCTTCCTCAAATTTCACTGGTTCCAGATTTGCGCTGGGACGGCCGCGGAGGGGCGCCTGGCCTCGCAAAATTATTTTTTGCAATTTCTTTGGCCAGCCGCCGGGAGGCACGCCGAGTACTCCGGAAAACATTTCGACGACGGAATTCGGGAAGGACACGTCGTGTTTTTCGTCGAGCTTGAGAATGTCCGCCGGCTGCATCTCCTTGGTCATCAGGAAAAGAGTCATGTCGCCGACGACTTTGCTCGAAGGCGTGACTTTGACGATGTCGCCGAAAAGCTGGTTCACCTCGGCGTACATTTTTTCGACTTCGCGCCAGCGGTGGCCGAGGCCCATAGCGGAAGCCTGTTCACGCAAGTTGGTGTACTGGCCGCCGGGAATTTCATGCTGGTACAGACGCGCGGAGCCGGCCTTGGGACCGGAGTCGAAGGGCAAATAATAGGTGCGAATGGTTTCCCAATAGTCGGAGCATTCGTTGAGCGTATCGATATCGAGTTGGGTGTCGCGCGGAGTGTGGCGGAGCGCTTCGACGATGGAATTGAGATTGGGCTGGCTGGTGCCGCCGCTCATGGCGGCGATGGCGCCGTCGGCGACGTCGACTCCGGCGTCGGCGGCTTTGAGCACGGAGGCGGAGTTGATGCCGCTGGTGTCGTGCGTGTGGAAGTGGATGGGGACGCCGACTTCTTCACGCAGCGCTTTCACCAATTCGAATGCGGCGTAGGGTTTGCAAAGACCGGCCATGTCTTTGATGGCCAGGAAGTGCGTGCCCAATTTTTCGAGCCGCCTGGCCATGGCGACGTAATACTTGAGCGAGTATATGGGGCGGCGCTTGTCGAGGATGTCGCCGGTGTAGCAAATGGCAGCTTCGCAAACGGCGCCGGTCTCGAGCGTGGCATCGATCGAAACCCGCATGTTTTCGATGGAATTGAGGGAATCGAAGATGCGGAAAATGTCGATGCCCTGAGCGTGCGCTTCGCGAACAAATTCAATGATGACGTTATCGGGATAGGAGGCGTAACCGACGGCGTTGGCGCCGCGGAGGAGCATCTGGAAGCAAATGTTGGGAATGCGCTCGCGAAGCTCGCGCAATCTTTGCCAGGGATCTTCATGGAGGAAGCGCATCGCCGTATCGAAAGTTGCGCCGCCCCACATTTCGAGGCTGAACAAATTGGGCAGGCGATGGGCGACGGCGTCGGCGGTGGAGAGCAGGTCGAACGTACGGACGCGCGTAGCCATCAGGGATTGATGGGCGTCGCGGAAAGTCGTGTCGGTCATCAGCAAGCGTTTTTCTTTTCGCGCCCAGGCGGCGAATTTCTTCGGTCCTAGTTTTTGCAGGAGCTGGCGGGTGCCTGCCGGCGGTTTGCCGGCGGGTATCGCTGGAACGACGGCGGCTTCGATTTCGCTGGGTAGCTGCTTCCCTTTTACTTCGGGATTGCCGTTGAGGATGACATCGCCGAGATAGGAAAGCAGCTTGGTGGCGCGGTCGCCACGGCTGGGAAAACAGAAAAGTTCCGGCGATTCGTCGAGGAAAGAGGTGGTCACTTGGCCGGCGCGAAATTTCGGGTGGTTCACGACGTTTCCGACAAAGGGGATATTTGTTTTCACGCCGCGAATCCGGAATTCGCGGAGGGCGCGGTCCATGCGCTGGCAAGCTTCTGGGAGATTTGCGCCCCAGGCCGTGACTTTGACGAGCAGCGAATCGTAATAGGCGGCGAGCATGGCGCCGGCATAAGCGGTGCCGCCATCGAGACGAATGCCGAAGCCTGCGGGTGAACGATATGTGGAGATTTTGCCGTAGTCGGGAGCGAAGTTATTCTCCGGGTCTTCAGTGGTCACACGGCACTGAAGAGCGGCGCCATTGAGGGGAATACTTTCCTGCTTCGGGAGCGCCATCGGCGGCTCATGGAGGTGGTAGCCTTGCGCAACGAGAATCTGCGAACGCACCAAGTCGATGCCGGTGACCATTTCCGTGACGGTGTGCTCGACCTGAATGCGGGGATTTACCTCGATGAAATACCACTTCCGAGAATCGACGTCGTAAAGAAACTCGACGGTGCCCGCGTTGCGATAGCCGGCCTTGCGCGCCAACTGCAACGCTGCGTCGCAGAGTTCGCCGCGAATGCTCGCGGGAAGATTCGCGGCGGGGGCGACTTCCACGACCTTTTGGTGCCGGCGCTGGACCGAGCAATCCCGTTCGTAAAGATGAAGTAGGTTGCCGTGATGATCGGCGAGGATCTGGACTTCCAGGTGCCGCGCGCGCGGCAGATATTTTTCCAGGAAGACGGACGCATCACCGAACGCGGAGCGCGCTTCACCCTGAGCTTCCTCCAGGAGCGCATCGAGCTGCGTGGCGTCATGAACGACGCGCATGCCGCGGCCGCCTCCGCCCATCGCCGCTTTCACGATGACGGGGTAGCCGATTTCCCGCGCGATCGTTTGTGCCTCCGCAGCGGACTTGACCGGATTTTCGGTTCCGGGAAGGACGGGAACTCCGGCGGAAGTGGCGAGCCTGCGCGCCGCGGTCTTGTCACCCAGCAATTCGAGAAGATTCGGCGAAGGACCAACGAAGATGATGCCAGCCTTTTCGCAAGCGCGCGCGAAAGCGGGATTTTCAGAAAGAAAACCGTAACCTGGGTGGATGGCGTCGACGCCTTTTTCTTTCGCCAGCGCGACGATTCCGGAGATGTCCAGATAGGCTTCGACGGGGCCTTTGCCGGCTCCGACCTGATACGCTTCGTCTGCCTTGAAGCGATGCAGGGCGAGCCGATCTTCTTGCGAATAGATGGCCACGGTGCGCAAGCCAAGCTCGTTAGCGGCGCGGAAGATGCGTATGGCGATCTCGCTGCGATTGGCGGCGAGCAGTTTGTGGAACGGCTTGGTTTTCTTCATCTCAGCGCGTAAAAGGGGTCGCACGAAATTCTACATTGATTCAGGGTGAAGACGCGACCGCGCGGAGGAGTTTGGTAGCTAATAACAGGAATTTCCAAACGGTGACGACGGTTCAATGGACAAGAACTTGAAGTGGCGCGCCCGGGGAGACTCGAACTCCCGACCCTCTGCTTAGAAGGCAGACGCTCTATCCAACTGAGCTACGGGCGCATCAACTATTTCGATTCTAAATCAGATAACGCGTGTGGCAAAGAGCGAGATTTTCCTGGGGCGTCTACTGCTAATTCGCTTTGATTTGACACGCCTGCCGGATATCTGATTAGCTGGCAAGTCATCACAATCGGAACGGAACCCCACTGTGCATTCTCGTCGAAAATTCCTGACTCAGGCCGGCGTGCTGGCTGCGGGCACCATAGGCACGCCTGCTCTCGCGGCAGGTGAGAAAACAACGGACTTGTCTGTTCCTGAGACCGTGAGTCTGTGCGGCCAATGGTGGTTTCGGACTGATTCTGGAAACGCTGGTAAGGAGCAGCGCTGGTTCGGAAGCGACGAATCAATAAGCGCCTGGCAAAAAGTGCTCGTGCCTCACACTTGGCAAGTTGACCCAGCTCTTGTTGATTATCGTGGCATCGCCTGGTATCGGCGCAGCTTCGATGCTCCGAGTGAGTGGCAAGACTCCGCGGTTCGGGTCGAGTTTGAGGCCGCGTTCCATACAGCCACAATCTGGGTAAATGGGGAACTGGCTGGAGAACATGTGCGCAAGGGTTACACCGCGTTCGTGCTTGATGTCACTCATCTGCTTCGCTGGGGAAGCCTCAACACGATCGCCGTGCGCGTTGATAACGCATTTAATGACCACATGATCCCTCGGGGACATTCCAGCGATTGGGCACATGACGGTGGCATCTATCGGCCGGTGCAACTGCTCATTACGCCGAAAACTTTTGTGGAGCGCGTTGACATCGAAGCTTCTCCCGATCTTGCCAGCGGAGACGGAAAACTTGCCATCACCGCGTACATCCGGAATACGACTCCGAAATCGTGGACGGGACGAACTTCTTTTCGAGCAATCGACGATGAGACTGGACTGACGGTGCTGACCAGTTCAGATGCTCCGAGTTTCATCGTTAAGGGCGGCGCAACCCAGACATCAAAATTCGAAGCGAGGCTGCCCAAAGCGAAGTTGTGGCATTTCGATCATCCGAATCTTTATCGGCTTATTTTTTCAATCGCAGGCGGACAAGAGACTCATCAACTCACAGTTACATTCGGGGTCCGGAGACTGGAGGCAAAGGGCAGCGCGTTTTATTTGAACGGTGAGCGCGTGCGGCTGATGGGTGTCGAACGCATGGCGGGGAGCAATCCGGAATTTGGAATGGCGGAGCCCAGCGAATGTATCGCTCACGATCATGATGACTTGAAAAACCTGAATTGTGTTTTTACGCGTGTTCATTGGCCTCAAGACAGAAGAGTTCTCGACTACTGCGACCGGCACGGCATTCTGATGCAAAGCGAAGTTCCCGCTTGGGGCTACGACACATTTGCCGGCATGGGAGCAGAACCCGATGCCGATATCCTGCAAAACGCCCTGGAGCAATTAAGAGAGATGATCGCACGCGACCGCAACCACCCCTCGGTTGTGGTTTGGGGACTCTGCAATGAGATTGGCGGGCAGAATCCTCCCGCTTATCAATTCGCGAAACATATGTTGGAAGAAGCGAAGAGGCTGGATCCGAATCGGCTTTGTTCTTATGCTTCAAACTCCTTGGAAAAAACTCCGGAACGTGACGCCGCTGGACTGATGGACTTCATCGAAACAAATGAGTATTTCGGAAGCTGGGCTGCGGGAACTCCAGTGGAAGTGGCCAAGCATCTGGATAATCTTCACGTTGCATTTCCCGGCAAGCCCGTGGTCATTTCCGAGTACGGATACTGTGCTTGCACGGAAGACCGTCCGGAAGGCGACGAACACAGGATCGAAATTCTGCAATCCCACGACGCGGCCATTCGCTCCAAGGATTTCGTGGCTGGCGCTATTTTCTTTTGTTACAACGACTACCGGACGCATGTCGGTTATAGCGGCGTGGGCGCACTGAAGCAAAATGTTCACGGCGTTGTGGACCTTTGTGGAGCACCAAAGGCTTCTTACGATGTGTTGCGCCGGGAATCGAGTCCAGTCGAGTCATTGACTCTTGAAAACCACTTGAACACCTTCAAGCTCCGGCTGCGCACCCGTCATGATGTTCCCGCATATACGCTTCGCGGCTATAAGCTGAGGGGAATTTTCTATGGTGAAGGCGGCATTCCGATCGAGCGACAAGAAGTAGAGCTTCCTGAAATCGCTTCGGGCACGGAAAAGACTGTCGAATTAACTTTCAGCCAATCCGGCGTACCGCTGCATATTACGTTTGAGGTTTTGCGATCCACCGGTTTTTCGGCCTATTCCCGGAACTGGAAACCATAGGTCGCTTTTCGAGGATCTTGCGCGGCTGGGGCTCAAGATAGCAAATTATGTGGAGAGTTTTCGCTTGCGTTATCTGTTTTCTCCCTCTGCCGCTGAACGCAGCGCAGCGAGACAGCTTTTCAGCGTGGTTTGTCGATTCGCTGGCGAAGGTCTTTCCAGACAGTCCGGCAGCAACATCAAAACTCGAACCGGCTCTGGTATCAGCCCGCAACGGCCACGTGAGTCTGCAGGTCGCGTTGCGGTCCCAATCACATCAAATGGTACACGTCCGCATTATTGCTCCGCGCTTTGGGGGAGCGGCACTTAAGGTCCAGACTTACCGCGTAGGAACCGTGAACGTGAATTCCCACCCTACCGACACACCCTTGGACGAAGTGGTGCGATCGGAAGTGGGTCCCTATCCCGATCCCTTATTTCCGCTAGAGGAGAAGATCACCTTGGAGGCATCCCGCACCGAAACACTATGGCTTTCCGTATTCACGCCGGAGAGAGCGCGGCCTGGGATTTATCGGGGCGTGGTTGAGATCGACGCCGGGAAGCAGAAGTTAAGACTGCCCTTTCTTATAGAAGTCTTCGCTGCAACCGTGCCGAAAGAACAAAAGCTCTGGGTGACGAATTGGCTCTGGTTCGACCGTGAGCTGATGGCAAAGCACTATCCACAATTGAAGTCCAATCCGGATCGCTACTGGAAAATATTGGAGAACATAGGGCGGACGATGGCGGAGTACAAACAAAATGTTGTGTTTGTTCCAGTGCGGACGCTGGCTAAAGCGCAACTGGCGGACGGTGCAGTGCAATACGATTTCGGGTTAGTCGATCGCTGGATTGAGATTTTCGACAAAGCCGGGATGGCGCGCATGATCGAGGGTGGCCACTTGAGCGGACGGCTCGGAGGCGGATACGACTCGCCCTATGTGATCCCGACGGATCTGGTCGAAAACGGCCAGATAGTGAGGAAGGAACTACCGGCGGACGATCCCCGTGCAGAACAGAATCTCCGGGAGTTCTTGCGGCAACTTCGCAATCACTTGAAAGAGAAAGGCTGGCTCAACCGTTACGTCCAGCACGTTCACGACGAGCCGCATGGAACGGAGATGCCTGTATACAGGCGCTTCGTCCATATCGTCAGTGAGGAATTGCCGGGCGTGCCTACGCTGGACGCCATAAGCCTGCGCGAAGATATTTTCGCGCAAGAGGAAACCACGATTTGGGTGCCTAAGCTCGGCACATTTGATGAAGGGTTGAATGCAATTGCAGCGCACAAAGCGCGTGGAGGGCAAAGTTGGTATTACATCTGCCTGGATCCGCGCGGCAGATACCTCAATCGGTTTATCGACTATCCGACGCTAAAGGTACGGCTCCTGCCCTGGCTTAACTATCGGTACGGGCTTACTGGCTACCTGCACTGGGGCGGGAATTTCTGGACGGATCGGCCATTCGAGAATGTGCAACCAGATTGGGGCGGAGGGTTCTTCCTTCCCGCCGGTGATGACGCCATCGTATACCCCGATCCGGAACACGACGGCGTGTTCGTATCGCTGCGCCTGGAAGTGATGCGAGAGGGTATCGAGGATTACGAATTGCTAATGGAATCTGCTCGACGCGCGCCAGAACGCAGCGACGCACTGGCGCGAAAGGCTATACCTACTTTCACCGGTTACGTAAGAGATGTGAGTCAGTTTCGAAATTTCGAGCGCGAGCTGCTTGTGTTAGCAACGGAGGCACAGAAGGAAAGATAATCCAGTGGGAGCTCCTGCCGAGTTTTTTTTCCCATGATTGGGGGGGCATCTCAGAAGCAGCCACATCAAACAGCAACCCCAACGGACGCTTTCTTGAGACGAATCGTGGCATTGTTGATCATCGGGCGCGCCCAGAAGCCAACGCTGAGGAGAAACCCAAACGTAACATACAGAAATGCCAAGCCACTGCGCAGTCCCGCATAGTCTCCGATGCGGCCAATGATCACCGGCACCACGGCACCGCCGATGATTCCGGTTCCCAAAATGCCCGCGAAAGAGCCGTGGTACTCCGCGACAGAATTGAGTGCAAGCGACACCACGATAGGCCACATCACCGAAGCAAACAGCCCGATGGCTGGAAAAGCAATTACGGAAACCGTTGCTGGTCCAAACAAGGCCGCAGAAAGACAGAACAGGGCTCCCACGCAGGCACCGCGGAGTACCTTGCGGCTGTCGAATATCTTCAGCAATAACATCCCCACCAGACAACCGGCCGTGAGCAAGCCCCAGAACCAGGAAACCGCAGCCGCACCCGCGGTATGTGGATCAAATCCGTGATACTGGCGCAAAAAACTCGACATCCAGTCGGCGGTCCCTTGTTCGCAGCCGACGTAAGCAAACATCGCCGCAAAGTAGAGCCACACAACCCGTTGGCGCGCCAGCGATCGGTACATGTCCAACGAGCCCGCGCGTTCTTCGTCGGTGTGCTGAACTCTTGGGAATTTGGAAACGAACAAAACGACCACCATCATCAAGGCGGAAACGGCAAAAATCCAGTAGATCGAAGCCCATGGCAATTCAGCTGGGGTCAGCCATCGCAAGATGCGCAAAACGATATTTTGATCAGCCGAACGATCCTTGAGGTTTAGCACCAGATAGGAGTAAATGCGCGGGCTAATAAATGATGCGCTGCCAAAAACCAATTGGGCCAAAGTCGAATTGAATGCGTAGTTTTCTTCCCCTCCGGCTACCCTTAACAGCGGGTTGATGGCCACCTGCAGAACCGCCATGCCTGCGCCGATGGTGAAGTAGGAAATGATTGCCACGCGGTACCCTGGGAATAAAGCGAAACTAAGCGATCCCAACGTCCCAGCCAAGAAGGCCAGCACCATGACAGGTTTTTCGGTGAATCGTTCCACCAAAAAGCCAGCGGGTATGGACATCACGCCATAAGCGATGAAGAAAGCGAATGCCAGAAATCCCGCCGCAGTCAGACTCACGCGAAAACTGCTAATGATGTCCGGCACAATGGGACCAAGAATATTGGTCAGCAAGGAGATGACGAAAAAAGTGAGGAAGACTAGGCCGACCGCGTAACGGCTTCTCGTCATAGACTGCCTTCTCCTCATCGTCCCGTTTGAGGTGCGGTCCAACTTCGCCGCGCTCTCACAGTCGACTGCGGCATGTTACGCAACGCCGACGATTGACAGAATGTGTCTCGCAAGAAAATGTTGCTCGAGACGGTTAATCAGGAAGCCCGGTTGACTCCCTGCTTGAACCGATGGTGCCACGCCCGCGCGGCGCCTATAAGATTGGCGTCCTCTCCCAATGAAGCCAATGCCAGTTCCGTCTTTTCATAAGGAACAAACCGGCAACCTTGGCGAATGACCTTGCGGATACCATCAAGAAAGAGCGCCGCACTCTTCATGACGCTGCCACCTAGGACGATCACGTCCGGCACGAAAAGATTTATCAAGTTAGCCAGGCCCAGACCCAGGTAGTAGGCTTCGCGCTCCACAGCTCGCGCCGCCAACTCATCCCCGCGTTTCGCCAATTGGCAGATTTGTGCAGCGCTCAAATTTTCGGCGGAGCGTCGATCTCCCTCCGAATTCGCGTTAAACCATGCAGCCATCGCTGGCCCGGTCGCCAGCGATTCCCAACAGCCTCGATAACCACACGAACAATCCGGTCCCGATGGATCGATCACATGGTGGCTGATTTCAGGATGCGCCATATCCGCCCCGCGATAGAGCTGTCCATCCAATATAATTCCGCCGCCGATGCCCGTGCCCACCGTGACGTAAATCAACCGCGATTTCAATTTCCCCGCGCCCCAGCCTGCCTCGCCCAACGCAGAAGCGTCGGCATCGTTTTCGAGTGCGACCGTCATCTTGAATTCGCGCGCCAAATCGTGCACTGGATTGTTTCCCTGCCATCCCGGCAATAAATCCACGTCCCCAAATGCTCCGCTGCCTGGATAAACCACTCCCGTGGAGCCTATTCCAATGCCGGAAATTTCCGCGCCGGCATCCTTCGACGTTCGGCGCAGCATATCAATTATTCGCGCAAGTCCTTTGGCGTATCCGCCTGTGGCGTCGGTCGGAGACTCCAGTTTCGATAGCACTTTCCCGTTATGGTCAACTATTCCGACAGCTATCTTTGTCCCCCCGATGTCAACCGCGCCAATCACAATCTCTCCAGTTGAATCTGATTTTCCCGTGCTCGCTGTCACCCGGTGAAGCCATGCTAGCTCTTCTCATTTGCCGAACCTTTTTCTTCCGCAAACAAACCATACTCGCCTTCGACGATAAAAGAAGAATAACGGAACGTGTCGCTGTCCACTCCAGAGAGCCGCGCTAGCTTTTCCGCTGCGAGTTGCGCCGGAATAATGTCAATCAAGAATTGCCAGCCGGGCGGCACGCTCGGCAACTGAAACACAAGGTCACCCGCGTCCTGCGGGACATTCTGGCCGATCAGCATCACGGCAGCACCCAGTTTCCGCAGGTCCCGAGCCACCGCCAGGTCTTGTCCGCGCATTCGTTCCGCGTCGATCCACATTCCGAATCGCGCGCCCGCCGCAATCATTTCCTGCGAACCGTGGCGAAATCCGCCCGTATTCAATGCCGTCGCAGGTGATTTCACGCCTTCTTCCCAAAGCAGCCGCGCTTCATGGCAGCTGCCGGTGCTGCAACCGCGCCCTAAGAAATAGGTAATGGCTCCGGGCGCAAACCAGGTCGCGTCTGCAATCTGCGTCTGCCAGGCCGGGATGGCCGACGCCGTCCTTTCGACGACGCGGGAGAGCGAGGTTGCGAGAGTGGCATTCCAGGAGCCGACAACCGCACTCGCAAGAATCCCGACTGTCGCCGCCAATGTGGAATAAGTATTGACGGAAATCGCGTGGTCCATCTCGATGGGAACCACAATGGAAATTTGCGCCTCTTTTGCGAGTGGCCCGTCATTCGAATTGGTGATGCCAATAACGGTCACGCCGCTGTTGCGAACTTTAGCGAGCAAATTGACAATTTCCACGCTGCGCCCGCTGCGCGAAATTACGATCATTGCTGAGTCCGGCGGAATAGCGGCGAACTCCAGCAACTCGGCTGCATCATGCAGATAGACCGGGCTGCCGCCGAGGTTGAACAGACTCCCGGCACATAATGCCGCGTGCCAACTGCTGCCGATTCCAGTCAAGTAGACCCGGCGAGCGCTGCGGATTGCGGTCGTCGCCGCGTCCAAAGCGGGCCGGCCCGCTCCCAAAAGAAAGTCGATGGTCCGCTGTAATTCGTTGGGCTGACGAAGGATGTCGCGCAAAAAGTGGGTCATAGGTGAGCCGGAGAGCGCTGATCCCTGCTACTTCTCTGCGGGCGTGATGACGATGCTGCGGTAGGCTACATGGCCTTTTTCACTGCCTTGAAGATAAATGGGCCCCGGCAGTTCTTCGTGGCTGTCCAGGGCGCCGCCCGTGATGCCCGGAATTTCCTTGTTATCGATGATGGTCTGGCCGTTATGGACGACGGTGATCCAACGTCCAAGCAGAGTGATATCGAAACTCTGCCATTCTCCCGGTTTGCGGGGCAGCTCCGGCGAGGCCGCCAGGAAGCCGTACACGCCGCCCATGTGATGACTGGGCGGTTCCTCAATGGAGTCTGTTTCCACCTGGACTTCGTACCGGCCGCGCAAATAGACGCCACTGTTGGAGTTCGGGCCACAGTTGAATTCAACATGCAACTTGAAATCTTCGAATTTCGAATCGTTGATCAATTCCGGACCGTTTCCAGGACTTACCAAATTGCCGTCCTCGACCTTCCACACGGTCGTATCGGTCCCCTGCATCTTCCATCCCGTCAGATCTTTTCTGTTGAACAGCGGAATGGGCTTCCCCCACTTCGGTGCGTTTTTTGCCTTCAACGTCGGCGCTCGCTCACCAGTCCAGCGCCAAGTGGTTCCGTCTGGCCCAGTCGTAGTCCCAGAAAGCGTCTTTCCAACAAGCGTTCCGTCAAAAATCATATCGTCGCGACGTTCCTCTTCCTCCTTGGGAGAAACGAAAGTAAGGCGGCCATTCGACAGCGCTACTTTGGGAAGCGGCCGTGCGTTTCCCCAACGGCTCACCATCTGGGCCTTCAATTGTCCACCCTCCTGGCGAAGTTCTAGCCACGAGGGATATTCCCGATCTGGGGCTTTTAGCGTCAAATCCCAGCGTCCCAGGAAAGCTTCGACGGAATCGGCTGAGGGCGAGGAGGAACTTGCTTTGGATTTTGCGTCCTGCGAATACGCCCGGGCGGACAGCAACAAGCTGACCGCTGCCAGCGTGCATACAATCTTCTGAAGTTTCATAGAACTATGGACCCCTTCTCCGGAGCTAAACAGCGGCTTGCTGATCCAATCGCACTTCCATCACACTTCGCAGTCGCGTCTTGTCAACCCGCGCCTTAGGACTTAATCGTCTGCGAAACGGAATCCCAATACACGGGGCTCTTCCGGTAGTAAGACTCATTCGCCATGTGACAGCCGAGCGCGGCGTTGTGACCGAACACGATGTCCTGCACGACCGGTTTCCGAGACCTGACGGACTGAAAGAAATTCCAAAGATGCGGCTTCAGATCGTCGTAGTCGTTTCCGCGCCAGGTTTGCGTCTCCGGTGCAGGCTCTTGTCCGGGTTTGGGGTCATGCTCTTCGTGCCACTGTTTAAAATAGGCGTTTCTCAAACGGCTAGGAAGTCCGTAGCAGTAATAACTGGGCGCCAAGTCAATCCCAGCTTGAGGTGCGTAGCTGAGGCTGAACTCGCTCAGTTCCAGGATGCCCTTGGAGCCCATGAACCGCGTCACTTCCGCGGTTTCCGTCCCCAGCGTCAAGCGCATGTACACCGGGATGTTTGCGTATTCAAACAGAACCGGGTGCACGTCGGGCGTATTGCGTCCGTCCTTCCAGCGATAGATCCCGCCAAAAGCTGACGCGCGTTTGGGAGCTTCATTGATTCCCATAACAAACTGCATTCCGCTGAGCAGGTGGACAAGCAAATCACCCGCCAGACCCGTTCCATATTCCTTCCAGCAACGCCAGCGCGCGAATAAATAGGGATCAAACGGTTTCTTTGGCGCCGTCCCAAGCCACGTATCCCAATCCAAGTTCTCTGGTGACAAGTCTGCGGGCGGCGGATATTCCCAGGCCCCGGTGGGATCGTTGCGGCCCAAGCTTCCTTCAACAAGGCTCAACTCTCCGATGGCGCCGCTTGCCAGAAGCTCCTTTGCTTTTGCGCACAGGACCGAGCTCGTCCGCTGAGCGCCTATCTGCACGATGCGATCCGTCTTCTTTGCCGCCGCGACCATGGCCACGCCGTCAGCCGCGCTGTGCGACATGGGCTTCTCGCAGTACACATCCTTCCCCGCGCCCACCGCATCCACAACGACCTGTTTGTGCCAATGGTCGGGAACCGCGACAACGATGGCGTCGATTTCTTTGTCGTCGAGCAACTCCTTGTAGCGTCTGGTCGTCTTTATGGGTTTTCCGACAATCTCCTTTGCCAGTTCGTGACGGCCGTCGTAAAGGTCGCAAGCGGCTGCGCACTCTACGCCCGGAAGCTGAATGGCGGTTGTCAGCAGTCCGGTGCCTTCCATGCCGACTCCCACAATTCCAAAGCGAACTTTGTCGCTGGCGCCTGTCATTCGAGGCAAAGCGACCAACGGATCAGGCTCCAGCAGAATGGCGCCGCCGGCAAGCGAAGCACCTGCTATTCCTGCACTCCTCTGTAAGAACTCGCGTCGCGAGTAATTGGACTTGGTCATACCGTAAACTCCTTTTAATGAAACCGGTTTCACAGTGCCCCTTTTTGTATGCTCTCTCTCTCCTCGTCGTCAAGTTCTTTTTCTCTTCCGTCTAGCACAGCCCTACCGAGCCCTAGCGGTCGACCGCCGTACCACCAGCTCTGTTTCCAAATAGTAGTCCGCGCCTTTTCGCCGTTTCAGCTTCAGCATCCTATCCAATGCCTCGAAAGCGGTCGTCCCCACCCGCTCGCGCGGAACTCGTATGGTGGTCAGCGGCGGCCGTGCCAGGAACGCAAACGAGATGTCGTCGATGCCGATAACGGAAATGTCCTCCGGAATCCCCGCGCCCGCCTCTTCCAGTGCGCTCATGGCCCCCAGCGCGATCAGGTCGCTCCCGCAAAAAATCGCCGTCGGCTTATTCGGCGTTGAAAGAATCGCGCGTACCGCTGAGGCTCCAGAATCGATCCGGTAAGTACTGCTGATCACCGGCAACGGGTTGAGGTCTCTCTTTTGCAGTCCGGCAACCAGTGCGTCCTTAATCGTGATGGCCGTCCGGTTGTCGTCCGGTCCGGCAATCACTGCGGCGCGGCGGTGGCCGAGTCCCACGATGTGCTCGATGGCCTGCTCGATTCCCCGCTGATAATCGATCGAAATCGTGCTCACCAGCTTCTCCGCCGGGCTCACGTTGCAAAACACCACGCCAATGCCCGCGCTGACGAGTTCCGACGCCATGCTCTTGTCGATCGAGGAAGTCATCACCGCGACTCCCCGCACGTCGCTTTCGATCAGCTTCCGCAGGATGGATTTCGTCCGCGCTTGGTCGTATTGCGTGTTGCAAAGCAGTACGTCGAACCCGCGGTCCCAGGCCGCCGCTTGGAATCCCCGAATCATTTCCGGGAAATACGGATTGGCAATCTCCGAGATCACCAGCCCGAACAAATCGCTTCGCCCCGTGGCCAGCCGCCGGGCGTGAACGTTCTTGAAGTACTTCATCTGCCCGACGACTTCCAGGACGCGCCTCTGGGTCTCCACCGAGATGTAGTGAGTCTTGTTGAGGACGCGCGAAACCGTGGCGGGCGACACTCCCGCGCGTTTGGCCACTTCCCTCCTCGTGTGGCCCATCCGTTTTCCTCCGTCCCAAGCGAGTCTGCTGCCGGCCTGACGCTGCTCAAACCTTCCAACCCAGGCTGTGGACCGTCCTGGGAAACCGCTTTCCGCCAGCGATTCTCAATGCCCACACAACCTATCACGATTTCGCCCCCCAGACTACGGCCATCGAAAAACCAGATTCACCCTAGAAAAATGACTTGACAAGCCTCCGCCACCACTGATAAACGAGTACCAAGTAACCGGTTTCCGAAACCGCTTGCATAAACCGCCTCATCGGCGTTTTGCCGGTGATGCGAGCAGCAGCGGGAATTTCAGCGCTTCGCTTGGGCGGCGAAATAGAGGGTGACAGCAGTATCCTTGCTGCCGCCAATTGCATCGAAGCTGTGGTTTTGCATGGTGCGTCGTCGAGGTCGGCCACATCAGGCCGAACATTTAAAATAGTTCCCCAACACCCCGGGGTGCCGTTACTGGTGTAATTCGACTCGGCGGGAGGCAAGAGAATGCGTTACGTATCTGGTCTTCAAAGGTTTATCGCTGTAGCTTTTCTGGTGTTCTTTTCCGCAGCCACGGCTCTAGCTCAATCCGACCGTGGCTCCATCGCCGGCACCGTTCTCGATAGCTCCGGCGCCGCCGTCTCCAACGCCACTGTGACCGTTACCAGCACGGAAACCGGTTCGAATTATGGCGCCATCACTGGCCCTACCGGGGGCTTTCGTGTTCAGGACGTGCGCATCGGCACGTATGACGTGAGCGTCTCGGCTCCCGGCTTTAAGATCGAGAAAAAGACGGGAGTGGTTGTCCAGGTCAACTCGACAGCCTCTCTCGAATTCTCATTGCAGCCGGGCGATGTGAAGGAAACCTTGACCGTGCTCGCTGATGCTCCAGCCGTCCAGACGGAAACTTCAGAAATCGGCACTGTGGTTAGCTCGAAGCAAATCGAGGACCTTCCCCTTGCCCTGGCGGCAAGCGGTCAAAGTCATCTGCGGTCCGCCGAGGCCTTTGTCTTCCTAACGCCCAACACTGTCGGCCCTGGAACGGCCAGCGACAATGCTTCCTCGGGAGTCTTTGAATCCAAGTTGGCCGGCGGCCAGAACTTGGGGACCGAGGTCCTGCTTGATGGTGCCAGCATCTCCCACGCTGAACTCGGACCCACATTCGATGAAAATGCGCCGTCCATCGAAGCGATCAGCGAGTTCAAGGTTACCACCTCGACTCTCTCCCCCGAATTCGGCCGCACCTCGGGAGGTATCGAGAGCTTCACCACCAAGTCCGGCACCAACTCTTACCACGGCTCGGCGTTTGACATCCTGCACAACGATAAGCTGAACGCTATACCGTGGAGTGCCAAGCTACCCGGCCGTGGGAACGTTAAACCGACCGATCATCAAAACGATTTCGGCGGCAGCCTTGGGGGACCTGTCCGCGTCCCAAGACTCTACAACGGTCACGACAAGACCTTCTTCTTCTTCTCTTGGGAACAGTACCGGAACAATCAGGGCACGAACCCCAACCCCACGACTCTGCCAACGGATGACGAACGAAACGGCAATTTTCTTGCGCTGCTGTCGCCCGGAGTCGGAGGCACACCCACCGGTCAAACAAATCCCTGTGACAACAACAACCCCGTCCTAAAAGGTCAAATCTTCGACCCTTCGACCACGGCAGTTGTCAACGGCGTGACATGCCGAAAGCCGTTCACCGGTAACATGATCACAAATCTGAGCCCTGTCGCAAAAAAAATGCTTTCCTTTCTGCAAGCCCATCCCGATCTCCCGGGAACCCTGAACGGGCTTCAAAATAACTTCATCTTTCGTACCGTTATCCCCATTCGAGACACCACGATGACGTTCCGAATCGACCAGAACTGGGGCGCCAGCAACAAATTCTTCTTTTCCTACAGCAGCCGTGACCAGGAGCAGCTGAACGGATCGCCTACTCTTCCGCCGCCCCTCGATCCCAACTTCTTTAAGTCCCGGTTTTCCCACTACATCCGTTTTGGCTGGGACCGGACGATCAGTTCTTCTCTGCTGAATCATTTCAACCTTGGCTACAATCGGTTACACGATCCGAGTACCGCCCAAAGCGTAAACGGGACGAATTGGCCCTCGGTCCTGGGAATCCCCAACGCAGGCGGACCCGTCTTCCCTCCGATAGGCTTCAATGCAAACAATCTCAATATCGGATATCAGGGACTTAGCGGCGGCAACGACGACTTGGCCGTTCCCAATACCCTCATTCCCTCCGACACTGTTTCCTGGATCAGGGGTCGCCACGCTCTTCGCTTCGGCTTTGAATGGCGCCACTCGCAGTTTTCCAGGTACAACAACCTCAATACGTCGCCGAACTATACTTTTTCCGGTTTCCAGACCGCTTGGACGCCAACCGACGCAAACACGGGCGATGCCTTTGCCAGTTTCTTGCTCGGCTTGCCTAGTCAAGAAAGCGCGCAATTCTCCTTGCATGCTCCGCGCTGGATCCAAAACTATTACGTTGGATACGTCCAGGACGATTTCAAGTTCCGCAAGGATTTGACCCTCAACCTCGGCGTTCGTTACGACGTGGACACGCCTCGCCATGAAGCCCGTGGCATTCAATCCGTCCTCGACCTTACGGCTCCCAATCCGGGGGCGGGGGGGTTACCTGGTGCTCTCGTGTACGGCTCCGGTGCTACCGGAGCTAAGACTTATTACAAGGACATAAGTCCGCGCATCGGCTTTGCTTATTCACCGGCGAGTTTGTTCGGAAAGCTCCGAAATACGGTGATTCGTGGCGGTTACGGCATTTACTATGCCGCCCTCTTCTACACTGATTTTGGCGACTCTCTTCACAATGGCACCACTATCAACCCCAGCTTCTCATCGGCGGACAACTTCTCCCCGGTTTCTGTATTAGGCAAGGGTTCCTTGGATACTGGGTTCCCTGTCTTCGCGCCGCCCTCCTTTAACAAGGATCCTTCCTTGCTGAATGGCGACATCCAAGGTGTTCCCCAGTTCGTTGGACCCAGCAATGGTCGGCCCGGAATGGTCCAGAACTGGAGTTTCGAAATCCAGCATCAACTGACTACCGATCTCATCTTCAGCGTGGGCTATATCGGGAATCATGCCACGCGCCTGAATTCCAATCTTCTGCAGCTCAACGCCCTTGATCCCAAGTTTTTTCCCTTAGGTCTAAAACTAAAGGATCCTGTAACGAGCCCCCAGGGTCAGGCTACCCTGGCAAGTCTGGGTGTTACTGTCCCCAGTTGGTTCGAACCGCTGTACGGGCCATCGGGACATGACCAAGTTGGCGAGTTGCTGACCCCATTCCCGCAGTACCTAAGCGGCCAGCATAATGACCCTGGCGGCATCACTACCAATTGCTGTCTGGAGAACATGGGACAGTCGACCTACCACGCGCTGGAAGCAAAGCTGGAACGTCGCTTCCACAATGGTTTGAATTTGCTCGCTTCCTACACCTTTTCAAAAACTCTGACGGACGCTGATAGCGCGTATGCGGGACTCACGTCCTTCAACAGCTCGGACACTTTTACCGCGCAAAACCCCCACGACTTAAGGTCGGAAAAAGCACTAAGCTATCAAGACGTCCCCCACATGTTCGTGCTCAGTTACCTGTACGAGCTCCCCGTCGGCAAGGGCAAGAAATTCCTCAATAGCGGTGGAGTCGTGGACAAGGTACTGGGCGGATGGCAAATCGGTGGTGTACAACGTTACCAGAAAGGCGTGCCTTTCATCCTCTTCGAGAACGATGCGAGCGGTGCCGGTATCCCCTTCGCAACTGCTAACCCGCGGTTAAATCTTGTTCCTGGCCAGCCTTTACTTGCTCCCAACGCATCTTCCTACAATCCCTTTTCGCCCCAGCCCAGCGGATGCTCTCCAAATGCGGACGGCACATTCTCTGTCCAACACTTTATAGATAGTAATGGCGTTGATCACGGTCCGAGCACTAACAACTATTTCAACTGCGCGGCGTTCTTCGATCCCAACGCAACGAATCTCGTTGCCCAAAGAGGATACGCGTTCGGCAACGCGCCCAAGACCTTTGGTAGCATCCGAAGCCCTGGCTATGTAAGTGAGGATTTCTCTCTGATCAAGCGCTTCACGTTGTACGAAGCGCATGTGTTTTCCTTCAAAGCTGATTTTGTAAATGCCTTTAATCGCCACACCTTAGGCCGCGGGGACGGCTGTGTAACTTGCGGCACCTTTGGCCAACCCGGCTCCCAGTTCGGCGGTGGCCCTAACGTCCTCAATGGACAGAAGCTGGTTCAGTTTACGTTCCGGTACCAATTTTGAGCTACGGTAGAATTTGGAATCCGAAAGAACCTCCTGCGCCGTGCGCGGGAGGTTCTTTCGGCCGCAGATAGGCGGTCGGGACACACTGTCCTTATGAAAGTGTATGCTTCAAGCCCCCGGTGCGCCAAGATTGCCGAGTTCCTCTTGATCCTATTTGCCCTTCTTTTCTTTCTCGACACGCAGCTTGCTGCCCAACTGCCGCCGGAAGTCTCCAGCGTTTTCACTCAAGCATCCAATGCGATGCGACAGGGGGACTTAAACCGGGCAGGCGATGGGTTTGTACAAGTGACAAAACTGGCTCCCGCTTTTGCCGAGGGCCACTTCAATCTTGGTCTTGTGCGCGAAGAGCAGGGCCGTTTCGATGATTCCATCGCCAGTTTTCAAAAAGCTCTAGCTCTGAAGCCGCGCCTGCATGGCGCAAACCTATTCCTTGGCCTCGCCTACTTCCGCCTCAACCGGTTGGACAAAGCCGTCGCCTCGGTTCAGAAGGAGACAGCCACTTACCCGAAGGATGCTCCTGCTTGGATGTGGCTCGGCGTAGTTCGGCTGGCACAAGACGAGCCCGAAGACGCCGCGGAGGCGCTCGACAAAGCCGCCGCACTCTCGCCGGACGACATCGACATTCTCTACCACCGGGGTCGCGCTCACTTGTTTGTTTCCAAGAATACCTACGCAAAGATGTTCAAAGTCGATCCTAAATCCTGGCGCGTCCATCAGGTTCTTGCCCAGGCAAACGCCGAAGCCGACCGCCACACGGATGCTGTCGCCGAATACCAGGCCGCTATCAAGCTTGCACCCACACAACCAGGCCTCCATGAGGAATTAGGCGCAGAGTACCGTAAACTCGGAAAAGTTCAGGAAGCCGAAGAATCCTTGCACCGCGAACTTGAAATCTCCCCCCACAGCGTCCTCGCCAAATACGAATTGGGAGTCTTGGCGGTCGAACAAAGCGATGGCGCGAAAGGGAAAGCGCTAATCGAATCCGCCCTGAAGGAAAAGCCTGGCCTTCTTCTTTCCGATTACAATCTGGGCCGCGCGGAAATGCTCCTCGGCAACGATGCCGCTGCCGCTGAACATCTGGAGCGCGCTACATCGGTCCCGGAATCTGACCCGGAGGTCGTTGAACAGGCTTGGTATCAGCTTGGGATCGTGTACCGGCATCTCCATCGCATGCAAGACGCCCAGAAAGCCATGGCCACATTCCAGAAGCTCAAGGATGCCGAGGCGGAGAACCTGCAAAACAGGCTGAAGCGCTATGAAGCCCAGCAGAATCCCAGCTCTGCCCAGCCTGCTCCCTCGCCGCAGAATCCCTAGAAGCGGGCGGTCTCAACACCTTGGGCCCCAGGATGCCGTACTTCCGGAACCACCATTTCGCCATCCCTAAGAAACTACAACACTTATATTAATACTTGATAAACGTCATCGAAATGTTATAGTATGTTAATGGCCGAAGCGGTCCAACTTCGCTCTGTAACCCCTCCTCGTTCCTTCCCCTATCCATACCCCCTCCAACGCCTGCCAAAAGTTGTCCCCAGGTCGTTCAAGCATTCTCCAGAACTCATGTCGCGCAGACCTCTTTGCATCCTTGTAAGTCTTTTAGATGCAACACTTATACGATCCCTCGCAAGTGTTGCATCTAAAAGACTTAGGGCAAAGGCTAACTTCTTTAGATGCAACACTTGCAAAAAACAGGGGGGAGGGGGCCCTCTCGTTACGGTTTGGGTGGGTCTACCGGTCGCGTTCTGGCGGCCCGGCTTTGCAGCTCATCCGTCCGTCGAAACTCGGCTTTGGCCTTGTCCATTTGGTGCGCCTGTTTGTAAAACCTTGCCAATTGGTAATGAATCGCCGCATTTTCCGGCTCCAGCCGTTCCGCAGTTTCCAGTTCGCGCTGCGCCTCCGGCAGCCGGTTTGTCCGCAGATACGCCGTCCCAAGTTTCAAGTGGCAGCTTGCTTTGTTTGCCGCAAGCTCCACAGCCTTCTCCAGCGGCGCGACTGCCTCGCCGGCCCGGTCCAGCTCCAGCAAAAGATTCCCAAAATTCAAGTACGGCTGCTCGCTTCGAGGCGTGCTTCCCGCTTGCCATTCCATCGCTTTGCGATAGGCCTCCAGCGCTTCGTTTGGTTTGGCCTCCGATTCCAGGATTAAACCGAGATTATTTTCCGCTCTGGCATCGCGTGGATCCAAGTCCAATACCGTCAAGAACGCTTTTCGGGACTCCGGCAGCAGACTTCTCGAGTAATACGCGCGGCCCAGGTAATACCACGCATCCTTGTTCTTGGGATCGAGTTCCACGGCTTTCGCGAGCCACCGGATCGCGTTCGCGTAATCGTTCAGTAGAACGTAGTCCAGGCCCACGATTTTCAAATCTTCTCCCGTCGGAGTTTTCAGCGCCGCGGCCTTCGTATAGATTTCCAGCGACTCGCTGGCCTTACTTTCCCTGTGCAGCACAAACCCGAGGAGATACAGAGCTTCATCCGAGTTCGCGTGCAAGCCAACATAGCGGCGAAGCGCGCTTTCCGACGAGCTGAAGTTCTGCAAATGAATGAGCGATTTTGCTTGATAGATAAGAGCGTCGGTGGTTCCAGGAGCAGCGCTGTCAGCCTTGGCGAATAAATCCGCGGCAGCGGCGTAGTCTCCGGTGCGGAACGCGGCTACCCCTCGCGAATATTCACTATCGGTCTGCTGCGCGCAAACAGATGGGACGAATAAAAGCAACACCAAAGCTCCGCAGAGAATTCCCGATCGAGTGCTGCCGGACTCGCGCATCATTTCACCGGGGGTTTCGCGTTCGCAGGCGCGACCGGTTCGTCAATTTGCAAGACTTGGTCGGCGGAAATACTTTTGAGTGTCTGCACGATTCCGCTCGGCCACCGAATCTCGATGGACTCGACATTCTTTTCTTTTCCCAGTCCGAAGTGAACGCGCTTATCGCCGGATGAAAGATAGCTGCTCGCCGTGGAAACCGTGGCGAATTGCTGCCCGCTTGCAGTAACCAGCTTTACGCTGGCGCCGATCGCATCGCGATTGCTCTTGTGCCCCACGAGTCTGAGTAGCAGCCAGTGATTCGCTGAAGGCGTTTCGTTGCGCAACACATACGCCGGTCCGTCGTTTGTCGTCACCACAGCGTCAAGGCGTCCGTCGTTGTCCAGATCCCCGATCGCCAATCCGCGCGCAACCCAGGATTGGGTGAACACTTCGCCGGAGCTTTGTGATACATCCACGAATCCTTTACCGGTATTGCGCGCCAACAACATTGGCTCGCGATAGCGCAGATTGGGATTCGTCAGTTCGATGGTGTCGAGATCGTGGCCCTGCACGATCAGCAAGTCCTTCCAGCCGTCATTGTCGAAATCGAAGAGCCGCACACCCCATCCCGAGTGTGCCAAAGTGATCCGCGCAAGCCCTGATTGCGTACTCACGTAAGTAAAAGTGCCGTCGCCGTTGTTCTGATAAAGCGCACACCGCTGATTGGCCAGGTCCGTAACAACGATGTCCGGCCATCCATCATTATTATAGTCGGCGAAATCAACTCCCATGCCGGCATAGGTGCGGCCGTCAATATCCACGGCCACTTCGGAAACCAATCCGACTTCTTCAAACGATCCATCGCCTTTGTTGTGATACAGATATTCCACCATCGAATCATTCGCAAAAAACAGATCGATGTGGCCGTCGTGGTCGTAGTCCGCCAGAGCCACTCCAAGGCCCTTTGCGGGTTTCGAAAGGCCGAGTTTTTCCGCCACTTCCGTGAACGTTCCATCTCCGTTGTTGTGATAGACGAGCGGCCGCGCGGGTTTGAAATAGTCCGGATGGCAATAGGCGCGGTAGCCTTCTTTGTGCTCGCCGCACCAGATGTCGTCAAAATCCCACTCCAGGTAGCGCAGAACGACAAGATCGAGAAAACCGTCTCCATCCAAATCCACCCACGCCGCGCTGGTGGACCATCCGCTGCCGCCAACTCCGGCTTTCGCGGTCACATCGGAAAATGTTCCGTCGCCGTTGTTGTGGTATAGCTTGTTTCCTCCGTACGCGGTTACGTAGAGATCTTCGTACCCGTCGTTGTCGTAGTCGCCCACGGCCACGCCCATGCCGTATCCGGTTCCCTGCAAACCCGCCTTCTCGGTGACATCTTCGAAGGTGCCATCGGTTTTTTGGTGATACAGGCGGTTCCAGTATTTTGGCCCGGTTTTCTGAGGAATCGTACCCTTTGGCGTGGGATCGCCCAGAGGCGCGCCGTTGACGAGAAAAATATCCAGGCGCCCATCGTTGTCATAGTCAAAGAGCGCGACGCCGGATCCCATCGTCTCCGGTAAATATTTTCTGGAAGTGTGCGAAGCCTGATGTTGAAAATGGATGCCAAGACGCTGAGTGATGTCTACAAATCTTCCGGGAGTTGGGGAATCCGTCGCGCTGGCCGCCTGAGATTGTTCCGGACTGCCGATCGAAGACGCGGAGGCAGGAAAAACACTCGCACAAAGAATGACGAATACGAGAAACGCAGCCTTTCCACCTTTGGACAAGTTCCCGAAAGAGTGCTTCACCGTTCGACGATTCCTTTTCCTTCCACAACAGTGTAAATGCGGTCCACTGCAGGCAGCATAATTTGTTCTTTCGCTCCGCTGGGCCAGTGGATTTCCACTTTATCCACTTTCGTTGCAACTCCCAAACCAAAATGCAAACGTTGATCGGAACTGGAGGCGTAGCTTCCGCCGCTGAACACGTCGCCGCGTTGCCGGACTCCACCGGCAGTAACAAAGGCTTTCGCTCCGATGGCATCGCGCGGGCTTTTCGGGCCACCAACCAATCTGAGCGTTACCCAGTGGTTGGAATTCTTGACCACGTTTCGCAAGAGAGCCGGCGTCGAATCGATATTGTTGATCACCACATCGATGTGGCCGTCATTGAACAAGTCACCGAAAGCGGCTCCGCGCGCCGTCATTACGGTTGCCAGTCCGCTGCCGGTCGCTGGCGGAACTTCTTGAAATTTCGCTCCATCAATATTACGGAAAAGCAACGGGCGCTGCGCCCAGGTCGTTCCCCAATCCTGCTTGTCCACGCCGGGATAGACGTGGCCATTGGCGGCGAAAATATCGAGCAGGCCGTCGTTGTCATAATCCAGAAATCCAGTTCCCCAGCCTAGAAATGGAAGAGTAACGGCCATAATTCCAGCGCGAGCGGTCACATCCGAAAAATTGCCATCGCCGTCGTTGCGATACAAAGTGTTGTAGTCGTCGGAGAAATTGGTGATATAAAAATCGACTTTTCCATCGCGGTTGTAGTCGCCCACCGCGATGCCCATGGAAGCCTGTTCGCGCCCTTCATCATTCAGCGCAAACCCGGAAATGTAGCTCACGTCCTCGAATGTGCCGTCGTGTTTGTTGTGGTAGAGGTACTTGGGCACGGAGTCGTTGGCAACGGCCAGGTCGAGCCAGCCGTCATCGTCCACGTCAACGAATACGGACGCGAATCCATAGTAGCCCTTGGGATCCGAGACTCCGGCCTTTATGCTCACGTCGGTGAAGGTGCCGTCTCCGTTGTTGTGGAACAGGTGATCGCCTTCACCCGGCAGGCCGCGCGGCCCGCACATCACCTCAATTCCGCGAAAACTACAGAAGCCGGGGGGGAGTCCGCCCTTGCCGGAGATCGGCGGATGATCCGGATCAAACTTTGCATAGCCCGGAACGAACAGATCGAGAAAGCCGTCGTGATCGTAGTCTCCCCAGGTCGCTCCGGTCGACCAGCCGCCGAGCGTGACGCCTGCTTTCTCCGCGACATCGGTGAATGTGCCGTCGTGATTGTTGTGGTAGAGCCGGTTTTTGCCGAAGTTCGACACATAGATGTCCGGCCACCCGTCATTGTCGTAGTCCCCCACGGCGACGCCGAAGCCCCAGCGTTCGTTCGCGACCCCGGCTTTTTCCGTAACGTCCGTGAAGGTGCCGTCATGATTGTTGTGAAGAAGCATGGCGCGCGGCGGCGCTTCCTTGCCCTTCAGCGCGGGGAAAGTCGAGCCATTCAGCAGGTAAATGTCCAGCCAGCCATCGTTGTCGTAATCGAGGAGCGCCACGCCGGATCCGGGCGTCTCGAGAATCGTCCTTTTCTCGGGCGTTCCCGAGCGATGATGGAATATGTCGATGCCGGCCCCATGCGCCACATCCACGAAAATGACCGGCGCATCATCAACGAAGCCCCCGGCCGTGATCGGCCGCGAAAGTGCGT
>Ga0210408_10000654_pt1 | contig 41283 bp, 62 predicted proteins | sample IncBWH4MmetaG_FD_155471 | JGI IMG/M metagenome (GOLD analysis project Ga0210408, IMG submission 155471) | Forest soil microbial communities from Barre Woods Harvard Forest LTER site, Petersham, Massachusetts, United States - Inc-BW-H-4-M | ecosystem: Environmental > Terrestrial > Soil >...
CGGGGGCGGTTGGGGGGGGGAGGAATGCGGCTGGGGGCACGGGTAGTGCGGGTGCACCAGGAAGCTATGGTGGTGGGACTGCGGGTGGCATCGCCCCCTTGAGCGCCGGCACACCCACCGGAGTCCAGCCCACCCAGCACGTCAACCCCATCTCCTACCAAGCCCTTGGCCAATCTCCCACCTCCAACCCCATGCTCTCCCTCGCCCTGCGAGAGATGCTAGGACAACAGAATGGCTGATCTTTTCGCTGCCCAGAATATTCCCACAAATCAACAACAGGTGACGCAGCTTCCTGCGGATGTGCAGTTTGGCCTCGACCAAGCCGCGCTCCAACGGGCGCTCGCGCAAGCACTGCTCCAACGTGGTATGCAGGTGCCTGAAGGCCAGACGATCCAGACAGGCGGTGGCGCACCAAACCACTACGTCAAACCATCGGCCTTTCAATACCTCGCCAGTCTGGCCAACACAGCAGCCGGCGCAAGCGGTCTTGGTGCATCAAACGCCAACCTGCGCGATATCATGCAGAAATATCAGGGTCAACAGAATGCAGCCCAGAGCGCGGCGGCGCAAACGCTTGGTGGAGGCCCAGCCCCCCAAAATGCCTCAATGCTTCAAGGCCAGCCCACCGGCCAAGCCCCACAAAGCCCAATTCCTACCGGTTTAACGAGTGATCAAGCTCTTGCCTCCTATAAGCAGATGAAGGCGAGTGGTATTCCCGCGACGATGGCAGAGGCGGACAAACTCCTCCCGTTAATTGGTGAACTACGCAACCGAGAAACGGCAAACGCTGCGGAGAACGCACGCTCCGTCTATGGAGAGGGCGCCAAGGTTGCAACACCTGCTGGTCTCGTGGCGAACGCCAACAATACCGGGCTCGCTGGTGGCAATCTACAAGCGCCCGGCGAATCCCAAACTCGTATGCAAAACGGTGTCCTCGAACGCCTGAACCCCCGCACAAATGTTTGGGAGCCCGTGGCCGAAAACCCGCTCTCCACCATGATGACCCGCAAAGTCCAGGAAACCCAAATGGGCATCATTCAAGACCGTTTGAAGGCGGCTGAGAGTGGGCAAGGCGACGCGATCAGCGCTGGCAACCTCGCCGCCACCGGTAAGGCCCTCCAGGAAATCATTCCCAAAGCGCAGTTGGGGCCACAAGCCCTTCAGCGAGCTGAACTCCAACGTTGGGGCGCTTTACTCGGCTTCCCATTGCCCCAAGGTACCACATACACCCAACTCGCCCACCAACTCTCTTTGAGCTTCATCGGCATGGCGAAGGGAACAGCTGGGTTCCAAGGACGCCTCTCGACGCAGGAAGCCAATTGGCTGCGGGAGGCCAATGCCTCGAATCTCGATGTGACCAATCCTGCTTTCATGCAGATTGCGCACAACGCAGAGATCTACGGAAACACTCAAGTTGCCACCCACAATAAGCGGATGCAGAACTTTGAGGGGCATGCTCGCGCGCAAGGTCTGTCGGGAACTTTCACCCCTTACAGCGTAACACCCGATATGATCGCTCCAATTGGTACGGGAGAAAGTTTCCTCCCCCAACCAACTGTTGCTCCCACTTCTAAGCCGAACGCGGTTGACATGCGCGGTCAAATCGCCATTCCGAAGTAGCTCATGCCAACGATCACCCTCAACGGCAAAGACTACCTCGTCGATGAGGGCGTCACGCCTCAAATGCTTCAAGCACATTTGGGCAGCCCGTCCGTTATCGCTAGGGATGTAGGCAAACAATTCGCAACCGGCGTCCCGATGGGTGCAGCAAACCTCGCCGATCTTCAATTACCCAATACTCCCCAGCCTCCAGCCCAAGGGATGCTCGACACCGCAACCAACTGGTTGCGTTCCCAGATCGACTCCTCACCGCTCACGACTGCTGGTAAGTATGCGCGATCGGCAGGTGAGGGTGTTGGGGGAACGGCACTTACTGGAGGTCTTGGACCTGCCGCGCTTGTCACAGGTGCCGTGAGCGGTTTAACAGGTGAGGCGGGTCAACAAGTCGGCCAGCATATGGACCAGGGTTCTAACAACAACTTCTGGGCTCGGGTTGGCCGCATTGCAGGGAGCTTGGCTCCGGGTGTTGGTCTCGCAGGACTGAAAGCCGTCGTGAACCCGGGCGGTAAAGTCTCCGCAACAGCGCGTGAAGCTCTCTCCCGCACGGAAGAGCAGCTTGCCAACCAGCGCATCCCACAACCTACCCCCGAAGCTGTCGAACAGGCTGCCCAGACTAGTGCAGTCCCAACTCTTGGCTGGCAACCCTTTCCACCCACTACCGCCATTTACAAGCAAGGTGTATCGGCTGCATCCGCTCCAGGCGCCACAAAAATCCAAGACGTGATCCGCAACCAGCAAGGTCCCGCACTAGACCTGGCTACCGCGCTCCAACAGCACGTAGGAGTGCCAATGTCCGTTACAGGTCCCCGCGCCGCTGCTACGCAGCTCCTGCAAAATCTCGCCCCTAGCAGCAAGCTTCAGGATTTAGATCTGATAGCGCGGGGACCGGCTGGCGCGCAGGAGACAAGTCATATCGCCGCCGCAGCCGAAGGGCTTGGCCTACCGATCGGTCATATGTTCCCAATGGGAGCAGAGGGGCGTGGTTGGCGGGAGTTCATCTACGGTGGGCCATCAGCCAAGATCCAAAATTCCATCTACAGCGCCCCGACGATCGAAGAGTTGCGGAAAGCTGCGCAGATCAATCCCCGCCTCGATGCCCTGACGCAACTCTTCCGCGCCTACACCCAACCATATGCCCAAGGGCAGAGTATTCCACCGAAGGAATCCGGAGACTAGATATGTCATTCAACGGGAGTGGGACCTTTGTTCTTAATGTGGGCGCGTATCCCTATCAGCCCAACACCTTGATCGTCTCCGCGAACGTCAACGCGCTGCTCAACGACATCGCCAATGGCCTGTCGCTGACCGTGACCCGAGATGGCCAGATGAGCATGACCGGCCCGCTGCACATGGCCAATCAGCTCATCGATGGGATCAAAAATCTCCAGTTCGGCACCACGACCAGCAGTCCCAGCGGCACGATGGATGGACTCTTCCTGACCGCTGCCCATACTATCGGCCTTGCGGTCAACGGGTCGGTGGTGCAAAGCTGGACGGCGACGGGGACGACCTTTAGTGGGGGAGCCATCACCGCCCCGGCCTTCATCCCGAACGGCTCGACGGTGCCGGTGAATGGGATCTACTTGCCCGCGGCAAACACCCTCGGATTCGCCACCAACACGACGGAGTGGGGGTCGGTCAATTCGACGGGGAATTGGGTCATCCTTGCTGCATCGAGTGGGAGCACTTTCACACTGCCTGCTGGGGCAGTGAACCCGGTTTCGCTGAATTTCGGTGCAGCCGGGACCGGGTTCTACGCGCCGGCCACCAATCAGCTCGCTCTCGCAATCAGCGGGACTCAATCTATTCTCGTTACCGGGTCGGGCGTAACAATCAACGCCCCAGCTAGTGCCGGAACCGCACTGTCCGTCAGCGGCATTTCCGGCTCAACCGGAATGTCGGTAACAGCAACGGGTGCTGTTTACACTGCTACTTTTGAGCAGGCTTCTACCGCTGATTCACAAGTCCGAATCAATTCCCCTACTGGATTTTCCCCCGTTCTTGACCTTTCTATCAATGCGGCCGTTAAGGCATACGTTGGTGTGTCTGGATCCGCCGGTGCCTATATGGCCGGTGATTCAACTGGCGATATGTTCATCCGGTGCGATTCAGGCATCATCGGGTTGAGCTTGACGGGCGCTGCTGCTGGATTCAAGTTGAGTGGGAATAGCGTCTCCTCGGTTAATCTTGACGCGGCCGGGACGTATTACGAAGTGGGAATGAGGGATGCACCGCCAAATCCTCAAAGTGGGAACTACACCCTCGCCCTGACCGATCGTGGCAAAGCCATCACGCAGGCTTCGGGTAGCGCGTGGACACTCACTATCCCCACCCATGCGAGCGTTGCATTTCCCCAAGGGGCACTCATCTCCGTGGTGATTTCAAATGGCGGAGGCAACATTACGATCTCCCCGGCGGGCGGCGTGACACTTGCGTGGGCGGGCACTGCCAGCACCGGTGCGCGCGTCCTGCACTCCATTGGCCAGTGCACTCTCTATCAGATCGTAAACGACAACTGGGTCGTGGCTGGTTCGAATCTGACCTAGGCGGGCGGAGCAAATGGCTGGCGGTCAGCAGGCGATGATGGGAAGTAGTGGGTCGGTGATTGTCTCACTGACGATCTCCGCAAGCACCACCACTCCCTACAACATCTTCACCGCTGCTGGCAGTCCGACAGCGGTGGCTTTCGTCACGTTGACTGTCAACAGCGGAGTGACCCAAGGGTCGAACAGCACTGGTACCGCAGCGGTGGACACCGGCACGGGCTGGACGACTGGCAGCACAATCCAGATTACCGGCGCGGGGAATATCTTCGGAGCGGGTGGCGCGGGCGGCAATGGTGCGAACGCCAGCACCGGAGCGGCCAACAACGGCGGCAATGGTGGTGCTGGCGGAAACGCGGTCAACGAGCAGATCGATGTGGACTATACCGGCTTCACCGGGATCATCGGTGGCGGTGGCGGAGGCGGCGCGGGCGGGGGTGGATTCACCGGCACCAACGCACCGGGCTCGGGCGGTGGCGGTGGTGGGGCTGGCGCAGGCACAGGCGGGACTGCGGGCACCCACACCGGCACCGGTGCTGATGGCACGGCCGGAACCACTCCATCGGCCACGTCTTCGACCGGCGGCACGGGTGGCAACAATGGGAATGGGACCGGGACTGCGGGCACTGGTGGTACTGCGGGCAATGCGGGCGGCGCAGCGGGCGGCTCGGGAGGCACGGGTGGTGCGGGCGGTGGCGGAGGTGGCCTTGGCGGCGCAGGTGGCGCTGGCGCCGGTGCAAACGGCTCCGCGGGCTCCACGGGCGCCGCCGGCAAAGCCATCAACCTGAACGGTCACGCCGCCAACAATCACGGCAGCGCCACCATCTATGGAGCGATTTCTTAAGCCCCGTGAAGTGGGCACTTGCAAACTTGACTCCCTCCCCCCTTCCAGCTACGCTGCCCCATGCAACCCTCCGGAGATACGCGATGGATCTAACAAACCTGTCCCCTGCCGTGATCGATGAAATGGTCCGAGCACTCCAGTTCAAGATCCTCGCGGGGATCAATCCCCACGTCGCGCAGTCGGCGCTCACGGACCTGTTGCAATCCGCAAAGACCACTCCGCAATCCGTCGCCACCACCCCACTGCAGCCCAACCCACCGGAGTCGCCGGGGCTGACAACGTGATTGATCCGGTGGACTACGGCAAGCTTGTTGAGAAGGTTGATCGGCTTGAGCTGGACATGGCCAAGGCGAACGCCAAACTCGATGCCGTCCTCGATAAGATCAACCAAGTGCGCGGCGCGAAGTGGGCATTCGGCGTCATCGCCGCAGTCCTGGCCTCCAGCATCACCCATGCCGTCCACAAATGGCTTCCCTGATTGCCCAGCGGGTTGAGGTCGGGCCGCGTGGCTCCTTCGCGGAGATCTTCAACGACGATGGGCATATGATGTGGACGGGGGAGCATTGCTACCAGAATGCAGCAGGCCTCTGGCTCCCTAAAGTGGCCGCGGGAGTGTGGGAGTGCAAGCGCGGCATCCACACCATCCCCACCGGCGAGAAGTTCGACACCTTCGAGGTGCAGAACGTCCCCGGCCACACTGGAATCCTCTTCTGCCACCCCGGCAACCTGCCCCAAGTGGACTCCGACGGCTGCTTTCTGTGCGGCCTGTCCCTTGGCTGGCTCAAATCCGCCCGCGCCATCATCATGTCCCGCAACGCCTTCGCCCTGTTCACCCGATGGTGCACTGGCCTGGACTCCTTCACCCTGACGATCGCTGACCCGATATGAACTGGACTCCCCTTGTCAACGCCTTTCGTGACCCCAATGGAGACTTCAACGTGGCGGAGGGGATTGCTGCGCTGGGTGCTCTTTCCAATATTGGTGTGCCTCTACATAACTACATTGCTCACGGCGTTGCTCCTGATCTTATTGCTAGCGGCACTGCTCTTGGTCTTATCATTACAGCCGTCGCTGCCGCTCGAAGATTCGATCCCGTGCGAGATCGGGACCGAGGAGACCACCAGTGATGAGTTATCTCTATGGCGGGGTTGGGTTGCTCGTGCTGTTACTCGCTGGTTGGGGGTACGTTGAGCATACGCAGATCCTCACCCTGCGCCTGACCATCAGCCAGTATCAAACGGCGACCGCACAGGCCGAAGTCAAGGCCAAAGAGACCGCCGACCGCAATAAGCAAACCGCTCAGGAGATTTCCGATGCCAATGATGCTCAAGTCAAGTCGATGGCTGATGCCATTACTACTCTGCTCATGCGCAAGCCAAGCCCCAATCGCTCCGCCAGTGTGCCCGCCCCCGCCACCAGCGCCCCAATCGCTGATGCAGGAGCCCTCGGACAGCCAGGTGGAGGCAATCCTGCAAGCGCTGACTGTCCGGCTGTGCCAGACCGATCCGACACAGCCGCGGTGCTCGGCACAGCCATCCTCGGATGGGAGCAGGTGAGGTCATGGAGACAGTGGCAAAGACAGGTAAGCCAGTCCCCGCCGACAAACCCATCCCCTACGATCTCGTCCGAATAGTCTGGTTGGACGCGTCAGGGGACACAGGTTTCAAGCCCGTGTCCGAGATCAAGGAGGAGCGCACCAAGGTCACGACGGTGGGCTTTCTCATCCACAAGACCCGCGACCACTACCTCACTGGGGGGAGTGTGTTCCGGGAGACGGATGGGGAGTACTACTTCGGCGATCGCAACCACATCCCCCGCGCAATGGTGAAGGAGTTGACCGTGATAGCAGCCAAACCCTCCCGCAAGCAGCAGGCTCCCAATGCCAGCTCGTAGAACAATCACCGATGCCCAGATCCGCCACGCGGCCCAGCTCTACAGGGAGTTCGGCCCCAAGCATACGGCGCGGGAGTTGGGACTGCCGGAGTACAAGGTTGAGTATCTAGTCAGGAAAGCGATCCATGCGGGCTATCTTGCCGATCGCGCGACGCCCATCTTCGAGAGCGGGATGCGCCGTACCCAATCCATCGAGGGCCGCATCCAGAAGCACCTGACCGATGGCTACATCCTGATAGGCTCCGACTGCCACTACTTCCCCGGCGTGGTCTCCGCCGCCCACCGCGCCTTCGTCAAGATGTGCCGGGAGATCCGCCCGGCCATGGTGGTGCTGAATGGGGATGTGTTCGATGGCTCGACCATCAGCCGGCACCCACGGATCGGCTGGGATAGCAAGCCGACGGTGGCCGAAGAGCTGCGCGTAGTGGATGAACGCACGGGGGAGATCGAAGAGGCCGCCGGGACGAGGGAGCTCTATTGGCTGTTGGGGAATCACGACGCCCGCTATGAGACCTTCCTCGCCGCCCACGCACCCGAGTTCCAGAACGTGGATGGTTTCACGCTCAAGAGTCACTTCCCGGCCTGGAAACCTGGCTGGTCCCTCTTCATCAACGACGACTGCGTCATCAAGCACCGGTTCAAGGGTGGGATTCATGCGACCCACACTAACACGCTCTGGGCGGGCCGTACCACCATTACTGGCCACTTGCACAGCCAGCGGGTCACTCCTCTGTCCGACTACAACGGGACGCGGTGGGGGGTGGACTGCGGGACGATGGCGGCGCCCTATGGGCCGCAGTTTCAGGACTACACGGAGGATAATCCTAAGAATTGGCGGTCGGGGTTCGTCCTCGCGCGCTACTGGAGGGGCAGACTGCTGGAGCCCCAGACGGTGACCGTGCTGGACGAAGAGGCCGGACTGGTGCGGCTCGGCACAGAGGTCTTTGAGGTATGAGCAGCAACGACCCCGCCGTCGCCCTCCTGTGCCTCACCCTCCTGTTCGGCTGCGTGGTCTGCTTAATGATGTCGGCAGTCTACCTCGTCCTCGCCTGGCACGAGGAGAGCCGCCGCAAGCCGCCTAGAAAGCCGCCTTCTTCTCCGCCCCCGCCCGCACCATCGGATTAGCCGGGTCGGTGCGGTAGTCCACCCAGAAGTGCCCTGACGCTGCCCCCATCGCAATGATATCCTCGACCTCGGACTTGCGGGGGAAGTAGCGCTTGGCCCAGGCGTACAGCTCGGCGTAGGGGATGGCCCCCCGCTTGACCACCATCTGGGACAGGCGCTCGCTCTGAAGCGCCTCCGCGCTCATCCCAATCTTCTCGAAGACGAGCTGCATGTCGGCCTCCAGATCGCTCAGCATGCTCACCGCGGTCTCCAGATCGTCCCGGGAGATCACCAACTCATCCGTGTGGCTCGCCGCCAGGATCATGGCGACCTTGTGCGCCAAGGTCTGCTTGCGGGCGATGTAGCCTCCGAAGCGACTGGAGTCCATCAGCAGCGCTTCTTGCCGGTAGTGGCGCTCATACCAAGCCGATCCCCACTCTTTGGCCTCGGGGGTGAGTGAGTACTCACCAACTATGGACTCACTGATGTGGGTCAGGTCAGCAATCAGGTCCTCCCGCAATCCCTCGAACCCCGTCTGGGCCTCCGGATAGGCCACGTACCGCTCCTTCTCCGCGATGTAGACGAACAGGCAGCGGGAGGCGAACCCGCCCCCGATCATGTACTCCGGGAAGTTAGCCGCGATCCACTCCGGGTTCGTCGCCGCCAGCACATTGATCCACGGATTGACCACCTCATCAGTGCCGCTGTTCTTGGTGACCTTGGTAAACGGCTTCCCATCCCAGAGGTGGACGAGCATGTCAATCATCTGGCGGTCGCGTGGATCGATCAGGTTGCCGAACTCGCTGGAGTGGATGGTGACCGGGCTCATGGTCAGCAGCTCCCCATTGTGGAGGAAGGTCTCCCGCGCCTCGGCGAAGTAGGTCACCAGAGCCTGCCACGTCACGACCGCGGGGCCGAAGCGGATCTTGGGAACAGCACGCAGGAGTTGCATCGCCACATCCGTCGTGGTGCTCTTGGCCACCACCCCCGGCTTCGCCACGAAGACGATGTAGAGGTTGGGATACCAGTCGTAGCCGGGGAAGTGCATCCACACCTTGCGACGCAGGGCGCCCGCGATGGCAGAGCAGGCACACCAGAAGCGCATCCGGGTTGGGGCTTCCCCGAAACTGGAGTAGTCCACATAGGACTTCACCCAGTCATCCAGCCTCCTAGGCACAATCCCCCCAACTCTTCTCCGACACCTTAACCCCCACCGGAATTCTCAAAGGCTCAGGATACGGGATTGGGGTGCTCGCCCCAATTTCTCCAAGTCTTCGACGGTAGGTGGGGGCGTCGGCGATTGGATATTGGCCGACGAGGGAGTCGTGGACTTGGAGGAGGATCTGGACGGCGGGGAGTTCGACGGCGATCCTGTCCCAGATGTGGTTGATGAGCAAGCCGATTGTTGACTGGGGGATCCAGGCAGCAGCTCGATTGTAGATGTTCCCCTCCATCCGCTCAAAAAAGTACCGGCGATATCCGAAAGCATTTCGGACTGTTCGGGTGGAGTTAAGGTCGGACTTGAGACGAGACTGCCATGTGGGGATTGCTGGAAATCGAGCAAAGTACCAAGCTTGAATGCGTTCAACCTCTTTAACACCCAACCCAAGTCGTTTGGCAAGTCCACTTGGAGTTCCAAGGTAATTCGTAGCGTGGGCGAAGGATTTGAAGGTGCGGTAGCGGGGGTGGTCTCGGGTAATGGTTGGGTCATTGTAGAACTCCTTGGCAATCTCCACATAGGGATTTAGGTCGGCGGCCAGCATGGCCTTCAGCTCGGGCTCATCTGCCTCCCACACCACCACCCTCAAGTCCGCGCTCGACAGGTCCATGTCGAACATCTCCATGCCCTCTTCGGGTAGGAAGAGCTTGCGGATGTTGGGCAGGACTAGGGGAATGCCCTCGCCCTTCCTCTCCCCACCTTCGGGCACGTTCTGGAGGTTCATCCCCGAACCGAACGCGTTCTGGCTGGAGGAGAGGCGGAAGGTATCGGTCCCACCGACATTGTAGCTGCACCGAATGCGGCCGTCGAGATCGAGCTTGCTCTCCACGAAGGTGCTCTTGAAGACGCCCAGGGAGCGGATCTCCAGGATGCGCTGCACCAGCGGGCGGACAAGGGGAGTGCGGGCAGCGAGCTGCTTAAGCGCCTCCTCGTTGGTACTGACCTTTGACCCCTCCTTCGTGCGGATTTTGATCTGGGGGAGGCGGAAGTCCTTGTAGAAGAGGGTCTTAAGCTGCTTGTGGGAGCGGATGTTCAAGGGATGGCCGAGGATACTCTCCATCCACTCCTCGCGCTGCTTGATCTCCGCGCGCAGCTCGACGGCCAGTCCCCGCTTGGTCGCCGCGTCGGTCCGCACTCCCCGGATCATGGTGTCGAGGGTGTGCCACCACATTTGGTGCTGGAAGACACATTGGTCCTCCAACCCTTCCTGCTTAACGAGCCGCGTTAAATGCTGCGCGATCTCCCAGGTAGCTACGCAATCTCGACAGTTATAGTTCCATCGTCCCAAGTCGTCTTCTCGCTCGTCGGCTTCTTTGGACTCTTGCTTCCAGAACGAGTGATACTCACAGTAGAGACTTGAGAGGGTAGCGAGATCCTTGTCAGTTCCCGGCCACAGTACATGATGACCAAGCATTGTGTCGAAGGCCAGTCGAGGCTTGAAGCCCCATTGGCGCCAGATGTACTGGATGTCATAGCTAAAGTTCTGTCCGGTGATGCGAGCGTTGGGGTGGGTGAGAAGTTCCCTAAGTGCCCGAACAATAGCTTGTTCCTCCAATTCGGTCCAATAGTTAGAGCGGGCACGGGACCAGAAGGGGATGCAAAGAGCAGCGGTTGCGGACCAGCCAATCCCAATGCAGTCAATTTGGCCGCGGCGGGTTTCGATGTCAATGGAGAGAAGCCGGGGTCGTTGTTCAATCTCCATTCTAAGTATTTTGAGTTGCACATGGACTTGTTCCAGAGTGGGATTGGTGGTGAAGTTGAAGGTCGGCTTGCAGATGCCGTTCGCTAAGGCGTCACACCCACGTGCAAGGTCGCGCGCAACGTATGGCCGCCAGCTCCACTGATGGAGTATAGCCGCAGGGTGATAGGTAGGCAGGATTGATCCAAATGGAGATTCAAACAGCGAACCTCGCCAGTTGGAGATGCCGAGTCGGCCGGTGACCACCCAAAGAGCCAGACCTCCGAGGGCGATGATAAGCGCAGGCTGAACCTGGGCAAGTTCGGCTTGAAGGCGATCGAGGGAATCGGCGACGGTGGGGTGGAATCCCAGTTGTGCTCCTCCACCAAGGGAGGCGACCCACTGCCAACCCGCGGGAAGCTTCTTTTTGAAGCTGACGAGCGTGTTGAGCTTGTTTTGCGCGGGGCGCGTTTTGAGGACATTGGTGATGTAGCAGTCCTTCCGCGCGATGCCCGCTTCCCGGAGGAGCTTGGTGAGTTCGGCACCCGCGGCGCCGACGAATGGCCGGCCTTGGACTTCTTCATTCGCTCCAGGCGCCTCCCCCAGCACTAGAATCCGGGCCGGGATCGGTCCCTCCCCCAGCACCTCCATCCTGGGCGGAGTGCTCGGCGATGAGGAATTCTGTCCGGGCAGCTCGTTCGATTCGCTCATAGATGCATTCGATCAGGGAGAGGGAGGAGGTGGCAGCGCCGAGGGTGTCACTGCGCCGCATGGTGCGTTGGTAGCTGCCTGGGCCTTGGCGCCAGAGCAGATCCACGAGTTGCTGGATGGATTCGGAGTCCATCGGGTCGGGGACGTAGGCGCGTAGGTGGCGCTGGAAGACCTCCGCGTAGCGCATCCACTCGGGATGGGTGAGGTTCATGGGGATGGTTCCTTGGTGTAGGGAGACCACAGGCCGCAGTCTTCGGCGTGCGGGCGGGATTTGCACATGGGGCAGAGGGAGGGGGCGGCGGGACCGCGCTTGCCGGAGCAGCAGGTGCGGAGCCAGCCCTTTTGGAGATCGTAGCGCCACTTCGAGCCGCCGCAGGCGGGGCAGGCATCCTTGTCGGGCATGGTCACGGAGGAGCCGCAGACACACATAAATCCTGCGCGAAATTGTTCCAAGTCCTCTGGCTTGAGGCGGATGTGGGCTCCCCGCCCGCACGCGCAATTACGCTCCATCTCAATCATCTCGGCTCCGTTCGGCGAATTTGCTCAAGCACCTTCTTGGCCTGCTCGACACTGGTCCAGCGGATTTTGTACTTCAACAGCAGGCCGATGTCCTCGGGGGTGAACCCCATCGCCTTCATGGGGGTGGGGTGGTAGACGGGCACCCACCGGGCCTTGCTCTGCCACCACCGCTTTGGCAGGACCTTGAAGACTTGGCCCGGGCCGAGGCGAGGAGTGTGGGAGCGCCACCAGATGGGCCAGTGGTAGACCCAAGTGATGCCGAAGGCGTAGAGGGCGAGGAGGATCAGGTCACCGAGCATCAGTGTGCTCCCTAACCACTCGATCCCAAATGGAGTCGAGCATGCACAGCTCTGCGGGGGCGACGGAGCGGCCCGACTCCAGCGCCCGCTGCATCAGGTGGACGAACGTGCGCTCATCATGCGCGAGGTGGGCTCGGTGGGCGAGGATTTCCTCGATCGCGCGAGTGGCATCGGCCCGTTCTTCGGTGGTCATCTAGGCTCCTGGTGAAAAGGGTGGGATTCGGGTACAGGCTCCCACCGGGCCTGAGTTCGGCTGGCTACTCCCCGGCAATGGGGGCACTGTCTCCCATTGTCTCCACCGGCACTCCCAGTCCCACCAGCCGCGCGATATCTCGCTGGCTAGCGATGTGGACGGTGCCGTAAGCTTCGACGATGTGGCGGGCCGCTGCGGCTTTGGAGACCGCCTCGACCAAATGCTCCACCACCTCCTCCCCATTGCGATACATCTCGACGTGGTAGATGCGCTGGGTGGGCATGGGTTCACCAAACTTTCTGGACGAAGTGCCAAACGATGTAGGCAACGCAGGCTGCAAACGCCATGCTGCCCAAAGAGGCTACAACATAGAGCATCCGCATCCACCAAGGCACCATCCGGAAGACTTCCTTCATCATGGAATCCATCGGCTACCCCTTCCGGAAATGGGTGATCTGCTCCTGGGTCTTACCGTTGTTGTCCAGACGGTGGCCCAGGGTGACGATCACATGGTGACCCTCGGGATCACTCCATTGGAATTTACTGCCGGGAGTGTTCTTCCCAATCGCCGTGCGCAGCTCCCCCAGCACGATGTTCTTGTTAGGATCGGAGTGCAGCGCGGTACCGGACTCGTTCAAGCGGGGGAACAGGCTGATGCGCTTGCGGTCGCCGTCGTCGAAGTGGAGGTTCAGCTCATAGCGGACCCAAGGCCCGTTGGAGTTCTCCCCACCACCGGCGATCTCGGCTCCCATGATCTGGGCACCGTAGTCCCCCACCGGCTTGGCACTGTACTGGTCGGGCGTTGCGTCGTGGAGCGCTGCTGCTTTGAATGCTTCAAGGTCGAACGTCATCTCATAGACTCCTGGTTAAATTGCTTCAATCAGACCACCGGCTTTCTTCCACGCCTCGATGAGCGGGCCGAAAGCCGGGGATTGGTTGGCCGCGTAGGAGAGGTAGCGTTTCTTGGAGAGCGCCCCATCTGCCACATTCGTCCAATCAAACTTGTTGCCGGCGCGCTGCGCGAGAATCACCTCGTCGAAGCTGCGGCCGATGACCCCAGCGAGTGCTTTGCCGGGGAGTGCGGGGGTGATGCGCATGCCCCCGTTGAGCGGGTCGATCTCCTTTTCCGCGTGTGCGATCACGAGTACGTGGCAGCGCAGGCCACACAGGATGGCTAGGAGGTTTTTGAGCTGCGTCTGGGCGATCATGTAGTCGGGTTTGTCGAGGAGCGCGCGGCGGCCGCTGGTGTTCTGCCAGATGGCATCAGTCAGGCCCGTCATGGAGTCCACCACGAAGCAGATCCCCGTCCCCCAGTCGTCGATGTTACCCCAGTCCCGCCCATTCTGGTCAACAAACTTCTCCATCGTCTTGCCGATTAGGTCAAGGGGACTGTTGACGAAACGGTCTTTGTCCCGCTCACGACCCAGCTCGGCTTGATCCTTCGTCCCGATCGCCTCCACCTGCTTGCGGAAGTCCTCCAGGGAGCCCTTGATGGGCTTCACGTAGACCCAGCTCACCTTCTCCTTGAGGGCTTCCCCCAGCACTCCATACCCCTGCTCGGTGAAGATGCACAGGGGCTTGAGGCCGGCGGCGAGCAATGTCTCGATCGCGCGGGTCTTGCCCGTGCCGATGTCCCCGAAGAGGAGTGTTTTAGTGCCCAGCAGTGGCGACATTCGGTTTCCTTGTTTGGCCTAGGTGACTCAAGTGCTTGGTCAGGACGTCCACCTCTCGAAGGAACTCCTCCAACAGGCTGCGGTAGGTGCGCAGGTCCTGGGCCAACACTGAGCGCTCCGCCCGGTAAACGAAAAGCTGGAGGTCTTCGGGCAGCTCCTTGTTGAAGGAGATGAAGTCACAGAAATCGGCCTGCGTCACCAGCATGTTGTGGAGGACCTGGCGGATGTAGTTCGGGGGGACGCGGTTGGCCTCCAAGTAGTCGATGTGGATGGCGGGCAGGGGACACTTGATCTCTACAAAGCCGTTCTCCCCCACGAAGCCATCCACTGAGCATCCGATGGGTAGCTCGCTCCAATAGGCGAACCCGGCTTGGCGAACGAGCGCGCTGGTCGCCTGCTCGTAGCGCTGCCTCGCTTCCCCCTCCAGCGCCCGCCCCCGCTCGATGTGGGAGTTGGTGAAGTCGGACAGGATCGGGCGGCCGGTCAGGCGCTCGCAGGCGAGTTGGTAGCGGTAATTGCGGCGGGTGACTGCCTCCCCACCCTTGCGACCCTCGGCCGTGACTGCGTCCGCCATGGAGCCGGTGACGCGGCCGGCGCGATCGGCGAACCAGCCCACGCTGCCCTGCTCATGCGGACTCAGGAGATATGGCAACGGGCTCACTGAAGCCTCGCCAGGGGGCGCAGGGAAGTGAATTCCCCACACCACTGATCCGCACCCATCTCGGGGAACGGGCTTACCACCTGTGCTCCGCCCCGCCCGTTGGGGACGATCTGGGGTGGGGGCGGGAAGCGACGGCAAATGAACACTCGTTGCTTGGTGCCTGAGGTCGCCTCCGCGTGGCGGCAATTGGAGCAGACATCAGTGCGCTGCGGGGGAGGTGGGATCTTTTTCATCAGGTGTCTCCGGGGTGGGGGCGGCTTTGGCCTTCTTGGGCGTGCGAGCCTTATTGACCGCCATGAAGCTGTTGCGCGAGCCGCGTAGGGCGGCTAGGCGGGCGGCCAGCTCGGCATCGCTTAGTGGCTCCGGGGTGGGGGCGAGCGAGGCGATTCGGTCGGGCAGGGGTTCGGCCGGGAATGCCGGCCCTCCATCCTCGCGCATTATCTGTCCTCTTTTTCAGCCTTTTGGTGGGCCTTTACGATGGTCTCAGCCAAGCTTTTCTCTCCATTCTCGGCGCAGATCAAAGCAAAATTTGCCCACCAAGCATCGTGTTCCAACTTACGTAGCTGAGCTAATGCATCAGGCCCGGGTTGAAAAAGCCGTTGCCAAAATGACCGTAATTTCATTATCCCTCCACCTGCTTGCCCGTTGAGGGCACTCCCAGCTCCGGGGTCATCCTCTTGTCCACCGCCCCCGCCTTGACCTCGCACTGGTGCTCGATGTTGGCCGCGCTGGCCTCGATATCGATCTCTTGTGTGCCGGATATTTCGAGCGCATAGGTCTGCTTGACGAAGTTCATCACCCGTTTGGTGTCCTCGGCATCCTTGATCGGGCAGTCGGCCGCCTGTTGGCACGCCGTGATCGCCTGCATAACGGCGGGGACGAGGTCGGTTGCGGAAATGCCGTGATTGCGCGCGCCCATGATGGAGGCAGCAATCTGCGTGTACTGCGGACACTCCTCAAGGGTGACTTGGTGGGCGGGGGCAATGGCTGCTGCCCCCAGCATCGAGATTAACAGCAGCCATTGTCTCATCGAATTACTCCTCGCGAACCGTTGAGGGTGCGGGCGCGGGCATCGGCTCCAGTGTGTACTGGATTCCCAACACGGCTGCGTGCCAGCCCGGGTCAAGCCACTCGGCCAAGGAGATTCGGTGGCCAGTGACCGAAATCACGTGTGAGCCGGCGGCGAGGCTGCCGGGCAGCGTCCACGTATGGGCAGCAGCGCCCGTTGCACCTGCCGAGGGCGGATTCATGGGCACCCCATCTACTTCGGCGCTGTCGATGATGGTGTAGTAGTAGACATGGATGGCGCCGCCACGTCCTCCGCCAACATGAAGACTGCCATCCATGACCGTGACCGCTTGGCTGGAGGTGTAGGCCAGAACCCCGTTGCTTTCCGTCCAGTTGCCCAGCAGAAAGGTGACGGTATCGCTGAAGGGGGAGTCGGTGGGGCCGGCGCTCAAGAAGTTGCAGTTGGTGAGGGTGCCTTGTTGTGCTGCCGGGCACTGGCCGATGTTGTAGTCGGTGGCGTGGGCGACGGTGGAGAGGAGGCCGAGGATTAGTGCTGTGAGGAGGGTTTTCATGGTTGAGTCCTTATTGCCAGAAGTAGTGAAACGACATGTGAACCTTGGTTCCGTTAACAAAGTTGCTTGCTTGAGACCATTCGCTGGAGTTGTAGGAGAGCCAAGCGGTGACAGGGCTGCCTGCGCAAATGGTAATGACACCCGTAAAGGTATCAGTGTATCCAGTCCCACCCCCACCACAACTAGAATAAACAGGAGGAAGAGGTAATCCTTCTAAGGAAAAGTAACTGGAACCCGCGACCGTGGGAATAGTAATATCAGCTTGAGCAAAAACCATACTTCCAACAATTTGATATTCCGCATTCTGCACTGTGATGGTTTGCGATGTTGACCCCATTGTCGCTAAAGGGGTCCACTGTACACCAAGGGGAGTAGAGATACCTGATGTGGTGGAGGTGATGGCCCCACTTGGAGGAGTGCTATACCCCCCAAAAATGTATGCATTTTCCAGTGCGGTCTTTCCACCGTCGCACGAGGATACGCAGAACCCGCTTGGAGGAGTGGACAAAGAAGCCCCTAGTAATGTTGGTGCGGCATAAGAATGAAACCCTATTATGCCCGTTTGGCACCAATTTATTGAGTGTCCATTATTACCGTTGCCGGAGGCATTTGCGGCCGTGGTAAAACTCCTATTACAGACAACGTTGGCTGCTGTTTGGTAGTCGTCTGGGGAAGTTGAGCCTGTAACTGGGGCGCAATAGACTGGACCGCTCCCACCACCAATCGCGGTGGTGCAAACGTATGGTGCTAATTGAGCGTTTGCCCAGACGGGCAACATTAAAACCAAAACTGCAAAAAATCTTCTCACTTCATATCTCCTTTTTGGTTCCCCACCAACCGGGCGGGATGCGGTCGTCGTCGGAGTCGTGGATCATTTGCCGCCCTCGTGCTCGGAGGCCAATTGCTTGAGCCGCTCCATTCTGTCGGCCGGCTCCGTGTTCCACAGATCCTCGTAGGCTTCCCTCAACGCCTCCCGCCTCGCATCCCTCACCAGCCGCTCGTGGATCTCGCGGGGGATGGCGTCCGGCGGCGCTTCGTACAGAGGGATCACGCACAGTCCGGATTGCTGCCATTCCTCCGCAAGCTTTTTGCTCTGAGTGCAATCGTTCAGGAAGTCTTTCGCCACGTCGGCCATGAACGCTACGGGCTCGCCCTTCCCGGCTGGCGGTTGAGGGGCGGCGGCTTCGACAACCTTTTCAGCCAGCGCCGTAAGACGTTTGAATTCTTCCTCGCCATATCCGCTTTGGATGTAGATCCCATGAACGAAAAACTGCACCCACCCTGCATCGGTTATGCTGACCAACGCCACCGCCTTCGCGTCCGGGGGCTGTGCGAGGGCGGCATCCCCGATAGCAGTCTTTACAGCTTGCCTCAGGCCATAGTCCCGCGCGGATTCAGTCATAGCTCAATAATTCCGTAGTGGCAGGCCACGACACCGACCACAAACCCAACTCCCACCCCAATCACGAATATCAACATTTCTCCCTCCCCACCACCGGTGCCTCAAGCACCTTCTCAATCTGCCCCTTCAACTCTCGGAGCACCCATCGCAGCGCCCTCTCCCCACCCCGATCCCGGCTGTACCCCGCTGCCCATCGCGTCAGCGATTCCACACTCACCCCGCTCTCCCTAGCCAGCGCACTGAGCACCACGACATCCGATTGGAGAAGCTTCTGCAAGGGGTCTGAGTGTACCCTTCCCATCCGTGAGTGAGCAACCACTTCAGAACCTCCACCGCACGCTGACGTTGAAGACGCTCCAGCCCAGACCCTGGTACTGGGTCTGGGTCGGTCCGAGGCTAACGTTCTGGGCGCGCACGAGGCGCCAGTTGGCAAGCAGGTCGGCGTGGGGGCTCAGTCGGATACCGAGGCCCGCCAACGGGCTGAAGAGAATCTGGGTATTACCCACCATCAGGGGATGGGGCGGGCCGCCGGCTGTCCAATCGGGCACGGACATGTGGAATTCGGACTTCACTGCCCCGGCGCCGAGCTGGGCGAAGACCGGGCCGAGATGGGGCTCCCAAGCTGCCCAGATGCCTAGCGGTTGCTCGCTGCCGTTCCAGTGGGAGTAGGGGACGCGACCGCTGCTGCAAGCGGGTTCGTTGGCGCCGCAGGCGAGTGCGTGGCTGGTGGCACGGCCCATCCGCTCGGCAGTCAAGCTCCACTGGCTTCCCACCAGCGCGAATCCGTAGCTGGGGCCATCGAGCGAGCTGAAGGAGTGGGGCTGGTCAGCCTGCCACCAGGTGCCGTTGGGGGGAGTGCTCTCGTGGCTGGTGCCGAGGAGAGCGGCGAATTGGAGTGCGGCAAGGGCGGCGGTGCTCACAGGCCACCTGACAGGAAGAAGGAGAGCAGGATCGCCGTGCCGCACAGGAAGCCGAGCGCGAACCCGATGCCGGCCAGCAGCCAGCTCCAGGCCCATGCCTCGCGGGCCATTTCGGTGAAGGAGCGGAGGTCGGGAGTGGGACTCATAGCTTGGGCTCCGTCAGACGGCCGGTTAGGAGGAAATTCGCGAATGCATCTCGCAAGGCGGGGAAGGAAACACTGAGCGGGACGCGCTGGGGGGCAGTCTTGTTTGCCCGACGATACGCACGGGCGAATGTGTCAACTTGGACATAGAGTTTGGACACCACCTCTTCAAAATTAGCCTCTTCAAGTGTTGTCATGAGTCCAACTCCTCTTCGAGTTTTTCGGTTAGGAGGGATTTTACCTCAGGGTCGAGCAGGTTGAGCATGCCGGTCCAGTCTTCCGTCGTGCCATCGGGTTGGAGGAAGGAGAGGGAGTACAGCTCGATCCCCGCGTCCTCGTCCAGCGTCGCAGCAGGGTAATAGGTGCCCTGGAATTCGAATTCATGCTGGCCGAAATCCCCGAGGCAGAGGGTGTGCGTGGTGGTAAAGGGTAGGGGAGTGTGGCTCATCTGGGTTCCTCCGAAGAGGCCATCCAACCCTCTACTTGCTCCGCAGCATAGGTAAGGGTCTCATAGAAAGTGCAGGCTCGAAAATCCTTTTCCTCGACTCCATGTGTATACGCGAAATCACAAAAGCTCGCCGCATTCTCTAAAATCTTTTGTAGTTCTGGCAGTGTCATCTGGCCAACTCCCGGTTGCGCTTCTCCACCATGTGGTCGGGGAGTTGGATCGCGTCGAAGCGTCGCACGTCCTCGTTGGGTGGGAGGGGGTGGAGGAGAGAAGCCTCCACTCGGCGAGTAATCCTAGAAGTTTTTATACACAATAAAGGAGAAACTTCCCAAAGAGACATTGTCCTGAAACCATTGAAGGTGGGTGCAACCAGTACACAAATCTTACCGGTATGGCAATCACAACATTCTGGGCCGTGTTGACCACCACCAAGGATGAGTGCTAACACCCCAGGCTTGAGCCCACTCATTTCCCACCTCCCGCCCCAATACCGCAAAATCCGGCGATCGTCGCCGCTTCGAGCACTGTCAGCGGGCGGTGGACGCCTTCCTGCACGGCCCTCTGGATGATGAGCATGGCATCGGCGTAGTCCTCCTGCTGCAACTGGCGCTCATCGATGCTGTCCCAGCTCTCTCCACCATTCCAATCACTGGTAATTCCAAAATCTTTGGTCATGGGGATACCTCGCACAAGGGGAGCCATTGACAACCGGGGGCTTTCATGTCGATAAGGATTTTTACGACTTCATCGGCAAAAAAGATGAGTTCTTTTTCAGCCTCAGCGGCGGCGGCGGCGTAGGTGGCGGCGGCGGCGGCGTAGGCGGCGGCGTAGGTGGCGGCGGCGACGGCGGCGTAGATGGCGGTGGCGCGGGCGGCGCGGGCGGCGGCGGCGACGGCGGCGGAGGCGGCGGAGGCGGTGGCGCGGGCGGCGAGGGCAGTGGCAGTGTAGGGGGAGTAGGTGGCGGCGGCGGCGTTCTTAGAAGCCCTTGCAGCCATCGTATTTGCCAGCGGCACTAGTCTTTGCACAAAGTCCTTTTCATCTAATTTTCCCGCCGAATCAAGTTGGGCAACTGCGAGCTGCCTTAAACCTTTGCTCCTGCTCTGATCACTTACCCACCAAGCACTATCGTTAAGAGCAAGCTTCAATTGCCGCAACGACGGCGCAACACAAACCGGCGCATCCCCGTGGGGTAGCCCCATTGCGTAGCACACCGCCGCTTCGACGCACATTTGGCCGGGGATTGGTTTTCCTACCCCACACACCAATCCAGCATCGACAGTATCTAGCACCTTTTGGGCGATTTCCTTTGTGATTTCAATCATGGTTGTCCTCTCAATAGGCAGATGGGGAGTGCTCTACCAAAAGACGCACCGGCGGGGATCAACTCAGGGGCATCAAGACAATAGCCGGTGTCAATGATGCCGGTGAAATAGGCCGCTGCGTCGGCAAGCTTCTCCGCTACGGTCAAGCGGCGATCGGTGTAGGGAGTGAAGGAGGTCATCAGCGCGCTCCGTCTAGAGGTCAATCCAAAAATAGCCCAGCGCGAAGAGGAGGAGGATGAGAATCATATCAGCACTCCCATGACCACCCTAACTCGGAAACCAACAACCCAAAGAACTTGCGGGATCCCTTCGCGTTAGCCGCCGACGCCGCCGACGCCGCCCACGCCGACGCCGCCGACGCCGCCGACGCCGACGCCGACGCCGCCGACGCCGCCGACGCCCACGCCCACGCCGCCGACGCCGCCACCGCCGACGTCGCCGCCGCCGCCGCCGCCGCCGCCTCCGCCGCCGCCTCCGCCGCCGCCTCCGCCGCCCACGCCACCGCCGACGCCGCCGCCGACACCGGCGACGCCCACGCCGACGCCGCCGACGCCGACGCCGCCGCCTCCGCCGCCGTCGCCGCCGCCGCCTCCGCCGCCGCCTCCGCCGCCTTTTCAGCCACAATGCGGAGCGATTCGTCGCCCGTCATCAGGTAGTCGAGCACGACGTCCGGCGCGTCCCACAGGTGCACGGCAGATAGGGCTTGCATGCGCGCGAAGTAGCGCAGCATCTCGGTGGCGTCCACGCGCTCAATGATCCGGCGGCGTCGGCAGACACCCTTGGCCCCCAAGCCGCCGGTTTCCTCGAGCTCGATCCCTTCCACCTGCACGCGGCAGAGGATTGGCCCCGGGGCGTTCTGTAGGGCGTCGAACGGGTCGCGGGCGAAGTACAGCCCGGACTGGCACCATTGGATCGGGCCCGTGTGCTCGAGCCAAGTGCCGTTGGGTGGAACAGGACGCCCGTCCCGGAGGGTGTCGCCCACGAAGTGGTATGCGGTGGTTGTCATGTGGTGAGTCTCCAATAGTCCGTTGTCAGTCTGCAATCACTCTTCCCCGCCACCCGACGGACGGTCGAGCGGTCCCCGGTAGCCCTCTAGACGCTTGCGAGCCTCCTCACTGATCGGCTCGACGGCTTGTGGAATGCGCTTGCTGATGCTCTCCGCCATCTCCGCCACACGGCGCGCGGATGCGACCAGCTCGGCTTGCTGGACGGCTAGGGCGCTGGAGTTGAACTCCCTGAGCTGCTGGGTGGCTGCACTCACCGGGATGGCCTGCTGGGCCGCTTCCTGCCCATCCTCCACATCCGGAATGTAGGCAAACGTATCCCTGCGAGCAATCTTAGCGATGGTTTGGAGGCTCAGCTCCCAGTCGCGGGCCACCTGCCGACGGCTTGTGCCGGCCCGAAGAGCACGCCGGATCGCTTGGACATCGGCGACGGTGAGCCCGGAATTGGGGGCGGCTCGGTCTCGTGTCATGATGACTGCCCTTCATGCAACTTTTTGATTGCTTCCTCGCCAATCAGCAGCCGCAACTTTAACGCCACTTCCATGCACGCATGGTAAATCTTCTCGTCTTTGCGTGAGTCAGGATTAAACCCTAGACCATCTGCCCATTCCTCGAAATTTGCGTACTCGATCACGTCAGCATCTAGAACTAGTGAGTACATCACATCACGCAGTGCCGGCGCAGGGATAGGTTTGTTAGCAATGATTCCGCCATACCGACCCGTTTCGCACGCGCGACGCACTATCACAACGTCATGGATACTTGGTCGCATCGACGGTTGATATCCTGGAATGTACGCAATCCCTTGCTGATAGTCAGTAGCTAGCGCGCCCGGTTGCACTTGGCCATCGATAGGTGAAAGCTTACCAATACCCACGACCCAGTTTAGCGACAACTCATGCAATCCAGGATTTGACTTCGCATTGCGTGACAAACTGAACGGAACAAACGTCGCGCCGTAATGCAGTTGCAGCGTATCCAGGAATTCGTCAATCTTTGCGTTTTGTTCGGCCCTCATTTGTTTCCCCTATAACGTGGTTTCGACATGCGAGTGGCTATCACTAAATCACAGTCATGATAGGGCGTTTCATGTTGGTCACTCACTTGCCGTATGTCAATCAACGTTACCTGACCCGCGAGAATGCCCGCAAACCGGCTTTTTAGCCACTCTGCGGCCCGTTCGCACGCGGCCGCGGGTGTCGGCACGTCCAATACGCTTCACCACCGACCCGCGCACCGCGTGATTGATCCGGAAATGTGGCATATCAATCGCTCCACATTTCCCGCATTGCGGCAATTGCGGCCGCTTGCGTATCGTACGGGCCGAACGGGTCCGAGTCGGGCAAGCATCCCGGGAAGCAAAACCAGTAGTACCACCCCGGACCGTCGCAATCACTGTCCTGTTTCGCGTCGCCTTGGTACCAGACTTCCACGTCTGGCAGCGCGTAGGTTTCATTCTCGCGGGTCGGATCGCTATAGACACGCATCATTGCACCTCGTTACGGTCGGCGCCGCGTTGCCAATACTCTACCGCTTCACGCGCGGTCATCTCGAAGACTTCCACATCAGGCAGCGCATACTTGTCAATGTGATAGATTACGGGTACCTTTTCACGCTTACTCATTTGATCCTCTTTTTGCGAGTGTGCGCAGCAATTCGGCCGCTTCCGCTAACGCACTAATAGTTGTGGGACAATTCTCGTTTGTTAATGCCCGGATCGTATCTAATTGCGAAGCAACCGCTAACGCTCGAAAACACGCGGCCTGATACGCAATCAATTCCATATATTCCGGCGCATCCATACATTCGCGCGCAAGGTCGTGCGTTACTGAGTTTAGATACTCATCGCCAGCGTTTGATTCGATTCCCCATAACTCACGATGTGCCCCGCTTGCCTCGTGAGTTACGACTATTCCCACATAATGCCATTCGTCATTACACCATGCGCGCAAGTATTCAAAATCCGCTTGTACCGCTACCGCAGCTACTTGATGGGGAGTTAATCCATGTGATGCGGCACGTTCCCCCGGTCCCCAGTGATCACGCAATGCAATTGTGATAGCTGCCTGCCAGTCATACAGACACGCGCCGCTAACTCCTCGTTCTGATAAATAACGTTCACCTGGACGCTTAGGAATAGCGGGGTTGCGCGATATTTGCCGTACCGGCCCATGTCCGTCCGACATTTTCCACGGTACCAGCGACCCCTCGTTCGTAACAATTTCAACATTGAACATTACACCGTCAACGATCAATGTATCTTTGCTTTCAACGTTACTCATTTGGATCGCCCTTTCAATCTTTTGCAATGTGCAATTTGATTATCCCCACGGTTGACCGCGTGCCACGTTGCGCCGTCTTGATCCATGAACCACGCGGTGCCGCTGCTATTGCCTGTTGACTCACGTCCCATTCCCCATCATCATGTCCACCCCTCTATTATCGTCCCCTAGCCGAGAAGATCAAGCCCGACCCGACGAACGGTCGGTTGGGGGAGCTGTTGTAGGGTCATCCGTTCGGCCTAGACCACTCAGCCTCCCCTCCTCCCCATCCATTCATCTCTGTACCCCCCGGGCATTTCCCGGGCTCGGGCTGGCGGCCTGAGAATGTAAGTGTTGTAAGATTACAACAAAAAAAATATCTATACCCTTACTATCTACGCGGCCGGCTTGCGCCGGCATATGCCGGTCCCCCATAGGGATGAATGGATGGGGAATACGCTATTTTGGGGCGTAGCGACTAGTGGGAGTGGGGGATTGACATGGCGGGAATAGGGGAGGAGTGGGGCTCGCTTCCTTAGATTTACCTCTCAGCAGTCTAGAGATCGTACTCTCTCCGGGGAGAGTGAGCAATCACTACGCCGACCGGCCACCGACCGTTCGTCGGGCCAAACCGACCGCTAGTCTGGCGAGACCGACCGTCCGTCGGCCCGAGGAGAGGGAGATGTGAGTGCTCACTCCCACCAGAGGAGAGCGAAGACGCATTCCCGGTACGCGAAACCCCGGGGGGTGAGCCCCCCGCAGACACCCCGGCCGGAGGACAACGGCGCTAGCGCCGTTGTTGCGTCCGAGCGTCACTCCCACACCCCAACCCACCACCCTTTGTTGCGTGGATACAACACCACCCCACCCTAGTGATATGTGGCATATCAGTGGGGAGTATCGTAGCTGGCCTACGATTGGGCCGGTGGGTGCTCACAAAGCCGGATAGTGAGTGGAATTCTACCCATTTGGGCTTGGGGATATACTCATTCGGCGCCGGGTTGCGTGGAAAGCGACCCGGGGGTATGATCGGAGTGAGTCATCACTCCGAGAGGTGGTCGCGTCGTGGCACAGGTTCAGCTCCAGAGGGTGAGGTATAACCATGATAAGGTTATTGATTTGGTGCTGAGCGATCCGTGGATCAGCCAACGGGAGATTGCGGGCCATTTCGGGATCACGGAGAGTTGGCTTTCGGTCTGCATGAACTCCGAGTCGTTCAAGGAAGCGCTGGCGGCCCGGAAAGAGGAGATTATTGATCCGATTCTAAAGGCCGGGATCGAGGACAGGCTTAAGAGTGTACTCCAGCTCAGCCTGGAGGTGTTGGACGAGAAGCTGAGGGACCAGAGGAATGGGAATCTTGCGGTGAGGGTTCTGGAGCATGGTTCGAGAGCGTTGGGATATGGGGCTCGTCCGGTGGGTCCTCCGGTGCAGGTCCAGACGTATGTTGCTGTGGTGCCTGCGAAGGCTCTTAATGCTCAGGCGTGGGTCGCGGATCACGCGCCAGGCGCACTCGAAGCCCCCGTCGAGGCTATCCAGATCACGCAGAGGGTAGAAGTGAACCCCGGGGGCCCCATTAATGAGGGACAGACACTTTGACCCTAGTCGAACAGCGCGCAGTGCTGTGGGCCTATCTCCTCCTGATGGTCGAGCAACAGGATATGCACGGAATTCGCGATGCGTGTGTGGATATTGAGAAGTTGGATGCGAGGATAGAGGAGCAAAATGCCTGATCAGTCGTCGAGTGACCCCCAGATCCTCTCCAAGGTGCTCCGGACCAAGCTCGGGCTACCCTGGGAGCCGCGCTGGGACACTGCCCAGTTGCCTCCCGAGGCCGTGACCGCGGACCAGAACCTCTTCCGCGCCGGGGGTGGGTATGCGCCGCTGCCCCAAGCCAACATGGGCACCATGCAAGCGGCCCGCGACCTCGCCAATCCGCTCGTGCGCCAGCAGCTCGGCCTACCCCCGCGGATCATGTAGATTGTCAACCCAATTGTCAACCTAGTTGTCTAAATCCCCTTTACAATCAATAATTTGGGCGCCCCAGGCTGGGCCTCAAACCGCCATGATCGCCTGCCCCGTGTTCGAGGTGTTCTACGGTGGGGCGCGCGGTGGGGGAAAGACCGATGGCATGATCGGGGATTGGCTCGATCACTCCGCGGCGCACGGTGAGCATGCGATCGGGGTGTTCTTCCGCCGTACCTACAAGCAGCTCGGCGAGGTGATCGCCCGCACGAAGCAACTCTTCCCCAAGATTGGTGCGAAGTGGAATGGGGAGAGGGACGAATGGACCATGCCGGGGGGCGCCCGCCTCCTCTTCCGCCACCTGGAGCGCGACGAAGATGCCGAAAACTACCAAGGTTGGAACATTTCCCGCCTATACGTGGAAGAGGTTACGAATTTCCCCTCTGCGGCTCCAATCAACAAGCTGCGCGCAATTGTTCGAAGCACTGCTCCGGGAGTTCGGCCCGGAATGCGCCTCACAGGTAATCCTGGAGGTCCGGGTCACGCCTGGGTTAAGCGGCGCTATATCGACCCTGCGCCGGCAGGCTACGAGATCCTAGCGGAGGAGTTCCAGAATCCTTGGACGCGGGAAACGGTCAAGCTCGAGAGGGTCTTCATCCCCGCCAAACTCATCGACAACCGCCTGCTGATGGAGAACCAGCCGCTCTACGTGGCGCAGCTCCAGCAAGCCGGCTCCAAGCAGCTCGTCGATGCGTGGTTGCTGGGCAAGTGGGAGATGATCGCCGGGGCCTTCTTCACCGAGTTCGACCCCGTGCGCCACATCCTGCCGGCAAGCTTCCTCTCCAAAATCCCGAAGCACTCCCTAATGTTCCGCTCGTTCGACTGGGGCTTCGCCAAACCTTTCAGCGTGGGGTGGTATGTCGTCTCTGATGGATCTTTCGGACTGCCTGCCGGCGCACTTGTCCAGATTAGAGAGTGGTACGGGTGCACCGGAATCCCCAATGAGGGTCTTCGCCTCGATGCACATGTTGTGGCTCGCGGGATCAAGGCGGCAGATCGTGAGTTGCTTGATGGACATGGACTTCGCCTTCGATATGGTGTGGCTGACCCCTCAATCTTCATCCGAGATGGCGGCCCTAGTATCGCGGAGGCAATGTATGGGCAGGGCGTGATGTGGAACCGGGCGGATAACAAGAGGGAGCCGGGGTGGCAGCAGATCCGTCGGCGGCTCAACGGGGATGCGGGCAAGCCCATGCTCTACTTTCTGGAGACCTGTGATGACACCATCCGCACTCTCCCAGTGCTCCAGCACGACTCCCGCGTCCTGCATAACGAGGATCTGGACTCCGAGGGGGAGGACCACGCGGCCGACAGCCTGAGATATGCGTGTATGAGCCGCCCCTGGGTCGTCGGGTTGGAGCAACCGGCCCGCCTGAACTTCCCCAAGCTCCCCCAGGAGATGACCTTCGCAGACCTACTTGCAGCCAACACCAAAAGGCGTATGATGGGCGAAGTAAGCGCTAACTTGGAGCCTTGAGCCCATGTCTTTCAACAACGTCACCAATCCGGCCCCTTCTGAGTATACCCAGATCAGCGGTGCCACAACCGTCACGATTGGCCCCACGGTGGCTACCTATGAAGGCTTTGCGGTGGTGACTGCCGGTACTGCAATCACAATCTATGACAATAGTGCGGCCTCAGGCACGTTATTGGTCAATGCAGCCCCCACTACCACCCTCGGCTACCAAGCTTTTTGTCCCACAGACGGCCTGCAAAGCAAATCAGGCTTTTTGACCGTTGTGACTACGGGGGCGGGGGTGGTGAATGTCTTCTATGCCCGTCAGATTCCCTAGGAGCCATCCATGAGCACTCTCTTCTTCGGCTACGTCGTCCCCTATGGCTCGTTTGCCTTCCTCGGTGGCCTTGCCGGTTGGTACGGGCATATGCACTTTGGAGCTAAGGCCCAGGCGGTCGCCAACAGCGCCGCCGCGGTGGTGTCAGAAGTCAAGAAGGATATCTGACAACATGCCGCCCGTCTCCGAAGCCCAGCGCCGCGCCATGAGGGCCGCGGCGAGCGGCCACTCCACCCTTGGCATCCCGAAGAGCGTCGGGCAGGAGTTCTCCGAAGCCGACGAGGGCGGCAAGCTACCCAAACGCAAGCGCGAAGTCATGAAGGTTCGATCCGAAGGCCACCACGCCACATTCCGCAGGGGAAAGTCATGAAAGTTACTCGGGAAGGTCACCACGCTTCGTTTCGCAAGGGTGTTCGGGGCACACTCGGCAAGCAGGAGTACGACTCCCACGGCGGGGTCTCGGGCAAAGGGGTCGAGCGCCAGCACGAGGGGATGGTGCAGAGCGTGGAGTATGGTGGGCGCAACCCGACCTCCACCTCCCACAAAATCCCCCAGCAAAGTGGCATGCAAGCCTCCCATCCCCACCACGGCCCCAGCGGCGCCACCATGCACGAGCGGGAGAAGCTGGGGGAGAAGGGCCGCAAGCAGATCCACGAGGACCGCCACATGGCGCTGGCCAACACCGAGGACGGTGAACTGACGGCGAACGCCACCCGCGACCCCAACTTCTCCCAGCGCGAGCACCACAACGGGAAGGCAGATCTGAAGGGCGCGATGGGCGATTCCGCCAGCTTCCACTACGAGGGCCACGAGGCCGGCTCGGAAGACCTGCGCGACAACCTCGGCTCTGAGCGCAAGCGCGGGTATGGCCAACCCCAAGCCGGCACCACCACCCTGCCGGGCCGCCCCGCCGGCAAGGAACACGTCCACGGCCTGGGCACCCAAGGCCCGAGCGGCTTGCCCGCCCACGAACACGGCGCCTCCGAGTACCACGCAGGCGCGCGCGGCACCGCTGGCGGCCACCCCACCACCGACCACCTCGAAGACGGCACCCGCGGCACTCACGGCCTCGCCTCCCACCAATTCGCCGCAGAGCACCGCGTCCCTCAAGAGGTCAAAGAAGCCCTCGCCCGCACGCTGGTCCGGCGCCGCTAGGGGCGCCGTGCCGGCCTTCCAACTCCGCATCAATTTCCAAACGGGCTCGACGACGGTCCCGTTTGGGACGGTCATCGACCATTGGGTGCTCTCCCCCAGCAGCGGACCGGCCACCCTGCCTAGTGGCACCGTCGCCGCCACCCAGCAGTACGTGACCTACACCCGCACAAACACCTTCCCATTCGGCCCGCCGCCGCCCGGCGCCTACGTGGTGAGTGCGCAGGCGTACGACGCAAGCAACAACCTGATCGGCAGCCCGATCCCAGTAAGTTTTACGGTCCCCGACCCGATCGGCCTGGCCCCCACCACCATCCCCGTAACCGCGAAGATTGTGGGGGCGGCGGGTGCGAATTCATTCATCCTGCGCTTTGTGACCCAATCTCTGGGCAACGCGGGTCAAACCCTCGACCACACGGTCGTCACCCTGACCGGCCCGGTGAACACCTCCCAGAATCTACCCGCCGGCCAGCAGACCTTAACCTTCTCGGGCATGATCAATGGGGATTACAGTTGTTCACTCCAGTCGGTGGACATCTTGGGCGCAAACATCGGCCCCCCGATGACCGGCCGCCTCTACTACTTTGACGACACCCAGGTGCCGATCGCGCCCCTCGTGGCCACCACCCCCGCAATCGCCCTGACCATCCCCTACACCAACGCCCAACCCGGACTATGAGCGATCTCAAGCAAGGAAGTCCGGAGTGGTGGTGTGCTCAAATCCAAGACCGCACCAAGTCCCTGCGCAAGCTCTGGCTCGATCGCGCGGACAAGATCGTCGCAAAGTATGAGATGGAGGACCGCTCAACCGAGAATGCAGTTTTCAATATCCTCTACTCCAACACCGAGACACTGCTGCCGGCGCTGTACAACAGCACTCCCCGGCCCGACGTCTCCCGCCGCTACACAATGGCGACGGCGGAGCGTCGGCTTGACTCCGCCGTGGGCCAAGTGGCCGAAAGGCTGCTCGAATACAGCGAAGACTCCTGCACCACCGACTATGAACCCTTCGATCAAGCCGTCCGCTCGGCTGTGTTGCACGCCCTTGTGCCTGGGATGGGGCAGATTCGGGTGCGAATGCTCCAGGAGGAGGGGCACCAGGAGTTGGTCTATGACTCCCTCGCCTACGACCGCTTCCTATGGTCCTACGCGCGCAAGTGGTGTGATGTCCAGTGGGTGGCCTTCGGCTATGACCTCACCCAGGAAGGCTTCGAGAACCAATTTCCGGAATTCTGTAAGACTGCGGAGTACAAGAAATGGGCCATCGGCGGGTGGAAGGGACTGAAGGACAAATTCGACCAAGATCCGACCAATCTGCCCCGAAACTGGGAGACCGGCCAGCGCATGCAGCCCGCGCTGATCGTGTGGGAGGTGTGGGACCACGCTGAGCGCTGCATTTACTTCATTTGTGACCAGTTCCGCAAGCGCTTCCTCAAGAAGGACGGCTACCCCTTCGAGATGACCTCGAAGTTCCCCTGCCCGAGCCCTCTCCAACTGGTCAAGCGGAACAACAATCTCACTCCCAAGGCCCCGTACGAGCTGTATGAGGACCAGGATAAGGAGCTGCAAGAGGTCTCGCGCCGTTTCCTGCGGGTGGTTAAGGCAATCCGCGCGCGCGGGGCCTACGACAGCCGCTTGACCGAGCTGGAGAAGATCTTCAGCCAGGATTCGGACAACGCGCTGGTGCCGATGGAGGGGGCGAGTTCGCTCGGGGATGGCGCCGACCTCTCCAAAGCGATCTGGATGGTCCCGATTGACACCCTCATCACCACAGCCACCAAGCTCGCCGAAGCCCGCGAGCAGATCAAGCAGACGATCTACGAGATCACCGGGATCGGGGACATCCTGCGTGGGCAGGGGGAGGCCGACGAGACGGCCGCGGGTGCGGCGATCAAGAACTCCTGGGGCACCCTGCGCCTAAAGCGCCTCCAAAACGATGTCAGTTACTTCTGCCGGGACCTCTTCCGTATCGGCTTCGAGTTCATGTCCAACCTCTACACCCCCGCCACCGTCCAGGACATCACCAAGCTCGAATACCTCTTCGCTGCGGAGAAGAAGCAGTACCAAGTAGCCATGGGCCGCTTCCAGCAGCTCCAGCAGCAGGCCCAGATGGCCTACCAGCAAGCCGCCCAGCAGGCCCAGGCCCAAGGAGGCCAACCTCCTCCCCCGCCGCCTCAACAGCCTCCCCCTGTCCCACCCGACAAGCTGCGGATGATGGACTTCCCCGTCTGGGAGGAAATCCTCCAGGTGATGCGCGATAAATTTGAGCGCACCTACCGGATCGACATCGAGACCAACTCCACGATCGACCTAGAGGCCACCGAAGATAAGCAATCAATGTCGGAGTTCATGAACGCTTTCGGTCAGATGGCTGCCGGACTGCAAGCCATGGCCGAAGGTGGCCTGATTCCCTTCGACGTGACCAAGGAGATCATCGGAGAGTTGCTGCGCCGCTACCGCTTCGGCCGGCGGGTCGAGCAGATGCTTGAAATGGCCCAGCCGCCTCAAGGCAACCAAGGCGCGCAGCAGGCGGCCCAAGCCGCCCAGGCCGCCCAATTCCAAGCCCAACTCGCCGGTGCCAAGTCCGAGACCCAGGCCGTGCGCGAGCAGATGGAGCGGGAGCGTGCCCAGTTCGCCAAGGAGAAGGTCGAGTGGGCAGGCACGCTCAAGATGAAGGAGATTGCACTGACCTCCGCCAAGGGGGAGGCTTCCCTCGACAGCAAGATCGCGGACCACAACTTGGCGGCCAAGGATGCGGGCCACGCAGCGGAGAAGTTAGGACTCACTAACCAGATTGGAGGCGTCCAGCGCAACCTGGAGATGGAGCGCTTGAATGGGCAGCGGCAAGGGCTCAGCCACCAGCAGGAGTTGTTCGGTCGGGACCAGAAGCTTGGGAATCTGGAGACCGAAGGCCTGCTGCGCGACCACGAGCACAAATCCCAGCTCGGGGCCAAGGATCAGGAGTTGGCCAGCCTGCGCGCCGCGGCCACTGTTGCCGGCAAGCCGGGTTGAGAGTATAGTAAGCACTCACTATGCCAATTTACGTCTACCGCTGCCCCAACTGCGAACACGCGTTCGAGGTCTTCCGCTCGATTGACGCGATGCAGCAGCACGAGGACTGCGAGCGTTGTGGGGGCTCGTCCTACAAGGTGCTCACCCCGCCAATGATCTCCATGGACAGCTACACCAGCTATTCCTGCCCAATCACCGGCAAGCAGATCGAGGGCCGCCGCGCCCACATCGAAAACCTGAAGCAACACGGCTGCCGCGTCTACGAGGCCGGCGAAACCCAAGAGTTTGTCAAGCGGCGCGCTGCGGAACAAGAGAAGGCCACCGATGCCATGCTCGACCGCATCCTGCCGAAATCCCTAGGAGACACCATTGGATAACGATCAGCCCAGCATTGAAGAGACGATGTCCGAGACTCTTGCCTCGATTGAGAGTGCGGAGAGTGGTGGGGGTGATTCCACGCCCGGTCAAAGAGACGCCCCTGGGGGCGCCCCCATTGCCGACCAAGGTGCCTCAGGCCAGCAGCCCCCTGCCCAAACCGCCGCCGAGGCATGGCGCGCCATGCCCAAGTCGTGGCGCAAGGAGATGAGCGAGTACTGGGGCCGCCAAGACCCCCGCGTCCAGCAGTACATCCACGAACGCGAAGAGCAGGTCCAGCGCGGCATCTCCCAGTACAAATCCACGGCCGACCAGTGGGGCAACGTAATGAAGCCCTACGAGCGCTACGTCAAGCAATACAACCTGAACCCCCACGAGATCACCTCCAACCTGCTCGCCGCCCACACCATCCTGAAGTTCGGCACCCCCGAGCAGAAGGCCCAGGTGGCCGCAATCATGGACCGGGACTACGGCCTGCGCCAGTTCTACGGCCAGAACGGTCAAGTTGCCGCCCCGGCCCACGAACAAATCCTCTCCCCCCTCCAAAACCGCCTCGCCCAAGTCGAGGCCCAGCTCCAGCAGCGTGCCCTCTCCGATGCTTCGAGCGAGGTGGAACGATTCATCGCCGACCCCGCCAACGAGTTCGCCAGCGATGCGGCCCCCCGCATGCTCGAACTGCTCGAAAGCGGCAAAGCAGCCTCCCTGCGGGAAGCCTACGACGTGGCAACTCGGACCGACCCTGCCCTCTTCGAGAAAATCATCGAAAAGAGGGTCCAAGCGGCGGCTCGACCCACGGGGCGCCCGCCCGTCAACGTTCGTCCCTCCGCCTCGCGAGCACCCTCGCCCCAAGGCGAACGCGGCACGATCGAAGACACCATGCGCGAGCAATTGCGCCAAATCAACTCTCGATAGGAGCCAACAGTGGCATCCCCCAATGCAGTCTTCACGGAACTGGTCACGACCACGTTCCGCAAGCACTATGATGAGCTGAAGGACAACGTCACCCGGAACAACGCCGCCCTGCGCAAATTCCGCAAGATGGGCAAGTTCCGTAAGGAAGACGGCGGTCTGAGCATCGCAATCCCGCTCGAATATGCAGAAAACGCGACGTACCAGCGCTACAGCGGGTACGACGTGTTGAATGTGAGCCAGTCGGATGTGATGACGGCAGCCGAATACCAGTGGCGCCAAGTGGCGGTCAACGTAGTGGCCTCAGGCCGCGAACTTCGCATCAATTCGGGTTCGGAGCGCATCCTGAATCTGGCGAAGAGCCGGCTGAAGAACGCCATGAACACCTTCAACAACAACTTCTCGTTCGACATCTACTCGGACGGCTCTCTGAGCAACCAAATCAACGGTCTCCAGTCCATCATCCCCGATTCCGGCCTGAACACCATTGGCGGGATCAATGGGAATACGTGGACCTTCTGGCGTCCGTGGGTCCAATCGGCCGCAGCCCCCCTCCAAGGTGGTTCAGCGGTGGTGGTCGGCCCGAGCACGATCGAAGGCCTGATGCTTGGCCTGTACCTGAACCTGATCCGCGGTGCAGATGAGCCCGACCTTGCGATCGCCTCCAACGACTACTTCCAGTACTTCGAACAATCCCAAACCTCGATGAAGCGCTACACCGGCGAGGATGCGGACGCGGGATTCGTCTCGCTGAAGTACAAGAATATGGATGTGATCTTTGACGGCAACAGCGGCATCCCCGCTTCCCACCTCTACATGCTCAATACCGAGTACTTCGAGGTTGTGGAGCACAAGGACGCAGCGATGACGGTCAGTGAGGAAACCCGCCCCTACAACCAGGATGCCGTTGTGATCCCGGTTCTGTGGATGGGTAACCTCGTCTGCTCGAACCGCTTCCTCCAAGGTGTCGTCAAGAGCTAACTCAACCCAACTCATAGGAGCCAATCATGGCTGGTCGTAATGCATTCGCGGCGGGTGTAGGTACCTTCCCCGTCGATATCTGGGATGCGTGGTATGGGAAGTACAGTGCAGGACAGGCTGTACCCCCGACCGCGCTCGGCAACAACCTCACGCTCGGCATGCAGATCACCACGTTTGATGATTACTGGGGTCAGGGAGAGTTCATCCTCTGCCAGTTCCAGACGGCGTCAACCGCGCTGGTGACTGGCACGCTGGTCAAGTGGGATCAGAACTACATCGTCTCGGCGGTCCCCGCCACCGCGAACCTGGGCTACCCCGTGGGTTTCCTGTCCAGCAATTTCCCTTCGGACAGCACCCTAGGCGTCCTGACCGCCCCCTGGAACCAGATCCAAACCACCAACCAGCTCTACGGGTGGGTCCAGATCGCTGGCCTTGCCCCCGCGCTGAACAACGGCACGGCGGCAACCGGTAAGGCATTCATCAGCGCCACGGCTGGTCAGATCACCTCTACGGCTGCGGCCGGTCAGGAGGTTTTGAGCACCGAAATCGTGATCGCCACCGGTGGCACGTGGTCTCGCTACGGCAACACGACCTTTGTTGGCAACACCATCAATGGCCGCTCGGAACTGTTCCTGACCGAAAAAAATGCGCTCTTCTTCGGTCTGACGCTGGCCGGCACGGGCATCCCGTCCAACACCACTATCTCCGACATGCAGACCGGGCGCAATAACTCCGTTCTGATGAGCGCCGCTGCGACGGCCTCGGGTGCGGTGACTGTGACTCCTGCCTACACCGGCGGTGCGAACTACTGCATCGTCCGGTGTGAGCGCCCGAGCATGCAAGGGCAGATCACCTAGGAGTCCACGATGCCTCTGAGCAAACGCATGATGGCCGTCGGCTTGTCCGCGGAAGTGGCCAAAGCCACCAACGGCCAGTTTGTCAACCTGCCCGCAGGGGTGGGGACGACGCAGGCGGGTGCGACCGCGGTTTCGGGTGACGTGAATGTGATTGTCACTTCGAGCGCGGGCAACACTGCCTTCGTCCTCCCCAACGATGCGATCGCGAGCGACAACGTCGATATCATGGCGCTGACGACCATTTCGGCTTCCGCCCTGATCTTCCCCCCTCTGGGTGGGACGATCAACGGCGGTGGCACGAATGCGTCAATCACCATGGCAGCGGGAACGAGCGCCACGTTCTGGTGTACGGCCAACCTGACGTGGATCACGAACCCGAAGACGCCTAGCTGACCACCAAATTGCGTGGCCGTCTCCCCACGCATTCCCCCGGAGGGGCAACTCTCCGGGGGCTTTTTGGAGACTGGAGATGAGACAATGAACATGACCATACAAGATGTGCAGCAAATGGCACTAGCGATCGCCAAGGCCAATGGACATCCCGATCCTGAGCTGTATGCTCGGCTGGTAGTGGAAGCCTACGTACCCGCGGACCCGGCGATTTTCGCCCCCACGATGTTTGTGATGGGGGCAACCCATGGCGAGTGATGAGCGCAAGCCCTATATTAAATTCGAGACGGTGCCGGTTGAGGATCGGGCCGCGTCCCAAGCCGGCATCATGGCCTACCGGGATGTGGATTTCATCGTGATCATTCCGCACGGCTCGGAGGGTAAGACCGAGCTGCGCGAGATCTACCCCGACTGGCTGGCCAAGATGAAGCAACAGCTCGGGCCGGTGCGTGCGCCGGGGGCGGATGCGGGCACTCCCTTTGTGATGGAGTCGCGCTTCCCCCGGGAGTGGCTTGACACGATCGAGAAGGGGTATGCCGCTTGGAAGAAGGGGGAGGAGTTGCCGGTTGAGGGCACGCCGCTCAAGCAGTGGGCCGTCCTGCCCCCCGCGATGCTCTCCAACTTGATCGCCAACCATGTCTACACGATCGAGCAATTAGCCAACGCGAGCGACGAGGCTATCAACCCGGTGGGGATGGGGGCGCGCCTGTTCCGCAACCGCGCTCAGGACTGGCTCCGTCTAAACAAGGAAAGCGAGCAGAACAAGACCGCGCTGGAGGTCAACCGGCTGCGGGAGGACAAGGCTCGCATGGAAGGGCAGATCGCCGACATGCAGAACCAGATGGCCGCACTCATGGCCCGCATCCCGGCTGTCGAGCCCCAGAAGACGCTTGAGACTCACAACTCCACTCTCCACGTCAAGCAGAAAGCCGCCTAATGCTCTCCATCTTGGCCTGCGTCCAGGAAGCGTGCCGTCGGATCGCTCTGCCGGTACCTTCGGTCCTTGTGTCAAACACTGACCCGCAGGTCAATCAGCTTCAGGCTTTGACTAACGAGTTGATGCAGGAGACTATCAAGCGGTACCGGTTCCAGGTTTGTGTACTCAATCCAAGCTGGACGAGTGTGGCCACCCAAGTCCAAGGCACCATTCAAGCACTGTGGGGGATTGAGCCCGAAAGCATCGTCAACGCCACGATGTGGGACTTCAGCCTGCGCCGTCCGATCTTCGGCCCGATGGACGACACCAACTACCAAATCATCCAAGCGCTGATCCCCTCAGGCCCGATCTTCCAGTATCGCATCCAGGACAACAACCTGTTGATCCTGCCCCCGCCACCCGCAGGCAACACCCATTCCGTCATCATTCGCTCGAAGAATTGGCTCGCGCTGAATGGCAATCCTGCGACGCTTGGCTACTATATCCAAAACGATGCCGACACTCCCCTGATCGATGACACGACCCTGATCATGGGCCTGAAGTATCGGTTCAAGAAGGAGAAGGGGCTACCGTACGCCGAGGATGAGCAGTCCTGGGAGAGCATGATCGAGAACATCGCCCTGCGCGATGGCTCCAAGAGCATCCTCTTCCTCGACAAGCCCTCGCAGGAATTGGTGCCGGGGATCTTCGTCCCCTCGGGCAACTGGCCTCTGTCCGGCGGGACCCTCTAACGGGGCGCAGCCATGCGCCAGTCCCTCGAAGACAAGAAAGTCCCCGAGCAGCAAAAGTCGCTCATCGTCACCATGCCACCCCCGGTTGGCGGCTGGAATGCGCGCGACGCACTACCCAACATGCCCGTCACGGACGCGGTCCAGCTCACCAACGAGGTGCCTTGGCCCAGCGATGTGCGCACGCGGCTGGGCTCAACCGACTGGAGCACCGGCTACCCCGCCCCCGTCAACACCCTCATGCCCTTCAACTCCTCGACCGCGGGGTCCAAGAGACTCTTCGCGGCGAGTGGGACAGCCATCTACGATGCGACCTCCAGTGGAGCAGTTGGCGCCGCGGTGGTGTCGGGGCTGACCAACAGCCAATGGCAGTGGGTGAACTTTGCCACCAGCGCGGGCCAGTTCCTGTGCACGGTGAATGGGGCGGATAGCTACTACACCTATAACGGCTCGGCTTGGACCGCCACCGCCACCATGCCCATCACGGGCGGCGGCACGCTGAACATGAACACGGTGATTGGGATTGCCATCTACCAATCCACCCTCTACTTCATCCCGATCAACACCCTGGGTTTCTATTACCTGCCCGCCCAGCAGATAACGGGAACCGTGACTTACTTTAACCTCGCCGCACTGTGCAAGAAGGGTGGGTATCTTGTCCAGATCGACACTTGGACAGTGGATGGTGGGGCGGGGCCGCAGGATTACTTCGTTGCGCTGACCTCCGAGGGCGAGGTGGTGGTGTTTCAGGGATCGGCCTTCAGCATCCCGATCGGCACCGCTGGCTTCATGAACATGGTGGGGGTGTACTTCATCGCGCGGCCGCTTGGGCGGCGTTGCACCTTCAAGTACGGCGGAGACCTCCTGATCCTGACCGAGCGGGGCGTCTTCCCGATCTCCGTCGCGCTGGCCGCTGCGTCGATCGACAAGAGGGTGGCGATCACCGACAAGGTCGAGCCCGCCTTCGTGGCGAACGCTCAAGCCGCCTTCAGCAGCTTCGGCTGGCAGCTCGAAGCCCACACCCAAGGCCAGATCCTCATCGTCAACATCCCGACCACCCCGCAAGTCCAATTCGTGATGCAGTTTCAATCCCGCGGGTGGTGCAACTTCACCGGCTGGAACGCCAATTGCTTCCTCTACTTCAACGGGGTGATGTATTACGGTGGGGCGACGGCGGTGACGGCCTGCTACACCGGCACAAGCGACAACGGCAACGCGATCCAGACGGTGATCCTGCCCGCTTTCACCCAGCTCAAGATCCCCGGCCAGCAGAAGCACGTCAAGATGGTGCGGCCGTACTTCTCTGCGAACGGGAACTTCGCCTTCAGCGTGGGGGCAGCGGTGGACTACAACGTCCCCTACCCGCCCAACGCTCCCCAGGCCGTCACCACCACTCTCTCCCTCTGGGATGTGGCCCTTTGGGATGTAGGAGTGTGGGGCTCGCTGAACGCGCAGAGCAAGCCTTGGACCACCGTCCAGAGCTTCCCCTGCGTCGCCTTCACCCCCTTCTTCCAGATCAGTACCAACAGCGCCACGATCATGATCGAGGCATACGACGTGCTGTTTGCGCGGGGTGGGGTGCTGTGAGGGTGCTGCTCGAGCCCCAGGAGAAGATCGGCGCCTGGGTGTGTGAGCACTCACATTCCCTCTGGAATGACAAAATGACCGCAATCGGGGTGATCACCGATCGTGATGAGCTGGTGGCGGGGGCGGTATTTGATGACTTCACCGGGCCTCGGGTGGCGCCGCACGTCGTCTGCCTGGATCCGACCGCCGCCCCACTGCTCGCCCGCCTGCTATGCCGCTACGCTTTCCACCAACTCGGCGCCCGCGCCTTGACCCTGCGAGCCGAGACGGGTAATATCCCAGCAGTAAGTCTTCACTCACGTCTTGGCGCCGTTCCCGAGGGCAGGCTCATCGGCGCAGGACGATCCGGGGATGACATCCTCTTGTCGCGGCTGGATCGATCCAGCCCATTCGTTGCGAGGGTGTTACGTGAACAGCGGAACGGCTCCGGGCGTACCTAACTACCAAGCGCTGATCCAACAGCAGCAGGGGATCAACACTGGCCAATTCCAGCAGCAGATCGGGGCTGGGCGGGTTGGGCAGACCACTCCCTACGCTTCGACGGGCTGGCAGCAGGACCCGACCACGGGGCAGTGGACGCAGAATACTGCTCTGAGCAGCGGGACGGCTGGGGTGGTCAATCCGGCACTGGCCGGTGCGGGCGCTGCGGCATCATCCTTCAACCCCGCCAACAACCCGACCTACGGGGGGCCGCAGAACGCGGGCAATCTCTCCTTCAACCCAGCCGGGGTGGCGCAGAACCTCTACCAGAGCCAGCTCGGACTGCTCGAACCGGGGATGCAGTCCCAGGCGAGCGCCCTCGATCAGAGCTTGAAGGCGCAGGGGTACGATGTCAATCAAGCTGGCGGGGCGCAGACGGCGGAGAACAATCTCGAGAACCAGCAGAATCTCGTGCGCGCCCAGACGGCGAACTGGGCCGCGGGTCAGGCGATCCCCCAAGGTGCCCAACAGCTCGCCGCCCAGGAGTCCATTCCCCTGACCCAACAACAAGTGGCCCAAGGTGCGTTCGGTGCGGGCTTGCAGCAGGCCCAGCTTCCGATCAGTGAGGCCACCGGGCTCACCAACATTGGCCTCGCCCCCGCCAACGCGCTGCCTGGGGGCACAGCGCCGACTCCTGGCCTGCCTCCCATCAACGCTCTCGACGCCGGGCAGCAACAGTATGCGAATCAGGTGGGGGGCTACAACGCGAACCTTGCCAGCAATGCGAACCAGTTGAGTGGACTGCTTGGGCTGGGGGATGCGGGTCTCGGTGCCTATGCTGCCAACCCGACGGCCTTCAACAAACTCGCCAGCGGCATCGGCGGGGCGGTCGGCAACCTCGCCAGCGGCATCGGCGGGGCGGTCGGTAACGCAGGCAGTTGGCTCGGCGGACTGCTGGGATTCTGATGGCCCTCGACCCCGCCACCCTCCAAGCCCTCTCCCGCGCCGTGGCGCAGCCGTCGGTTGCCAACCCCTATGCCAACGGGCTGAACGTGTCGGGCGCGGGCGGGACGGGGAATTGGGGGGTGAGCTACGACCCCACCTTCGGCACCCTCGCAGCGAACACCGGGTTCGGTGAGGCCCCGATCTACACCCCCTCCCAGTTCAGCGCCCTGCTGGGTAAACTCCCCAGTAACGAGACCTTCGGCAACGGGCCGAATCAAGCGTCGGTGACCGCCAACCCCGACGCGCCCAAGAGCAACGGCCCGGGCAGCCAAGCGCAATACGCGGCAAGCTTCGCGCCCTCTGCCGGGAGCCCTCTTGTGGTGAACACAGGAGGTGGGGGCGGGAGCAGCTTCCTGAATGCCCCCGGTGGGCAGACCATCCAGTACGGCCTCGACCCCAAGACGGGGTATGAGGTGCCAATCAGCGCGCGGGGGTCGGCTCCAGGTACCTCCGACATCTGGGACTCGATCGTGCCAGCGGTTCTGGGCACCGCCGCGCTTGGTGGGGCGGGTGCGCTTGCCGCGGGCGCTGGCGCCGCTGGAGCGGGCGCTGCGGGGGCTGATGTGGCCTCCTCAATCGCCGACCCGACGCTGGGTTTCATCAGCGGGGCGGGTGCGCCGGGGGAGTTGGCCGGCGGGATTGATCTCGGAGCGGTGGCACCACTGGGCGCGGGTGGGGCGGCGGCGGGCGCTGGGGGAATGGTTCTGGATAACTCCGCGCTTATCAACGACATCGCCAACACGGCAGCGGGGAATGTTGCGCCGCAGTTGCAGGCCGATCTGAGTGCGGGCGCCGCGGCGGGGGATGCAGGCATCACGGCGGACATTGGTGGGGGCAGCGGGCTTGGGAGTGCCCTCCGAAGCCTCGCCTCCAACAAGAACCTCCTCGGCGCGCTTTCCAAGGTGATTGGTGGGTTGGCGGGTGGGGGGACGGCTACGATTGGTGGGGGGACGAATGCGGCTGGGGGCACGGGTAGTGCGGGTGCACCAGGAAGCTATGGTGGTGGGACTGCGGGTGGCATCGCCCCCTTGAGCGCCGGCACACCCACCGGAGTCCAGCCCACCCAGCACGTCAACCC
>Ga0210408_10000655_pt1 | contig 41258 bp, 32 predicted proteins | sample IncBWH4MmetaG_FD_155471 | JGI IMG/M metagenome (GOLD analysis project Ga0210408, IMG submission 155471) | Forest soil microbial communities from Barre Woods Harvard Forest LTER site, Petersham, Massachusetts, United States - Inc-BW-H-4-M | ecosystem: Environmental > Terrestrial > Soil >...
AGCATGTTTTGGCCGCCCTGCGCGGCATGGGCGTCGATAACGCCACGATCGAGATCGACGGCCCGGAAGTTCCGATCATGGACGGCAGCGCCGCAGCTTTCGTCGCCGCCATCGACCAGGCGGGGATCGTCAGCCAGTCCGCCTCTCGTCGCTTCATCCAGGTGTTGAAGCCGGTGCAGGTGGCGTTCGGTGATTCGTTCGGCGAACTGCGCCCCTATGCGTCGGGTTTTCGCGCCGAGGTCGAAATCAACTTTGCCAACCCGATGATCGGGCGTCAGAAATATGCGCTCGACCTGAGCCCGGAGACGTTCCGCCGCGAGGTCTCCCGCGCCCGTACATTCGGTTGCATGAGCGACGTGACCAGGCTGTGGAGCGCCGGCTTCTCGCTCGGTGCGTCGTTCGAGAATACCGTGGTGTTCGACGAGACGCGGCTGCTCAATCCGGAAGGCCTGCGATTTGCGGACGAATGCGCCCGCCACAAGGTCCTCGACGCGATCGGCGACCTCGCGCTGGCTGGTCTCCCGCTGCTTGGCGCTTACCGTTCGGTACGCGGTGGCCATAAGCTCAATCACGCCGTGCTGACCTCCCTGTTGACCGATCGTTCGGCCTGGCGGGTGGTCGAGGCGGAGACGGCGCGTCGCGTGCGCAGCCACGCCGAAGTCGGCAGCGGCATGGTCGGGGGCATGGTCGCCCCGGCCTTTGGACCCGACGTGTCCTGAAGGTCTTCTTTTCCGACCGCGCGCTTTTGAAGCATTGTGAAATCGCGCCTTTTTGCCAAAATGATCCGTGAAGAGACGGAATCTGGACGCCTTAATCCGGGCGAATTGCCTGCCTATGTGGTTGGTTCACGGAGTTTTTTCGGCTACACAGGCCTTGGTTACGTTGCAAGCGCCAAGGGCGAGGCAATCATCGCATCCGTGACCCGTGTGGTCATGGATCGCGCTGCAGGCGACGGGTTTGAAAGGCTCATGTCGGTACAGATTTTGACGCGCAGACTGCGCGGCCTATTGGCCAGCACCAGGCGGCTCCAACTCGCCGCCTCGCTGGTTGTGCTTGCGCTTCCCTTGAGCGGCTGCGGCACCGGCGCGCTCTGGGACAAGTTCATGGCGAAGGACGACACCTTCAACGAGGAGCCGGCGGACAAGCTCTACAATGAGGGCTTGTACCTGATGAACGAGCGCCATGACAACAAGGCGGCCTCGAAGAAGTTCGAGGAGGTCGACCGCCAGCATCCCTATTCCGACTGGGCGCGCAAATCGCTGCTGATGTCGGCCTACGCCTTCTACAACCAGGGCGACTATGACAGCTGCATCGGTGCGGCGAGCCGCTACGTCACGCTGCACCCCGGCAGTCCCGACGCGGCCTATGCGCAGTATTTGATCGCGGCGTCGCATTACGACCAGATCCCTGACATCAGCCGCGACCAGGGGCGGACCGAAAAGGCGATCGCCGCGCTCGAAGAGGTGGTGCGCAAATATCCGAACTCCGAATATTCCGTCAGCGCCAAGGCCAAGATGGAAGGCGCGCGCGACCAGCTCGCGGGCAAGGAGATGGATATCGGCCGCTACTATCTGCAGAAACGCGACTACATCGCGGGCATCAACCGCTTCAAGACCGTGGTCACGCAATACCAGACCACGCGCCATGTCGAGGAGGCGCTGGCGCGCCTGACGGAGGCCTACATGTCGATCGGCCAGGTCGGCGAGGCGCAGACCGCGGCGGCCGTGCTCGGGCACAATTTTCCCGACAGCAAATGGTACAAGGACGCCTATAATCTGGTGAAGGCCGGCGGCTACGAGCCGGAGGAGAACAAGGGCTCCTATATTTCGCAGGCCTTCAAGAAGATTGGCCTCGGAAGCCTCGTCAGCTCTCAGTAGTTCTCGTAGTCCATCGGGGTATCATCTGATGTCCTGATCCGGGCCGCGCCGCATGCGCGCGTCCTTTGCTTGAGCGCCAATTTTGGCATCGAAACGGCGCGCGCGATCCACTATTCTGGGGTTGCTGATTCAGACCCCTTCGGTTTGAAGAGCGCGGGCGGGGCGAAGGCTGGACTTTGCCCATCCCTCCACTGGGACATTGTTTGGCATGCTGGCGCGTTTGTCGATCCGCGACATCGTCCTGATCGAACGGCTCGACATCGAGTTCTCTCGCGGTCTTGCCGTGCTGACCGGCGAGACCGGCGCGGGCAAATCCATCCTGCTCGATGCGTTTGCGCTGGCGCTCGGCGGCCGTGGCGACGCGGGCCTCGTGCGTCACGGCGCGGAGCAGGGCCAGGTCACGGCCGTCTTCGACGTGCCGAAGAATCACCCTGCCGCCGCGATCCTGTCCGGCAACGGCCTCGACGACACCGGGGAAATGATCCTGCGCCGGGTGCAGTTTGCCGATGGCCGCACCCGTGCCTTCATCAACGACCAGGCGATCAGCGTGCAGACGCTCCGGGCCGTCGGCGCGGCGCTGGTCGAGATCCACGGCCAGCACGACGAGCGGGCGCTGGTCGATGCTGCCACCCACCGCCAGTTGCTCGATGCCTTCGCGGGCCTCGAGAAGGAGGTCGCGGTGCTGGAAAAACTCTGGGAGGCGCGCCGCGCCGCCAACGCGGCGCTGGACGCGCATCGCGCCGGCATGGAGCGCGCCGCGCGGGAGGCGGACTATCTGCGCCATGCGTCCGACGAACTGAAGGTGCTCGCGCCCAAGGACGGCGAGGAGACCAAGCTCGCGGAGCGCCGCACCGCCATGATGCAGGGCGAGAAGATCGCGACTGACCTGCGCGAGGCGCAGGAGGCGATCGGCGGCGATCACTCGCCGGTGGCGGCCTTGTCGGCGGCGGTGCGCCGGCTGGAGCGCCGCGCCGCCAGTTCGCCGGCTCTGGTCGAGCCGGCGGTGAAGGCGATCGATATGGCGATCAACGCGCTGGAAGAGGCGGACCAGCATCTCGCGCGGGCACTGGCGGCCACCGATTTCGATCCGGCTGAGCTCGAGCGCATCGAGGAGCGGCTTTTTGCGCTACGCGCGGCGTCGCGCAAATATTCGACCCCGGTCGATGGACTCGCGGCATTGGCCGCGAAATATGCCTCCGACGTCGCCCTGATCGATGCCGGCGCCGAGCAGCTGAAGGTTTTGGAGGCGGCGGCGGGCGAGGCCGATCGCCGCTATGCTGCAGCAGCCGAAAAGCTCTCCGCGGCGCGCAGCAAGGCCGCCGACAAGCTCAACAAGGCTGTCAATGCTGAGCTGGCGCCGCTCAAGCTCGACCGTGCGAGGTTCATGACCGAGATCGCGACGGACGCGGCGGCACCGGGGCCGCAAGGCATCGATCGCGTCGAGTTCTGGGTGCAGACCAATCCGGGCACCAGGCCGGGTCCGCTGATGAAGGTCGCCTCCGGCGGCGAACTCTCGCGCTTCCTGCTGGCGCTGAAGGTCGTGCTGTCCGATCGCGGTTCGGCGCCGACGCTGGTGTTCGACGAGATCGACACCGGGGTCGGCGGCGCGGTCGCGGATGCGATCGGCGCGCGGCTGGCGCGGCTCGCGGGCCAGGTGCAGGTGATGGCGGTGACGCATGCGCCGCAGGTCGCGGCGCGCGCCGACCAGCACCTGCTGATTTCCAAGGAAACGCTCGACAAGGGCAAGCGGGTCGCGACCCGGGTCAACATGCTCGCCGCCGACCATCGCCGCGAGGAAATCGCCCGCATGCTGGCGGGCGCCGAGATCACGGCCGAAGCCCGTGCCGCCGCTGAGCGGCTGTTGCGCGCCGCGACGGCGTAGCATTGCTGTTACTGTCATTTCCGGGGGCGCGCGAGCGCGAAGCCGGAGGGTCGGGATTCTGGACTTGCGCTGCGGCAGCGCCCATGTTTCCTCTCAGCGCCCTCCGTCGTATTGAACTGCCATGGCCAGGACAGCAAACAAGACAGCAAAAGCAAAGCCGCTTCCCTCGGTCGCCGACCTCACCAAGGCGCAGGCCAAGGTCGAGCACAAGCGGTTGGCGCTGGAGCTCGAAGAGCACGACCGGCTCTATTATCAGGACGACGCGCCTAAGGTCTCAGACGCCGAATATGACGCGTTGCGCCAGCGCTTCAACGCGATCGAACAGCGCTTTCCGGAATTCGTCAGCTCGGAGTCGCCGTCGCAAAAGATCGGCGCGGCACCATCGGCCAAGTTCAAGAAGGTCCGCCATGCGTTGCCGATGCTCTCGCTCGACAACGCGTTTGCAGAGGACGACGTGCGCGACTTCGTCGGTCGCATCGAGCGTTTCCTCAAATTGAAGGACGAACAGATCGCGTTTTCCGCCGAGCCGAAGATCGATGGGCTGTCGATGTCGCTGCGCTATGAGGGCGGCGAGCTCATCACGGCGGCGACCCGCGGTGACGGTGCCGAGGGCGAGGACGTCACCGCCAATATCCGTACGCTGAAGGACGTGCCGCAGAAGCTCAAAGGCCGCAACGTGCCAGAAATCTGCGAGGTGCGTGGCGAGGTCTACATGACCAAGAAGGGGTTTCTGGCGCTGAACGAGCGGCAGAAGGCCGCCGGTGATACCCCTTTTGTTAATCCGCGCAACTCAGCCGCGGGCTCATTGCGGCAGAAGGACCCAAGCATCACCGCATCGCGGCCGCTCGGCTTCTTCGCCTATGCCTGGGGCGAGATGAGCGCGATGCCCGAAGCGACCCAGACCGGCATGATCCATTGGTTCGAGCGCTGCGGCTTCCATACCAATCCGCTCACAAAGCTCTGCCGTTCGGTCGACGAGCTGCTCGCATTTCACCGCAGCATCGAGGAGCAGCGCGCAAAACTCGACTACGACATCGACGGCGTCGTCTACAAGGTCGATCGCATCGACTGGCAGGAGCGGCTCGGCTTTGTGTCGCGCACGCCACGCTGGGGGATTGCGCACAAGTTCCCGGCCGAGCGCGCCATCACGGTGCTTCGCGACATCGAGATCCAGGTCGGCCGCACCGGCTCGTTCACCCCGGTCGGCAAGCTCGAGCCGGTTGGCGTCGGCGGCGTCATCGTGCAGAACGTCACGCTGCACAACGAGGATTACATCAAGGGCATCGGCGGCGACGGCGAGCCGTTGCGCGAAGGGCGCGATATCCGCATCGGCGACACGGTCGTCGTGCAGCGCGCCGGTGACGTCATCCCGCAGATCGTCGACGTCGTGATCGACAAGCGGCCGAAGGACGCAAAAGAATTTCACTTTCCGAAAAAATGCCCGTGCCCGCTGCACACCGACGTGGTGCGCGAGGAGACGGCGACCGGCGAGGAGGGGGCCCGCGCCCGCTGCACCGGCGAGTTCGCCTGTCCCTACCAGAAGATCGAGCACCTAAAACTGTTCTGCTCGCGCCGGGCATTCGATATCGAGGGGCTTGGCGAGAAGCAGATCCAGTATTTCTTCGAGCAGGATTTTGTGAAGGAGCCCGCCGACATCTTCACGCTGCCCAAGCGCAACGCCAAGCTCAAGCTTGAGGAGATCGAGGGCTATGGCGCAACCTCGGTGCGCAACCTGTTCAACGCGATCGAGGAGCGGCGGAACATCGCGCTGGAGCGCTTCATCTACGCGCTCGGCATGCGCCACGTCGGCGAGACCACGGCGCTGGCGCTGGCGCGCGGCTACGGCTCCTGGCAGGCGTTCCACGACGCCGGCCTGAAGGTCGCCGATGGCGACGAAGAGGCTGTCGCCGAGATGGATGCGCTGGATCAGATCGGCGACACCGTGATCAAGAGCGTAGCCGCTTATTTCGGCGAGAGCCACAATCGCGGCATCGTGGAACGGCTGACCAGGGAGGTCACCATTCTCGATGCCGAGAAACCGAAAAGCAATTCGGCGGTCGCCGGCAAGACCGTGGTGTTCACCGGCTCGCTCGAGAAGATGACGCGCGACGAGGCCAAGGCGACCGCCGAGCGGCTCGGCGCCAAGGTCTCCGGTTCGGTGTCGAAGAAGACGGATTATGTGGTCGCCGGTCCCGGCGCGGGCTCGAAGCTTGCGGAAGCGCAGAAGCACGGTGTGACGGTGCTGACCGAGGACGAGTGGCTGAAGCTGATCGGGGAGTGAGTTTCGTCATTGCGAGGCGCGATAGCGCCTAAGCAATTCAGGCTGTCGTCGCGGCCAGATTCTGGATTGCTTCGCTTCGTTCGCAATGACGGCCCTCACATCATCCCCGACTCCTCCTCTTCCGCCTGCTCCATCAGCTCCTCGCTGACCACGACGTCGCGACGCGGCACCAGGAAGACCATGGTGGAGGCGCAGGCGATCGACAGCACCGCGATTGCGGCCGTCAGCGGCAAGGTGGTGGCAAAATGGCCGCCGAAATAGGCGCCTGATTGCGAGACCAGCGAGCCCACACCCATCTGGAGAAAGCCCATCGCACCGGAGGCGGTGCCGGCGGCCTCGGGACGGACGCTGATGGCGCCGGCGGCCGAGTTCGACATCACAAAGGCATTGGCGAACATCACGATCATCTGCGTGCCGAACAGCAGCAATGGCGTCTGGTTCAGGCCAAGAATGCTCCAAACCAGGTTGAGCAGGCTGCCGGTCAGTTGCAGCGCAAGCCCGAACCAGATCAGCCGCTCGAGCTGGTGACGCGGCGCAAAGCGCACGCAGAACAGATTGCCGACCAGATAGGCAAAGCCGGTGGTCGCGAACCAGGCGCCATATTCGGCACTCGACCGGCCCATCTGCGTCACCACGATATAGGGGCCGCCGCCGGCAAAGGCGAAGATGATCTGCGAGGCCAGCACCTGGCACAGCATGAAGCCGATGAACGCGCGGCTCTTGAAGAGGCCGCCGACATCGCCGCGAAAGCCACCGCCTGGCACGCGCTCCCGGCGCGTTTCGGGCAGGGCCAGCGCGATGGCAACCGCCGTGGCAAGCGAGGCGGCGGTGATGAAGTAGAAGATCGCGCGCCAGCCGAACGCGGTCTCGATCAGGCCGCCGGTCAAGGGCGACAGCATCTGCGCGATCATCATGACCGCGATGACCAGGCTGATCCTGGCGCCGATCTGATCGCGCTCATAGAGATCGCGGATGATGGCGCGGCTCACCACCATGCCGCTGGCGCCGCCCAGCGCCTGCAGGAAGCGCGCGCCGATCAGTTGCGGCAGGGTCTCGGCGAAAGAGCAGGCGATGCTGGCCGCGACCATCAGCGACAGCCCCGCGAGCAGCACCGGACGGCGTCCAAACCGGTCCGACAGCGGCCCCATGATGATCTGGGAGCAGGCGATGCCGACCATGTAGAGCGACACCGTCATCTGCGCGATCGCAATGTCGCGGCCGAAGCTGGTCGCGAGCTTCGGCAGCGCCGGCACCAGCAGATAGAGCGAGATCGGCGCGACCCCGGTCATCACCACCAGCAGGATCAGCATGACACGCGAGGTCGCGGCCGATTTGAGCACGGCCTCAGGCGGCTTGCCCATCATTCCGTGCATGCGCGCTCTTCGGTCCGATTCAAACTCTGTTCGAATCGAGTGTAGCGAAGCGGCAGGCGATGCATACGCATGTTTGGGAATACGGCTATGCTGAATTTGCCAGCGTAGCTTTGCGCTGGCTGTTTCCACATTGACCGCTGTCATCATCCGCGAAAGCCGATGAGCCACTATCCCGGAGGCCGGAGTTTTGTTGCTTGTCATTCCGGGACGCTCCAGCTGCTTGGCTGGAGCGGACCCGGAATCTCGATCCGTGGGTTAAACATCTCGTGCCCAACCTCGAGATTCCGGGTTCGATGCTTCGCATCGCCCCGGAATGACGACGATTAGTTAACGCGCCAGCGCTGCGGTCGCCTGGTCGAGCCAGGTCTTCGTCGCGTCATCGAGCTGCGGCCGCACCTCGGCTCTGACCCGCGCATGGTACGCGTTGAGCCAGTCGAGCTCGGCGTCGCTCAGCATCGCGACATCGATCAGCCGCCGGTCGATCGGCGCCAGCGTCAGTGTTTCGAACCCGTTCATCGGCTTCTCGGCGCCTGCGACGTCGGTTTTCACCACGAGTTCGAGATTCTCGATCCGGATGCCAAAAGCGTCGGTCTTGTAGTAGCCGGGCTCGTTGGACAGGATCATGCCGCGCTTCAGCGGCGTGGTGCCCAGCTTTGATATCCGCGCCGGTCCCTCATGCACTGAGAGATAACTGCCGACGCCATGGCCGGTGCCGTGCTCGAAATCGATGCCGGCCTGCCAGAGGTACTGCCGCGCCAGCGTGTCGAGCTGGGCGCCGGTCGTGCCATCGGGAAAGATCGCGCGGGCGATCGCGATGTGCCCGCGCAGCACGCGGGTGAAGCGGTCGCGCATCTCCGTCGTCGGCTCGCCGATCGCGATGGTGCGGGTGACGTCGGTGGTGCCATCCTCATATTGTGCACCGGAATCGATCAAGAGCAGGTCGCCGCGCGCGATTCGCCGGTTGCTCTTGCGACTGACGCGGTAGTGCACGATGGCGCCGTTCGGCCCGGTGCCGGAAATGGTCGGAAACGACACGTCCTTCAGCGCGCCGGTGTCGCGGCGAAAGGTCTCCAGCGCTTCCACCGCGTCGATTTCGGTGAGGCTGCCTGTGGGCGCCTCGCGATCGATGAAAGCGAGGAAGCGGGCGAGCGCCACGGCGTCGCGTCGATGCGCACCCTTGGTACCTTCGATCTCGGTTGGGTTCTTCACCGCCTTCAGGAGGCTCACCGGATCGCTGCCGCGCAGCGGCTTGCCGCCGGCGGCGGCAATCAGCCGGTTCAGCGCGTCGGCGGCGGTCGCGTTGTCCAGGGCAATGGCCGCGCCGCTTTTGGCCAGCGCCGTCAGCCTCGGCTGCAGCGCATCCGGCTCCTCGACATCGGCTGTATGCTCGAGATGGTCGCGCGTGGCATTCGACAGCTTGCGGTGATCGATGAAGATGGTGGGCCGGCCGTCCTTCGGCACCAGCGCGTAGGACAGCGGCAGTGGTGTGTGTGCGACGTCGGCGCCGCGGATGTTGAACGCCCAGGCCACCGCGTGGCTGTCCGACAGCACCAGCGCATCGGCGGAGAGCCTTGCGATCTCGCTTTGGATCCGCTGCAGCTTTTCCGCCTCGGTTTCGCCGGAAAATTGCCCGCCATGGATGGCGACCGGGCCGAGCGGCGCGGGCGGGCGCTCGCTCCAGACGGCATCGACCGGATTGCTCTCGACCGCCACGAGCTCGGCGCCCGCCTTGGCGCAGGCGGCCGCGAGCCGCTCAGCGGCCGCCGTGGTATGCAGCCAGGGATCGAAGCCGAGGCGGTCTCCCGCCGCAAGATGGGCGGCCAGCCAGCTCTCCGGCGGCGGCTCGACCAGGGACTCGACGGTCCAGGCCTTGCCATCGACCTGCTGACCGGCCTGCAATGTGTAGCGGCCATCGACGAAGACAGCCGCTTCCCTGGTCAGCACGATCGCCAGGCCCGCCGACCCGGTAAAGCCGGTCAGCCAGGCCAGCCGCTCCTCCGACGGGGCGACATATTCATTCTGCTGCTGGTCGGCGCGGGGAACCGCAAAGCCGGTCAGTTTCCTTCGCGCCAGCTCTTCGCGAAAGGCCGACAGCCGTGCGGACAGTGCGACGCCGCTTTCGGGGTCTTCAAAAGTCTGGAAATGGGCTTCGAACATGGTTCTTCGCTTCTCGTCAGTTCAGGCGACCGCCACGACCATGGGCCGGACTGCAAACTATCGTTCATGTTGACCTGATCAAGGATTTGCTGTCACATCTCTATCAAAGAAAAAGGCTGGGGAAGTCCAAGGGGGTGTTTCGGCTCAACGGCGAGGGGAACACATGCCTGCGTTTACGTTCGAGAAACTCACGCCGCCCGCTCCCCGCGGTCCAACCCCACCGGTTGTCAAGAAGCGGCGTGGGGTGATGGTCCAGATGCTCAACCGCTTCGCCAGGATGCGCGCAAGGCGCATCTTCGACTTTCGTCAGAAGCCGGTCCCGAATTCCCATCCACCAAAGCCGCACGACTAAAGCGTCCCCTCAATCCCCGATCTCGCTGGCCTTGACCACCGTCGCCCCGACGACGCGCGTTCCCTCAAGCTCTCGCACGATCCGCTCATCCTCGCCGACGACACCCAGATGGAATTCGCGCCCCGGCGTGACCAGGGTCATGTCCGCGCCTGTTATCACGAGCACCGTGACGTCGTGCAGCTCGCCCGACATCGCAAGCTTCTCGATCTCGTCGCGATAGGGGGTCCGACGCCACGCGTCGGGCCGGTCCGGATCGCAGCGGATTTCGATGCCATCTTCCGATGTGGTTAACACCAGTCCTGAGATTGAGGGCCTCCAATGCGTGCCGAGCCGCGGGTCGAGCAACCAGAGGCAGTTGAACGCCCGGCATTCGGATGGCCTGTCGTCATAGATCCGACAGCGCTTGCCCGGCTCGCAATGGAAGCACCAATCGCCCGCAGGCTTGTCGAGCGTCTCGATCGCCATGACCTTGCAGCAGAGCGTGCAGTCTCCGCAGGCCCGGTTGCTCATCCGGTCGCACGCAGCAGCAGGCTGCTCCATCCCTCGATCTTCAGATGCCGCACGGGAACCAGCCCGCGCGCGCGGTAGGCCGCAATTACCGCGCCTGCCTGGTGGTTCAGCAGGCCCGACAGGATGACGCTCGCCGACGGCGCGAGATGCCGCGCCATGGGGCTTGCAAGCTGTCGCAGCGGATTGGCCAGAATGTTGGCCAGCACCAGGTCGAACGGCCCGCGGCTTGCGAAATCCGGTGCCGAGAAACCGGTGGCGCGGATCGCACGCACCAGGTTCCCGACGCCATTGAGCCTGAAGTTGTCGCGCGCAACCTCAACCGAGGCCGGATCGATGTCGCTCGCCAGCGCCCTGCCGTGTCGCGCCTTGGCCGCTGCAATCGCCAGCACGCCGGTACCGGTGCCCAAGTCGAGCACCCGGCGCGGCCGGTGTGCCTTGAGGACATGGTCGAGCAGCGTGAGGCAGCCACGCGTGGTGCCGTGGTGGCCGGTGCCGAACGCCAGCGCCGCCTCGATCTCGATGCCAAGCCTGTTCGGAGCAATCCGCGCCCGGTCATGCCGGCCGTGCACCACGAAGCGCCCGGCCGGAACCGGCACCAGATCCTCGAGGCTCGCCTTGACCCAGTCCGTGGCTTCCAGCGTGTCGAAGCTCAAGCCGCTGGCGACCGCTTCGCCGGCGGCATTTTTGACCAGCATGCGCACCAGCGCCTGATCCGGAGAGTCGGCAAAATGGGCCGTGACCTCCCAGCGGCCGTCCGGCCGCGCGAAGGCGGCGATTGCGGTCTCACCCTCGAAAAAAAACTCGGTCAGGGCATCGAACACGCGCCTTGCGGCCGCCTCATCGCCGATCGCAATATTGGCGCGGTGGGTCGCAGGCAGAGCGGCGGTCATGACGGATCCAGGCTGGAGCATGAAAGTGCGAAGCGGTCTTCCCTCCGCGCAAACGCGTCGCGTTTGCGCGGAGATGCTCACAAAACCATAGAGCTCGATGGCAGTTCAACCCAAAGCGATCACGCGATCGCTGTTGCGGAAATCAACCTGCAATCGTGGTCTTCCGCGTCTGTGCATCGAGAACGGTCGGATTTGAGTAAAATTAGAGGCGTAGTCGCCGCGCAATATCCGGAAAACTTATGTTGCTCTCCTTCAAACAACCTTAGGTTTTCTTCCGTAGAAGTACTGACGGGACTGAAAACCGGTTCCAGTGGAAAGTCCAAGCGAGGCAACAACCACATGAAGGCGATGCTCTCGACATTCTTGAGGGATGAATCCGGCGCTACAGCCATCGAATACGGTCTCATCGCGGTCGGGATAGCAATCGCTATCATCGCCACGGTGAACGGTATCGGATCCGGGCTCAGTTCAACCTTTACCTCGGTCAGCACCTCGTTGAAATAGTCGAACAACCCAGGCGTTCTCAAGGACCGGGCGTACGCGCCCGGTCTTTTCATTGGATGGGGCCAACCGGGCGCCGCGCACCCGCATCGCACAGTGTGTTGGCGCCAGACGCAGCCATTGTTCACAGCCTTATCCACCCGATGTCAGCGGCTTTCTCCACACGTCTTCCGGCCTCGTTGGCGGAACTTATCCCACGCTTGTCCTGTGCGGGCGCATGACGGCGTCGACAGCTTGCCCACAGCCTCTCCACAGGCTTGTCAACGGCCGGCGAACAGCGCGCGGTGATCCGCCAGGATGACGCGCGCCGCATTGTGGCCCGGCGCGCCGGTGACGCCACCGCCGGGATGCGCTCCTGCGCCGCAATGATAGAGGCCTTTGAGCGGCCCGCGGTAATCGGCGTGGCCCAGCATCGGGCGGGCCGAGAACAACTGGTTCAAGGTCAGCGCGCCGTGAAAAATGTCGCCGCCGATCAGGCCGAACTCCCGCTCCAGGTCGAGCGGGGAGAGGATCTGCCGGCCGACCACGTTGGCCGCGAAGCCGGGCGCGTAGGCGTCGACGGTCGCGATCATCAAATCGGCGACCTCCTCGCGGTGGTCGTCCCAGGATTGGCCGTCCGGCAGGCGAGGGGCGACATGCTGGCAGAACAGGCTCGCGACATGCGCCCCCTTGGGCGCCAATGTGTCGTCCAGCGTTGAGGGGATCAGCACTTCGACGACCGGCGCGCGGCTCCAGCCGTGCTCGCGCGCATCCTGATAGGCGCGGTCCATATAGCCGAGGCTCGGGCCTAAGATGATGCCGGCGGTCAGATGATCGCCGTCGCCGGGAAGCGCGGTGAACGAAGGCAGCGCCGAGAGCGCCACATTGATGCGGAAGGTGCCGGAGCCGCAGTGCCAGTTTTTGATCCGGGCGAGGAATGGCGGCGGCAGCGCGGTCTCGGGCACGAGGCGCGTGTAGAGCAGTCTTGGATTGACATTGGCGGCGACATATTTCGCACGCAGCATGGTGCCATTGTCGAGAATGATCCCGGCGGCGCAGCCGCGCTCGACGATCACCTCGCGCACTCCCGCATCGGTCACGATGTCGGCGCCATGCTCGCGCGCCGCGCGCGCCAAGGCCTGGGTGATCGCGCCCATGCCGCCGATCGCGTGGCCCCAGACGCCCTTCTTGCCGTTCACCTCGCCGAAGGCGTGGTGCAGCATCACATAGGCCGAGCCCGCGGCGTAAGGGCTCGCATAATTGCCGACGATGGCGTCGAAGCCGAACAACGCCTTGACCAGGTCGTTCTCGAAGCGCTCGTCAAGCATCTCGCCGGCCGAGCGCGTGAACAGGTCGAGCAGCGCGCGCTTCTCCTCCAGCGACAGTTGGCGCAGGATGTTCGCCGTACCGAGGGCGTTGAAGGCCTCGCGGATGGCGCCAGCACCGAAGGCATCGACGAGATTCGGTGGCGCGCGCAAAACGAACTGTCGCAGCACGTCGGCGATCGCCTCCAGTTCCCGCGAGAAGCCCTCGATCGCCGCGGCATCGCGCGTGCTCAGCCGTGCGACTGACGCGTGCGTGCGGCCTTCGCCGGTCAGGAGATAGCGGCCGTCCGGCGCGGGCAGAAAATTCTGCGCGCGGCGCTCGACGATCGAAAGACCATGCGCGGCAAGCCCGAGGTCGGAGATGACCTTCGGGTTGAGCAGGCTGACGGTATAGGCCGCCACCGAATTGCGGAAGTCGGGATGAAATTCTTGCGTCACCGCGGCGCCGCCGACCACCTTGCGCCGCTCGACCACCTTTACGCGCAGGCCTGCTCTGGCCAGATAGGCCGCGCAGGTCAGGCCATTATGTCCGGCCCCGATGATGACGACATCCGTCTCGTTCATGTCAGCTTAAGGGACTACCGATTATCTACACCGTCATTCCGGGCTCGGTGCGGAGCCTGTTCATTCGGCCGCGTTTTGCGTGGGCCGGGTGGCACCGTCCCGAAATGACGAGCCAATGACATAGCGAAGTTGCGCCCGGCAGCACAGCGTCAAGTGAAGAAATGGATAGCTCGTCCCGCATTGCCCGGGCGGCTTGCCTGTGCTCCATTCGCGCCGACGGCGCCCCCCTGCTGCCCTGTCCGACGTGACCCGGAGACTTCATGAGTTCTAGCGCGCCGTCCGCTGCCGCGGATCAACCCTCCGCCTCGCGCAACCACCTGGTGCTGGTTACCTATACGGCTGCGATCTTCCTGAGCGCGCTGCTGCTGTTTTCGGTACAGCCGCTGTTCACCAGGATGGTGCTGCCGCGGCTTGGCGGCTCTCCCGCGGTGTGGTCTGTCGCGATGGTGTTCTTCCAGACGCTGCTGCTCGCGGGCTACGCCTATGCGCATGTCCTGATGCAGATCAAGAACCGCGCCATTCCGGTCGCGGTGCATCTGGTCCTGCTGGCCGTGGCAATGCTGACCCTGCCGCTGTCGATCGCCGGCGTCTTTGGCGAACCGCCGACCTCGGGTTATGCGTTCTGGCTGCTCGGCCTGTTCGCGATCTCGATCGGCCTGCCATTCTTTGCGCTCGCGGCCAACAATCCGCTGCTGCAGGCCTGGTTCGTCCGTACGGGTCATCCCGCAGGACCCGATCCCTATTTCCTCTACGCCTCCTCGAACATCGGCAGCTTCCTGGCGCTGTTGTCCTATCCGGTGCTGCTGGAGCCGTTGCTGACGCTGCGGATGCAGAACCTGCTGTGGACCTGTGGCTACGGCCTTCTGATTCTCCTGATTGCCGGCTGTGGCGCGCTGCTGCTGTCCTCGCCTGCGCTCGCCGCAACGGACCTGGCCACCGAGGAGACCGATGCGCCGCCGCCGTCATGGCCGGTGCGCGCGCGCTGGATCTTCTTGGCCGCGGTGCCCTCGGGGCTGCTGATCGCGGTGACCGCGCATATTTCCACCGACGTCGCGGCGGCGCCCTTGTTGTGGGTGCTGCCCCTGTCGCTCTATCTGTTGACCTGGGTGCTGGTGTTCCAGTCGCGCCCGCTGTTGCCGCACAAATGGATGCTGATGCTGCAACCCCTGGCGATCGCCGGCACGATCCTGCTGCTCGCGGTGGGCGGCGAGCAGAACCTGCTGCTGACGCTGGGCGGCCATCAGCTCTGCTTCTTCGTCATTGCGATGGCCTGCCATGGCGAACTCGCCCGCACCCGCCCGCCGGCAAAATATCTCACCGGCTTCTACGTCGCGCTGTCGTTCGGCGGCATGGTCGGCGGCCTGTTCGCCGGCTTGATCTCCCCGTTCGTTTTCTCCTGGATCGCCGAATATCCGATCCTGCTGGCGCTGGCGGCGCTGTGCCGTCCCTCTGACGGCGATGAAGCCCTGCCACGCGTGAGCCGCTGGTACTGGCTGCTGCTGGCCGCATTGGCGGTTGCGCTCATCGCTCCAACGCTGCTGCCGCCCGGCCGGATCTGGGCGTGGCTGGAGGAGCATCGGGTCTGGACGTCAGGCGCCGTCGGCGTTTTCGCCGCGGCGCTTGCGATCCTGCTGAAAGCCGGGCGCTGGAAGGTCTTCGCCACCGTCGCACTGGCGCTGCTGCTGGTCCGCATCTACCCCGCCGACGATGGACGGGTCGAGACCGTGCGCAGCTTTTTCGGTGTGCACAAGATCCTGGTGACGCCGAACGGCCAGTATCACGTGCTGATGCACGGCACCACGATTCACGGCGCGCAGAAATACCAAAATGACGACGGCACGCCGGTTGCCGGGCGGCCCGAGCCGATTTCCTACTACCACAAGGACGGCGGCATCGGTCAGGCGATCACGGCGGTCCGTGAGCGCAAGGGCGCGCCGCTGCGCGTCGCGGTCATCGGGGTCGGCTCCGGCACGCTGACCTGCGCCGCCGAGCCTGGCGAGACCTGGAAATTTTTCGAGATCGACCAGACCATGGTCGATACCGCGCGCGACCCGAAATACTTCACCTACATTCGAAACTGCGCGCCCGACTTCAAGCCCGTGATCGGCGACGCGCGGCTGACCTTCGCGAAAGAGCCGGACGGCATCTACGATCTCATCATCGTCGATGCCTATTCGTCGGATGCGATCCCGATCCATCTCGCCACCGAAGAGGCGATGAAGATCTACAAGGACAAGCTGGCGCCGCAAGGCGCCGTCGTGATGCACGTCTCGAACCGGCATCTGGAGCTTTCCAGCGTGATCGTCGGGATCGCGGACGCCAACGACCTCAAGAGCTGGGTTTTCAGCGAGGACTCCGGCCGCGACGACGAATATATCTTCTCGACCTCGGTGGTGGTGTCGGCCCGCGAGGAGGCGGATGTCGGCAAGCTGGCCGCCTCGGAACAATGGGCCGAGACCGAGGCCGACGAGAAGCAGTGGGTCTGGACCGACGACTATTCCAACATCATCGGCGCGCTCTACCGTCGTCTGCGCGATGGCGAGCAGTAGCGCGATGGATCTTGTGCGGATCGGACTATCGGCGGACGCACTTTTAACTCTCCCCGTAAGAACGCGTAAGAACGGTGAGAGGGGCGCACCGCCGGTGCGGCTCAAGATCGACCTAGCATCATCATTCACGCCGTCAGGCGGTCGAGCAGCGCCATCATGACCGGTGCATCCGGCATCGGCAGGACGGCGTCGATGCGATCGATCAGCCGCGACTGCAGGAGCGGATTGCGCGCCTTGCCGATGGTGCCGAGCGGCCCGCGAAAGCCGTGATCCTCCCAGGCGAGCTCGAGCACGGCGTCGTTGGTCAGCGCGTCGATCAGTTCGTCGGCTTCGCGGTTGATGCTGATCAGCGGGTGTGCCGAGAACACGGTGGGCCGCGGATAGAGCATCACCGGCTTGGCCGGCGCGTTGGCCTCGACCCGCTTCCAGCGCTCGGCATCCTGCAGCACCCATTCGATGAGCTGGTTCTCGTAGCCGACGATCAGCGGCTGGGCGCCCGCGCCGCCGGCAATGTAGTCGTCGAACAGCTTGCCCGATGAGGGCGGCTTGAAGCCCATGCGTTTGAATACGGTCGCGACATCGCCGTTGATGCGGTCCAGCGTGTCGAGCACGACCAGGTCGCCGCTGAGCAGGCTGGCGGCAAGACCGGCGAATACGAATCCGGAATTCGACCTGTTCGGATCGGTCGACACCACGCGGGCGCGGCCGAACAGATCGGTGACGCCGATCGCCGCCCAGCTGTCGCCGGCGATGATCGCCTTCAAGAGTTTTGTGAGATCGATGAAGTAACGAGGACCCCCGGCCGGTTCGGCGAGCCCGGCCTTCACCAGTCCATCGGCGATGCGGTCCCAGGAATACAGCACGATCGGGGAGTTGAAGATCACCTGATCCCGTGAGATTTTCACACCGCTGCTGCGCGCCACCTCGACAAGCACCGACGAGGAGGGCCACAAGAATTGCGGCTTCTGGTCGAGCAACGCGCGCTCGCGGACCATTTCGACCGAGCCGGCACGGCGCGCATCCAGGATCAGGCCGAACCGGCGCTCGAGCAGATTGCGTACGCGCGCATTGGTGAGAAAACCCTCCTTCTCGCCGCCGGCAAAGCCGAACAGGCGTTTCGGTTCGCCGAGGGGACCTGCGATTTCCGGATGACCGCGCAGGAACACGTAGCCGCCGGTCGCGGCGGCGCTGGCGGCGAGAAGTCCTGTGCCCAGGATGGCACGGCGCGAAATGGCCATCAGGCCCTCCCTTTGCCTTGATCGGCGGTGGCTTGATCAGGGGTCTTGGCCGGCGCGATCGCCGGTCCGAGATCCTCGTCAAGAGAGCTTTTCAGAAGTTTGAGTTCGATGTCGAGCTTGTCGAGGTCGGCATCCCGCAGGCTCGCCGCGTAGCGGGTGAAGGCCGTGTCGAGCCGGTCGATCAGCTCGCCGGTCGAGGCCATGCGCGGGGTATCAGGCAGTGCGCCGCGCTCGAGCGCGGCATAGGCCTCGGCAATCTCGGCCGCGCGCGGCAGGTAATAGGTCAGGAACCGCCGCACCCGTTCGATGCGCAGCGGATCCTTTTCGAGTGCCGCGAAGATGCCGCGTGCAATGCTCGAAAGATGCCGCACCCGCACGGCAATTTGCGGAGCACGGATCGCATTCGCCGCGGCGTCCAGGCGCTGAGCCTGCGGCGTCGCATCGGTGAGAAGTTCGCGAACGAAGGCGATCTTGCCGCGCGCCACGCCGCTCGCATCGAGTTGCGGAAACGCGCTTCGCGGCGCCACGAGGACGCCGACCCCGCTGCCTGCGGCAGCCCCGATCAGGCAGGCGAGCCAGAACGGCATTCCAGCGCCGATCGCCAGCAACGGTACCATGACCGCGGCCATGGCCCCCCCGATCAACCAATTGGTCCCAGAACCATTCAATTGTATCCTCGCACCGCACGAAACGCGTCCGCCAGGTTCTTGGTGCCGTCAAAAACCCTGCCGCCGGTGAGCCTGGCAAGGTTGTCCAGCTGGGTCCGATCCGCTTCGTCGCCAAACGTGACGCCGAAGACGGGCACGCGGTGACCGTCGCTGCGCCACGGGCCTTCGAAGGTCACCATGCTGCCCTGGCTCTTGCCATCGGTCATGATGACGATGGCGGCCAGATGCTGGCCCGCATCGAGGGCCGGCTTCATCGCGGCGAGCGCCTGCGCGCCGCAGGTGTAGAAGTCGGTGCCGCCACCGGCGCGCAGCTCCAGCGCGCGCGCGAGCAGCGCGGCCTGGTCCTTTTCGTTGCCGCTGGAGGTCGCGGTCCACAGCACATGGTCATTGAAGGGCAGCACCACGATCAGGTCCTGTTTCGACCACTGCACCAGCATTTCGCGGGTCCGGGCCGGCGTCAGCAGAAAGCGCATCGCATCCAGCAGTTCGCGTTCGCCATTGCCCTGCATGCTGCCGGAGAGGTCGAGACACAAGGCCGTCAGCGACGGCCGGCGCAGCGCGTCCTGATAGGCTGACAGCGCGGTCTGGATCACCGAGGGCTCCGGCGGCCGCACCACCGTGACGGGCCGCGCGGGGTCGAGATCGGTCGCGCTATCCGCGGGAGCCAGCGCGGCGCGCGCGAGCTCGACCCGCCGGCCGGTCTTGGCGATGCGCGCCTGCGTGTCGGGCTTAAGCAGATAAGCCTGAAGGTCGTTGAAGAAGGCTTCGACCTCGCTGCCGCGGCCGCGATCGACGAATCCGAGCGGAGAATCGGCGATCGCGACGCCATCGGCGGGATAGATCGCATAAAGCTGTTCGTTGCCGTCCGCCTTGAGCTTGTCGTTGGTCTCCTTGATGACCGCCTCGTAGTTCCACATCGCCTGGTAATGCGCACCGGAGCGCTCGCCGTCGCGATAGAGGTCCGCGAGCCAGCCGCTCGATCCGGCCGATCGTTCGACGCCGCGCAGCAGCGAGCGGACCGTGGTCACCACGCTGTCACTGTCGAGGTCACCGGCCTCGATCAGGTCCGGCTTGCCGATGGCGCTGGCGAGCATCGCCAGATAGGCGGAGGCACCGGAGTTCGACTGGGTCGCCGAGCTCATCAAGAATTTCAGCCGCCCGGCCTCGACTGCGGCGAGAATGTCCTTGGTGGTGACCTTGGCGCCGATCCAGCCGAGCTCTTCGGCCTTGGAACGGCGCACGCCGAGGATGACCGGCATCTGCGCGATCGATTTCACCGACTTCACCCGCCGTCCCGTGTCGAACATGTCGACCCAGATCGACGCAGCCGGCCAGATCGCATCGGCCTGGGGATCATTGCCGGGCTTGAGCGACAAGGCGATGTCGAGCGAGCCCTGGTAGCGCATCGTGCAGTCCGCTCCGCGTGAGGCGCAAAACTCCTGCACCAGCGGCGCCAGCACCTCGTTCTCGGAGCCGGACAGGATGGTGAACTGGGGGCCGGTGGGCGTGCAGGCCACGAGCATCAGTGCGGCCAGCAGCGTGGCTGCCGCCCACCGCATGGTCGCAATACCGCTCATGTGGGGGCCTTGGACAACGCAACCTTGAGGTCGGAGGTCAGCTGCGACATCCGCTGTTCGATCTCACCGCGCTTCTTGCGGCCCTGCTCCTGCACCGAGAGGACGCCCGCGATCGTGTCGATCAGGTCGCGGTTGGTCTTTTCCAGCGTCTCGATGTCAACGATGCCCCGCTGCGCCTGCTGCTCGATCTGGATCGCCTGGGTCTTCATCATCTCGGATGCCTGGCGCATCATCTGGTTGGTGGCGTCGGTCACCGTCTTCTGCAGCTCGAGTGCCGACCGCTGGCGCTGCAGCCCGAGCAGCAGAACCATCTTCTGTTTCCACACCGGAATGGTCAGTTCGGTGGTCGCCTGCAGGTTCTCGATCAGGGTCTCGTCGCCGGACTGGACGATGCGGATCTGCGGCAATTGCTGGATGCCGATCTGACGCGCCTGCTGCAGGTAGAAGATGCGCTTCTCCAGCCGGTCGAGCGCCTGCACGGCGTCCTGATAGGTCTGGGTCGCGAGCAAGGCATCGCTGCCCTGGCTCGGCGTCTTGGCGTTTCGTTCCAGTTCGGAGAGTTCGCCGCGCCGGTAGGACGCCACGAATTCCTTGCCGGCGGCGATATAGCTGTCGAGGTCGCTGATGGCGAGCTTGGTTTGTTCGTGCAACTCGTCGAGCAGCGCGATGTCACGCCGCAGCGTTTCCTTGTTCTGGTCGAGATCGATGCAGATGCGGTCGACCTGGGACGCCACGTCGTCGAACCGCTCGGCGAAACGCCGGACCCGCGCTTCGACGGAAGAGAACAAGCGCGTCAGCAGGCCGCTGTCCTTCAGGGTGGCTGGATCCAGTCCGCGCGCCTTGGCGAGAATGTCGGACAGCAGCTTGCCCGTGGCGCCGATCTCCCGGTTCTGGGTCTGGGCCAGGATGCGATCTGCGAACTCAACGACGGCACGTTGCGCGCGATCTCCAAACGTGACGATCCGTGAACGGTCGGAGATCTCGATCATGGATTTGATGCGGGCGACCGAGGACGGATCGGTCGTGATGGCGGGGAGATGGGCGGCGTCGCTCATTACTTCAACCTCGCGGGTGTTAGGTAGGGCTCTACCCTAGCGGATGCAATCCAATGAATCGATGACGGTCCCGCGCGTACGTGGATTTTCTTTGTGTTATCAATAGCATGATGGCCGATCCGAATTTTCTGGCAAACCGCTTCGGCGAGCCCGGGCTGGTGCGGTCAGCTCGGCGATGGATCGGCTGAGGGGACCGATCCCGCCCGAGCTTTCACTTCGGACATGCGCGCGTGGGCGAACGCTTTCGCCGCTTCGCGAGCGCCATCGCCGTCAAAACAGCGAGAGGGAATCGCGATCGCCGTCCCCTGCACGATCCAGATCAGGACGAGGTCGCGCCAGCAGGAGAGCCCCGTGACCGCGCTCCATTGTAACGTCGACTTTGACGTCCTGCTGGTCAAGGTGATGCCGCTCGTCTCCAGCACGACTGTCCGGGAGCCCAATTGGTTCGCCAGCGCCCTCGTAGTGCTTCCGTCGCGCAAGTCGCGTTCTGATCGCGGCGCCGATCCAGCAGGCGAGGATGGCGAGACCGAATGCGAACAGGCTGCTTCGTCCCACCATCTCGATCATCTCGGCATCGTGCGTGCGTTGTGCCGCAAGCGTTCGCAACAGCAGGGCCACGGGGACTGCGCTGAACAGGACCGCAACGGAGATCGTGAAAGTCGTCCAGCTGCGGCTACGCCGCTCGACCGCCGCCGCGTAGCGCGCGTACTCGTCCGCGGTCAGGCTGTAGGTCACCGTGACACGGTTGGGTGCCCGTCGTTCATCGTCAACGCTCCATGCGCGCGCAGAGCACGCGGCCATGGATATGACGCCGGCGGTTCCGGCCCGGTTCAATCCTGGGGTTTAGTTCTGGTTATAGTAATAGCGGCGCGGCTGGTAGACCGGCCGCGGCTGGTAATAGCCCGGCGGCGTGTAGCTCGGGTCGTTGTAGCCGTTGTTGCTGTAATAGGGCTGCGGCTGCTGGGCAGGATAGGCCTGCGCGTTGTAGAGCCGGCGGCCCGCGGGCGGCGCCGGGTAGATCCGCTGGTCCGAGCTGCCGTCGGCCGGATAGATGTAGCCATCGTCGCCCCGCTGCTGCGGTATGACGCGGCTTTGCTGCATCGATTGCTGCGGCGTGATGTCGACCGGTTCGCCGGCAGCCGAATTTTGCTGCTGAGAATATTGCTGCTGATAGGTCTGATATTGCGGCTGATAGGTTTGATCGCCGGGCTGCGGCAGCTCGTGGCCGGCCATTGCGGTCGTGATGCCGCGCGGGTTGCGCGCCAGCGCAATCTGCGCCGAGCCGGTCAGGGTCACGGTCGTGTTCAGCACGCCCTGTTCCTCGACCAGCGCGTAGAGCGTGGTTGCGTTGGCCTGCGACAGCCGCACACAGCCATGTGAGGCCGGCGTGCCGATTTTGTTCTCGTACACCGTGCCGTGGATGGCATGGCCGATCTTGGTGAAGAAGATCGAATGCGGCATCGGCGCATCGTCGAATTCCTTGGAGAAGTGGTCCTCCTCCATCCGAAAGGCGCGGAACGAGCCGTTCGGGGTCTCGCGTGAGGGGATACCGGTCGAAACCGGCCAGCGGTAGCGCTGGACGCCGTCGACGGCCACCGTCATCGTCTGCGTGTTCTTGTCGATGGTGATGTCGACCTTCGCCTGTGCAGCATGGCTTGCGAACAGGATCAGTCCGGTGAAAGCAACGAGAAAGGAACGCATCTCAACCTCTGCCCACCGGGCCATTGTCCGCGAACTGAAAAAACGCCTTCGCGGCTCCTCCGTCCCCAGGCGATAGATATGCCCGAAATTCCGCAAAAGTTCCAGCCGGCCGGATGTCGCATCGTTAACCGCCTGCGCACTGCAGACAAGCCCGCTGCGGTTCACATGGCCTGACATCTGCGCGAGCGCGGCAAGAACGCAACAGAGCCGCGGCATGAATACGCGGGCGCCAATTGGTCACAAAGGTGTAACCATTTGGCCGCATCCCGCCGCCAAGCTTTTCGGCGTTTCGGCGTCGTCGCTGGATTTGGCTTCAGGGAATTCCGATGCAGATGCTCAAGATGAACGAGACCGCCGCAGTTGCCCATGTGCCGTCGGGCTTCGCCACCCGGTTCGCCGGTGCTGCCGCAGTGATCATGGTCACGCTGGCGATTGCGCCGAGTCATGCCCAGGGCATCGTGCGCGGGGCCCAGCAGGGGGCCTATGAGGGCAACCGCGTCGCCGGTCCGGTCGTCGGAGGCGCGGTCGGGGCTGGCGTCGGTGGCGCCCTCGGCGCGGTCGAGGGCGTGCTCGGCGTTCCGCATCACGCCTATCGGCACCATTATCGCTGTCGCGGCTATTACGACAGCTACGGTTATTATCACTGCTTCAATTAGAACTTCGCCGTCATTCCGGGGCGCCTCCAGCAGGCCCCGAGGCGAACCCGGAACAGCACTGCTTGACGTCAGTGCTTCAGCCGGTAGCCGGTCTTGAAGATCCATGCCACCATGACGAGGCAGATCGCGAGGAACGCGAGCGTCATGCTGATGCTCACGGTGACGCTGACGTCTGCGATCTCGTAGAAACTCCAGCGGAAGCCGGAGATCAGGTAGACCACGGGATTGAGCAGCGTGATGGTGTGCCAGGGCGACGGCAGCATGTTCACGGAATAGAAGCTGCCGCCGAGGAAAGTGAGCGGCGTCACCACCAGCATCGGGATCATCTGCAGCTTCTCGAAGCCGTCGGCCCAGATGCCGATGATGAAGCCGAACAGGCTGAAGGTGACGGCGGTCAGCACCAGGAACGTCAGCATCCAGATCGGGTGATGGATGTGCAGCGGCACGAACAGGCCGGCGGTTGCGAGAATGATCAGGCCGAGGATGATCGACTTGGTCGCCGCGGCGCCGACATAGCCGAGCACGATCTCGACATAGGAGATCGGCGCCGACAGGATTTCGTAGATGGTGCCGACGAATTTCGGGAAATAGATGCCGAACGAGGCGTTCGCAATGCTCTGCGTCAGCACCGACAGCATGACGAGGCCCGGCACGATGAAGGTGCCGTAGCTGACGCCCTCGATCTGCGAGATGCGCGAGCCGATCGCGGCGCCAAACACCACGAAATAGAGCGAGGTCGACACCACGGGCGAGACGATGCTCTGCAGCAGCGTGCGCCAGGTGCGCGCCATTTCGAACAGATAGATCGCCTGGATGGCTCTGAAATTCATGCTGCTGACCATACCCATCAATTTCGCCGCACCAAACTGACGAAAATATCCTCGAGCGAGGATTGCCTGGTTTCGAGATCGGAGAAGCGGATGCCTGAATTGCGCAGGTCGCTCAAGAGACTGGTGATGCCGGTGCGCTCGCGCCGCGTGTCGTAGTCATAGGTCAGCCGGCAGCCGCCGTCGGAGAGCGCGAGCTGGTAGGCCGACAGCGCTTCCGGGATGGCCTCGATCTTCTGCGGCAGATGCAGCGTCAAGCGTTTCTTGCCGAGCTGCTGCATCAAGGCCGCCTTGTCTTCGACCAGGACGATTTCGCCCTTGTTGATGACGCCGATGCGGTCCGCCATCTCCTCGGCCTCTTCGATGTAATGCGTGGTCAGGATGATGGTGACGCCTGCGGCCTGGAGCTGCCGCACCACCTCCCACATGCCCTTGCGCAATTCGACATCGACGCCGGCGGTCGGCTCGTCGAGGAACAGAATCTGCGGCTCGTGCGAAAGCGCCTTGGCGATCATCACACGCCGCTTCATGCCGCCGGACAGCGTGACGATCTTGGAATCCTTCTTGTCCCACAGCGACAGGTCCTTCAGCACCTTCTCGATATGCGCCGGGTTATTCGGCTTGCCGAACAGCCCGCGGCTGAAGCTCACGGTCGCCCACACCGTCTCGAACGCGTCGGTGTGGAGCTCCTGCGGCACCAGGCCGATCAGCGAACGGGCCGCACGATAGTCCGTGATGATGTCGTGGCCATCGACGGTGACGCGGCCCTGGCTCGGATTGGCAATGCCGCAGATGATGCTGATCAGCGTGGTCTTGCCGGCGCCATTGGGGCCGAGCAGGGCGAAGATCTCGCCGCGTCGGATGTCGAGATCGATATTGCGCAGCGCCTTGAAGCCGGAGCCGTAGGTCTTCGATAGCTTCGAGACGGAAATGATGGGAGGCATCGGGGATCGATTGGGATGTGGCGGGGACGAATCAGTCGCTGGCGCGGCGTGAGAGGCACGGCGCGAGGCAAGCGACGGTTCGATAGATAGGAATGTGTCGGCATCAGCGCAATTGGCGTTGCCACGTTTTGCCGGAATCGAGTCATCTTTGAGGCATCATGATGGCAGCAGCCGGTACTGTGTTGCAGGAGAGTCACGTCGCCGGGATAAGATCGCCGCCGTCAAGGCTCTCGTGTTGCATGTGCGAGGACGTGGAGATTACGGTCGCGGCGGCTCACGATTTCGCCGCCGAGGAGGACCGATGACGCGAGATGGCTGCAGCGTTGGAACCGACGCAAGGATGTCGTCCGCCGTGCGGCGGTTGCGAGCGGCGGTCCTCTGCCTGCCCCTGATGCTTGCCTTCATGGCGGGACCGGCCGCGGCTGTGCCACAGAACCCTGCCGGCACGACGCATGTCTACCTCCTGCGCGGCGTGCTCAACATTTTCTCCCTCGGTCTCGACGACATCGCCGCCCAGCTGCACGCCCAGGGCATTCCGGTGACGGTTGCCAACTTCGTGTCCTGGGCTTCGCTCGCCGATGATGCTGCGGCCGGCTACAGGAGCGGCCAACTCAAGACGATCATCCTGGTCGGCCATTCCTCGGGCGCGACAGCGCTGCCCGACATGGTGGCGAGACTGAGCCAGCTCGGCGTGCCGGTCAAGCTCGTGATCGGCCTCGATTCGGTGTTCCGCACCAAGCTTGCGGGCAGTGCCGAGCACTACATCAATTTCTACGTTGCAAGCGGCGCCGGCGAACCGGTGACGCGGACGACGGATTTCCGCGGCAAGCTGGACAATGTCGACGTGGCACCGACCGGCGTCGGTCACCTCACGATCGACAAGAACCTGATGATGCAGCAGAAGGTGATCGGCGCGATCGATGCAGTGGTATTCGGTCATCAGAGAACGCCGGTCGTACGATCGCAGTCGGCAGTGAGCGTAATGAGGCTGGGAGCGAGCACCGGCGAGCGCGACTAGGCAAGGCCGAAACGAGGTATTGCGCCTCAAATTCCGCCAATTCGTCGGAGAGAACTCGATCTTGTGAGGGAGAATGCCTTCTCCCTTGCGAATTGAGGTGCGAGCTGAAAGCGCATGGTCAATCTCACACGAATTGCCGCTCTTGCGCTCGGAACGATCTGTCTCGTCGATCCCTTGGCCAATGCAGCTTTGGCCGCGCAAGTGGGCGCGAACGCGGCGGCAACCAGCATGCCGGCAGCTGCCGCGCCTGTTGGCTCGCCGCAGGGAGCTGAGATCGAGAGCCAGCCGCAGGCGCGTGCGTACCTGTTTCGCGGCGCGCTCGGTCCGATCTTCTCGCGCGGCATGGACAAGCTCACCGACCGGCTCGAGCAGGCCGGCGTCAAGGCGAGCGTCTGGGAGTTCACCATCTGCAGCTTTGTGGCAGATCAGGCGATCCAGGACTACCGCGCCGCGCCGGCGCCGATCATCCTGATCGGTCACTCGATGGGCGGGCTGTGCGCCCTGAAGTTCGCCGAAATCCTGCAGGAGCAGAACATCCCGGTCAGCCTGGTCGTGACGGTCGATCCGGCGCATGCGAGTCCAAAAGTTCCGCTCAACGTCGAACGCTTCATCAACATCTTCATGTCCACCAGCATTCTGGGTGGCGGCGATATCGTTGCCGAGCCGGGCTATCATGGCCATTACGCAAGCTTCGACATGAAGGACCACGACGAAGTCACGCACATCAATATCGACAAGCTGGACTATGTCCACGCGCAGCTGGTCAGCATGATCACCGACATCGCGAAGGTGCCTGCAGCAGCCGAGGTCAATCCCGCGCCGCTGCGTTACGTGGTGCCGCCTGACGTGACCGTGGAGCTCTGGGATAGCGGCACCGCGCTGTCGGTGCGGCCGGGCGAGACGCTGAAGAAGCTCGCGGCGGATTATCACGTTCCGATGTGGTCGCTGGTGCAGGCCAACCAGCTGCCCCAGAATGCGCCGCTTTCGACCGGGCAGCGCATCGTCGTGCCGCGGCATCTCTTGCCGCCCCCGCCCCCGCCGGCGCCGGCCATTGGCTCCCAGCAGGCGTCGGCTGTGAAGCGGTAAGGCCCCGACGTCTTTGCCGGGACTTGACCCGGCAATCCATCGTCTTGAATCAGAGTAGGAGTCCGTCTTGATGGATGCGCGGGTCGAGCCCGCGCATGAAGAGTGATGGACGCTTTCGTCTCAGCCCGCCAGCAGGAAGGGAATGAGCATGGGAACGCGGCGGCGATAGGAGCCGTAGGCGTCGGCGCCGAGTTCGGTCATCAAAAACACTTCCTCCATACGCGCCTTCTGCCACATGCCGGCAGAGATCAGGATGGCGCCGAGGATCGCGGTCACCGTTCCCACCGCGATGCCTGTCGCGAGCATGCCGGTGATCAGCCCGGTATAGATCGGATGACGGACAAGGCCGTAGGGGCCCGTATCAATGATGCGGTGGCCTTCCTTGTGCGTGATCGCGTTGGACCAGAAACGCCCGAGATGGATCCGCGCCCACCAGGTGAAGGAGATGCCCGCGAGCGCGACGAGCGCCAACAGATAGACGCCGAGATTGCCAAACACCCAGAGCGGCTTCTCGCCCAGCATGTGCGAGGTCACCGGTGTGAACAGAACCGCGCCGATCCCGATGGGAATACGATAGCGCGCGGAGGCGAGCGTCATCACGTGCTTCTTGGTCCGGCCGGACCAGAACGACGCCGCGACCCAGCTCGCGAGAAACGCCAGCCAGATCAGCGCCAGCAGCTCGGTGGGCCAGGTCGTGGTCCATCCGCTGAACGCAAATGCAGAGAATTGGCTGGGATCGCCGGGCATGCGTCGAATCTCAATTGCAGGTTGAACCAGACGTCATGTCGGCTAGTGGGCCGCTGTGCCGAGGGCACGCTTTCCCACATCGAACATGGCGTCGTTGTTCTCTGCGTTGCGCAGGTAGGCGAGCGTTTCACGCAGCGTGGGCTCGATCGGCCGGGGCAGGTAGCCGAGTTCACAGCGTGCCTTGTCGATCGACAGATCGGTGGCCCGCAGCGCGATCCGCACACCTTCGGCGGTGCCGGTCGGCGGCCGCCGCGTGATGTTGTCGGCAACGAAGTCGAGCATGGTGGCGGCGAGCTCCGCGAACCTGCCGGGGACGGAAATCGCAAGATGGCGGCGACCGCTGATCTCGGCGACATGGCGGAGCACCCGTCTGAGGCGGATGCTTTCGCCGCCCAGGACGTAGCGGTGGCCGACCCGTCCGCGCTCCAGGGCGAGGATCAGGCCGGAGGCCACGTCGCGCACGTCGACGAGGTTGACGATGAAATCGAGATAGAGCTGGATCCGGCTGTTGAGAAAATGCCGGAGCATCGCCGAGGGCGGCGTCAGCCCGTGGTCATGCGGGCCGATCGGCATCGTCGGCGTGCCGACGACGACGGGGAAGCCTGAGGCCGCAGCCTCGAGCGCGCGCTCCTCGGCGAGCGCTTTCGAGCGCGTATAGGCGCCGGGCATCATCTGCGCCGGCTGCAGATCCTCGTCCGCAACGACGCCTTGCGAATCCTTGGCGCGGAACAGGATCGACTCGGTCGAGCAGTGCAGGAAGCGCGCAACGCCGCGCTTCTTCGCCGCCGCGAGCATCGTCTCGGTGCCGACGCAGTTGACCCGGTGAAAATCCTCCTTGTCGGGCATCCACATCCCCGGGAGCCCCGCCAGATGATAGACCGCGCCGACACCCGTCATCGCGCTGTCCACCGCCACGGGGTCGAGCACCGAGCCCTCGATGAACTCGACGTCCGGGACGAGGTGCGTCGGCGTGCGGACATCGAGAACGCGCACCGTCTCGCCCCGCGCTGCGAGAGCCGAGACGAGATGCTGTCCGATGAAACCGCTGCCGCCGGTGACGAGTGCTCGCATGATAGGTGATGGAGGATTAATCGCGCTGAAACTGATCTGCAGAAAGCGAATAGCCGCCACGACTCGGCGCGAGAATGACGGCCAGATCGTGTCGGAAGCCCAGGACAATGAACAATTTTGCCATCACGAACATCGGTCCGAGCAGCAGGTGCGACGGATTGTCCACCAGCGCCGGCTGCCGGCGCTCGAACACCCGATGGCCGACGATCTGCGCGCCCACACCGAAAATCGCAAGTGTCGCGAAGATCGACCACAATGCGGTCGCGCCTGCGTGATCCACGATCAAGGCGGCGAACGAAAGCAGTAAAAATGCCGCACCCAGGATCGCGGTCCCGAGCACCGCATCGAGCAGCAGCCAGTAGATCAGGACCGGCAATGCCATGACGGCCGACAGGCGGACATCGAGACCGAACGGGTGCAGATGCCATGCGCTCAGCGGGAGGACGGCAGCCAAAAACAGCGACAAGATGCCCAGGACATGCATCGTGCAATTCCAGGGGTCGCGGTGATACTCGACGTAATCGACGAGCTGGCGCAAAAACAATTGATTCATATCCGCATAAACTCGCACGGCAATCGATCAAAGTTGGAACGGCGGTATAGCATCAAGTCAAGAGATCGACAAAGCACGATTAATGCGCGATTGGAACCTGTTACCCACCCGCTTTGTCAATGCCTGATCCCGCCTCAAGCAGGCGCGTGCCGTGGCATCCCACAGCCAATTCCGCTTCGCAGCCCGGAACCGAGGTCCTGATCTTTGTGGGCGGCGCAGCCGCGCGACTAAAGCATTTTCGCGACCGTGACAACCTGGATCTGCTGATTGACCGGGGCTGTCGGATGGGCGGCGTCGATCAACTGCTCCTCGCCGAGACCGAGCGATTGCAGGCGTTTCGATGAGATCTTGAACGTATTGACGAGCACGTCGCGGATCGCGTCGGCGCGTCGCTGGCTCAACAATGCATTGCTCTCGCGCTTGCCGTTCGCCTCGACGTGGCCGACGATTAAAAATCCGTAAGGTAGCAGCCTTGCATGGACCAGCGCGTCCGCGATGCGTCCGAGCGCCTGATAGGATTCGGGGCGCACGATCGGCGTGTCGGTATCGAACTGGATGTCGACCGAAAAGGTCGGCAGCGCCAGCAGGTCTGGGGCGATCGGCGGCCGCTTCTGCGGCGGCGGCTCGGTGCGCGATCGCGTTTTCGAGCGTTCCGCGACTTGTTGTCGCAAGGCCACGACGTCGATGTCGGGTGCGGATTCGAAGCGGCTCAACTGATCGATGACGTCATCGCGCTTGAGGGCCGACTGGCTGCGGGCCGGGGCGGGCACCATCGCCAATGCCAGCAGGCAGGCGGCGAGCAGGCCGATGCGACCGGGCTGCCTGGCGAAAAACCTCATCGGTACCCCGCCTCGGTCATGGCCTGCAGGCAGCGCGCGCCCACGCCTTTGGTCGTCGTCAGGCACGGGATCGATTTGCTGGTCTCCTTGGTCGAGCCGGCGCACAGCTTGACGATTTCCCGCATGCAGGCATTGGCGACGGCGACGCGGGCCGCGATCCGTTTCTGGATCGCATCGAAGCTTCTGAGATAGTCCGATTTGCACTGCGGCGACAGGACGTCCTGGTTGCGCGACAGGCACTCTTTCAGGCGGTTGGAGTCGAGGTTGACGCCGCGGCAGTTGGCGTCGATCTCGGCGGCGCAGCTGTTCGCCAGCTGAGCTACGGCATCGCCAAAGCTCATGGTCTCCGCCGCCGCCAGCGGCGGCGCGACGAGCGCGAACGCAAACAGGATCACCCCTCCCCGGACCATGGCGTTATCTGACCCGATCAGGTCGGCCATGGTCAAGACCTACAAATGACAGAGCTGTGGTCACTTTCGGGCCGTAGCGGCGCGCATTCAAGGGGCACCGCAGGCCAAACCGCGCCAAACCAGCGATGTGTGGGGGAAAGGAGCAGGTCGCGCCGTCACGCCCGCTCGACAAAGCTGTCGACCACCTTCTTCTCGCCGGCCTTGTCGAAGGCGATGGTGAGCTTGTTGCCGTCGATCTTCACGACATGGCCGTAGCCGAATTTCTGGTGGAACACGCGATCGTCCAGCGCGAACTCCGACACCGCGCCGGTGGATTTCGCGACCAGCTCGCCCTCGATGGTCAGGGGCGCGCGCTTGGTGCGCGCAAAGCCGCCGGCGAAATCGCCACGGGCGCCGAACGGCGATTGGTCCTCGTTGAAGCCGCCGCGCGCCTGGCCGCGTCCGCCCCCACCGCCGCCGCTCCCGCGGTTGCGATTGGCCTGTGCGCGCTGCCAGCCCGGTGTTGAATAGCTCGAACCGAACGAGTCCAGATTGTCGAAGCGTGACGCCGCATAGCCGCCGCCCCAGCCCGATCCGCCCTTGGATTCGGTGACCTCGACGCTGGCCGGCGGCAATTCGTCGAGAAAGCGCGACGGCATCGTGGTGGTCCAGGTGCCGTGAATGCGCCGGTTGGTGGCAAAATAGATCTTTGCGCGACGCCGCGCCCGCGTCAGCCCGACATGGGCGAGCCTGCGCTCCTCCTCGAGCCCCGCGCGCCCCTGTTCGTCGAGCGTGCGCTGGCTCGGAAACAGCCCTTCCTCCCAGCCCGGCAGGAACACATTGTCGAATTCGAGCCCCTTGGCCGAATGCAGCGTCATCAGCGACACCGCCTCATCGTCGGCCCCGCCGTCGCGGTCCATCACCAGCGCGATGTGCTCGAGAAAGCCCTGCAGGTTCTCGAACTCCTCCAGCGAGCGCACCAGCTCCTTCAGATTATCCAGCCGGCCGGCGGCATCGGCCGAGCGGTCCTTCTGCCACATCTCGGTGTAGCCGCTCTCGTCGAGCACGATCTCGGCGAGTTCGGTGTGCGAGGTCACTTCCGACTGCGCACGCCAGCGGTCGAACTGCATGACGAGGTCGCGCAGGCTCCCGCGCGCCTTCGGCTTCAACTCATCGGTGTCGACCACCGCGCGCGCCGCCTCGAACAGCGGAATGCGGCGCTTGCGGGCGTGGTCGTGCAACAGCTGCACGGTGGCGTCGCCCAGCCCGCGCTTGGGCACGTTGATGATGCGCTCGAAGGCGAGATCGTCGGCCGGCGAGGAGATGACGCGCAGATAGGCCAACGCATCGCGGATCTCGGCGCGCTCGTAGAAGCGCGGGCCGCCGATCACCCGGTAATTCAGGCCGAGCGTGACGAAGCGGTCTTCGATCTCGCGCATCTGGTAGGACGCGCGCACCAGGACGGCGATCTCGTTGAGCCTGTGGTCCTTGCGCTGCAGCTCCTCGATCTCCTCGCCGATGCCGCGCGCTTCCTCTTCCGAATCCCAGGCGCCGGTCACGGTGACCTTCTCGCCCGCGACATCCTCGGTGCGCAGCGTCTTGCCGAGCCGGCCTTCATTATGCGCGATGAGATGCGAGGCGGCGGCGAGGATGTGGCCGGTGGAGCGGTAGTTGCGCTCGAGCCGGATCACCTTGGCGCCCGGAAAGTCGTGCTCGAAGCGCAGGATGTTGTCGACCTCGGCGCCGCGCCAGCCATAGATCGACTGGTCGTCGTCGCCGACGCAGCAGATGTTTTTGGGGTGGGCCTTCTCCCTCTCCCCGCTTGCTATTTCCGTCATTCCGGGATGGTCCGAAGGACCAGACCCGGAATCTCGAGATTCCGGGTTCAGCTCTTCGAGGCGCCCCGGGATGACGGCAGGTGAATTGAGCGGCTTCGCCGAGGCAGGCGCCTGCGCCAACAGCCGCAGCCACAGATATTGCGCCACATTGGTGTCCTGGTACTCGTCGACCAGGACGAACTTGAAGCGGCCCTGATATTGGCGCAGCACGTCGCCGTGCTCGCGAAAGATGCGGATGTTCTCCAGCAGCAGATCGCCGAAATCGGCCGCGTTGAGGATTTTCAGCCGCTCCTGATAGCTTGCATAGAGCTTGCCGCCCTTGCCGTTGGCGAAGACAGCGGCCTCGCCCGGTGGAACCTGGCCCGGCATCAGGCCGCGGTTCTTCCAGCCGTCGATCAGGCCCGCGAGCATGCGCGCTGGCCAGCGTTTGTCGTCGATGTCCTCGGCCTGCAACAGCTGCTTCAGCAGCCGGACCTGGTCGTCGACATCGAGCACGGTGAAATTCGACTTCAGCTGCGCCATCTCGGCATGGCTGCGCAGGATGCGCCCGCCGATCGAATGGAAAGTCCCGAGCCACGGCATGCCCTCGACCGCCTGGCCGAGCATCTGGGACAGCCGCAGCTTCATCTCCCGCGCCGCCTTGTTGGTGAAGGTGACGGCGAGGATCTCGCCCGGGCGGGCGCGCCCCTGGCTCAGGATATGGGCAATGCGCGTGGTCAGCACCCGCGTCTTGCCGGTGCCGGCGCCGGCCAGCACCAGGACCGGGCCGTCCAGCGTCTCCACGGCCTCGCGCTGCTCGGGATTGAGCCCGTCGAGATATTTCGGTCCCGCCGCGGCGCGCGCGCGCGCGGCAATGCCGCCGGCTGCGGGACGGTGGTCGGGAACGGAACTCAGCTTGCTCGGCTCGGTCATGCGAATCAGACTTATCGTCCCACGATGGCACTGCGGGACCGCGAAGGGGAGCCTTCCTAGCAGGGATTGGGTGCATATAGGCCCGCGGGCGCCGGTTTTACAGAGTTATGCGCGCGCCGAAAGCGCTCGATTCGTGGGGCACGCGCTGATTTGGTCCGCACGCACGCGGAGTTGGCGAGGCTGCCAGGCGGAACCTCACAAAAACGTGCAAAAAGCCTGGAGTTGCTCCGCCTCAACTCGGCGAGCCGGGCGCTTTGGTTGCCGCACGGGGCAGCCGCGCCAGGAAGCCGCGCATCAGTTTGGTAACGTCGCCAGCCGATTCGTCGAGCGCGAAATGGCCGGCGTCCAGCACATGCACCTCCGCGTTCCGACAATGTCGGCGACCGTTTCGAATGTGTAAGCGAACTGCTGCGGCGATGGTGCGTCCGAATTTCCGAACCCGGGATAATCGGGAGCGACCAGATGATAGCGGTCGGCGAGCAGGGGGATCAGCGTACCGAACATCCGCGACGACGATGGAAAGCCGTGCAGCAGCAGGATGACCGGTGCGTTGGCTGGGCCGTGGCCGTCTGGGCGGCCTGTGCCGGCAGTGTCGAAATGCAACTCAGCACGAGCGAGGCGGCAAGCAGGCGGCGAACGGACATGTGAGGGCTCCACAAGCTTCGCCGCGATATCGGAAACGAGCCCGGCAAGTCAACGGCGCGCGACGACACCCGCCCGGCGTTTGTCGCCAGAGGCCGCGTCATTGTCGCCTCAGTCCTTTGGTGTGTCGGTTTTGAACGCGAGGGGCTTGCCGGTGGGTCCTTCGACTTCATCTTCGCGACATGACCGCCTTAGGGCCAGTCGCATCACCAAGTCAGGCCTGGCAGCGCAGAATCTTGAACTCGACGCGTCGGTCCAGCGCATCGCTCGGATCGTCACGGCCGGTGCCGACCAGCATCTCCCGCGAACCTTTGCCGCTGGCCAGCAGGCGTCCTTGCAGGCTGGCCTCCTCGGCCTCCACCCGCTCCTTGATGAAATCGGCGCGCAAGACGGAGAGTCGGTCGTTGATGGCCGGAAGACCCGTCGCGCTGGTGTGGCCGATCACTTCGAGACAGCTGCGATTGGTGGCCGTGCGCTCGGCGATCTTGCCGATCCAGGCATTGTAGGGCGCGTGCTCGCCGGGGTCGTTGTAGAACTGGGTCGAGCCCGGCTTGAACAGGAACTTGATGGCGAGATGGTCGCTGTTCCTCAGGCTGAAATCGATCATCCGGCCGAACGCATCCATTGCCGTCCTGGTGCGGTGGAGCTTGTAGCTGGCGAGATAGATTCCGTTGTAGACGCGCAGCTGCTCGCCACCGGGCATTATCACCGCGCGAAGATAGAGGTCGAGGGCGGCCCTGTATCGGCCCGCATTGTAGGCCTCGATGCCCTCGTTGACCAACGTCGCCGCGAGCAGGCCGTCATTATAGGTCTGGTCGACGTCATCGCCGGCGCTTTTCTGCTGGCAGGTCCTCACATAGGCCTCGGTCGCAGCATCTTTGGCATAGCCGGGACTATCCTTGAAGAACGTGTCCGGTGCGGGGTCGACGCCGTCGGGCAGCGCGCGCGCAGATCCCTTCGAGACGATCTTCTGGTTCTGGAGATCGGCAAGCGCCAAGCAGATGCGGTAGGCGTCGCGAGGTCCCGTCGTGTCGCCGTCATTGTTGATCGCGGTGAAGGTGCCGATCAGAACCAGCGGCTGCTTGACGATCGACTCGGCGGAGAACGGCAACACCCGGAAGCGCGGATAGCGGCTCTTGATCAATTCGACGATGCGCTTCTCCTCCAGATGCGTCGCATTGGATTGCGCGCCGGTGACGCTATCGATCAAGGGATCGATCACCATGTTGATCTGGTCCGATGCGTCATCCAATTGCGCCTTCGAAAACAGATCGTCGGCGGCCTTCTGGACGGCTGATTCGAAGCCGAGCGGCGTCGGCGGCGGAGCCACCGGCGCAGGCGCGGGCATTGCATCGGCCCGTTTCGGGATCGAAGCCGGATCGGCAAGCGGTGGGAGCTGCAGCGCGGTCCTGGTTTCGGCGTGGAGCGGCACGCCTGCGTTGGAGATCACCGAGAGGTAAAGCGACAGCCCCAACAGGCTTCTGGCGACAAACATGAAATGCCCTCCCTAAGAAGACACCTGGGAACTCACTCTGCATTTCCGGTGTGGTGGTCCGGACGTCCTCCTCTGTTGTCGCCGCAGTCAAGATGAAGAGGACTTCTGAACCAAGCCACGCCAGACGAATCAACCCGCTGGTTGCCTTCGTATTCCGAAGCTCATTCGCGTGGACTTCGGATACAGCTCGGAGTGAAGTCGATCTTCGTGTCGAAAGCTGGTCATGGCTGGGAGATTTTGAACTCATCCACGCGTAAATCAAAGATTCATATCGCGTGTTGAGCAAAGGCCACAGTCTGCGCAAGTTGTGAGACGCGCGATACTGTGCGCGCCAAAGATCGGTCGCAGGATCGCCGCCTCGGCGCCTGATACGCGGCAGATCCGCCAAGATGGCTGTGCGAAGAGCCGGATTTTATTCCCGGCGCGTCGGCAAAAATTTCCCGGGATGATCTCGAGAGCGACGACGACTCACGCCGTCGCCGCTCGATATCGTATCGCGGCTCAGCGCCTGGTGATGACGACTTCGAGATATGCGCTCGGGACCACCATGGTGCCGTCGTCGGCGCGATTGAGCGAGCCAATCAGCGCCAGCAGATCGTCGCGGAGCCGCGCTTGGTTTGTCGTGTCAAGCGCATCGAAGGCCTTCAGCATGGGGCCGTAATAGGTTCGGAACACGTCGAGAAAATGCTCCGGCGAACGGTATCGGAATATGTAATCGCGCAGATCCGACTTGATCGCGCCCGCCGCGGCGAACATCTCAGTGAGGCGCGTCTCCGTGCCCCAAAGCGCGGGCGATCTCGCCCCCGCGGGCGGCGGCAGGTACTTGCCGAGTGTCTTGAAGACCTGGCCGATGAAGCCGCTCGGAGTCCAGTTTGCCAGTCCGATCTTTCCGCCACGCCGGCACACGCGCGCCAGTTCCGACGCCGCCTTGTCCTGATCCGGCGTGAACATGACGCCGAAGGTCGAAACGACGGCATCGAACGCACCGTCCTCGAAGGGCAGCGCTTCCGCGTCCGCTTCGCGGAAGGTGACGGTCAAGCCGTCGGCCGTGGCGCGCGCCTGACCGCGCGCGAGCAGGCTCGGTACGTAGTCGGTGGAGACCACCTCGCACCAACGGCGCGCCGCGGCGAGGGTGGCGTTGCCGTTGCCGGCTGCGACGTCGAGCACTTTCATGCCGGCGCGGAGGTCGAGCGCTTCGCAGAGCTGCTCGCCGACGATCTGAAGCGTGGTGCCGACGATCGCATAGTCGCCCGACGACCATGCGCCATGCTGGCGCGCCTTCAGCGCCGGGAGGTCGATTGGTCCGGGCTGCTGAATCTGGGCAGCGGATGATTGAGCCATGACTGTTTCCTTGTTGATGTCTGGGATTGTTCGCGAGACCCAGAAAGCTCGGCCGAACCTGCCCGATGCGCAGGCTCGCGCGGTCGCGATTGCGATTGGGTTGGAGTAAGGCGGCGGTTCCCTGCGCGCCTATCCATTTTCCGACACGACTATCCGGATCGTGAACTTTTCTTCAGGTCAGCGAGACGCATGGAATGGTATCGTGGGAGTGATCATAATGATTGCGGGCGAGATCCTGTCGTCATCGCCGCTGCCGCGCAGCGTGCGGCGAGCGCTCGATGCCATGCGTGCCAATGTCGGCCGCGACTGGCGGCTGGCGGAGCTTGCGAAGGCCTCCGGTGTCTCCGAAAGGACCTTGCAGCGCCAGTTCCAGAACTTTCTGGGCAAGTCGCCGGTTGCGGTGTTGCGCGACATCGGTTTCGAACGCGCGCGGCGCGATCTGCTGTGTGCAGGTCCCACCACGCGCATCACGGACGTTGCGCTCGCTTGCGGCTTCCCACATTGCGGTCGATTCGCGGTCGAATATCGCCGCCGCTACGGCGAGACGCCATCGCAGACGCTGAAACGGCAGGCCAGGTTTTCGGCCGCGATCGAGCCGATGCCGCCATTTTGCGCTTCGTCGCGCGACCGGCCGACGGTCGCGTTCGCTGGAATTTCGGCGGGCGCCGACCATGAGAAGGCAGACGACATCGCCCATGGACTGGAAATGGCGCTGACGCGGAGCGGAGTCGCGGTCACGCCGCAGCCGGGGAAGGCGCGCTATCATCTGACCGGGGCGCTGCGCGGCGCAGTCAGCGAGGGGCACCTGCTGTTTCGCCTGTTCGACAGCGAGGCCGGCCGGCAGCTCTGGGCGCATCGCTGCGACGGCGTTTTGGTCGACGAGAGCGTCCCAGACGAGCATTTCACGACCCGGATCGTCGCGGCGCTGCAGCCGCATCTGCGATGCGCCGAGATCGATCGCGCGCTGCGGCAGCCGGGCACCGAGCTTGGGGCCCATGAACTCGTGCTCAGGGCCATGCCGGGCGCGATCGCACTCGATGCCGAGGGCAATGCCCGCGCATTGGAGTATCTCGCCCGTGCGATGGACCTTGATCCCGGCCATGCGCTCGCGGTCGCGCTGGCGGCCTGGGCTCATGTCCAGCGCATCGTCTATCATTTCTCGTCCGATCCACGCGCAGACCGCCTGCGCAGTCTCGAGCTCGCGCGGAAGGCCGGGATCCTCGGCGGCGATGCCACAGTGCTGGCCGTGCTCGGCAACGCGCTGACCTTGCTCGACGAGCTCGACGCCGCGGATGCGATCATCAGCAAGGCGCTTGCGGTGGACGGCGGCTCGGCCTGGGCATGGAGCCGCAGCGGCTGGATCGACGTTTATCGCGGCGATCCGGAATCGGCGATCGAACGCTTCAAGATCGCGCTCGATCTTGCGCCGCACGACCAGCTCACCTTCAACAGCATGATCGGGATCGGTTGCGCCTGCTTTCATTTGGGCCAATATGTGCAGGCCGCGAACTGGCAGACGCGCGCGCTCATCGACCATCCATCGGCGACCTGGGTCCATCGCACGCTGTGTCCGTCCTATGTGCTCGGCGGCGCCAGGCTGGAGGCTCGTCAGAGTCTGCGCGCGCTACGCACCCGTTATCCCGACCTCACGCTGGCCGAGGTGCAGGTCGGGATGCCGCCACTGCCGCCGCAATATCGCGAGCTCGTGGTCGAGGGCCTGCATGATGCCGGCCTGCCGGAGTAGCCCGCATGATGCCGTTGAATCCGGTGTCACGCAGCACACTCGGTTCACCTCTCATCGCGTGCGGGGATTGCATCGTCAGATGCGATGCGGGTGACGGGGATTCTCCGCGAGTTCAGCCTCTGTGACGGCCCCTCACCCCAACCCTCTCCCGGTAAGAACGGGAGAAGGGGCACTCCGCCGATGCCGCAACATTCGCCAAACTCATCCGACGTCAGTGCGCAGGATCTATCTCACCGGCATGCCGACGCTGCGGCCGACACCTTCGGGGCGCGGGAGCGTTGCATGCGCCTTCAGCACGGCGTCGATGCTTTCGCGGATGTCGGGCGGGAAGGGCGCGGTCTTGCGCATGGCCATGTCGATGTGGATCGTCATGTTCTCCGAGGTGGCTGACAGCCAGCCCTCGGTCGCGTGACGCAGCTCCTCGAAGGTGTGCAGCCGCTTCTCGTCGGCACCGAGCAGGAACACTGAAATCTGCACGGGGTCGCCGAGATGTATTTCGCGTAGATAGCGGACATGGCATTCCGCGGTGAAGGTCGAGCCATGGCGCTCCTTCATGTAGGCCGGCCCGATGCCGAGCTTCAGCCACAGCTGGTCGATGGCGCGATCGAACATGACGTTGTAATAGGCCATGTTGAGATGGCCGTTATAATCGATCCATTGCGGCTCGATCTGCATGATCGAGGACAGGAAGGCTTGCGGCCGCGACGGCGCATCGTCGTTGGCGTCCGTGATCGTCATGCTTTGTTTCCGTATCCTTGATCCATCCCTTGACCCTCCAAAAATCCTTTGTCACGGTCCCCCTCAATTCGGGAGGACGAACTTGGCGACGACGATTGATCATCATCTGACGCGGCCGGACCCGCAGGCGCTGGCGAGCACGCTGGAGCGGCTGGCCGCGCGGTTCGGCAACCGGCTCGTGACCTCCCAGGCCGTGCGCGACCAGCATGCCCATACCATGACCTGGCTTCCGTCGCAGCCGCCTGACGCGGTGGTCATGGCGCAGGAGACCGCCGACATCCAGGACGTGGTGCGGATCTGCGCGCAATATCGCGTGCCCGTCATCGCGTTTGGTACCGGCACCTCACTGGAGGGCCAGGTCAACGCGCCCGCCGGCGGCATCTCGATCGACCTGCGCGACATGAACCGGGTGCTCGAAGTCCACGCCGAGGATCTCGACTGCGTGATCGAGCCCGGCGTCACCCGCAAGGCGCTGAACGAGCACCTGCGCGACCAGGGCCTGTTCTTCCCGATCGATCCCGGCGCCGACGCCTCGCTCGGCGGCATGGCCGCCACCCGGGCGTCGGGCACCAACGCGGTACGCTACGGCACCATGCGCGAGAACGTGCTGGCGCTGAAGGTGGTGCGCGGCGACGGCGAGATCATCAAGACCGGCACGCGGGCGAAAAAATCCTCCGCCGGCTACGACCTGACGCACCTTTTCGTCGGCGCCGAGGGAACGCTCGGCATCATCTCGGAACTGACCATGCGCCTGCGTGGCATTCCCGAGACGATTGCCGCCGCGGCCTGCTCGTTCGAGAGTGTCGGTGGCGCCTGCCAGGCGACGATCCTGGCGATCCAGACCGGTATTCCCCTGGCAAGGATCGAATTGCTCAACACGGATCAGGTCAAGGCGTGCAACGCCTATTCCAAGCTGTCGCTGCCCGAGACGCCGCTGCTGCTTCTGGAGTTTCACGGCAGCGAGGCCGAGGTCGCCGAGCAGTCGAAGAACTTTGGCGAGATCGCGCGAGAGTGCGGCGGCGGCGACTTCACCTGGACCACCAAGCCGGAGGATCGCACAAAACTCTGGCAGGCGCGACACGATGCCTACTGGTCGGTCAAGGCGCTGCGGCCGGGTTCCGGCGTGGTCGCAACCGACGTCTGCGTGCCGATCTCGCGGCTCGCCGATTGCGTCACTGAGACGGAACAGGATCTGAAGCGCCTCAACCTGCTGTCGCCGATCGTCGGTCATGTCGGTGACGGCAATTTCCATTGTTCCGTGGTCTGCGACACCGGGGATCGCGACGAGATGGCGCGCGGGGAGGAGTTCATGCATCGTCTGGTCGAGCGCGCGCAGGCGATGGGCGGCACCTGCACCGGCGAGCACGGCATCGGGCAGGGCAAGCAGAAATATCTCAAGGCCGAGCTCGGTTCCGAAGCACTCGATGCGATGCGCGCGCTGAAGCAGGCGCTCGATCCGCAAAATATCTTCAATCCGGGCAAGATCCTGCCCGCGGCCTAAATCGGGCCGATTTGTCGGTCGACTCTGCCTTTCACCGCCGCTTCCGCGCCGATTTGGGCCGCGCGGAACTTGCCGCTCCGCCTTGCGTCATTTTAGTGACGCCGCAAGTGGCGGCAGCCAGGGAGGGTGCCATGTGGAGGTCGACCGTTGCGATTACCGCTGTGGTTTTTATGACCGCGCTGTCGAGCGCGGCGCTGGGCCGGGGCGGCGGAGGCGGCCACGGTGGGGGCCATTTTGGTGGCGGCGGACATGGCGGGGGGCATTTCGGTGGGGGCGGCCATTTTGGCGGAGGTCATTTCGGAGGGGGACATTTCGGAGGCGGGCATTTCGGAGGCGGCCATTTTGGAGGCGGCCATTTTGGAGGCGGCCATGGCTTCGCGCATTTCGGCGGGGGTCATCATGGCGGTCCGAGGTTTTCTTCCCACGCGTTTTCACACG
>Ga0210408_10000656_pt1 | contig 41212 bp, 34 predicted proteins | sample IncBWH4MmetaG_FD_155471 | JGI IMG/M metagenome (GOLD analysis project Ga0210408, IMG submission 155471) | Forest soil microbial communities from Barre Woods Harvard Forest LTER site, Petersham, Massachusetts, United States - Inc-BW-H-4-M | ecosystem: Environmental > Terrestrial > Soil >...
GCTGATCTCGATGGGCTGCCATACCCTGAGGAACAGGATCAGGCAGCCCATCGAGATCAGCGAGGCGCCGATGTCGACGATCCACGGATTGATGTAGTTCGAGATCACGAATTGCGGGACCGCGAAGGTGACGCCGGTCACGAGAATGGCGGGCCAGATCTCCTTCATGCCGCGCCAGCCCGCGAACGCCCACACCACCCAGAACGGCACGATCAGCGAGAACACCGGCAATTGCCGGCCGACCATCGCGCCGAGAACATAGGGATCGAGGCCGGTGACCGTGGCGAGGCCCTGGATCGGTGTGCCGAGCGCGCCATAGGCGACGGGTGCAGTATTTGCGATCAGGGACAGGCCCGACGCCGCGAGCGGCGAGAAGCCGAGCCCGATCAGCACCGAGCCTGTGATCGCAACGGGGGTCCCGAACCCCGACGCGCCCTCAAAGAAGGCGCCGAAGGAGAACGCGATCAGCAGCAATTGCAGACGGCGGTCCTCCGTGACGCCGCCGACGGCGCGTTTCAACAGCTCGAATTGACCCGTGGCGACCGTGATCTGGTAGAGAAAGATGACGTTCAGCACGATCCAGCCGATCGGGAAGAAGCCGGACACGATCCCGAGCACAGACGCGCGGATCGACATGCCCGCGGGCATGGTGAAGATGAAGATCGCGATCAGGTTGGTGAGGATCACGGCGATGATCGCCGCGATATGGGCCTTGACCCGGCCGCTGGCGATCAGGACTAGAAGCGTGACCACCGGAATGGCCGCCGCAATCGTGGACAGCGCTGCGCTGCCCAGCGGGTTATAGACTTGATTCCACATTGTGCGTTCTCCCCCACGCGCTTATGCGGCACGTTCTCGTGCCCGACGCGCTTGCAGGGGTAAACCATCCAAGGTGCGAAATAGTCCCGCGGAATTTGCGTGAAGCAAATTTCGCTCACAAGGTCGCGAAGTCGGCCGGCCCCCTGCCTCGCGCCGTTATCGCCATGCTAGGGTCTAGTTGCGGGCCGGGACAGGACAACCAACACCAAGCGACTTACGACCTTAGTCTAGGTGTGCGAAATTCCGCTCTAATCCCAGAACCTTGGCCCCGTCTTCCAGGAGACTCATATCTGTGAAAAACATCCGCGCGACGCTCGCGATCGTTTGGCGCATCGCCACGCCCTACTTCAAATCCGAGGACAAATGGGCCGGCTGCAGCCTGCTCGCCGCAGTCATTGCCATCGAGCTCGCCTCGGTCGGCCTCGACGTGCTGTTCAACCAGTGGCGCAACCGTTTCTATAATTCGCTGCAGGAGAAGGATTGGGACGGCTTCACGCACAACGTCATCTTCTTCACGGTGCTCGCGGCCATTTCGGTGGCGACCTCCGTCTACCAGCTCTATCTGAACCAGTGGCTCCAGATCCGCTGGCGCAACTGGATGACCACCCGATATCTCGGCGACTGGCTCGAGGGCGCCAACCATTACCGCATGCAGTTGCGGGGCGATGCGGCCGATAACCCCGACCAGCGCATCGCCGACGACACCAAGCTGTTTGTCGATCGAACGCTGGACATCGGCCTCACGCTCTTGAACTCGATCGTCACGTTCGTCTCCTTCGTGATCATCCTGTGGGGACTGTCGGAGGAGGCGCCGCTGAGTATATCCGGCGTCACCTACGCGATCCCCGGCTATCTGGTCTGGGCGGCGCTGATCTACTCGGTGTTCGGAACGGTGCTGACGCAGTGGATCGGCGCGCCTCTCGTCAATCTCGACTTCGAGCAGCAGCGCCGCGAGGCCGACTTCCGCTTCAACCTGGTGCGTACGCGTGAAAACGCCGAGCAGATTGCGCTGCTGGATGGCGAGCGCGCGGAGCGCACGCGGCTGCTCGACCGCTTCGGCGGCGTCGTCTCCAATTGGTACGCCATCATGAGCCGGACCAAGCGACTGACGGCCTTCACCGCGAGCTTTTCTCAGGCCGCGGTCATCATTCCGCTCGTCCTGATCGCGCCGGCTTATTTTGCCGGCAAGATCCTGCTGGGCTCGATGGTTCAGGCGGCGGAGGCGTTCGGCAGCGTGCAAAAGGCGCTTTCCTTCGTCGTCCAGGTCTATCGCACGATGGCGGAATGGCGCGCCGTCGTTGCGCGTCTCGACGGCTTCGAGATGTCGGTTGCAAGCGCGGCACATCTGAAGACCGACAGCGGCTCGATCAGCGTCAAGGCAGGAGGCGACGAGATCGACCTCGACAAGCTTCTGGTGCGGCTGCCGGGTGGCGCGCCGCTGATTGCGGCCGACAGCTTCCGCATTCGCGGCCACGAGCGCATGCTGCTGGCCGGCCCCTCCGGCGCGGGCAAGTCGACGCTGTTCCGCGCCATTGCCGGAATCTGGCCGTTCGGCAGCGGCTCGATCTCGGTTCCCGGCAAATCGACGCTAATGATGCTGCCGCAAAAGCCCTACTTCCCGATCGGCTCGCTGCACGCGGCAATCGCCTATCCGAGCGAGGCCTCGTCATTCGCCGCCGAGCGGGTCAAGGAGGTGCTGCAGCAGATCGGCCTGCCGCAACTCGCCGCAAAGCTCGACGAGAAAGAGCACTGGAACCGGATATTGTCGCTCGGCGAGCAGCAGCGGCTCGGCATTGCACGCGCGCTGTTGCAGGCGCCGAAGTTCCTGTTCCTGGACGAGGCGACCGCCTCGCTGGATGAGCCCGCCGAGACCGCGCTCTACCGCCTGCTTGAAGAGAAGCTGCCCGACAGCACCATCGTCTCGATCGGACATCGCTCGACGCTGGAAGCGTTCCACCAGCGCAAGGCCGCGCTCAAGCGCGAGGACGATCACTACGCCCTGCCCGGCAGCAACTGAGGCCGCCAAACCGTGATCAAACAAGCCGTGATCAAACGAGCCAAATGATCAAACGAAAGGGGCGGCAGATCGCTCTGCCACCCCTCGGATAACTTTCCAGCAAAGACTTACTTCAGGTTAGTCATCGCCGTCAGGTCGAACGAGAGCTTGGCGATACCCGCCGCGCCGCACCAGTTCGAGGCGGCGCCGGTCGGATTGATCGGCGTCACGTTGGCGGTACCGGTCGAGTTGAAGGCGCTGGTGAAGGCGTTGCAATCACCCTTGTTCAGGTCGGTGTCGGAGTAACGCAGGTCGAGCGTGAACACCTTGTAGGTGAAGCCGATGCCGACGTTCCAGGTGTCATAGCTCTTGTAGGGGATGCCGGCGGCGAAAGCCGTTCCGGGGCCCGTTCCGTAGAACGCGTCCGAAGTGCCCAACCACTGACGGCCGAATTCGCCCGACACATACACGCCGACGCCGCTGGTGCCCATCATCGAGCTCGGCGCGGTCCACTTGCCGGTGACCGAGGCGTAGTCACCCCAGGCGCCCGAGTTCAGGAAGTTCGGCGAGTAGTATTCGTTGACGCCGAAAGCCCAGTTGTCGTTGATCGTGTAGTTCAGCTTGCCGTAGGCTTCGAAGAAGCTGACGTTCCGCTTCATCACGTTGCCGTCGGACAGGAAGATCGTCTGGGTGCTGAGCGGGCAGACATTGCCGCCGGGGACGAACCCGAAGGGGCCGCCAGCGACGCCGAAATTGTCGGCGCAGCTTCCGCCCGGGTACAGGTAACCCCAGACACCGAAGTCGAAGGCGGCCGCGCCGAAGGTCGGGCGGATACCGCCGTAGACGTCGATTTCAGCCGCAGCGCGGTTCGAGAAGGAAATGCTTTCCCCCGAGGTGCCGACGTAGAGCTGCAGGTCCTTGTTGACGTTGTAGCGGGGCTCGAAATAGGCCGCGACCGAAGGCTGGTGGTTGGACTGGGTGACGCCGCGGAAGATGTAGTCGCTCATCAGCGCGCCGCCGAAGGCGACATCCCAGGGATCGAACGGAGCCGGCGGCGGCGCCTTGACCGCTTTCAAAGGCATATCCGCTGCGAACGCTGAGCCCGAAATCATTGCCAGCGCCGTTGCTAACAAGACCAACTTCTTCATGTGGATCCCCATCACTTTCCAAGAACCAGCCCGGTTCCGTGAAGCCCCCCGGGGCAATCAACGCCTGGCTGAAGACAAAATTCGTTAACCCGGGGCAATCTGAAGCTTGCTGACGCGACCGTGAAGCAAAAAACACAGGCATCTGCCGACTTTTTGGGCGTTTTGGGGAATCTGGGTGAGGTTGTTGGAGTGTGTTGCCCCCAAACAACAATTTTGGCGGTTTTGCCTCACCTGCCGTCCCGTAATCCACTGTGTGGAACGCCCATCAACATGCATAGCGCCAAGGCTTTGCGAATCATGCGGCGGCGCCGAACCGAGCAGCCACAAAGACCAAAAGCGAAAGGCCGCGACGCCCGGGCGCCGCGGCCTTTTTGCAACTGATCCGGCCGTGCCGGAACGAACCCGTCAGCCGTTGTGGTCGTCGTGGTCGCCGGACGACATGTGGTGGTCGTAGGACGGTGTCTCCGGAGCAGGAGAGCTCGGCATCGCCCAGCTCGGGGCGGGCGCCGGTTCCGCTGCCGGGGGGGCGTGTTCCACCGCGGGCGCAACGGGCTTTGGCGCAACGGGCTTCGGAGCCGCGGCCTTCTTCGGCGCGCTCTTCTTCGGTGCAGCCTTCCTTGCGGTTTTCTTCGCTGCCTTCTTCGCGGTCGTTTTGGCCGCTTTCTTCGGCGCGGCCTTCTTGGCTGATTTCTTCGCCGACTTCTTGGCAACCTTCTTGGCTGATTTCTTCGAAGCCTTCTTTGCGGACTTCTTCGCCGCCATCACTTTTTTCTTCTTGTCTTTTTTGCCCTTCTTGCTCTTTTTCCCTTTAGCCATCGTGATCCTCCTGTTGCCGCCGATCCGTGTCCATCAGGCGTTTTCCCAGCATTCCCGCACCTGTCGCGCGGAGCCATTCAATCAGTTCGGTCTTGGCCCCAGATCCCCTGGCCGCGGACCGCCCGTCGCCCAATCGAGAAGCTCAATCGTGTGCACGACAGGAACCGATGTGCCGCCGGCAATCTGCATCATGCATCCGATGTTGCCCGCAGCGATCATGTCCGGCTCGACGCTTGCGATGTTGGCGAGCTTTCGATCGCGCAACCTCGTCGCAATGTCAGGCTGGAGAAGGTTGTAGGTACCAGCCGAACCGCAACACAAATGACTCTCCGGGACATCTTTCACCACGAATCCGCTCTTGGAAAGCAATTCTTTCGGAAGACTAACTACTTTCTGCCCATGCTGCAGCGAGCAGGCGGAGTGATAGGCGACGGTGAGGCCATCATGCGCGCTCGCTTTCGCCTTTAATTCAAGGCCTGCGAGATACTCGCTGATGTCTTTCGCGAGCGCCGACACCCGCGCTGCCGGCCCTTTAAAAGCAGGGTCTTCTCGCAGCATATAGCCGTAGTCCTTGATGACCGTTCCGCAGCCGGACGTCGTCACCAGGATGGCATCGAGCCCGCCGCGATCGGCCTCGGCCGTCCACGCGGTGACGTTGGCGCGGGCGCGCGCCAGCGCGTCCTCGTCGCGGCCCATGTGATGGGTCAATGCGCCGCAGCATTGCTCGTCCCGGGCCAGCACGACCTCGATGCCATGGCGCGTCAGCACGTTGATGGCGGCCTGGTTGATTCGCGGCGCCAGCACCTGTTGCGCGCAACCCTGCAACAGCGCAACGCGAGCGCGACGCTCGCCGGCCGCGGCAAACACCGTGCCCGCCACAGGTCCCGGCGCAGGCAAATGCCCAGGCGCCAGCGCCAGCATCGCCTTGATGCGCCGCAATAGCGTCGGTGTGGCCGAGGGCCTTGGCGTCGGCAGCAGCACCGCAAGGGGCCGGGCAAGCCGTGCCAGCAGCATGCTGGTGCGGAACAGCTTCGGGTTCGGCAACACCAGCGAAAGCACCGAGCGGAGCAGCCGCTCGGTCAGCGGCCGGCGATAATCCCGCTCGATCCTGACCCGCGCCTGGTCGACGAGATGCATGTAGTTCACGCCCGATGGACAGGTGGTCATGCAGGCCAGGCACGACAGGCAGCGGTCGATATGCTTGACCACTTCCTCCGTCGGGGGGGCGCCCTTTTCCAGCATCTCCTTGATCAGATAGATGCGGCCGCGCGGGCTATCGAGCTCGTCGCCGAGCAGCACATAGGTCGGACAGGTCGCGGTGCAGAAGCCGCAATGGACGCAGGCGCGCAGGATCTTGTCGGCTTCCTTGATGTCGGGATCGGCGAGTTGGGCCAGCGAAAATTCGGTCTTCATGCGCCCCCTCCCCGGATCAGGCGACCGCGGTTGAGCACGCCCTTCGGATCAAAGCTCTGGCGCACGCGCTCGCTCAAAGCTGCCAGTCCCTCCGTCTGCGGATGGAACACGTCGACATGTCGCCGCACCTCCTCGGAAGCCCGCAGCAGCGCGGCGTGGCCGCCGGCCGCGCTCACGCGGCCACGCACCAGCTCCGCCTGTCCGTCCGGCTTGGGCGGCAGCGCCGCCCAGATCAGGCCGCCACCCCAGTCATAGATCACGTCGCCCCCGGTATCGCGCGCCAAAGCCTGACCGAGCGCGCCGCCGGAGGCCGGTGGGCAGACGATCCGCCATACCGGCCAGGCCCCAAGGGGTCCGGCGGCGGCGAACGGCAGCACGTCGCGGATCGATTGCCAGGCCGCGACAGAAGGCGCGTCCTCGATGGTCTCGACGGCGCCAAAGGAGCCGAGCGCCTTGGCCAGCGAGGCGGCGCGGTGGCTGGCGGAGGCCAGAATGCCTTCGAGCCGGATCAGGGTCAGCGCCTGACGCGGCGAGCCGAGCCGGTCGAAGCCTGCAACCTCGGCCCGCAGCGCGGAACTCGGCACATGGGCCGCAGCGGAGACATCGAAGGGCGAGCCCAGCGCGGCCGTCATGGCGCGGTTGGCGGCGAGATCGTCGAGGCCGCGGAGCAGCAGCGTGCGCTCGGCTTCCGGCCGCGGCATCACCTTCAGCGTCACCTCGGTCATGACCGCGAGCGTGCCCCAGGAGCCCGCGAGCAGCTTGCAGAGGTCATAGCCGGTGACGTTCTTCACCACCCTGCCGCCGGTCTTGAAGCTGTCGCCGAAGCCGGAGACGGCGTGCGCGCCGAGCAGATGGTCGCGCGCTCCGCCCGCCTTGATGCGGCGGGGGCCGGCAAGGCCGGCGCCGATCATGCCGCCGATGGTGCCGATCTCGGGTGTGCCGAGCAGCGGCGCGGTATTCATGGGCTCAAAGGCGAATTGCTGGTTCTTGGAATCGATCAGGGAAGCCACGTCGGCGAACGGCGCGCCGGCCTGCACGGTGATGATCAGTTCGTTCGGCTCGTAGGAGGTAACGGCGTTCAGCGCCGACAGGTCGAGCACGGCGTTGGTCGCCATTGGATGGCCGATGCCGCGCTTGGAACCATGGCCGATGATTTCCAGCGGCTGCTCGTTCGCAATCGCCGCCCGCACCACCGCCTCGACGTCCCCGGCGTCACGTATTTTCAGGATGTCCACGCCAACCCGCCTTCTTGAACGCTTGCGACGAATGCGAACGCACCATCGTCCTGCGGACTTCCTTCTAGCGACATGAGCGACGGAGACAAGGGCGCGAATGAGTGAAGCCCGGTGCCGGCGCGATCCCAGTTTCGGACAACACACTTCGATGACAGTCGAATGATTCACGACATCGATAGTTCGATCACCGACGAATCGAACCGGGCGAACCATCGCTACAAGGTCGCGTTGATCGCGATCGAAAACAAACTGATGGAGACAAGCATGGAGCGTTTGACGGACGCGCGGCCAGCGCCGCGTGCTGCCGGGATGTTCAGCCGCCGAGCGGCGATCGGAACATTCGGCGCGATCCTGGCGATCTGCAATTTCTCGCCATGGACGATTTCACCATCTCGATCCGAACCACAAGGAGACAAAACCATGAACCAGTATGCATCGAAGAAATCGCTCAGCGAAGCCGTCGACGGCGGCGGACTTCTGGTCGTCGCGCAATGGGAGGCGAAGGAAGGCGAGGCCGACAAGGTGGCCTCGATCCTCGACCGCTTCCTGCCCGAGGCGCAGCGCGAGGAAGGCGTAAAGCTGTTCCTGATCTCGCGGGCCAAGGAAAATCCGGCACAGTTCCTGTTTTACGAGCTGTTCCGCGACGAAGCCGCCTTCAAGGCGCACCAGGAGAGCGCGCATTTCAAGACCTATATTGCAGAACAAGCGCTGCCGCTTTTGGCCAAACGCGAGCGCGCCCAATACGCGCTGCTGTGACACGCAGAACAACGGCCTCCCCCTTGAAAGGGGAGGCCGCTTTCAGCGTTGATCGATGCGCCCAACACAATCTGCGTTGCAGCGCCTACGACGACTACTGCGCATCCGGCTGCAATTGGACCGGCTGCGCACGCGGCTTGGCTTGCGACGGCGAGGCTGGCGGAGGCTTGTGCGCGGTACTGGCGACGGGCTTTGGGGCCCCTGGCGGAGACGCCGGCGGCTTGGCCCGCGTCGTCTCCGGCGCCACGGGCTGGGCGGCAGGCTTTGTGGAAGGCTTGTCGGCAGGTCTGGCGGCAAGGTGTGTCAATTGCTCCTGGCTCGCCCTCAGCCCCTCGATGGCGCGCGCATTGTCAGCGGCCATTTGCGCCTGGTTCGCCTTGAGCTGCTCGATCCCCTGCTCCACCGTGGCAATGTCGTGCGCCATCGACTGCAGCATTTGCGTCAGGTCGGGAGACGCCGGGACTGGGGCAGCGGCGGGCGCCGACGGGATGGCTTGCATCGGGGTCTGCGCCGAGGGTGTTGGCTGCAGCAGCGTTGTCTCTGCCGCGGCGAGCTGAACGGGAGACGAGGTCTGCTGCGCCGCGTCCTGAGGCTTTGCCACCGACAACCATGAAGTGGAGATATAGCTCGGCACAAACGGGGCGATGGTCTCCCTGGCTGCTTCGCCATAGGAGGAGTGCGATGCGAAAGCCGCACCGCCAATGCACGCTGTCAGGAAGAAGGCGATCAGGCCACGTGACCCCGACCCGCGGGATCGCTGGGGGTTGTAAGCCGCCGCCGGACGGCGCGCGGCCTCATTTTCCATTCTCGAAAGCTTTTCGGTGACGCGCGTGAGCTCGTCGTCCGCGCGGGCGATCTGCTCATAGGCATGGGCAAGCCGCTCATCCGCGCGTGCGGACAGGACGGCGTCCGGGTTCATCGTGGAATTCATGGCGCTCCTTTCCCTCCAAGCGTCCCCAAGGCGGGCGGTCGGACTCCACTCTACCGCGAAACTCTATCGCGAACCCACAAGACTCAATGCAGGTTTGACCAAAGCATGACTGTACGATGGTGAGTATTGGGCTACTTGGAATAGCCGATGCGAGCCTGGCGCATTCAAAGCGCGGCGAGAGCGGGTTCCCTCACGCCCCCGAGCCGTTCCGCGGTCGGGAGCGCGTGCCCCTAAAACCGCGGCAGATCCGGGAACGCCACCTTGCCGGCATGCACATGCATGCGGCCGAGCTCGGCGCAGCGGTGCAGCGTCGGAAACACTTTTCCCGGGTTGAGCAGGCCTTGCGCGTCGAAGGCGCATTTCAGCCGTTGCTGCTGGTTCAGGTCGATCTCGGAGAACATCTCGCCCATCAGGTCGCGCTTCTCGATGCCGACGCCGTGCTCGCCGGTGAGCACGCCGCCAAGCTCGACACAGCAGCGCAGGATGTCGGCGCCGAACGCCTCCGCTTTCTCGATCTCGCCGGGCTTGTTGGCGTCATAGAGGATCAGGGGATGCAGATTGCCGTCGCCGGCATGGAAGACGTTGGCGCAGCCGAGGCCGTATTTTTCCGACAGCTCGCGGATGCGCGCCAGCGCCTTCGGCAGCGCGCCACGCGGAATGGTGCCGTCCATGCAGAGATAGTCCGGCGAGATGCGCCCGACCGCCGGGAACGCCGCCTTGCGGCCGGCCCAGAACAGGTTGCGCTCGGCCTCCGAGGTCGAAATCTGGCAGGTGGTCGAGCCGCAGCCATTGGCGATCGCCTCGACCCGCTTGATCAGCTCGTCGACCTCGACGGACGGACCATCGAGCTCGATGATCAGGAGCGCCTCGACATCCAACGGATAGCCGGCATGGACGAAGGCTTCGGCGGCGTGGATCGCGGGCTTGTCCATCATCTCCATGCCGCCCGGGATGATGCCGGCGCCGATGATATCAGCCACGCATTCGCCGGCCGCTTCCACTTCCGGAAAACCGACCATCAGCGCGCGGGCCGTCTCCGGCTTCTGCAGGATCCGCACGGTAATCTCGGTGATGACGCCGAGCAGCCCTTCCGAGCCGGTGATGACGCCCATCAGGTCGTAGCCGGGATTTTCCGCCGACTTGCCGCCGATCCGCAAAATCTCGCCGCTCATCAGCACGATCTCGCAGCCGAGCACATTGTTGGTGGTCATGCCGTATTTCAGGCAGTGCACGCCGCCGGAATTTTCCGCGACATTGCCGCCGATCGAGCAAGCGATCTGCGAGGACGGGTCGGGCGCGTAATAGAAGCCCGCATGGGCGACCGCCTGGCTGATCGCGAGATTGGTGACGCCGGGCTCGGTGACGACGACGCGGTTGTCGAAATCGATCTCGCGGATGCGCTTGAATTTGCCGAGACCGAGCAGCACGCCGTCGGCGAGCGGCAGCGCGCCGCCGGAGAGCGAGGTGCCGGAGCCGCGCGGCACCACCTTGACGTTCTGCTCATGGCAGTATTTCAGGACTTGCGCGACCTGCTCGGTGGTATCAGGCAGCACCACGACCATCGGCGGCTGGCGATAGGCCGTCAGCCCGTCGGATTCATAGGCGCGCATCTCGGCTGCGCTGTCGATCACGCCTTCGCCCGGCACGATTGCGCGCAAGCGAGCCACGATCTCCGCGCGGCGTCCCAGCACCGCGGCGTCGGCTTCCGGCATCAGGATGGCCATCTCGAAATCCTCCGGCTTCCCGCGCTCGAGCGGTTTGCGCTTTAACGATTTGTTTTGCCGAATCAATCACGTCCGGCAGGACTTGGGTAGCTCACTTGGGTAGCTTATTCGAAGGTAGGAATACCCCCTTCCCGCGGACTTCCCTCTGGGACAAGCTTGCCGTCATGAAACCTGTCAAGGTTTCGTGGCTTGTCCTCTCCGAGCGGCCCATGCCAAAACGCCGTGCCTACCCTGTCGATCCAGCCAAAGAGCATCTCATGAAACGTTTGACCCTCAGTGTCGTCGCAATCGCCTCTGCCATGTTCGCCGCCTCCGCGGCACAAGCGCAGGACGTCGCCGCCGGCGAGACTTCCTTCCACAAATGCATGGCGTGTCATTCGATCGGCGAAGGCGCCAAGAACAAGGTCGGCCCGGAGCTGAACGGCCTTGACGGCCGCCATTCCGGCACCGCGCCCGACTACTCCTATTCGGACGCCAACAAGAACTCGGGCATCACCTGGGGCAAGGATCAATTCCTCGAATACATCAAGGACCCGAAGGCCAAGATCCCCGGCACCAAGATGGCCTTCGCCGGCATCAAGAACGAGAAGGAAGCCAACGACCTCTGGGCCTACGTCTCGCAGTTCGACAAGGACGGCAAGAAGAAGTAAGGCGGCGCTATCAGCGCTTTTTCGTGAATCGAAAAGCCCTGGCCGAAAGGCCGGGGCTTTTTTCATGAGGGAGGCCGGTTTGCCGAACTGTCGTCAAGTTGCGATAAGTTCTTCCAGGTCGATATGGAGCACGAGACCTCCCGCCATGACCGAACATCACGATGAAACCATCAACCTCGACCTCAGCCGCCGCAAGCTTCTCGCTGCAGCGGGGTTAGCCAGCGCGGCTACCTTGGCGATCTCCCTCGCCCGGGCTGCGGACGGCCAAACCGTCTCGCTCGAAACACGGTCGTCCGACCCGGTGACGACCCCTCCGGTCGCAGGACTGCACCTGCAGTTCGGGGCGGATGCGTCATCGGAAATGGTGGTGTCCTGGCACACGCTGCAGCCCGTTCAAAATCCGAAAGTCGTGCTTGGGCATCTCGATGGCAGGTTCGAGCAAACCGTCGACGCCACGCCGACAAGCTATACCGATGCGAAGTCCAATAAGCCCGTATACGCCTATCACGCCAGGCTCGGCGGACTGCAGGCTGACACGGCCTATCTTTACGGCGCGATGCATGACGGCGCCGAGCCGGAGTTCGCGACGTTTCGCACCGGCCCGCGCGGCCGCGAACCGTTCACCTTCACGAGCTTCGGCGATCAGGGCACACCGACGCTCGGCAAGAAGTTCGTGCCATCAGCGGGAATGACGGGACAAAGTCCTGCTTACGTCAACGACAATCTCGGCTCGCCGGCGGCCGGCGATACCACGCTCGGCGTCGAGCGGCTGAAACCCCTGTTTCATCTGTTTAACGGCGACCTCTGCTACGCCAATCTCGCGGAGGATCGCATTCGCACCTGGTGGGATTTCTGGGACAACAACTCCCGCAGCGCCCGCAAGCGTCCGTGGATGCCCTCGGCCGGCAACCACGAAAACGAGCTCGGCAACGGGCCGATCGGGTATCAGGCCTATCAGACCTATTTCTCGGTGCCGGAGGCCTCCGGCCAGACCGAGGTCACGCGCGGGCTTTGGTACGCCTTCACCGCCGGCTCAATGCGCGTGATCAGCATTGCCAATGACGACATCTGCTATCAGGACGGCGGCAACTCCTACGTCCGCGGCTATTCGCAAGGGGCTCAGAAGGCCTGGCTGGAAAAGGAATTGGCGGCAGCCCGCGACGATCATGGCATCGACTGGCTCGTGGTGTGCATGCACCAGGTCGCGATCTCGACGGCCGACATGTTCAACGGCGCGGACCTCGGCATCCGCGAGGAATTTGTACCGCTGTTCGACAAATATGGCGTCGACCTCGTGGTGTGCGGCCACGAGCACCACTACGAACGCTCGCACCCGATCCGCGGCCGTGAATCGAACGCAACGCTGACGCCCGTGCCTTCAGCGACGGCAACCGACGTCATCGATACCACCAAGGGAACGGTGCACATGGTGATCGGCGGCGGCGGAACATCCGTGCCATCGAACCAGCTGTTCTTCAACCCGCCGGCCTGCCGTGTGATCACCGCCGTCGGTGAGGTCGACCCGAAGACCGGCAAGCGCCCGCCCGTCTATGTCAAGGAGATGGCGCCGTGGTCGGCGGTGCGCAACGCCGCGCATGCCTACGGCTTTGCGGCCTTCACACTCGACCCGGGCTCAGCCCCCGGTGGCACCACCTCGATCAAGGTCGTCTATTACGACGTGGTGGGACCGGACGGTCAGATCGCGCCTTTCGAGACCTTCACGCTGACGCGCCCCCGCCGCGATTAGGCTCATCACGTTCGGCTTTCGCAAGCGAAAAGCCCCGGCCTTGCGGCCGGGGCTTTTGCTTTAGAGGCTATCGGAGCCGCTGGCTGACGTGCGGCTGGAGCGGTCCGAGCAGGATGCGCCGTTGCATCTCATCGAAGGTCAGATCCGCGTTCTTCTCCCGTGTGAGCAGCGAAACGAGGATCGCTACGGCGAAGGAAAGCGGCATGCTGATGATTGCCGGATTGCGCAGCGATACGAACCACCATTCATGCTCGAGCTGAGCGAGCGGCTTGCCGACGATGTCGACCTGGATGGTCGGCGAGAGATAGATCAGGATCAGCGAGCTCAGCGTACCCACGAGAATGCTGGCGACCGCTGCCGGCGTCGTGAAGCGCCGCCACGTGATGGCGAGAACGAGCGAAGGGAAATTGGCCGCGCAGGCGACCGAGAACGCGAGCCCGGCCATGAAGGCGACATTCTGGCCTTCGAAGGCGATACCCAGAACGATCGCGAGGATTGAAATGGCGACGGTCGCGACGCGCGCCACCTTGAGCTGCTCGGACTGGGAGGCCTCGCCGTTCCTGACCACGTTGGTCCAGACGTCGTGACAGATCGTGGCGACGCCCGACAACGTCAAGCCGGCGACCACCGCGAGCATCGTCGCGAAGGCAACCGCGCAGATGAAGCCGAAAAAGGCGTTGCCGCCGACGGCGAGCGCCAGCAGGGGCGCTGCCATGTTGCCGCCGCCTCCGGCCTTTGCCACGGCGTCGGGCCCGACCAGGACCATCGCGCCGAAGCCGATGATGAACACCATGAGGTGAAAGACGCCGATGATCCCCGTCGCATAGAGGATCGACAGCCGCGCCGCCTTGGCATCCTTCACTGTGTAGGCCCGCATCAAGACATGCGGCATCGCCGCGGTCCCGAACATCAGGCCGAGCCCGAGCGAGATGGCATCCCATTGGCCCGAGACCACCTTCGATCCCGGCTGCAGCACCTTGGTGCCGTATTTCTCGGCTGCCGCGGCGAACAGTTTGAGGGGATTCATGTCGAAATGGGTCAGCACGAGAAATGCGAGCACGATCCCGCCGCCCATCAAGAGCGCAGCCTTGACGACTTGCACCCATGTCGTCGCCAGCATGCCGCCGAACAGGACATAGATCAGCATCATGCTGCCGACCACGACCACCGACCAGATGTAGGGCAGACCGAACAGAAGTTTGATGAGCGAACCCGTCGCGACCATCTGGGCGATCAGATAGAACAGGATCACGGCGAGCGTGCCGACAGCACCGGCAAGGCGCACCGGCCGCTGCGACAGGCGATAGGCCACGACGTCCGCAAAGGTGAAACGGCCGACATTGCGCAGGGGCTCCACGATCAGGAACAGGATGATCGGCCATCCGACCAGCCATCCGATCGAATAGATCATGCCATCGAACCCGTTCGATGTGACGATGCCGGCAATGCCGAGCAGCGCCCCGGCGCTCAGGAAATCGCCCGCCAGCGCCCAGCCGTTCTGCCACGGTGTGACCTGGCCGCCGGCGGCAAAGAAATGCTCGGTCGTGCGCGTGCGCCGGGCGGCCCAATAGGTGATCGCCAGGGTGAGTGCCATGAAAGCGAAGAAGAATCCGATCGAAAGCGTGCTGCTGCCCATTGTCCCTGCTCCCTCAGCGAAGATCGCGGACGCCGGCGTCGAACACGCGGTTCGCCCACAGCACGTAGATCAGGCAGAGCAGGAATGAGGAGATGATGACCAGAGGGCCAAGCACGATGCAAAGCGACAGGCCTGGAACCAGGATCGTCCCGAGCAGCGGCTTGTCGAACGCAAACAGCCCCATGAATCCGAAATAGATCACGATCATCGCAGCGCTGAGCACGAGCGCGACCGACAGCCGTTTCCTGGCCAAAGCGACGCCGCTTGGCGCCGGATCGGCATTGCCGGGAGTAACCGCGTCCATATTTGCCCCCTCGAGACTCGAGAATGCGCCTCGCCCTGCGCTCATCCGTCGAACTTCAGCCGCGCTCCCCGGGAAGGGAACTACGGATTTTTGCAATCTGCCGTGCGCGGCTGCGGCACACCGCTAGAGCGCGATGGGATTAGGTTGAATCGTCATCGCGCTCTAGGTTTTTGTTTGAGCATGATCTCCGCGCAAACGCTTCGCGTTTGTCGCAGGGAAAACCGCTTCACACTTTTCCGGATCATGCACCAGCGTCGCCTGCATGTCCGGATCCCGCTTCAGGGTGTTCTTGAGAAAGGCGCGGACGGCGCGGATGCGCGGGGCGAATTGCAGGTCGCTGTGAACGTTGAGCCAGACCTCGCGCGCGGGCATCGCGATGCCGGGGAGCACGGGAATGAGGTCCGGCCGGTTGTTGGTGGCGAAGCTCGGCAGCATGACGATGCCGAGGCCGCCTGAGGCTGCGTTCATCTGCGCGATCATGCTGTTGGAATGGAACGCGACTTTCGGCTCCTCGATGACGTCGGCGAGCCAGCGCACCGAGTCCACCTGGATCAGGTCCTCGATATAGGACACGAACCAATGATCCCCGAGGTCGCGCAGGCTTGCGGGCATGCCGTGGCTGTCCAGATAGGCCTGGCTTGCAAACAGGCCGAGCCGGAATTTGCCGATCCGCTCCGAGATCAGGCCGGGCCCCGGCGGCTGGAAGAACGAAACGAAAAGGTCGGCCTCGCGCTTGTGGACATAGACCGTCTGCGCGGAGGTGACGAGTTCCACGGTCAGTTGCGGTGCGGTGCGGCGCAGATTGGCGAAACGCTCGGCCAGATAGAGCGAGGCGATCCCCTCCATTGTGGCGAGGCGCACCGTCCCGGCCAGGGCCTCGGTGTCGCCGGCGCTGGCTTCCTCGCGAATGGCGATCACCGCACTCTCGACCCGCTCGGCATGGCGCAGCAGCCGCTCACCGATCTCGTTGAGCTTGAGGCCGGTGCGGTGGCGCTCGAACACCGCGACCCCGAGCGACGCCTCCATCTGGGCGATCCGCCGGCTGACTGTGGAATGGTCAAGCCGCAGCCGCTTGGCGGTCTGGCTGAGATTTCCGGCGCGGGCGGCATGGAGAAATACGCGCAAATCGTCCCAGTTCAGGGTATCGAACATCCTGTTCTCCGGTTTCGACGTCCAATGTTGCACTCGGACAAGGCAATTCCCGTTCCAAGGCGAGTCCTGTTCCAAGGCAAGGCTTGCGATCCTCCGCAACGAGCCTTGCGACAATTCCGATGCACAGGATGAGGGCAGTGGTGATACCGCTGCGGCGCCGTTCAGTGCCGGATTTTTCAACCATGCTTCCCCTCTTCAAGGCGGCCGCCGTCCACGCCGCGCCCGTCTTTCTCGATCGCCAGGCCACAACCGAAAAGGCGGTTGCCATCATCCGCGAGGCCGCCAGGGCTGGCGCCGAGCTGATCGCTTTCCCCGAAACCTATATTCCGGCCTTTCCGGTTTGGGCCGCGCTCTGGCCGCCAATCGACAATCACGATCTGTTCGTTCGCATGGCGGAGCAGTCGGTGCCGGCTGACGGCCCCGAAGTCGCACGGCTCTGCACTGAAGCCCGCGCGCTCGGCGTCACGGTCTCGATCGGCATCAGCGAGCGTTCCACTGTGAGCGCCGGCGGCCTGTGGAATTCCAACCTGTTGATCGGCGAGACCGGTGACATCCTGGTGCACCATCGCAAGCTGGTGCCGACATTCTATGAGAAGCTGGTGTGGTCGTCGGGCGATGGCGCCGGGCTCAAGGTCGCGGAGACACGTCAGGGGCGGATCGGCGGGCTGATCTGCGGCGAGAACACCAACCCGCTGGCACGATTTGCGCTGATGGCGCAGGGCGAGCAGGTGCACGTCTCGAGCTGGCCGCCGATGTGGCCGACACGGCGTCCGCAAAGCGGCGGCAATTTCAACAATGTCGCCGCCAACCGCATCCGCGCCAGCGCCCATTGTTTCGAAGCCAAGGCGTTCGGCATCGTGACCGCCGGCTACATGGATGCGGCCATGCGCGCCTTCCTGATCGATCGCGATCCCGCTATCGCTGAGGTGATCGACCATACGCCGCGCGCGTCGAGCTTCTTCGTCGATCCGACCGGCGAAGTGTTTGGCGACGTGTTGCAGGACGAGGAGGGCATCGCTTACGCGCAGCTCGACCTCAACCGCTGCGTCGAGCCGAAGCAGTTTCACGACGTCGTCGGCTACTACAACCGCTTCGACATTTTCGATCTGACGGTCGATCGCACCCGGCTGGTCCCCGCACGATTCCGCGACGAAGAGCAGCCGGTCGCCGAACGGCCGGCGCGAAGCGAAACGCGTCACGGTGGAGATGCCCTGTCGCAGTAGAAGCGCCGAGAGGCTCGACGAGCCCTTGTCCGAGCCATTGCGGACGTCAACGCTCCAGGTTTCTTCGAAGATGACTCGTTGTACTCTGCGTCCGGCGCATGGCTGCGCGAAACAGCCAAGCCGACATCGGGCTCGACACGAGTTTGCGTTGCGCTAACCTCCCGCGCAAGAACGTGGCGGCTGATAAAGGCCGCACACACATCGTCACGGGAGGCGTCCATGAAGGCGATAGCGGCTGCGGCCGTCATGGTGATGCTTGCGGGCTCGGCGTCGGCGCAGACGCTGGACGATCTCAAGAACGACGGCAAGAACCCCGACAACGTGTTGACCTATGGCATGGGCTATGGCCTCAACCGCTATAGTCCGCTCAAGCAGATCGACAAGACGACGGTTAAACGCCTGGTGCCGATCTGGAACCTTAGCCTCGACAATCCATGGGGCGAGCAGGCGCAGCCGCTGGTGCTCGACGGGGTGATGTATGTCACCAATGCCAGGGCAACGGTGGCGATCGACATCGGCACCGGCAAGCAGATCTGGAAAACGCCGGTCGACTGGCTGCCGGAGACGCCGCGCATCGTGTGCTGCGGTGTCTCCAACAAGGGCGCCGCGATTCTCAACGGCAAACTCTACCGCACCACGCTCGATGCCCATGTGATCGCGCTCGACATGAAGACCGGCAACGAGATCTGGAATCAGAAGGCGGCCGAGTGGAAGGAAGGTTATTCGATGACGGTCGCGCCGCTCATCGCCGACAACGTGCTGATTACCGGCATCTCCGGCGCGGAGTTCGGCATTCGCGGTTTCATCGACGGTTGGGACCCGGAAACCGGCAAACATTTGTGGCGCCGCTACACGATTCCGGCGCGCGGCGAACCAGGCAACGAGACCTGGCCACAGGACTCCGACGCCTGGAAGACCGGCGGCGGCTCGAGCTGGATCACCGGGTCCTACGATCCCGACCTTGACCTGACCTATTGGGGCACGGGCAATCCGGCACCGTGGGCGTCGCAAACGCGGCCCGGCGATAACCTTTTCACCGCATCAGTGCTGGCCATGCGGCCCAAGACCGGCGAGGTCGTCTGGTACTATCAGTTCACGCCCAACGACCAGTACGATTACGACGGCAACTGGGAAATGATCCTCGGCGAGCTCAACGTGGACGGCGCCAAGCGCAAGGTGCTGATGCAGCTCAACCGCAACGGCTTCCTTTATGTAATCGACCGAGCGAGCGGCCAATTGATCTCCGCCAAGCCGTACGAACGGGTGAACTGGGCGAGTGGCGTCGACATGGAAACCGGGCGCCCGATCGAGACCGACATCGCCAAGAAACTGCGCGCCGGAGAGCAGGTCGAGTTGTGGCCGACGCAGCGCGGCGCCAAGAACTGGCCGCATGCCGCGTTCAACCCCGAGACCGGCCTGCTCTACGCCAACACCATGCATTCGGCGCGAATGTTCAAGCATCTCGCCACCGGACCTTACGTGCAGGGACAGCGTTTCCAGTTCGTCGAAAATCTCCCGGCCAAGCAGCCTGACCGCGAACCGGTCGGCCATGTCGACGCGATCGAGCCGCTGACCGCCAAACAAGTGTGGCGCGCACCGCTGTGGGACCATCCGCAATGGTCGGCGATCGTGGCGACCGGCGGCGGATTGCTGTTTACCGGCAAGGAAACCGGCGAGTTTATCGCCATCGATGCGGCGGACGGCAAAACGCTCTGGCAATTCCAGACCGGCTCCGGAATCAATGCGCAGCCGATCACCTACACCTACAAGGGCCAGCAATACGTCACCGTGCTCTCGGGCATCGGCGGCGTGTATTGGAACCAGGCGCGCGAGGCACTCAAGAGCGTGCCGCCCGGCGGCTCGGTATGGACTTTCGCCCTGATGCCGGATTGAAGACGCCAGGCGCCATGACAGGATTGACAACAGGCATAAGTCTCGCGACGGCTGTTGCGCTGTGGTGCGCGACCGCCGTCGCCCAAGACCACAGCGCCCAAGTCCAGAACGCCAAAGACCAGAGCTTTCCGCCGCAGCAGATCGCAACCGGCGCCGAAATCTTCGCCCGCAACTGTTCGCCGTGTCATGGACCGCGGATGCAGGATCCTGAAAGCGCGTTCGACCTGCGCAAGTTTCCACCCGGCGAACACGACCGCTTCGTGCGTTCGGTGACCAACGGAAAGAACCAGATGCCTCCGTGGGGCGACCTGCTCAAGAGCGACGACATCGAGGCATTGTGGGCCTATGTCACCATCGGCGAGAAGAAATAGGCGCCCACTAGTCCAGCGACGCATTCAGACTAAAGCGGACATCCCGTCGGATGGCGCCCAATTCGTCTGTTGGTCACGCGTACACGAAGGTGTCCACACCAGCCATTTGCGGCATCGGCGGTCCTGCCGGAGCCAGGCCTTGCAGGATGGAAGAGCTTGGAACATTTTGCGTGGATTTCGTGCCTCCGCAAAGGATTGGCACAGATATGCTGCTGTTGTACGACTAATTTTCGCAACCGAAAACTTGCCCCACGCGATGGTCCCGACGGCAGGATCGGATTTCCGGGAAACCGGTGTGCCGCAACTTTGGCTAGGAGCCGATCGGATCGATGGTTCGAACCGAGACCGCAACCGTCGTCTTCACCGACCTCGTCGGGTCGACCGAGCTTGCCAACCGCCTCGGACATGACGCCTACGAGGCGATGCGCAGGGCGCACTTCGCCACGCTGCGCGTCGCCGCTTCGCAATGCCAGGGAACCGAGATCAAGAGCACCGGCGACGGCATGGTGTTCAGCTTCGGCAGTGCCGGCGACGCGCTCGCCTGCATGATCCGCATGCAGCAGCTGACCGATCTCGCCGCACGCCGCAATGGCGGAGACCCGAGGATCCGGATCGGCGCGTCGTGCGGCGAGATTAATCGCGCGGATAACGACATCTTCGGAATATCCGTCGTGGAGGCCGCCCGGCTGTGCGCCGCCGCGGCACCGGGAGAGATCCTGGTAGCGGATCTCGTGTGCCGGCTGGTCCGTACGCTTGGGTACCGGTTCGGCGCGGCGAGCGAACTCAGCCTCAAGGGCATGCCCGACCCGGTGCTCGCCTGTCTGGTCGAGTGGGAGCCGCGTCAGGCGCCCGACGGCACGATCCGGCTGCCGCCGAAGATCGCGGCGGCGCCGCTATTAGGGCTCTATGGACGCGCAGCCGAGCAGGGAATCATCGCCCGCAGCTGGGCCGAGGCCAAGCGGGGTAATCGCCAGGTCGTCCTGCTTGCGGGCGAGCCCGGCATTGGCAAGACCCGACTCGGGGTCGACGCGGCCCGGATCGCCCATCGTGAGGGCGCCGTCGTGCTGTTCGGCTCCTGCGACGAGGACATCGGCCTGCCCTACCGGCCCTTCGTCGAGGCGCTGCGCCACTATTTGGCGAACGCACCCGACCAGATCCTCGTTCGCCATGTGCGCGAGCATCAGGGCGAGCTGCTGCGCATGGTGCCGGAGCTCCGCGAGCGCGTACCTGACGTCCCACCGCCGCGCGCGGCCGAGCCCGAGACCGAGCGCTTCTTGATGTTCGAGGCCGTTGCCGGCCTTGTCTCCGCCGCCTCACAGCACGGCCCTGTCATGTTGATCCTCGATGATCTGCAATGGGCAGGCGCGCCGGAGCTGCTGCTGTTCAAGCACCTCGTGCGCTCGGCGATGCCGATGAATATCCTCATCATCGTCACCTATCGGGACAGCGAGTTATCGCGGACCCATCCGCTCGCCTCGGTGTTCGCCGACCTCCGCCGGGAGACCGGGATCGAGCGGGTCGCGCTGCGCGGCCTCGACGAGGCCGGCGTGATCGCCTTCGTGACCGCGGCGGCCGGCCACGACCTCGGTCCATCCGAACTCGCCTTGGCGCGCGAGATAGGGCAGGAGACCGAAGGCAGCCCGCTGTTCATCGCCGAGACGCTGCGCAACCTGTCCGAATCCGGTGCGGTGTTTCGCCAGGGCGACCGCTGGGTGCTGCGCGCCGGCAGCCGCGACCTCGGGATTCCCCAGGGCGTAAAGGAAGCGATCGGGCGACGTCTGTCGCGGCTCACCGAGAGCACCAACAAGATCTTGAGCCTTGCGTCGGTGATCGGGCGCGAGTTCGACCTCGCACTTCTGGAGCAGATCGCCGAGATGCCGGAGGACACGATCCTCGACGCCATCGACGAAGCCAAGGCAGCCGCGCTGGTCGCCGAGGTCGGCGGCGAGGTCGAGCGCTATGCATTCACCCACGCCCTGGTGCGCGCCACGCTGTACGACGAAATCAGCCCGGCACGCCGCGCCCGGATGCATCGCCGCGCCGGCGCCGCGCTCGAACGACTAACCGAGACGCGGCCCGGCCAACGCGTCGACGAGCTGGCGCGCCACTGGATGGCGGCGACCACGATCGACGATTCATCCAAGGCTATCGCCTATGCCCGTCAGGCCGCCGAGCGGGCGCTCGGCGGCCTCGCTTTCGAAGAGGCGGCGAAATACTACGAGCAGTCGCTCGCCGCCCTCCAGCACCACGATCGCGACGGCGAGCTGCTGCGTTGCGACCTCATGATCGCGCTGTCCGACGCACAGCGGCGCGCCGGTGAGACCGATTATCGCCGGGCGATGACCGAAGCGGTGACCATCGCCCGCTCGCTCGGTGATTCCCGACGCCTCGCCATGGCGGTATTGATCAGCGCCCGGCCAGGCGGGACGATGGCGAACGCCACCGTAATCGACCGGGAGCTGATTGCCCTGTTCGAGGAGGCGCTCGCGGGACTGCGCGACGAGGAGGACGCCGTGCTGCGGGCCAAGATCCTCGCGCAGCTGTCCGCGGAACTGCTCTACACCGGCGAGTCCGATCGGCGTCATCGGCTCTCCGGCGAGGCGGTGGCGATCGCCCGGCGCAGTGGCGACCAATCGGTCCTCGCTTTCGCGCTCTATGCCCGTGCGGTCGGCATCAACGCTCCGACCGCCTTTACCGAGCGGCTTGCGCTCACCGCCGAGATGGAGGCGCTGGCGGAGCGGTCGGGCAGCATCGAGACGCGGTGGACCGCAGCCTACCATCGTTTCGGCGCGTTGCTCGAATCGGGCGACATCGTCCGGGCCGAGCAGATGCTCGTGCGGTTGCGGGAGCTGATCCCCAAACTGCGACAGCCCTACTTCAATTGGGCGACGAGTCTTGCCGGCGCGATGCTGGGCGTGATGCGCGGGACGCCCGACGCCGAGCAGCAGGTGTCGGCCGCTTTCGAGCTCGGCCGCGCCAGCGGGCAGCCCGACGCCAACATGGTGCGTCTCGGCCAGATGTTCGTCATCCGCCGCGACCAGGGTCGCTACGGCGAGCAGGTTGAGCCGCTGCGCCAGCTTGTTCAGGCGCAGCCGCATTTGCCCGTATGGGGAGCAACGCTGGCAGGCCTCTACTGCGAGACCGACCAGCTCGACCAGGCGCGCGCGCAGGTGGCGATGCTCGCGGCGAATGGTTTCCAGCTCCCGGTCGACTGGACCTGGCCGTCCGCCGTCATGAGTCTCGCCCAGGTCGCGAGCGATCTGGGCGACCAGACGCTCGCCGAACACTTCTATCCGCAGCTCCGGAAGGTCGCCGGCCAGGTCGGCGTCACCAGCATCGGGATTATCTGTTATGGGTCGCTTGCGCTTCCATGCGGCCTGCTGGCCGCCTGCCTGCGGCGCTGGGACGAGGCCGACCGCTATTTCGCCGAGGCCGAGGCGATGAACGAGCGCATCGGCGCGCGGCCCTATTTGGTGCGCACGCGCCGCGCCTGGGCCGCCATGCTCATCGACCGCAACGTCCCCGGAGATGGCGAGCGGATCGCCGCCTTGATGGCCGCAGCGAGCGGCGCGGCCGTCGAGCTCGGGATGCAGCGCGAGATCGTGCGCCTCGAGCGGCTTGGCGAGCGGATGAGCACGTCCCAGCGCGCGACCGGGATCTGATTCGGGCCTCCCTCGACGAGGCCAGATCGCTTCGGGCGCTCCATCACTTCCGCCCCGACTGCAGCACGCGGTCGCTTTTGGCAGCCGTGGCTCGAGCTTTGTTTGCCGTAGTGCATGTGTCTCTTCGTGTCTCTTCGTGTCTCTTCGTGTCTCTTCGTGTCTCTTCGTGTCTCTTCGTGTCTCTTCGTGTCTCTTCGTGTCTCTTCGTGACACATTCACTGGCGCGCGCGTTTGATCGCCAACGGGACTAAGCGGCCATAACCGTCGTCGCGTCACCAAGCTCGTGGCTGCGCTACGCGCGCATCTTGGGCGGCTCGTTGCGACGCGGCGCTTCGCGCATTTCGCTAAAGCCGGCCGCCAGGCGGTCGATGCCCTTTCGATAGTTGGCCGGCTCTTCCGCTGCGGCCAGGCGAAGGAGCGCACGGCCCGCGGAATCCATACCGTTGTTGACCGTGATGACCCCATGCCGATTGGCCAGGTACTCGATCGCGTCGTTCAGATCGTCGATCGGGAAATGGCGCCCGTCGCGCCCGGGCAGGAGGCGGCCCTCGAAGTCCTGCGGATCGATCGTGACAAGGGCCGTCATGCCGGGATCGCCATCGACAACGGCCGTGCCGAGCGCGGTCTTGAGGGCGGCACGGTTGGCGGCGTACTTCGCACGCAGCAGGGCAAAATGGTCGAGAACGGCGGTGTCGTTGGCCGCCTGCAACGTTGCCGTCAGCGCGCGGAAATAGGGTGAGAAGAAGCCGATGCCGACCGAGCGCATCAACCGCGCCGCCAAAGGCTTGGCATAGGCCGCATGCGTCGCGACCATCGTGAAGCCGGGCTCGGCAGTGCCAAAGAATTTCGAGGCGCTGACCGGCATGATCCAGGACGTCGCCTGATCCTGGCGGAAGGAGTCCAACCCGGTATCGAGACCGCGCTGGCCGCCTCGCATGATTTCCGGCGCCGCATGGGGATAGGGGTTGTCCATGACCAGCCCGATCTTGCGGCCGCCGCGGCGTTCCAACGCCGCGCCCGAATTGGCTGCGTTCAGCACGGTGAATATCTGCTCGAAATCCGCTTTGGCGAGCAGCGAGCCGGTCGGATTGTGCGGCGAGTTGATATAGACGCCGACGACCGCATCGCCATGCGCCTCGAGCTGGGCCCGGATGTGGTCGGCGTAGCGACCGCGCGCCATGGTGTAGAGCGCCGGCTTGAGCTGGAAGTCAGCCAGCTGATCGGAGACCATCGGCCACGAGGTATCGGGCACCACGATGCGCCCGTCCTTGCGAAAGCCTGCGAGGCTCGCCAGCAGGTGAAATGCGGCATAGAGGCCGCCGCGGCCCTGGTTCTCTAGCGTGAAGGTCGCATCCTTGACGGCGTCGACGTTCATGATGCGCTTCAGCCAGGCGGCGCTGGCGGCATTGAGCTCGGCGGATGGCGAACCGTATTTCGAATGGAGCAGCTTGCCGCCCTTGATGGCCTGCTCGAACGCCTCGATCGTCAGCTTCTGCAGCAGGGGCAGTTCGACGATCTCGCGACCCTGGCCGAGATTGACCGGCTTGGCGCCCGCCGCGACCAGGGCGTTGTACAGGTTGGTCGAGGCCGTGGTCGGACTGGTATCCCGGTCGAGCGAGATCCAGTTCTCTATCGGCTGGTACATGATGAAAAGCTCCGGAAAGGATTTTCACCGGTCGTGTCGAGTCGCGCCGGGATGGGGTTAATTCCTCCCTATCGCCGGCCCCGTCAAACGAAAATGAAGCACGGCCTGAAACAAAAAGCCCCGGCCTTCCGGCCAGGGCTTTTTTCGTGAGGGTCTGCTTGCTGCTTCTTACGAGCCCTGCGCCGGCGCCACGATGCGACGGGCCGCACCCATCGGCTCGATCGAGAACACCCAGGCGAGGCCGTAGAAACCCATGGCGAGCAGATAGAGGAAGGCGAAGCCGAAATACATCGAATTGTATTCCATCAAGCCGCCGAACAGCGCGCCCATCAGATTGTAGGCGAGCGCGGTCGAGATGTTGACGCCTTCCTTGCCGATCTGGGTCGAGAACACGAAGCCGGAGAAGAACAGCGGGATGGTCAGCACCACGCAGGCGACCAGGAGGTTCACGAGCGGCGAAGAGAACGCGATCAGGTCGTGGTTGCGTGCGGAGAAGTAACCCACGAGCAGGCTTAAGAGCAGGCCGAGATAGGCAAGCCCCATCCGCGGCACGAACTTCCGCTGCACCAGCCAGTTGGCGAGGAACGCCATGACCAGTACGAGCACTATTGTGGCGGCGATGACGAACCAGGTGCCGCCGAGATGCAGGCCAAGCTCCGTGATCGCCTTGGTCTCGACCAGCATGAAGCCGGACCCCAAGAAGAAGAACGGCAGATAGGAGCGCTCGACCGGCCCGGTCCAGCCGATGGTCTTGCGCACGAACATGGTCGAGAGCAGCAGCACCATGCCGAGCGCGAGCATGTAGCTCACCGGATAGGTGCGCGTGATCATGTAGAAGAACGGCCAGTCGTCGGTCGGGATGCTCTCTTCCGGATAGGGTTGCGCGAAGTAGTTCGAGACATCCTGGAAGCCGAACGCCGCGAACGCATTGGCATCGGGCATGGCGATGTCATGGCCCTTCTGCGTGACGAAGGCGGTCGTGGTCTTGGAGTCGTAGCCGACGCGCACCGCGAGCGGTTTGCCGGCGCCCGGGATGCCAGACAGGATATGCGACAGCTTGAAGCCGAGCGACTCGTTCGGCAGCGCAAAGGAAATCGACATCACGCCGTCGGGCTTCAAGAGCTTGAACGCCTCGGTGATGCCCTCGCTTGTATAGACATAGGAGTCGACGCGCAGGTTGGAGGCGTGGCTCAGCGCCGTGTGCGAGTCCAGCACGCCGTAGATGATCAGATCGTATTGCTGCTGCGCAGTGCGGAAGAAGTTGCGGGCATCGTTGACGATGACGTTGACGCGCGGGTCGTCATAGGGATGCTCGGGGTGATAGCTCCGGCCGAGATAGACAATGGCGGGATCGATCTCGATGGCATCGACATGGGACGCACCCATGCGCAGCGCCGCGGCGACATCGTTGCCGCTGCCGGCGCCGACGATCGCGACCCGCTCGGGCCGCTTCTTGAAGTTGAACGGAAACTCGTAATAGGCGCGCACATAAGTGTCTTCGGCCGGCTCATGGCCGCGATTGGCCTCGGAGAGGTTGAAGACCTTCTGGTAGTAGGAGCCGCCCGAGAGGATGTTCATCAAGCCGTCGGACTTCGCCATCTTCTCCAGGAGCTGGTAGGGCGAATAGATGCGCTGGATATCGGTCTGCACCGGCCAGGCCAGCACGATGATGAGCGCACCGAAGCTTGCCACGCCAAGCGGCAGGCGCTTGGCGTCGCGCGCCAGCACGAAGAACAACAGCACGCCGCCGACCGCGGTGAACCAGATCACCGGGGGCAGCCAGAACAGGCTCATCACGAACAGCACGGCGACACCGAGGATGCTGCCGGCCAAATTGAGGCCATAGGCCTTCAACGCGTCGGTCGCGCCGAGCAGCTTGCCGCAGAGCTGGCCGACCGGATAGCAGATGCAGGCGCAGAGCACGAAGCTCATGCCGAGCAGCAGATAGAGCGGCACGCTGTGCTGGACCAGCGCGAACCAGTTGAGCTTGTCCATCCAGATCGAGATCGAGGTCTGTTCCTGCATCGGCAGCGCCGAGAACACGTCGGTATTGGCGCCGACGTCGTAGCGGAGCAGCGTGATGACGCCGACGAAGGAAGCCAGCATCGGCAGCACCAGCGCGGGCGCGCAAGGCTGCTTCTCCGCAACCGCGTAGCCGGCGCCGAGACCGAGGAAGCAGGCGAGCAGCGTAAAATTCTTGAAGAAGGAGAACACCGGGAAGACGGAGGCGAGCCAGCGGATCATGACGAGCTCGAGCAGGAGGCTCACCATCGTCACCAGCACGATCAGGCGGATTTTTTCTTTCGTGCTCGCTTCGCCAAAGCCGGCCTCGAACAGCGTGCCCATTTCGCCGATGCGGCTCTCCAGCGGACGCGCGAGCCAGGCCGGGTAGACGATCATGACCAGCGCCGCCGCGCCGAGCAGCACGCGCAAGGCGATCAACGCCCAATCAGCGAGCTCAAAGCTGTTGCCGTCGAGGAACAGCCGCACGGCGAGCAGCGCGTAAACGAATACCAGGCTGCCGAGGCAGATCGAGAAGAACCGGACGAGCCTCAAATTGGCGTCGTCGTGAGCCTGCGCCATGCCGGCGGATTGCGTGTCCATGCTGCCTGACCGTTTTCCTTCGCCCTCGGGAGGCGGGCAGCATGGGGGGACTTCACTTAAGAATTTGACAAACATTTAGCGCAAACTGCCGGAAACAGGCCGGTTTTTGGCTATCCGCGTACCGCCGCGGCGGTCTTGTTCTGCCCGATCCTCTCGATCATCGCCTCGATCTCGGAGACCACAAGATCAGGCACCGCGTTCTGGATCATGTGGCCGACACCTTCCAGCACGATCAGCTTGGCGTTCGGCACGGCGGCGGCGAACATGCGGGAATGGATCACGGTAGAGACCGTCTTGTCGACGTCACCGGAGATGACGGTCACCGGCGCCTTGATGTCGCCGTAGCGCGGCGACTGCTCGGTGACCGCCGCCTTCAACGTCACGAGGTCGCGCGCGTTACAGAGAAACTCGCGCGGCCGCAGCAGCAGCGACGTTGCGCTATCGCGCACGAAATTCTCCGGCATCGCCTGTGGCGCGAAGACGGCGCGCGCGCTCTTCTCCGCGAGAAGAAGGCCGAGCGGCAGCGTGATGGTATAGGCGAGCAGCGGCCCCACGATCGGCGTGGCGATCGCGCTGTTGTAGAAACCGACGCCGCCGTACCAGGGATGCGTCACCGGTGCCAGCATCACGAGGCCCGCGACGCGCTCCGGATAATCCAGTGCGATCCGCGCGCCGAGCGCGCCCGCAAGCGAATGCACGACGACGATGACAGGGCCGATGCCGCGTTTTCTCAGCGCCTCTTCGATCATGCGCGCGTGCACCTCCGGCGTGGAATCGGACTCGCGATCGCGCTCGCTCCAGCCATGGCCGGGACGATCGATCAGGATGACGCGGTGATGTTGTGCGAGCAGCTCGCCAAGCGGCTTTCGCATCGCCTCGAGATTGGAGCTCGCGCCATGCAGCAGCAGGATCGGCGGGCCTGCCGCATCGCTCGAACTATCGCTTGGCCCCAGTTCGACCACATTCAATGCCGCACCCGTGACATCAACAGTTTTGCCGCGCTGTGGATAACGCCGCTCCAGCACGAGAACGCCGGCCTGCGTGAGCAGCGCCAGCAGGACCAGCGCAGCCACGATAAGAATTGGAATCATTGCGATTTTCCTGGCCATCCCCCAACTACGATGCCGACCCCAGGTAGTTTCGCGGCAAAACTGTGGAGAATCCCCGGGGAAATACGGGGATCTGTCATACGCGTGTCGTCGGCCATTTTATAACCATGGTCAGCACTTTTTCTGCCGCTGGGTGGGACGTGACTAGGGGACTTCGCCGCTCAGCCTAATCCGCTTCGTTCACAGGAACGGGCTGGAGACGTCGAAAATTGTCCGCAGGGAAAGCAGGAGACTCCGATGACTTTCGGACCGAACGAAGCAGCCATCGACCAGATCGTGGCAAGTTGCAATGGCGACCTGCGCGGTGCGCTGAAGGCACTCTTGCTTGTCAACGAGCATCTCGAAGCCGAGATCGCTCAGCTTTACGCCGCAGCCGCGCAATATGGTATCACCGAGCGTGGCAATAACGTACTGCACTGAAGGCGACTGAAGGCCGATCACATCTGGGTCAGCCTTCAGCATCAGCGTTGGCTTGCAAGACAGGCTTCTGAAAGACGGTCGGCCGCGATCAGATGTCGCGGCCTTCGACCTTTTCGCTCAGCGTCTTGACCAGTTCCGGCACCTTTTCCAGGTGCGGGTTGATGGCGAGCGCCTTGCGGAAGGCATCAAGCGCGCGTTTTTCGTCGCCGAGGTCCTGCATGATCATGCCGAGCCCCGCCAGCGCGCCGAAATGCCGGGGCTCGCGGATCAAGACCTGCTCGACGTCGGCGAGCGAACGCATGTAGTCGTTCTGCAGATAGTAGAGCGTCGCGCGGCGATTCCAGGCCTCGGTGTAGTCCGGGCGCAGCTTGATGACCGCATCGAGCAGCTTCAGCGCCACCTCGGTCTGCTGCGCATCCATCGCAGCTTTGGCGCGCATCATCAGCAGAGCCGCGGTGTCGCTCGGGGTCTGCAGCCAGATCGCCCAGATCCGCGCCTCGACATGTTTGGCGCTGTCCTCGTCGGGCGCCGCCTTCAGCGCGCCGAACAGGAAGTCCAGCCCCTTGTTCCGATCGGCGCCGACCTTGGGCATTTTGCCCGGCGCTTCCGGGGGCCTTCGCTTGGCCGCGGGTGGGTTGTCCTGCGCCGAAACGGCGAGTGTCGGGGCGACGGCGAGCGTCACCGCCAGAAGGATCGCGTGCGGAAATCTCAATGCCATGGGGAATGCCATGGGTGAAGTCTAGACGCACAAAAACGCGCTGCAAAGCAGCAGCGCGTCAAAGACCTGTGATTTTCGCGTGGAAGCGACCGGCCTTGGCTGATTAGGCTTGGCCGGTCAGCTTCGATCAACCCTGGCGCGCCTTGAAGCGGCGCTGGACCTTGTTGATCACATAGACCCGGCCCTTGCGGCGGACCAGGCGGTTGGCGCGATGACGACCGCGCAGCGATTTCAACGAGTTACGGACCTTCATTGTCGGAATCCTGATTGCGTTGGAAGGCCGTGTTGACAGGCCGGGTCTGGCAAAATGGGATTTAACCCGCCGGCGGCAAGCCGCCCGGGACGGCGCGGTTTCTAAGCCAACAGGCGGGCAAATGTCAATCCAAACAGGCCCTTTTCGGGTCGCCCCGCCAAAAAGGCGGGGCATTTTACCCGGAAATCGCACGCCTTGCGCAATTTGTTATATGATATAAATTTTGCGGAACGCAAAAACCCTGCTCCGGGATATCGGGAAATGCCCAAGCTGAAGCTGCCTGACATCGAAGACGTCATCGCAATCGACATCCACACCCATGCCGAAGAGCCCTGCGGCATGCATGGCGACGACGGCTATGACGATTTCCAGGCGCAGATGGCTGAATATTTCAAATCGCCGCACAAGCATCCGCCGACCGTGCCGGAGACCGCGGCCTATTATCGCGCAAAGAAGATCGCGGCGGTGATCTTCCCGGTCGACGCCGAGCGCGAGACCGGCTTTCGCCGCTACAACAATTACGAGATGCTGGAAGCAGCAAGCGAAAATCTCGACGTCCTGATCCCCTTCGTCTCGATCGATCCGCACAAGGGCAAGCTCGGCGTGCGCGAGGCAAGGAAGCTGATCGAGGAATACGGCGTCCGCGGCTTCAAATTCCATCCGACCATGCAGGGATTTTATCCCAACGACCGCATGGCCTATCCGCTCTACGAGGCGATCAATGACGGCGGCGCGATCGCACTGTTCCACACCGGGCAGACCGGCGTCGGCAGCGGCATGCCCGGCGGCATGGGCATGCGGCTGAAATATTCCAATCCGATGTACATGGACGATGTCGCGGCCGATTTTCCTGACCTGAAGATCATCCTCGCGCATCCCTCCTTCCCCTGGCAGGAAGAAGCGCTGTCGGTAGCGACCCACAAGCCCAACGTCTATATCGACCTCTCCGGCTGGTCGCCGAAATATTTCCCGCCGATTTTGGTGCGCTACATCAACTCGATCCTGCAGGACAAGATGCTGTTCGGCTCGGACTGGCCCGTCATCACGCCGGACCGCTGGCTCTCGGATTTTTCCAAGCTCGACATCCGTGACGAAATCCGGCCAAAGGTGCTAAAGGCAAACGCCCGGAAGATTTTGGGCATTTGACAGTTTGCCGAAGTTGAGCTGCCGCGGCTCGCCGTCATTGCGAGGAGCGAAGCGACGAAGCAATCCAGACTATTTCCGCGGATGCATTCTGGATTGCTTCGCTGAGCCTGTCATCGGGCCGCGCTTCGCGCGGACCCGTTGGCTCGCAATGACGGCCAACTTCTCGCAGTGAAAGCAAGTGGGCGTGGGAGCCGATCGAGTGAACATCAAAGCCGTCGTGTTCGACGCCTATGGCACGCTCTACGATGTGCAATCGGTGGCCGACGTCACCGAGGACGCCTTTCCCGGCTATGGCGCCATCATCACGCAAATCTGGCGCCTCAAGCAGCTCGAATACACCTGGCTGCGCTCGCTGATGCGGCGCTATCAGGATTTTTCGGTGCTGACACAGGATTCGCTCGCCTACACGCTGCGGGTGCTCGGGCTGCACCACGATGACGAGACCTTCGCCCGCATCATGGACAAATATTTGCATCTGGATCTCTATCCCGATGCGCTGGACGCGTTGACGGCGCTCAAAGCCAAAAAGCTCGCGATCCTCTCCAACGGCAGCCCGGAGATGCTGGACGCGCTGGTGAAGAACACCGGCCTCGACCAGGTGCTGGAAGCGACCATCAGCGTCGACGACAAGAAGGTCTTCAAGCCAGCGCCGGACGCCTACACGCTGATCAGGGAGAAGCTTGGCGTGGCGCCCACCAACGTGCTGTTCGTCTCCTCCAACCCGTGGGACGCCTGCGGCGCCAAGGCGTTCGGACTCAATGTGGCCTGGATCGAACGGGTGACGCCGGAAGCGATGGCGCTGGCCTGTGTCGAGAGCGAGAGCGTGCCGCCGGTCACCATGTTTTGGGCGCTGCGCACGCAGATGGACGCGCTCGGAATCGAGGTCGACCATCGCATCCGCTCGCTGTCGGAATTGCCGAAAGTCGTTGCCTTCCATGAGCCTTGAATCCGTCCGCGCCTTCTTCGCCGAAAAAGCCCCAGACATCACAGTCATCGAATCCGGGCAGAGCTCGGCGACGGTGACGCTCGCAGCCGTTGCCTATGGCGTCGAGCCGGCGCGGATCGCCAAGACGCTGTCGCTACGCGTCGGCGATCGCGTGGTGCTGATCGTCGCCAGCGGCACCTCGCGCATGGACAACAAGAAGGTGAAGGCGCTGTTCGGCGGAAAGCCGAAAATGCTCGGCCTCGATGAAGTCGCCGAGATCACCGGACACGAAGTCGGCGGCGTCTGCCCGTTCGGGCTGAAGACGCCGCTCGCCGTCTATTGCGATGTCTCGATGAAGGCCTTCGACATCGTGGTGCCCGCCGCGGGCTCGACCCACAGCGCGGTGCGGATCGCGCCCGAACGGATGGCGGAGCTGACCTCCGCCGAATGGGTCGACGTCTGCCAGACCCCGGCCTGAACATTTTATTCCGTTTCACGTCTGAGTGAGTGCGAACGCTGCACGCGCCGGTTACGCGCGCTGCCCTTGCACGCGCACGCGAAATAAAATCTTCTGATCGCGCCGGGCAACACAGGAATGGACCTCCAATGAGCGACAAGATTGCGCGACGCGACTTTCTGGGCTCGGTCGCGCTGGTCGGCGCAGCCGCCGCGGCCGGATCGAACTTCATCGCCACGCCCGTCCGCGCGGCGGCGGAAACCATCAACCCGATCATTACCTCGTCCGCCAGTGAGCTGGCCGAGGCCATCCGCTCGAAAAAGCTTTCCTCGAGGGAAATCGTCGAGGCGCATCTTGAACGCATCGCCGCGGTGAACCCCAAGCTCAACGCGGTCGTGCAGTTCACGGCCGAGACCGCGCGCATGCAGGCGGCAGAAGCCGATGCGGCGCTGGCGCGCGGCGAGATCAAGGGCCCTCTGCATGGCGTGCCGATGACCATCAAGGACACGTTGGAGACCGAGGGCGTGATCTGCACCGGCGGCACCAAGGGCCGCGCCAATTACGTGCCGAAGGCCGACGCAACAGCGGTCGGCCGCTTGCGCGCAGCCGGCGCGATCTTCCTCGGCAAGACCAACGTGCCTGAACTGGCCGGCGCCATCGAAAGCGACAACCTGGTCTATGGCCGCACCAACAATCCGTACGACCTTGCGCGCACGCCCGGCGGCAGCAGCGGCGGCGAGGCCGCGATCATCGCCGCCTGCGGCTCGCCGCTTGGGCTGGGCACCGATGCCGGCGGCAGCATCCGCATCCCTGCGCATTTCTGCGGCCTCGCGGCGATCAAGCCGACGTCGGGGCGGGTGCCGCGCACCGGGCAATTTCCGCAACCGATGGGGGCTCGCGCGCCGGTGTTTCATGTCAGCCTGATCTCGCGTCACGTGGAGGATCTGGCGTTGGCGCTGCCGATCATCGCCGGCCCCGACTATCGCGACAGCTCGATCGTCGGCATGCCGCTCCTTGATCCCAAATCGGTGACCATTGCAGGATTGAAGGTCGCTTATTTCGACGATGACGGCGTGGCCAGCCCGACGAAGGAAACTGTGGCCGCCGTGCGCGACGCGGCGAAGGCGTTTGCGGATGCCGGCGTCAAGACCGAGGAGAAGAAAACGCCGGATGCCGAGAAGGCCGGCACCGTCTACTACGACATGAGCCGCGGCGACGGCGGCGCGGGCACCCGCGCGTTTCTCAAGAGCATCGGCAGCGATCCGATCTCGCCGCTGTTCGAAAAGGCGTTGACCTATTCGGCCGGTCCCGCCATGGCCACCACCACCGAGGCGCTCGCCGCCTTCGTGCGCTGGGACCTGTTCCGCAACTCGATGCTGCGCTTCATGGAGAACTACGACGCGGTGCTATCACCGGTCGCGCCCTACCCGGCGCTGTTGCACGGCACCAGCTTCGATGAAGCCAACCGCAAGGGTTTCGGCTATGCCCAGATGTACAATTTGACGGGCTGGCCGTCAGCGACCGTGCGCATCGGCACCTCACCCGAGGGCCTGCCGCTCAATGTCCAGGTCGCAGCCAAGCCGTGGCGCGAGGACATCGCGATTGCGCTCGCTGCGCATCTGGAAAGGAGCTTTGGCGGCTGGAAGATACCGACCGCCGTATGAGCGGAGCGCGGCAATAGGCCGCGCTCTCTCCTCTCACTCGTCATCGTCCTCGCTCGGACGCGGCGGCGGGGCGATGCGCGCGGGCGGCGGAAGCGCGGCATGGCCACGCGACGGCGGCGGAGCTGCCTGCGATGGCGGCGCGCTGTTGTTGGATTCGAATACGGCGCGGCAGGCGCCAGACAGATTGGGCGTGTTCCGCTGCAGGCACGCCACGATCCGGTTCACGTCCGGGATCTGGTCACCGCACAGCCGCCACACATCGGGCGTGCAGGCCATCTGCTGTTCCATGGTTCCCCGATATTCCTCGGCGAACGCGGCTTGCACGCTCCCGACCGTAAGCAAGATGCCGGGGATAAAACCGAGCATGAAGCGATGCGCACGCATGTGAAATCCTTCCCGCATTCCGTTGAGGAGCGTCAGCTTGGCTAATGAATTCGGCGCGGGAAGGTTTGCGGAGACAACAAAACGTGAAGCCGCTGGCCGCCGGACGACGACAGACGATTTCTCCTCGCCGGGGCGCCGACCCAAGGCTCGGTAGACAAGGCTCGATAGACAAGGCGCGACAGATAAGCGCACCGACACCCGCTGAGGGTGAATCGTTGCCATCGCAAACGCCATGCGGGATGTTCCAATAGTTAAGGAGGGCCGGGAAAGTTCCACAGTCAAAAATGGTCAATTAGTGAAGCGCTTCACGCGCTATTAGCCTCGTGACCAGTATGTTACCGTTCGGCTGGGCTGGCTGAGGAATAAATTCTTGTATACATGGTCGACGGATCAGATCGATCCGGAACATCGCTTCGACGAATGGCGCGAGGTGCGCAGCCGTGGCTTGTTCGGTGTCACCGCCGAGCTGGACGCGGAACAGCGCGCAAATTTCACCGGCGAATTCACGCTGCAGAAATTCGGCAGTGTCGGCCTCGTCGAAATCAAGGCTTCGCCCTATCGGGTGACGCGGACGACGCGCGACATTAGCCACGCTCCAAGCGAGAGCCTCTGCATCTATCAGCAATTGAGCGATGGCGGCCTGTTCGACACGGCCGACGGCTCCGACTTTGCGATCCGGCGTGGCACCTTCGCGACCAGCTATGCCGACCTGCCCTATCGCACCAGCCCGATCGGCGCCGACGGCTTCCATCTTCGCATCGTGAAGATTCCCGTTGCCGAAATCTGGACGCCAGGGGGCGGCCTGCGTGATCTCTTTCCAAAGCCTTTCAACAGCGATCCCGTGATCGCGCCGCTGCTGCAATCCTGCTTTGCCGATCTTGTCGCGGCCGGCGAGAGCATGGAGCCGCAGGCGGCCGCGCGGCTGATCCGATCGCTGGCGTCGCTTGCCTTGATCGAACGCGGCACGCTCAACCCCGGCAGCGAATTTGCGCGCAAGGCGCTGCGCGTGGGACGGCTGTCGCTCGCCCAGCGCATCATTGCCTCGCAATTGTCCGACCCAAACCTGTCGCCGGCGTCGGTCGCCGACCAGCTCGGCATCTCGATCCGTCATCTGCACGCGCTGTTCGAACGAACGGCCATGAGCTTTTCGCAGACGCTGACGGCGAGCCGTATCGAGCATAGCCAGAAGCTGCTCGTAGGCACGCGGGGGCGCGCGGTCTCTAGCATCGCCTTTGCCAGCGGCTTCGACAGCCTGGCCACGTTCTATCGGGTGTTCCGCGCGACGAGCGGCATGGCCCCCGGCGATTTCCGCGAGCAGGCTACAGACGCCGCCACTGCCGCACAAACTGCCGCTGAGTGATTTGCCCGACGGGCAAATCACTTCACGCGATCGCCATATCGGCCGGCACTTCGAACCCCAACTCGCCCGCGCGAAAACTCCAATTTCGCGAACCGCCTCAATGTGATCGCTACGTTCAAGAGCCCCGCGCAAAAATAAATCTCTTCCGTTTTTCAGAAATACATGATTGTCTGGCGCCATCTCGCCTCGCAAGAGGGACGTTACGGCCAATCGTCACGAAACGTGGAGCGCGGGATGCGATGGACGCGTTTGTGTTGCCGGACGAGCAGCGCGGATGCGGACGGCGAAAGCGTGTGGTCCTGATCTCCCGACGCTGAGATCAAGTTCGCGGAGATGATCTGCGGGCGACGGTGGCTATCAAAGCCCGGACACCGGGGAGAGTACGTCATAAACCGTAACCCATTGCGCAGGGAATGCCGTGAACAACGGCGTACCTGTGGTGACTTGCTTGCGTGCTTTCTTAGTTGCACGCAAGGCTGCGGGTGCGGCGTGTACCCGGCATTCCCTGCGCCCTCTTATACTTTCGAGGGCCTCATGACGCAAAGCTCGGGCGTTTCGCGCCGCGAGAACGCCGAGTCACCTTCCCTCCACTGTCATGTCCCGCCTTGATGCCCTACTTCCTCTTTCCCTTCGCGAATTTCGTGGCGAGGAACTCCGCCAGCACTTCGACGCGGGCCGGGCGCGGGCCGCCGGGCGGGGTGACGAGGTGGACGGCGCCTTCGGGCTGCTTCCAGCCTTTCAGGATCACTTCGACCTCGCCGGAAGTGATCGCCTCGCCGACGATGAACTCCGGTAGATCGGCAATGCCTAATCCTGCGATCAACGCCGGCATCACCGCTTCGCCATTGTTGACGCGGAGCGGACCGCCGGGCCGCACGCTCGCCTGCTCGCCGGCCGCGTTGGTGTAATGCCAGACGTTCGGTGTCGACAGATAGGCATAACCGAAGCACTGGTGCTGGGCGAGCTGCATCGGATGCGTCGGCCGGCCGTGGCGCTTCAGATAGGAGGGTGCGGCGACCGTGAAGCGCGGCATGCCGCAGAGGCGGCGTGCGATCAGCGAAGAATCCGGCAGCCGCGCAATGCGCAAGCCTGCGTCAAATCCCTCGCCGATCAGATCGACCGTCGCATCGCTCAAATGCAGGTCGATCGAGACTTCCGGATAGGTTTGCAGGAATTCTGGCAACAGCGGCGCCACGTTCATTACGCCGAAGCTCATGGGCACGGCGAGCTTGACCAGCCCGCGCGGCACCGCGGATTGCGCCAGTGCCTCGTTCTCGGCGGCTTCGCCGTCGGCCAGCAGCCGCGCGGCGCGCTCCGCGAGCTTTTGCCCGGCATCGGTCAACGCCAGCCGGCGCGAGGTGCGGTTGAACAGCCGCGCTCCGAGCCGTTCTTCGAGCCGGCCGACCGCCTTGGAGACGGTGGCCTTCGACAGCGCAAGCTCGCCCGCCGCACCTGCAAAGGAGCGCAACTCGACGACCTTGGCGAAGATCGCGAGCGCCTCGAAATCCGGAAGCTTTGCCATGGGGCCTCTAGGTCATTTTTGGAAACAATGAATTTCAATAGTTTCTATTTCTATACCACGGCCGGCGGCATATCCAAGAGCCATCGAAATTCAGGTGATGGAGAAATCCAATGACCAAGAACCTCTCAAAGAAACTTTCAGGCAAGGTAGCCCTCGTTACCGGCGGTTCGCGCGGCATCGGCGCGGCGTCTGCCCGGGCGCTCGCCGAGGAAGGCGCCAATGTCGCCATCAGCTACGTCGCTTCTCCCGAGAAGGCCGAAGCGGTTGTGACCGAGCTCAAAGCGAAGGGCGTCCAGGCTCGCGCCTACAAGGCTGACCAGGCTTCGGTCACCGAGGTCGAACAGCTCGTGAAGAGCGTGGCGAAGGACTTCGGCCGGCTCGACATCCTCGTCAACAACGCAGGCGTCGCGGTCGGCGGCCAGATCGATAGTCCCACCACGGACACTGAGGCGCTGGCGCGCCAGGATGCGATCAATGTGCATGGCGTCGTCACGGCGATCCGTACCGCGGCGCAGCTGATGGGCGAAGGTGGCCGTATCGTCACGGTCGGCTCGATGCTTGCCAGTCACGTCTCGTTTCCTGGCCTCGCAGATTACACCGCCACGAAGGCGGCAGTGGTTGGCTACACCAGGGGTGCGGCGCGTGACCTCGGCCCGCGCGGTATCACGGTGAACGTGGTGCAGCCTGGCTCGATCGACACCGACATGAACCCAAAGGACGGCGGTGAGTTTGCCGAAGCCCAACGCAAGCAGCACGCGCTGCAGCGCTTCGGCCGTCCGGAGGAAGTAGCTGCCGGCGTCGCCTTCCTCGCAAGCCCCGAAGCTTCGTTCGTCACCGGCACAGTGCTCAACGTCGATGGTGGTTTCACCGCTTAGTCGAACTCCCAACTCCAGCAACAAGCCGGGCGTACGGCGCCCGGCTCCCAACCAAAGCACCTTAACCAAGGGAACACTCACATGATCGAATTAAAACCCTTCTCGAAGCTCGGCGGCGCCGACCACGGCTGGCTGAAGGCGAAGCATCACTTCTCATTCGCCAACTATTATGATCCCGGCAACATGAGCCACGGCGCGCTCAGGGTCTGGAACGACGACGAGATCGCACCGAACACCGGCTTTCCGGCGCATCCGCACGCCAACATGGAAATCATCACCTATGTCCGCGAGGGTGCGATCACCCACCAGGACTCGCTCGGCAACAAGGGCCGCACCGAAGCCGGCGACGTGCAGGTGATGAGCGCAGGCAGCGGCATCCGTCATTCCGAGTACAATCTCGAGCCGACGCTGACCAGGATTTTCCAGATCTGGATCCAGCCGACCACGCATGGCGGCCAGCCGACCTGGGGCTCAAAGCCGTTCCCCAAGGCGAACCGCTCCGGCAAGCTCGTCACCATCGCAAGCGGCATCAAGGGCGATACGGACGCGCTCCCGATCCGCGCCGACGCGCGGGTGCTCGCCACCACGCTGAAGGCCGGCGAAAGCGCGGAATATGAGCCGAGCAAGGCGCGCAACCTCTATCTCGTGCCGGCGGTCGGCAGCGTCGAGGTCAACGGCGTGCGCGTCAATGCCCGCGACGGCGCTGCGATCTCGGATGAAGCCAAGGTGAAGATCACCGCGCTGGAAGATTCCGAACTCGTGCTGGTCGACGCGGCGTAAGGCCAACTTTTCCACTCGTCATGCCCGGGCTTGACCCGGGCATCCATCCCCTTCGCAAGAGCCCTTTCGAGATCGATGGATTGCCGGGTCAAGCCCGGCAATGACGAGCAACTCTTAATCAACCCCAACCCCACAGGAGTCCCCCATGCCCAAAGTTCTCGTCCTCTACTACTCCGCCTATGGCCACATCGAAGCGATGGCCAACGCCGTGGCTGAAGGCGCGCGCGAGGCCGGCGCCACCGTCGACATCAAGCGCGTCCCCGAACTGGTACCGGCGGAAGTCGCGAAAGCCTCGTATTACAAAGTCGACCAGGCCGCTCCCGTCGCCAAGATCGACGACCTCGTCAATTACGACGCGATTATTGTCGGCACCGGCACGCGTTTCGGCCGCATGTCCTCGCAGATGGCGAATTTCCTCGATCAGGCCGGCGGGCTCTGGATGAAGGGCGCGCTGCACGGCAAGGTCGGCGGCGCCTTCACCTCGACCGGTACCCAGCATGGCGGCCAGGAGACCACGCTGTTCTCGATCATCACCAACCTCTTGCATTTCGGCATGACCATCGTCGGCCTCAACTATGGCTTTGCCGGTCAGATGAAGCTCGACGAGGTCACCGGCGGCGCGCCCTATGGCGCCACCACCATCACCGGCACCGACGGCAGCCGTCAGCCGAGCGCCAACGAACTCGCCGGCGCGCGTTATCAAGGGCGCGTGATCGCGGAAACCGCGAAGAAGCTGCACGGCTAAGGTGCATGGTTAAGGCGCCATTACTGAGCGCATGGCAGCTACGAAATGGGCGGCATTCTCCAGGGAGAATGCTGCCCTATCTACGTTGCCAGGGGACGAAGGATTCTGTGATGGTCGAACTAATCTTCATGGCTCAGATCGTACGCAACCCGCTGCAGGCGATGGCGCGGCGTTGGTACTGCAAAAGCCTTTTTCGCGCCACGCGCGGCGCGCGCCGCTGTGCGGGGTGCACGGCTTCGTGAGGGATTCGTGATAGGCTCCCGGCCTGCACGATCTTCCTCGGAGCGGACCCATGCCCTCACATCCGCAGACGCCCCATCTGCAAGCTCAATGGCCGGAGCTGCCGCTCGCGGCCTGGCGTGACACTTGCGCGACACTGCAATTATGGACGCAGATCGTCGGCAAGATCAGGCTGGCGCTCACGCCCTGGCTTAACCATTCCTGGCATGTGACGCTTTACGTCACCTCACGCGGCCTCTCGACCTCGCCGATCCCGGACGGCCTTCGCAGCTTCGAGATCGCGTTCGATTTCATCGATCATGTCCTGAAGGTTTCGACCAGCGACGGTGCAAGCCGCCAGTTCGCCCTCGCCGGTCATTCGGTCGCGAGCTTTTATGCCGCCGTGATCGCAGCGCTTGCCGAGCTCGGTATCCACGTGGCGATCGACGAGATACCGAATGAGCTGCCCGACCCGATCCGTTTCTCCGAAGACACGCAGCACGCCTCCTACGATGGCGACGCCGTGCAGCGCTTCTTCCAGATCCTCGTCAACACCGATCGTGTGTTCAAGCAGTTCCGCAGCGGCTTTATCGGCAAGGCGAGCCCGGTGCATTTCTTCTGGGGCAGCTTCGATCTCGCTGTGACGCGCTTCTCCGGCCGCCGCGCCCCGCGCCATCCCGGTGGTGTTCCGCATCTGCCTGATGATGTGGCCTGTGAAGCCTATTCGCACGAAGTGAGCAGCGCCGGTTTCTGGCCGGGCGGCGGCGCCATCGATTACCCCGCGTTCTATTCCTATGCCTATCCCGAGCCGGCCGGATTCCGCGCCGTCAAGGTCCGCCCCGACGCCGCTTTCTTCAGTGAAGCACTCGGCGAGTTCGTCCTGCCCTATGATGCCGCGCGCACTGCAGAG
>Ga0210408_10000657_pt1 | contig 41192 bp, 23 predicted proteins | sample IncBWH4MmetaG_FD_155471 | JGI IMG/M metagenome (GOLD analysis project Ga0210408, IMG submission 155471) | Forest soil microbial communities from Barre Woods Harvard Forest LTER site, Petersham, Massachusetts, United States - Inc-BW-H-4-M | ecosystem: Environmental > Terrestrial > Soil >...
CCACATCGCTGGTCGAGGCCTTGCTGACGACGGACGGACGCTCCCATGACTAAGGTGGGGGTCGTTGGCGCCAACGGACAAGTCGGCGCGGAACTTTGTCTGATATTGGCGCGGCGGCCCGACATCGAACTGGTCGCGATCTGCAGAAATCGGAGCGGCTCCGCGTTCCTGCGCTGGCGGGGGATTGCCTGCCGTCATGGCCGGGTCGCGGATTCAACCGATGCTGCACGATTGATTGCGGACTGCGATGTCATCGTGAACAGCTCGCTCGCCACCGGCAATCCGGCGGAGATCCGTCATACGGAAGATTTGATCGTTCACAATCTGTTCACTCACTCGAAAGACTCGGCAACGATCGTCCATTTCAGTACGCAGTCCGTGTATGGTGACCCGCGGCCAAACCGCTTGTACCGGCGCCAAAACCCCTACGGCCGCGTCAAGCTGGCCTCGGAGCGCAAGGTGCGCGCGGGACAGCGCCTGTCGAAAAAACCGGCATACATCTTGCGCTTGGGCCACGTGTGCGGTGCCATGCAGGAAATTTCGAACTCCATCCGCGATTCAATTCGCGCGCGATCCGTCGTACTTCCCACCAAGGATTGTTCGTCGAACACGGTGTATACAGCGGCCATCATCGGCGCCATTCTGCAAATCACCCGCGGTGCTGTTCCGGTTGGCACCTATGACTTGATGAACAGCCCCCGGTGGACCTGGCGCGAGGTCTATGAATACGAAGCTAAGGCGTGCCGGGTCGAATTCGAACCCATCGTGGCGCCCGATCGCCCGCATCGCTCGGCGTTGGCGATGCTCCGGGGTTTCATCATGAGCGTGGTGGCCGTGCTGATGTCGGCCAAGCTGCTCGTTGAGTTCGGAACGAAATTGTTCGTGCACGTGCCCGATCGGGTAAATGCCCGCGCCATGGCTTGGTGGCTCTCCAGAAGAGCGCGGCGGGAAATCGCCGCGCTCACTCACACGCCGAGCCCACCCGAGCATCTGTCCTGGGTGGCCAACGGCGTCAATTTTTTCCCGGCGGACCAGCCGACCCGGGAGCTATTGAACGCTCTCGAGGCTGACTCCGCGGCAAACGTGGAAGCGAAACCATGGCCGACGGATCTTCCCGACGCCCGCACCGATGGAGTCCGCGGCTAAGTGGTGCGAAAAACCCGCAAGGTCGAGCCGATTTCCTCGAGCAGGATACCGCGCAGTTTGCGGCTGAACGCTAGATAGCCGATCGTCAGGCAGGCGCCAGACACCAGGGCCTCGATGACCAAGCCAGTCCAAGTGTTGGCGTTCGGATAAAGCGCCAAAAATCCCGCGACCCCCGCCGTACTCACTGCGACGAGACGCATTAATTCCCTGAGGAGACCGCGCGCCTCGCTGACGGTGAGGCCGATGTCAGCGGCTACGATTCTCCAGAAAGCGTATCCCCACGCGCCCGCCGTCAGCATCGTCGCCGTGGGGGCGAGCCACAGACCCAGGTGCAGCAGCGACATCAGCAAAAGTACTTGAAGCAAGCTTGTAAAAAAAAAGACGCGCGATACCAAGCGGAATTTTCCCTGCGCCAACAAGGCGTCATAAGCGACGTAGCCGACCGAGGATACAAACAACGCCGCGGCCATCAGAACGGAGACCGGCTGCCCGCCGAATGCGTAAGCGCCCACCCACAGCCGCAAGAACGCGAAATTCAAGATGACCGTCATGGTCATCGCTAGAGCGGTCAGCGCAGTGACGGATATGAACAGGCGCAATAGAACGACGCGAAAGCGCGCCAGGTCACCGGACCCCAATAGGTGCGTGACGGAAGGCACCAGGGAACCGTTGATCAGGCTGATGACCATGGCAACGGTTTCGTGGGCGCGCACGGTCAAGCTGTAGATTGCCGCACTCGTGGGGCCCAGGATGAAGCTGACGAAAAATACATTGGCCTGCGCCTGCAACTTCATCGCAATCGACGACAAGAAAAAGCGGCTGGCCTCGCCGACCAAATCGCGAATTTCGGCGGTGTGGATCTCGATTTTCGCGCCGATATTTACAGCGCAAACGAGCCAGACGCCGGTCAAGCCGGCGACAGTGATGATCACGGACCGAGCCAGCATCCCGGCGGCGATTGCGTAGAGCCCGTGGCCGGAGTACAAGCCGGCCAGAATCACCGCGATATTGACGATCTCGGCGAACAATACGATCGATCCGCTCAGCACGGCCTTCTGCAGACTGCGAATCACGCTGGTGGCCGTCGCGCCGACTATCCCTAGGGCGTTAGCGGCGACCGCGCCGACAAAGCAGGCGACGACCGTCCGGCTTTCGTCTGTACTTAACGCGCTGAGCCCCGGCAGAAACGGGATGAAAACCAGACTGATGACGGACAATGTGATTGATACAAAAGCTCCGATCGCGAGTGCCGATCCGGTCAGGCGGCCGAGTGCGGCGAAATCTCCCGCCCCATACCGCGCCGATATTCTTTGCGTGACAACACCGGCCAAACCGTAATCGTTGATCAAGATCAGCGCCAGAGCGCCACCTGTGGCGAGCCACGCGCCATATTCGGCCAAAGGGATTTTTTGCAAGTAGATGGGAACGAAGATCACGTTGCGAGCAAGAGCAATCATCAGGCTCGCGTAGCCGAAGATCATGCCGAGAACCGCGCTGCGGCGGCGCTCGCTCATGCGCCGTTTCCGCGCGAAGGTCGGGGCGAGTTCACCAAGATCGTGACGTATTGCTCCACTATCGATTCTAGAGGGGTGGCGGAGACTATTTGCGCAAGGTTACAGCGGCGTTACTGGGGCGACTGATTCTCGGCCGCCGAATCGCTCTATAATATCGAGTTTAAGCCGCCTTTGCCTTGGCCGACGCGTAGTCGCAGGCGCGTGGCTCCAAGGTAAAATTCATGACGCTCGAAACGTGACAAGGCAGGCGGCGGTGGCGAGATCTGACGCGAAGCGGGTCCGTCTCGCGATCGTTTCCACCCATCCGATTCAATATTATGCGCCGGTCTTTCGCACTCTCGCCCAGTCTGCGCACGTGCTGCCACGCATTTTTTATACCTGGTCGCAAACCGCCGAGGGTCCAGTATTCGATCCAGGGTTCGGAACTCGGTTCGCGTGGGACGTTCCCTTGCTCGAGGGCTACGATCACGCATTCATGCCCAATGTTGCCAGCCGGCCCGGCTCGGATCATTTCTCCGGTGTACAAAATCCGGGGTTGATGGAGGCGATCTCCGGCTGGGGCGCCGACGTGGTACTTGTTTATGGCTGGAACCTGCAGTCCCACTTGGGCGCCATGCGATACTTCAAGGGCAGGATCCCCGTACTTTTCCGCGGCGATTCGACCTTGCTGGATGCGCGAAGCCCATTGCGCTCCTTGCTGCGCAGGGTCTATTTGCGCTGGGTTTACTCGCACGTGGATGTGGCGATCGCCGTAGGACAGAATAACCGGGATTACTACCAATGGTGCGGTTTGAGCCCGGCACGCATCGCGTTTGCGCCGCATTCCGTCGATACCGTTCGATTTGGGGATACCGACGGCGAACACGCCGAGCGTGCCCGCGAATGGCGCAAGGAGCTCGGCATCTCCGATGACAGCGTGACGTTCGTGTTTGCCGCGAAGCTCATTGCCAAGAAAGATCCGCTGCTGCTGCTGGATGCGTTCATGGCGTTGAATTCCTCCGCGCACCTCGTGTACTTCGGCGACGGCGAGCTGGAGGCGACGCTGCGGGAGCGCGCACGCGCGCACGCCAACGTGCACTTCTTGCCGTTTCAAAATCAGCGCACGATGCCGGCGGTATACCGACTGGGGGACATCTACGTGTTGCCCTCGCAAGGTCCCGGCGAGACTTGGGGCCTGGCGATGAATGAGGCGCTGGCGAGCGGCCGGCCGGTGATCGCAAGCTCGCGCGTCGGCGGCGCGCGCGACCTCGTGCGCGAGGGCAGGACCGGATGGGTGTTCGAGTTCAAAAACGGGAACGACCTCGCTCGCGTGATGCGGGCGGCTCTGACCCGTGGCCGCGACGGATTGCGGCGCATGGGAGACAATGCGCAGGCATTGAGCAGAGAGTGGTCCACGGAAGCAGCAGCGGACGCGATCGCAAGAGCCGCGGTTCAGGCATTCGCTGCGCGATCAGTCGAGGCGCCGCGCTGATTGGGGGTCGCGGCCTTGAGGGTGTCGGCGCGCACCAGCACGGCGACATAATTTGGGTCCAGCGGAATCCTGCGGCCGCCGAAATACAAAAGGCCCACGGCACGGTCGACGATGGCGCGGCCGAAAGCCAGCAATCCGCGCTTGAAGAATCGCGAGAGCGTATTGCCGGCCAGCGGCAGGAGCGGCGCGCGGATGGTCGCTACGACGAGTCCAGCCTCGCGCGCAAAGTACCGCAGCTTCTCCGCGCCAAGCGTCGTTACGTGGGTGGGATCGCCGTGCTGATAGATCCGCCCGAAGGGACTGTCGCCGTTGGGGAAGCGCACGATCAATCGACCCTCGGCCGCCAACAGCGAGCAAATTCGGCGAAAAAACGCCACCATGTCATCTTGTCGGATATGTTCAAGGACGTCGAACGCGACGACATGTGAAAACGTACCCGCCAATTTGGCGAGGTCCGGGTCGTCCGGCGTGAGAAAGGCCCGGTCCTCGCCGAGCAGTGCCCGCGCTCGGGCGATGAGCGTTGGACTCAATTCGACGCCAAACACTTCGAGTCCGATGCTGCGGGCCCAACCGATGAAGGCGCCGTTGCCGAATCCAATTTCGAGCGCTCGCAGACCCGCGCTCACGCAGATGCCGGTCTCCGCGGCGAAATAGGCAGCCAGCAAAGGCGCGCACGTACCAAAGGACTCGCCGTTCCAGTCTTTCCAGTCGAGGTAACGGTCTGCGGAGTCGTTCATACGAGTTTTACCATACGCCCATGATGTTTCGGCCTCGTTATACTGTACGCGAATGAATATCGAGCCCGATGACTCAGTATCTCCGGCGGAGCGGCGCGATTCGACGAACCCTCCAAGGGTTCTCGTCGTCGGCTCGCACATTTTCCCCGATGCGCTGGAGTGGCACATTGTAGATTCTTTTCGCCACCAGGATTGTCCTGTTGAATTCTTCGAGACGCAATTCGTGAGTTCCGGAACGCCGGGGCCGCTCCAATACATCATGCGCAAAGGCAGCGCTTTGCTTCTGCGGGAACCGGAACGCATGTTTGAATCCCGCCTGGTGCGCAAGGCGCAACAATTCGATCCGGCACTCATCTTGGTCACTTTGGGCAATCAGGTGTCTCCCAAGACTATCGCACTGTTGCGAACGGCGACCAAGGCGAAGATCGTCTGCTGGTGCCAAGACCAGATGACGACCATCGGCCGGCAATTTTTGCTTGGCTGCGAATACGATGCCGTTTTCGTCAAGGATCGGTACATGCAGGATTTATTCTCGAGAATGGTCCGCTCGACGCCGTTTTATTACTTGCCCGAGGCGTGTAATCCACGCGTGCATCGAACCGTCGAATTGAATAGCGGCGAACGCAAATTCTACGACTGTGACGTGATGATCGCCGGCACGCTGTACTATTACCGCCAGGAGATATTGCGGCAGCTCACGGATTTCGATCTAAAAATCTGGGGTATGCGGCCCGATTGGCTGTTGAGCCGTTTGAAATCGCGGTATTTCGGCAAACCAGTGTTCGCCGACGACAAGGCGCGGGCAGTCGCGGGCGCCAAAGTTTGCCTCAATACATTGCACTACGGAGAAGTCGACGGCCTGAACTGCCGCGCCTTCGAAATCGCGGGTTGCGGCGGATTCCAGCTCATCACGTCGGTTCCCGTCCTCGGCGAACACTTCGCCCTCGGCAGCGAGATCGTGGAATTCAGAACGACCGCACAGCTCGTGGAATTGATCCGACATTACCTTGACCATCCGGAACTCGCGGCGCAGATCGCGCGGCGTGGTCAGGAACGCGCGCACCGCGATCACACGTTCGAGCATCGTTTGAAGGAAATAATGCGTATCGCTCTGGGCTACGAGGCTGTTGCGGCATGAGCCGATCGTTCGCACTGGCGCGCGCGCACGTGACCGGCGCCAATCGTGTCCTGCGCGTGCTGTGGGGCGTTTGCTGGTTGATTCTCTATCGGCCGACGCCGCGGCCCATGCACGCTTGGAGAAGGATGATTCTGCGATTGTTCGGGGCGCGCATCGCGGCCGGCGCGCATCCCTATCCCGCGGCGAAAATTTGGGCTCCTTGGAATCTGACCATGGAGGCGGCGAGCTGCCTTTCGGATTACGTCGATTGCTACTCCGTCGCGCCGATCACGATCGGTGCCTATGCTACCGTCAGTCAGTACTGCTACTTGTGTTCGGCCAGCCATGACTATCGAGATCGGAGCATGCCGTTGGTGGCTGCGGCGATTGTGATCGGCACCGACGCTTGGGTCGCCGCCGGCGCGTTTGTCGGTCCCGGCGTCATGGTCGGCGAGGGCGCCGTGGTCGGTGCGCGCTCGACCGTCACGCAGGACGTGGCGCCATGGACGGTCGTGGCGGGATCCCCCGCGATCCGCCGTGGCGAACGCCCGAAGTTTTCGCGTCTCTGAGACCGGAAATCGTCAGGCGGCCAGGATGCCGCGTTGTCACCACTTTGAAACACATTGCCGGTACACAGGTTTTCCCGTAGGAGAAAAACTGATGTCTGCGCAGTCGATTGATCGCAGTCCGGCGCCCGATCCCGTTTGGCGTCTGTCATGGGGTCCCATAATTGCGGCTTTGGCTGTGGGACTCATGAGCCTGTGGCCATTTTGGGACGGGCTCAAGATCATGTGGGGTAGTTGGATCGACTCGCCCGAGTACAGCCATGGCCTGCTGATCCCACCGATCGCCGCTTTCCTCGTGTGGCAGCAGAAAGACCGCCTGGAGCGCATGCGCTTCATCGGCAGCTGGTGGGGCGTGGCGATCATTGGGTTGGGCGGCGCGCTTTTGCTCCTTGGGCAGTTCGGCACGGTTTACGTGATCGTGCAGTACGCTTACGTCATTACCCTGTGCGGATTGGTTTTATCGTTCATCGGCTGGCCGGCGTTCCGGCTGATTGCCGTTCCACTTCTGATCTTGCTGTTCATGATCCCTTTGCCGCAGTTCGTGCTCGCGAATCTGTCGACGAAGTTGCAGTTGTTGTCCTCCCAGTTCGGCGTTTTCGTCATGCGCTTGTTCGACATCAGCGTCTTTCTGGAAGGCAATGTCATCGATCTCGGCGGGTACAAATTGCAAGTCGCCGAAGCGTGCAGCGGCCTGCGCTATCTGTTTCCGCTCATGACTCTGGGATTCCTGATGGCGTACTTCTACAAGGGCGCACTCTGGAAACGGATCGTGCTGTTCCTGTCGAGCATTCCGATTACGGTGCTCATGAATAGCGTCCGTGTGGGCATCATCGGCATCACGGTGGAGCACTCGGGCATTGAGATGGCCGAAGGGTTTCTACACGAATTCCAGGGCTGGATGGTTTTCATGATCTGCGCCGTGATCATGCTGGGGGAGAGTGCCCTACTGACGCGCGTCGGGCGCGAAGGCGGCAGCTGGCGGCAGCTATTCGGCGTCGAGTTTCCAGCGCCGACGCCGCGCGGCGCGCTGATCCGAAAACGCAAAATTCCGCGCAGTTTCATCACGGCTTGCGCCGTGCTTGTGGTGTTCGTGGGCGTCGCGCAAGTGGTGCCGCGGCCCGCGGAAATCTATCCGCAGCGCGCGGCATTCGACGAATTCCCGATGACCTTGAACCCCTGGCGGGGCCACAAGAATTCGATGGAAGGCGTGTATGGCGAGGTGTTGAAACTCGACGACTACTTGCTCGCCGATTATGCAGACGGCACCGGGTCCGCCGTGAATCTGTACATTGCCTATTACAACTCACAGCGCAAAGGCGAGGCGGTACACTCCCCCCGCTCGTGTCTCCCCGGCGGCGGCTGGCAGTTGCGCGAATTTGGGCAACGATCGCTCGGCGATGTAAAGATCAACGGCCGGCCGTTGCGCGTCAACCGCACGCTGATCGAACTCGGTGATCAACGCGAATTGGTGTACTACTGGTTCCAGCAACGAGGCCGGGTGATTACCAATGAGTTTGCGGTCAAATGGTACCTGTTCTGGGATGCGTTGACCCGCAATCGGACCGATGGCGCACTGGTGCGTTTGATCGCCATCCTGCCTCCGGGCGGGGAGGAGCTTATCGCCGACCGCCGACTGGTCAATCTCGCGACTCAGATCGCGCCAACGCTCACCCGCTACGTACCGAACTAGAGCGGATATGTTGCTCGTCATGCCCTTTTTGCTGGCGATGGTCGTCACGATCGCATGGCTGCCGGTGTTCGGCCGATTTGCCGCCAAATGGCGCATGTTCGATCAACCCGGCAATCGTAAGGTGCATTCGGCGCCCATCCCGCGAATCGGCGGCGTGGCAATGGCAATCGGGGTGCTGGTGGCGGCGATCATGGTGGTGCCGCTCGAACGGCCGGATCGCTATTTTCTTGCCGCGGCCCTTGTGTTGACCGTATTCGGCGCCCTGGACGATCGCTTCGACCTCGATTACCAGATCAAACTTTTGGGGCAGCTGCTGGCCGCCGGTATCGTCGTGTTCGCGGGCGATACCCAAATCCACTCGCTCACCTTCGACGATGTCATCTTGTTGCCTGCATGGCTGTCGGTTCCGCTGACCGTGTTTTTTCTGGTCGGAATCACCAACGCCATCAATCTTGCCGACGGACTCGATGGGCTCGCGGGCGGGACGACTTTTCTGTGCCTGTGCGCGCTCGCCATGCTGGCGTACAGCGGCGGTCAAGGTTCTTCCACCGCGCTGGCGCTCGCTTTTGCGGGCGCGGTGATCGGTTTCTTGCGGTTCAATACCTATCCGGCGAGCATCTTCATGGGAGATGCGGGCAGCCAGTTGTTGGGTTTCGCCGTCGGGGTCTTGAGTCTGCGCGCCACTCAAAGCGGCAATGGCATGTTCAGCGCCGCGACGCCGATCCTGCTCTTGGCTCTGCCGATTCTGGATACGTTGAGCGTGATGGTGCAACGCATTAGCGAGGGACGATCACCCTTCAGCGCGGATAAGAACCATATCCATCATAAGCTGCTGGCTCTTGGCTTCGATCACCATGAAGCGGTCATGGTGATCTACGCCATTCAAGCGGCTCTGTTTTTGTCGGCCTATTGGATGCGATTCGAATCCGATCTCGCGATTTTGGCGGTCGTCAGCGGCTTTTTTGTCGGCTCGATCGCGCTGCTGCAAGTTGCCGCGCGCCGGCATTGGCGGTTTCGCTCCGCGAGGGGACCCAAAGTCGACTCTCTGGTGGTGCGCCTCATCACGCGGTTACGGGAGCCGCAGAACCTCCCCCGGTGGTCCTACCTTGCCGTCGCCCTCGCCGCGTGGGCCTACGCCACGCTGGTCACGTTCGAGACGGCACGATTGAGCGTGGACGTGCGGCTTCTGCTGATGGCTCTGCTCGCAACCACCATCGTGTGGTTCGCGATCCTGCGCGGCAAGCCCTTGAGCACGATCGAAAAAGCAGCGCTGTACATCACCGCCACCGTCCTCGTGTATCTGGACAGCGTCGTCTTGCACGATCACCGTGCGGTGACCGTATTCACCTGGGCGGCGATCTTCACGATGGCGGTCGGTACCGCGCTGCGCCTGCGATTGGCCAAGGACCGGCGCTTCGAGCTGACGCCGCTGGATTTGATCGTCTTGTTCGTCGCGCTGGTCGTGCCAAGTTTGCCTGGGAGTTTCGGTTTACCCGACGGAGGGCCGCTAGGCATCGCCAAACTGGTGATTCTGTTCTACGCGATTGAAGCGCTGGTGAGCCGCGCAGAGGTCCCGGTCATTTGGTTACGTGCCGCCGCGGCCATGCTGCTGGCAGCACTGATCGTACGGCCATTACTGTAGCCGCAGGCACGTCATACGATCGTCATCTGAACTTCGTAGGCTGTCCCTCCTTCCCGCGTCTTGAGAAAAGTAACTATGTTGCCTCGTTCGCTATTGAGTCCTGTTCGCGTGGTGATCCTGGGGCTCGCGGTTCTGTCCGCGGTCGGTTGCGGCGGCGCAGAGGCTCGCAAGGCAAAGCATTTGCAGAAGGGGCAGACCTTCCTGACTTCGGGTAATTTCGAAAAAGCGCGCGTCGAATTTCAAAATGCCTTGCAAATAGCGCCGAAGGACGCCGAGGCAAGGCTAGAGATGGGTGTCGTCGACGAAAAGCTCGGCAACCCGCGCGAGGCGGCGCAGTTCTATCAGGGGGTCATCGACGTCAGCCCCGACAACGTCGAAGCGCGCACGAGATTGGCGCGACTCTATCTGCTCGCGGGCATACCTGACCGGGCGCTCGAGCTGATCAAACCGGCGCTCGAGAAGCATCCCGACGATGCGGGGTTACTCACGGTGCGAGCGGCGGTGCGTGTCCAGCAAAATGACCCCAAGGGTGCGCTGGCCGATGCCGAGCAGGCCGTGCGACTGTCACCGACGAATGAGGACGCCATCGCCGTACTGGCCGGGGTTTACCGATCTTCCGGTGATATGGCCAAGGCGCAAGTGCTGCTCGAGCAATCGGTTCAGAAAACCCCGAATTCGATCGATTTGCACTTGGTACTGGCGCAAATCTACGCCCAGCAAGCGCGCTCCGCCGATGTCGAAGCGCAACTACTCAAAGTTATCGAGCTCAAGCCCGGCGAAAAAACGCATCGGCTGCGACTCGCTCAGTTTTACGCGCAATCGAATCAAAACGATGCAGCCGAGCGCACCCTGCGCCAGGCCGTCAAGGATTTGCCGGCGGAGCGGGACGTCAAGCTCTCCCTCGTCGACTTCCTGGCCGCCCACCGCAGCCGCGAAACGGCGGAAAAGGAACTGCGCGCGATGATTGCTGCGGCTCCCGAAGACTACGAATTGCAATTCGCGCTCGCGAAGTTTTATCTGGACGGCAAGGAGCCGGCAAAAACCGCGGCTGTGTACACCGGTGTAATCGACAAGGCAAAACTCAATCCACCCGGCTTGACCGCCCGCGACCGGCTCGCGGCTCTGCGGCTGCAAGAAAACGACGTGGCCGGCGCTTTGGCCTTGACCAATGAAGTGCTCGCCAAGAGCCCCCGCGACGACGACGCACTGTTCATCCGCGGCACCATTTCGCTGGCCAGGAAGGACCCGCGCTCGGCGATCGCCGATCTTCGTGCGGTGCTGCGCGATCAACCCAATGCGGTCGGCGTGCTGAGATCCCTGGCACGCGCCCATCTCGCGAACGGCGAGCCTGCGGTCGCCGAAGAGACAATGCGCCACGCCGTCGAGACCAATCCGACGAACCCGGTTTTACAATTGGATTTTGCCCAGCTTCTGGCGCAATTGGGCAAAACGGAACAGGCCAAGACGATCATCGCGGAACTGGTGAAGCGGAAGCCCGATAGCCTCGAGGCGCTCGATGCTCAATTCCGGATCGCCATGGCGGGCAATGACACCGTGACCGCCAAATCGGCGGCGGACGCCGTCGTTACCCTTCGCCCGAAGCTCGCAATCGGCTATATGTATCAAGGCATGGTCGCCGAGGCCGACAAGCGCAGCGAAGATGCGTTGCGCCACTACACCACCGCCGCCGATTTGGAGCCCAAGGCGAGCGAACCTTTGGAGGCCGTCGTGCGTCTGCTGGCCAACTCCAAGCGCCAGCCGGAGGCGGTCAAGCGGTTGGATGATTTGACGGCAAAATATCCTGACAATTCTTTCGCTCTCATCATCAAAGGCCAGCTGCTGTTGCAGACCGGGAAGGGTGCCGAGGCCAAGGATGTTTTTGCACTGGCGATCGCGCGCACGCCCAAGTGGTGGCCGCCGTATCGAGGTCGGGCGAATGCTCAACTCGCCGCTAAAGAGGATCCTGCGGTGGCGATTGCGACGTTGCGCGATGCGATATCGGTGGTCGATCAGACCGACGAGTTACGCCTACAACTGGCGTCGTTGCTCGAACAATCGGGCAAGCTGGATGACGCCATGCACGAATACGACGAAGTCATTCGCCGCGATCCGCAATCCGAGGTGGCCGCGAACAATCTCGCAATGCTGCTCGTGACGAACAGGAAAGATGCCGCCAGTCTCGATCGCGCCAGAGAATTGTCGGCGCGCTTTGCAAATTCTCCAAATCCGTCCTATCTGGATACCTACGGCTGGGTGTTGTTCAAGCACGGCGACGCTGCGAGTTCCGTGCCCGTATTGACGCGCGTCGTGGCCAAGGTGCCCGACGCCGCCCTCGCGCGTTACCACTTGGGCATGGCGCAATCGCTGGCGGGGGATAGTACGGGCGCTCGCGACAATCTCCTTCGCGCAGTCAATTCGGGAGCGCGATTTGCCGGGCTGGATGAGGCGAAGGCCACTCTCGAAAGGCTCGCCAAATCACCTTTAGCCGCCGCTTCAACGCCGAAAACCTGAGGCTCATTGTCATGCATGAGTCATGCAGCGGCGGGCTTCTGGTGATGATCGACGGATGCGCGGTAATTTGCGGATGTGCACGATGATTCAGTGTCTGACGCGGTGGCTTATCCCGATTGCGTCGGTGTGCCCGATGTGGGCGGCCGCACAATCGGCGGATCCGCTGCCACCCCAAACGCAACTCGTGGCAGTGAGCGGAGCGCCGGCGGCGACCGAGGAGACGTTCACGATTGCGGCCGTTGCATCGGGTTCCACTCAGCCGGATCTGGTCGTCACGTTCACCGATCTCGTGACGCCGGCGGCGCTCAGCGCGGCGAGCGTGGTAGTGACCCAGGGCACCTCCATCGTAGGCACGACCGCGCTGGCGGCCGCGGCGACCACTGCGACTCTGGCGCTGCCGGCGGCGGTCGGTCAATACAGTCTGCGGGTGATCGGGACGCCGAATGCCGCCGCAGGCGTCGGCACATTCACCGTTTGCGTGGCCCCCAAGTCGACGCCGACCGCCTGCATTCAGGATGCCTCCATCTCGGGCAATATTACCGTGCAATCCGCGGCGGCAGACCCGACGCTGACGACGGTCAGTGCGACCTTGACCGTAACCACGCCGGGTTCGTACGTCTTTACCTATTTGGACGAGAAGTTCCCGGCGCCGCTGAGTTCAGCAACCGTTGCGCCCGGTTTCGCGCTGTTCCAAGGAGCGAAGCTGATCGCCGTACCCCTCCCCGCATCCCCCGCGACACTGAGCTTGAGCGCCGGCACGTATACCTTGCTGGGGATCGCACAGGCGGACCCCACGTTGAAGGCGGGCTTATTCGGAATATCCGTTTCCGGTCCGGGCGGAGTCTCTCTGCTGAACGCCGCTTATCCCATCGGAAGACTGGCGCCGCCGTCGCAGTTGAACAATCCAAGCGCTCAGTCCCTCAAATTGACCGTGACTGATTTTGCATTTCCGACGGCGCTGGGGAGTGCCAGCGCGTTGGTCACCTCCGGTGCCACGAGTGTGGGAACCGCCACGGCGACGGGCGGCGCGTCGAGTCTTTCCGCCCCCGCGGGACCGCTACAAGTATGGAGCTTTGGCGCGGCGGCAACGGGCGCGGGTACCTATGAAGTCGACTTGACGTCCGCTTCGGCAGCCAGTCTATTGCAGTCGGCGTTCGGGGTCAGCGGCGCCGGGTCGTTCGCGTACGCCTTTGTCTCCCCGATGCCGCTGGCCGCCGGCGTCTACGACGCCACGGCCAACGATTTCCAATTTCCCGCGGCGCTCACCGCGGTGCAGTTCGCGGTAGCCCAGGGCGGCGCCGTCCTCAAGCAATCAATCACTCTCGGAGCACTGCAGTTTACGGCGGCGGCGGGCCGCATCGTGCTGTTGATCGACGCAACTCCCTCGGCCAACGGCAACGGGCTCGTGGACGTGAATGTGCAGACGAGCGGCAGCTCCCCGCAGCTCGTGTTCGACCAACTCCAACCCGTGGTGAACGTGCCGGGCGGCTTCACCACGCAGACGATCACGCTGGGAATATCCGGCAATTTCGACGTTACGCTCAATGATCTGAAGTTCCCCGCGCAATTTCAAAATTTGGCCTTGGTGGGCACGAGCGCCGGCACGGTGCTCGGCAAAGTCTATGGTGAGGGGACATTTCCGATTACTGCCACACCGGGCAATTACCAATTCACGGTCCTGGCAATCCCCGCGGTCAATGAACAATATGGGCTGTATGGAGTGCATATCGCGAATTCCGCTCCCACGGTTACGTTGACGGCGTCGCCCACCTCGGTGCCTGCCGGCGGCTTGACCACGCTGTCCTGGACGACGACGAATGCCACGACCTGTACCGGCAGCGGCGGTGCGTTCGCCGGTCCGCAGGCGACGGGTTCGAACATGTCCTTATCCGTGGCCGTCGCCGCGACGACGACTTACACGTTGACGTGTACGGGACCGGGCGGTAGCGGCATGCAGAGCGCTGCTGTGACCACGACGGCAGTGGCGTCTGGGCACGGCGGCGGCGGCGGGATCGGGCTGGACGTGGTGGGGATCCTTGGAGCGCTCATGCTCGTGCGCGTGCGGATCAGGCAACGAAGATATGTTCAGGGCTCAAGTCTGCTTGATAGCGCTCGTACATTTGGGTGAAGGCATTCTCGATATGCCGGGTGAACAGCTCGGTATCGAACAGCGGCGCGGTCAAGCGGTTCCTGGACAACTTCTCGCGAATTTCCGCCAGTCGACCTGGATGCACCGCAAGTTCAATTGCCAGCGCTTCATAGTGCTCCTGCGTCATCGTGACCAGTTCCGGCAATCCGATGGCGTTGAGGAGACTCGCAGCCACACGCGCCGCGAAAGACTCTCCCATGCGAGTGAGAACCGGCAATCCAGCCCACAGCGCGTCGCTGGCCGTCGTGTGTGCATTGCATGGCAACGTATCGAGAAACAAATCGGCCGCGCGATGCCGCGCCAAATGCTCCGGCGGCGGCATGCGCGGAGCGAACACCAGCCGCGCGGCATCTACGCCCCGGCTTTCCGCTTCCCTTCGCAGATTATCGACCGCCGTCTGATTGTCCTCCAGCAACCATAGGATGCTGCCCTTGACGTGCGACAGGATGCGCATCCAGCCATCGAAGGTCTCGGGCGTGATCTTGTAACTGTTGTTGAAGCAGCAGAACACGAAGCCCGTGAGCGGCAGGCCGAGTTCGGCGCGGGGAAACTCCTTGTCCGCTATCCGCCGCCGACGATCATTGACTTGGTAGCAGTTCGGAAGATAAACAACCTTCTCCGAATATTCTCGGCGGCTCACTTGCGGAATCAGCCATCGGTCCGCAATGATGTAGTCCATGCATCGCACGGCCGTCGTGCCCGGGTAGCCCAGATAATTGACCTGGACGGGCGCGGCGCGGTGGGAAAAAATTCCGTGTCGCTGGTCCTGGGTATATCCCTTCAAGTCCACCGCAACGTCTATTTCCAGGTCTCTCGACGTCTGTGCGATTTCCTCGTCCGACTTCGTGTTCACGTCCACAAATCGGTCGAATGCAGCCGATAGACGCTCTCTCATATCGTCGCGGATGTCGGGTCCGAAGGAGAATGCCACCACCTCGAAACGTTCTCGATCATGTCTCTCGATCAGCTCCGCCATCAGATAGGCGGTTGCGTGGTTATGAAAGTCGGCGGAAAAATAGCCGACTCGAATTCTCTTGCGCCGGCCACGTTTCTCGATCGGGGCCAGAGAAAGATTTCCGGAAAGACCATCGTTCGCCCAGATCTGCGCTGTTCGGCGCTGCATCGATAAGGAATCGGCCAGAGTGAGGACGGCAAAAGGCGGCGTGATTTTTTCCCCGCGGTCTATTCCGGCGGCGAGATGTTGGATGTGTGCACCCAAATCACCCCAGTCGCAAAGCCGCATCTTGGTGTGGAGCCACGTGCCGTACAACGACTCGAAGTCGGGCCTCAGTTGCAATGCGCGCCCATAGCTGTCCAGGGCATCGTCCAGGCGATGCAGCTCCTGCAGAGCATTGCCTCGGTTGTTGTGGGCATCGGCATAGCCCGGCTTGATCTCGAGCGCCTGCTCGTAGCTGATCAGTGCCCGATCGAATCGCCTCATCGCCACCAATGCGTTGCCGAGATTGAAGTACGCTTGCGCATAGTCCGGCTTTATTGCGATCGCTCGCTCGAAGCTCTCGAGCGCTTGGTCGAGGCGCTTGAGCTCTTTGAGTGCATTGCCCCGGTTATTGTGGGCCTCGGCATAGTCCGGGTTGATTTCGATCGCGCGCCCGTAGCTGACCAGCGCGCGGTCAAAGCGTTTGAGCCCCGTGAATGCATTGCCCTGGTTGATGGAGGCGCCTGCATAATCGGGCTTGATCTCGAGCGCGCGCGCATAGCATATCAACGCCTTGTCAAGGCGCCCCAGCTCTTGCAGCACGACGCCGCGGTTGTTATGGGCCTCCGCGTAGTCAGGCTTGATCTCGAGGGCGCGCTCGTAGCTGTCCAGCGCGTCGTCAAGGCGCCGCAGCTCCCGCAACACGACGCCGCGGTTGTTATGGGCCTCCGCATAGTCAGGCTTGATCTCGAGTGCGCGCTCATGGCTGACCCGTGCATCGTCAATACGCCCGAGGTCCAGCAGCGCGACGCCGCGGTTGTGGTGGGCCTCGGCATAGTTTCGGTTGATCGCGATGGCACGCTCGTAGCTGCCGAGTGCCTCGTCAACGCGTCCAATCGTTTGCAGCGCGATGCCGCGATTGACATGGGCTTCGGCGTAGCCGGGATTGATCGCCAGTGCCCGCTCATAGCTCTCCAGCGCGTCCTGAAAGCGCTTCAGCTCCTTCAGTACGTTGCCTCGATTGTAGTGGGCATCGGCAAAATCCCGCTGGATCTCGAGTGCACGCTCGTAGCCTCGCAGCGCTTCATCAAAGCGCCCGAGATTTTTGAGCGCTATACCGTAATTGTTGTGCGCCGTGGCGTCATTGGGCCTCGCACGAACAGCGCGTCCCAGGAAATCCGCTGCGTCAACCGGGTGACGCGTTCGGGCTGCGATGACGCCCAGCAAGCTCAGCGCATCAAAATGCAATGCCTCAGCGTTGAGGATGAATCGGCACCAATGCTCCGCATTGACCCAGTCGCCACGAACGTATGCGGCTGCGGCTTGCCGCATCGCTTGCGGCAGCGTCGGCAAGGCAGGGCTGCCACCGAAGCCTGCATGCGGATGCTTGGCCGCAAGCATATCCGCGGGCGGGGGCGAGTTTCGTTTACTCATCGTAGCAAGCAGGTGGCGCGGGACCGGCACTCAGCCGCGATCGTGCGGTGCCCTATGCAATTCTTCCTGGATGATGCTCTCGAACTTTTCCATGGGCACGTCGCCGTCGATCGGCCGTCCGTTGATGAAAAAGTACGGCGTTCCCGCCAGTCCAAGATCGTGTGCCGCTTTGGCATCCAGGTCGAGGGCCTGTTGTGCGGAGCCATCGGCAATGCAGACTGAGAAACGCTCGGCATTCAAGCCCAATCGTGTTGCCGTGTTCCTGAGCGAATCCGAATTCAGGGCGCTCTGATCATCGTACATCGCGTCATGCATTTCCCAGAACTTGCCTTGGCGGTCGGCGCAGACAGCCGCCTCGGCCGCGATTTTTGCATTGGGATGAATGTCGGTTAAAGGCAGATTGCGAAACACGACGCGCACATCCCGCGGGTATCGCTCCATGAGGGTGCGCAGCGAGGCTTCCGACTCCTTGCAATAGGGGCACTGGAAATCGCCAAACTCGACGATGGTCACCGGCGCTGTGCTTTGGCCGCGCGCGGGTCCTATTGCGGCAACCGACACGCGATAGCGGGTCAATAGTGAGCGAATGCCATGCTTGGCACGCAAGTCATCGTAGAAACTGCGTGTCGCCGCCTGATTGCGTTGGCCAGTGAGGTACTCGCGGACCTTGGGCGCAACGGCTTCGTACGGCAGCTTGATGCGGTCTTTGTTTGCATCGTAGAACGCGCGCGCTTCCTCTTCCGCCGGGGGGGCAGCAGCTTTCAGGCCGGCAAGCACAGCATCGGTCGTGGTGCCCCGGGCCTTCGCCTCCATTTCCAGGGCGTCCCGGTCGAGCCGCTGGTCGAGTCTTTGCTGCACCAGATCGTGGCGTGACTTGGCGTATTTCAGGTCCAATTGCCGTCGCTGTAGATCGTAGTCGTTCTGCAGGCGATCGAAATCCGGTTGATTGGCGGTGATCAGTTCAGCTTCGCTGATCCGCTCCTGCCCAACGATGCCGATGACGCTTTGGTCGGAAGAAGAACCTGCAGCGCTCGCTGCGCGCGGCGTGCCGGCCAAGCCCAGCGCCAGGGCCATCAAACTCAGCCCAGCGGCCGCTCGAAACGCCCGTGCGAACTCGTGCGAGCCGGAAATCGATCGGTTGATCATCATTGAATGCACTCCCCGAGTTTCGGGCGGGGCGCCCGAATCGCCGCAAGGGTAGGGGCCGATTGCTACAGTTGTGCGACGACTTTCGGCGCTGCGCATGGCATGGACGCCAAGGTATCCATCGCGGTCCTGATCATTTTACATATTGCCGTCCGTCTACCCGGAGTGAGCGGCCGCGCACGTCCATGTTGTCCAATATTCACACTGAGATCACACACGTGACATTCGCGATGTGCATCCTGCCCGCCAATCCCGCAGCAAGGATTGAACTTTAGTGGGCCGTGTCGAGCGCAGGAGTCACGGTTCCGGGAGCGCGGCGAGTTCGAAATCCGGCATCCGCGGTGCGATTTTGTCTGCTTTTACTTGTGAAACTATTGGGAGACCATCGATATGAAATTTTCCGCCAAACCTCTTGCCGCCGCGGTCAGCCTGGTGTTGATCTCCGTATCGGCGCATGCCGCGCTGACTCCGCCTGTCCAGGGTACCGCCGTGCCCTCGAACACGGGCCTGTATCTGGAAGCTTGGAATGCCACCACCGGCGCCACGGAACTCGTCAACCTCAGCTACGCGTACACCGACGTCGCCAGCGCCAACCTGGGCAATCTGAACACGGCATCCGGCCCCGCATGGACGTCGGCGATCAACCCGTCGACCGGCACCGGCACGGTTGAACAGCTGAATTTCGGCACGATCGCAAACGCCGGCGCCGGCGCGTTCACGAACTTCACCGTGGCCTCGTCCGCATCGGCCACTCAGACAGGCATCCTTCACATTGAGGGCGTCACGATCGGGTCCGGCTCGAGCCCGTCAGGGATCCTCATCGCCGGACTGAACACCGTGGTGAACAACATCCAGACTGAAATTGCCGATTGGGCTTCTCTCACGGCGTCGGGTACGTTTTTCGATTCGACCGGGGGTAGCACGGCCAACGCACTGACCGGCCCAGCCAAGTCCGGCAGCTTCGCCAATAGTCTCCTCAATGGCGGCACCGTTGGCAGCGCACTGAGCTTTTACAACATCCTGGGCAACCCAACCACCGCGGTGGGCGGAAATGGAATGCCGGCGCATTCGGTCGCCATGACCACCTACGCCGGCTTCTGGTTCCTGACGAGTGGCGGCCAGCTGACCTACAACATCGCAGCCGCGGCTCCGGTGCCGTTGCCTGCGGCCGTGTGGCTCCTCGGCAGTGGTCTCCTGGGCTTGATCGGCGTCGGCCGCCGTCGCAGCGCCGCCGTCTGAACGGCCTGACCACTTTTTATACTTAAACAGGAAACGACTATGTCAATTCTGAACAACTCCGTTCGCTATGCCGTCGCGGTGGCGCTCGCCGGCACCGCCGCCGGCGGCGCCAACGCGCTCAGCATCAGCACCTACTCCACCAATGCCGCCAGCAACGTCAACGTCTATATCAGCGGATCCACCGCGCTCGATGGCACGCTGACCAACGCGGCCATTCAGACCGCCGCCGGCCAGATCGGTATGTGCCAATCCGGCTCGACCGACATTTATCTCATCGGCACCAGCCAGAAATTGATCTACTGCAGCGCCACGACGGCCACGGGTCTCACCGCCGGCACTCCGCTCGCGATCTTCAAGGAATCCGCGGTCGGTTCAGCCAACGGCGTGCAGCCGCTGATCAATGTTGCGACGGGTGGAACCGCCGGCACAAACTTCATCAATCCTGCCGTCATCACCGATGCCACCTGCGGCACGGCAACCACGACCACCGCGACGGGCGACTTTGGCACGTTTGTTACCCATCCGGGCTGCGCGAGCACGGCGATCATTGCGGGTACTCCGACCGGCGGCTTTGCCGACGTGGAAGCCGCAATTCTGCAGACTGCCGCCGGCTCCCAGATTAGCGCTGCCGCCGCGCTCGCCAATCTGACGGCGACCCCTACGCTGGACCAGGTGTGGGCCATCGCTCTCACGAAGAACATGTTCTATGCGCTGCAGACGGCGGAAGGGCTGACTTCGACTTGCCCTGCGAGCTTTACGGTGTACGGCTCGGTAGTCACCGGGACGAGCTTCCTGGGCAAGGATTCGCCCTCCTGCGCCCCCTCGCTGTCGAAGCAGCAAGTTGCGAGCCTTCTCACGCAACAAATTGCCACCGGCACGCAGCTTGGCATCACGAACGCGACCGACGATACCATCTACATGTGCCGCCGCGATTTCGGCTCGGGCACGGAGGCTTCTTTCGAAGCCTACTTCGTGGGTGAACGTTGCAGCATCACCAGCCTTCAGGTACCGGGAGAGGACGGCTTCTCCGTTTGGGCCGCGGGAAGCGGCGGCGGCGTGCGGACCTGTCTGCAGGCCTTCAACGCCGGCGGCAAGACGCTGACCGGTTTCTACGCGACCACGTCCAGCATTACGACGGTGGGCAACCAGTACGCGGTTGGCTTCATCAACACGGAAATCACGGCTGCCAATCTTTCTGGTGCCAGCGACGGATTCCGCCTGGTAGCGATCGACGGCGTTCTGCCGCAGATTGCCAATGTGCAGAACGGCACCTACCCGTACTTCAGCACCGGCAATTCGTACGTGATCAAGGCCGGCAAGCCGGGAGCCCCAACGGGGAGTGCCCTGACGGCGTTCAACGCCATCACCGCAAAGATCGGACATCCGATATGGACCTCCGACAGCAACACCAATTTCTCCAAGAATCCATGGGGTGTGGCGGGTGATGTGTCGCCGTCCGGCCTGTATGCAGCCTCGAACCCGCCGACATTGCCTGCGAGCCATACGACAGCCGCGAGCAATCCGACCAACGCGTTCACCAAGACCGCGAGCGGAGGCATCAACAACTGCGACCAGCCGGTGTTCAATTCTACCCTGGCAGCGGCGCCGGTCGAAACGCTGCTCCTGGGCACGGGGACGATCAACAATTAAAAACGTCCATTTTCTCTAGCTGAGAAGAGCGAAAGCTCAGGCGAGCCACCGGTCACACAACCGGTGGCTCGCCGTTTATTGTTCAGATCCGCGGAATTACACGAGTCCAGGTCGCATGCTGAAGACGTCGGGGAGCACGCTTTGGCATGTGGCCATGATCACCGCGCTGATCACCTGCGCCCCGGGGCCGGGCGAACTGTTGGCCGCCGAGCCGCCCGCAGCGGCCGCGGCTGATCAGAACATGTTTGACATCAGCGAATTCCGGGTGCTGGGCAATCACGTCCTGGCGCCGACCGTGATCGAGCGCGCCGTGTATCCGTTTCTTGGACCCGCTCGCACCATCGACACGGTCAAGCAGGCGGCGGATGCGCTGGAGAAGGCGTACAAGGCGGCGGGCTACGGCGCCATCTACGTGGACATTCCCGAACAAGAGGTGGCGAACGGCATCGTTCGTTTGAAAGTGACGGAAGGGAGGTTGGAAAAGGTGCACGTGCGCGGTGAGCGCTATTTTTCCGATCGCCAAATCCTGGCGGCGCTGCCGGTCCTCGAAATCGGTAAATCGCCGAATCTTTCCGAATTTCAGCAGGAACTTACCGCTCTCAACGCCCGCACCCCCGATCGTTCGACGACCCCGGTATTGAAGGCGGGCTCGGAACCCGGCACCGTCGATGTCGAGCTGGCTGTGAAGGACACATTGCCCTTGCATGGTTCGCTTCAGTATGACAATCGGCATACTGCGGACACCACTCCCAATCGCGCCACCGCGGCCCTGAGCTACGATAATCTTTGGCAGCGCCAGGACAGCGTTGGGGTGCAATATCAGACGGCGCCCGCGAAGCCGAGCGACGCCGAGGTGCTCATCGCCAATTATTCGGGCCACATTGGTTCCGATGGCGCGCAGGGAGCGTTGTCCTATACCCATACCAACAGCAATGTGTTGGCGCTCGGAACCCTGGGCGTGCTCGGCAAGGGTTCGATCTACGGCGCTCACTGGACCCTGCCGGCACTGAGCTCGGCGGCAAGTTCGCAAATTATCAATCTGGGCGCCGATTACAAAGACGTCCTGACCTCGGTCTTGCCCAACTCCACCGGCGGCACCACCGCCGGTGCGGTCACGGCGCCAGTCAAATACGTCAATTGGTCGGCGGTTTATTCCGGCAGCTGGTGGCGGGACACGCAGGTCTACTCGTTGTCCGCCGGTGCCAATTTCGGAGTACGCGGTGTCGTGAACAGTCCCGATGAATTCGAGAATGCGCGCTACAACGCCCACCCGGATTACTTCTACCTGCGACTCGGATTCAGCGGCACCCAGAAATTGCCTCTCAATTTTGGACTCATGCAGAAAGGCAGTGCGCAATGGGCCGACAGCCCCCTGGTCAACAATGAGCAATTCTCGCTGGGAGGAGCCGATACGGTGCGCGGTTACCTCGAGGCCGAGACTCTGGGAGACGGAGGCTTCGCGAGCACATTGGAGGTGCACAGTCCCCCGTTGGGTGCGCACGCCGGCTCCTTCTTGAGCCCGCTATACGGATTCATTTTTGTGGATGGCGGGGTGGCGACGCTCGTCAATCCCTTGCCCGGGCAGCGCGAGAACGTGACCTTGTGGAGTACCGGGCTCGGGTTGCGATTGGAGAGTTCGTATGGGGTGACGGGCTCGGTTGACTACGCCGTGCCGCGGCGCGATGGGGTGCGCACCCTGAAAGACAAGTCGCGAATCGATTTTTCATTGCGATACGGATTTTGATCGTGAGGAAGATAACCATGGGCGAGGCATCCAGGTTCGCGGCGGCAATCGGCATCGCGGTGTTGTTCGAGTCCGCCTGGCCGGCCACGCACACGGCGACGCTGCCGGTGCCGTGCCTCGGGAGTGCTTGCGCGAATAGCAAGTTCGGCAGCAACGGATTCGTCAGCGCGGGACAGGCGACGGCGAGTCAGGCGGGGTCCAAGCTGACCGTGCATCAAACCAGCAACAATGCGACGCTCAATTGGCAGAGCTTCAACATTTCATCCGACGGTGCGGTGCAGTTCGTCCAGCCGGGGACCACCTCCGTGGCGCTCAACCAAATCTATGACGCCAACGCGACCCAAATCTTCGGGGCGCTCAATGCCAACGGCCGTGTGTTTCTCATCAATCAGAACGGCATCATATTCGGCGCCGGCGCCCAGGTGAACGTCGGCGGTCTGGTCGCGTCGACGCTGAACATCAATCCGACGGCGGTGACCGGCGGGTTGACCGCTCCGGGCTCCAATGGCAATGCGGCCTTTCAGGCCTTTACGAGCGGTACCACCGGCCCGGTGACGATCAGCAACGGCGCAACGCTGCAAACCAGCGCCGGCGGTCAAATCCTGATCTTCGCCCCGCAGATCGGCAATCAGGGGACGATCAGCACGCCCGGCGGGCAGACCATGCTCGCGGCCGGCAGCACGATTTATCTCGCCAGCAACAGCGACCCGAGCCTGCGGGGACTGCTGGTGGAGGTCGGCGGCACGGGCGGCACCGTGACGAATGGTCAAGCGGGCAACAGCGCCGTCACATCGCCCGAACAGCTCGTGGGCCAGATCATCGCCGCACGCGGCAATGTCACCCTGGCGGGGCTTGCGGTGAATCAGCTCGGGCGAGTATCCGCCACCACCAGCATCAATGAGAACGGCTCGATCCGCTTGCAGGCGGGCGATCATGGGACCATCTCTGCATCCGGCGTGACCGGTACCAGCGGCACCCCCCAGGACGGCACCGGTGGCCGGCTGGTGCTGGGAGTCCACAGCGACACCGAGGTCACCCTCGATGGCGCTGATCCCTCGACCACGGTCGACAGTGTCCCGCAGCTCAAGTCCGACATCAACATGAAGGGCCACGACATCCAAATGTTGAACAACAGCGTCGCGCGGGCGACGAGCGGGACCATCGAGGTCACGGCGGCGCTGGCGCCCAACGAGGCGGGGTCCCAAAACGACGGCAGCCGCTTCTATCTCGCGCCCGGCGCCGAGCTCGATGTGTCGGGCGCGAGCATCGTGTTGCCGGTCAGCAGCAATGTCATTCCCGTGCAATTGCGCGGCTCCGAGCTTGCCAATAGTCCGTTGCAGCAGAATGGCCCGCTGCGCAGCAAAACCGTTTATGTCGACATTCGCACAGGCACGCCGCTCGCCGATGTCAGCGGCGAAATCGCGGCTATTGGCCACAACGTGGTGGAGCGCAACCTGACAGGAGGCACCATCGCGGTTCAAGTGCACGGCGACGCGCTACTGGCGCCGACTTCTCTGGTGGATGTCGCCGGCGGGCAAATTCAGTACACCGCCGGATATCTCGATACCACCAAACTGATCACCACCACCGGTCAGATCGTCGACATCGGCTCGGCCAACCCGAATGTGCTGTACACCGGGATTGCCAACACCACCACCGTGAGCGACCCGAAATGGAATACCTCTCATACCTATGCATCCACGCCGCAAACCTTCGCGCCCGGTTATGTGGAGGGCAAGGACGCCGGCACGCTGAGCATCTCGGCGCCTCAGTTCGTCCTTGACGGCAGCGTCAACGCCGGCGTGGTGGCGGGACTCTACGAGCGGCTGCCGGATCAGAGCGTACCCGTCGGCAATCTGTATCGAGCCTACAATCAAACACCGCAAGCGGCCACGCTCATCATCGGCAGTCCAGGGAATGCAGGCAGCGACTTCGCCGCCGGCAATGTGACGATGGCCTCGACTCTGGTCCTGCCCGGACTCTTGAATCCCGATGGCAGCGCCTTCAATCCGTTGACCGATCCGCTGCCGGCGAGCTACACCGCATCGGCGCTGCGACCGGAGCTCCTGGGTACTCAAGGATTCGGCAACGTCAGCATCTACACGAACGGAAAATTTTCGCTTCCCGCCAATACTGCTCTCGAGCTTTCGGCAGGCGGCAGCTTTGGCGTCTTTGCGGGCGCGATCGACATCGAGGGCAGCATCAACGTGCCCGGCGGGCGGATCACGGGTGTGGCTTACGGCGCTTCGTCTACCACGGATTTCGCATTGACTGTGGGTCCGCAAGCGGCGCTCACCGCGCGCGGCGAATGGGTCAATGACAATCCGCTGCTGTACCCGAACGGCAACCTGGCGCCCCTGACCATCAACGGCGGCGCGATTTCCCTCACCTCCTACTCCGGCGATAGTGGAGCAAGTCCAGGCCTGCGGCTCTCCCCAGGAAGCCTGATCGACGTGTCCGGCGGCGGTCAGCTCACGAGTTCGGGGAAACTGAATGCCGGCACCGGCGGCTCGATCAGCATCGCCGCGGCAACGCTCGGCGGCGATACGTCCTCGGGAGTATTCGCCGGAGCGCCGCCGCGGCTCGAACTGGGGGCGACCCTGCGCGGCTACGGTCTCTTCAACGGCGGGAGTCTGGCGCTCACCAGCGGCGGGATATGCGTTGCCGCCGCTGACTGCGGCGCCGGCGACCCGTCAGTATTGTGGGTATCGCCTGCCGAACTCGCGTCGGGCGGATTCAGCTCCTACTCGCTCACCGCCCAACAAGGTGGATTGAGCATTGCCGCCGGGACCACGGTGACCTTGCAGCAGCAGAATCTGGTGCTGCCCAGCCGCTATCAGACACTGCCGGATCAGGGCACCTTGATCGGCTCGGCCGGCGTGACGCTGCTTGCGGATCAATTACGGAAGCCGGTGAGTCTGGCCTTGACGCAGGGCGAACCGCTCACCGGGCCTTTCGGACAATCAAACGGTGTTTTGACGGTGACCGATGCTACCCCGTCGCTCATCGTCGGCGAGGGCGCCCTGATCCAGGGCGATCCCCTGGCCAGCATCTCGTTGGCATCGAATGTGCGCATTCTGGTGGATGGAACGCTCCGCGCACCCGGCGGTTCGATATCCATGAACCTGGGAGCCGGCCTGCTCGAGAATTCCTTCAATGCGACGCAGGCCATCTGGCTCGGCAGCCAAGGCGTATTGGATGTGTCGGGCGCCGCCCAGATCTACCTGAATAGCACGGAGCAGCGAACCGGTGGCGTCTTGAACGGCGGGACGGTGAACCTGTGGGCAAGCCGCGGCTATCTCGAACTTTTGCCCGGGTCGCTGATCAATGTGGCCGGCACATCCGGAGTCATAGATATGACCGGCGTTGGCGGCGGCGCGGTTCGGTCCGAGCAGGTCGCCTCGGCCGGCGGCGCCGTGCAGCTGACCGCCGCAGAGGGCATGGCGCTTGGCGGCACTTTCAATGCCGCGCCAGGTACTTCAGGAGCGGGTCTGACGCAGCCCGCGGGAGGCAGCTTCAGCCTGACTCTCGACGGCAGCAATCGCAACGACTACGCAATCGGCTATGGCGGTGCTTCGACGTTCCCGCCTGACCCCAGGCAGATCATCGTCAGCGCCACGCAGCCGCCGATCGTGGTCGGTCCCGGCGATGCGGTTCCCGGGTCGGCCGCCGGCTTCGCCTATGTCTCTGCCAACGCATTGGCAAGTTCCGGATTCGATACGCTTACCCTCAAGGCTGCGAGCCTCCCGCTCGTCCCCCTCACGGGCCCGCAGCAAGGCCAAGTCGTGGACCTGCCGGGCAGCATCGCATTCGCCGGGAATGTCACCTTGAGCGCCGGTCGATCGATCACTCTCGATGCCGGCACTTACACGGTGGCGCCGGGCGCCACCGCGAATATCCGCGCACCCTACATCGAATTCGGCAACTCGGAGCAGACGTATAATAATGTGACAGCGGCCTTGGCCTCTGCGGGTAGCGGCTCGCTCAATGTCGCCGGCGGGTTCATCGAGCTCTACGGGACCAGCGCGCTCGAAGGGATTGGAACGGTGCAGTTCAGCTCGACCGGTGATCTGCGGCTGCGCGGTCTCCTGAACGGCTTGAATAGCGCGTCGACCTCGTTCAACGGCGCCTTGTATCTCGACGGCAATCTCGCCTTGACGGCGCAGCAGATCTATCCCTCGACCCTGACGCAGTTCACGATCTCGGCCGACCCCAGCAGCATCGCCCATCCATCGGCCGGGTCGATCTTGGTCCAAGGCAGCGCCGGCAGCAATACCGACCTCCTCTCGGTAGGCGGCGCTCTGACCTTGAGCGCGGGCACAGTCACGCAAGACGGCGTCCTGCGCGCCCCCTTCGGTGCGATCAACATTGACGCGCAATCGATTGCGTTGCGCTCGAACAGTGTGACATCGACCTCCGCGGACGGGCTGACGATACCTTTTGGGACGACGCAAGGGGGCATCCAGTGGGTTTATCCGCTGCCGAATGGCATCAACGTGGTCTACGGAACGAAGGGCAGTGCGCCTCCGTCGCAGCGTGTGACCCTGCAGGGCTCCCGGGTCAACGTGCAGAGCGGAGCGGTGATCGATGTGTCCGGCGGTGGGGATCTGCAGGCCTATGAGTGGATCAACGGCACCGGAGGGACGAATGACGTGCTATCGAACAGCAGCGATCCGCTCGTGGGTGGCCGTCCCACTCAGTTCGCGATCTTGCCGGGCCTCAACACCAATGTGGCGCCCTATGATCCGAACATTTCGGCGGGCTCCATGTTGCAGGTGGGGGATGCGGTCTATCTGTCCGGAATGTCGGGTCTGCCCGCCGGCATCTATCAACTGCTGCCCTCGCGCTACGCGCTGTTGCCCGGTGCCTATCTCGTGACCCCGGTCTCCGGCTATCAGGACATTCAAAGCGGGCAGGCGTTCCCGGTGTTGGGCGGCGGCACCATCATTGCGGGCTACCACACCGTGGCCGGAACTCCGTTTGGGGACTCGAGAACCAGCGGCTTCGACGTCGTGCCGGCCTCGGTCGTGCTGCGTCAAGCGCAGTACACGACCACGAGCGCCGACCAATTCTTTGCGAGCCAGGCCACCGCCGCGGCGGTCGCCGTGCCGCGTCTACCACAAGACAGCGGCGTGCTTGCGCTCATCGCGAGCGACTCGTTGGCACTGGCCGGGACCTTGCGCACGACCGCTGCCAACGGCGGGCTCGGTGCCGAGGTCGACATTGCCAGTGCAGACATCTTGGTGGCGCCGAGCTCCGCAGCCACTCAAGCCGGACAGATTCTGCTGACCCCTGCCAGTCTCAACGCACTCGACGCGCAAACGCTGCTGCTCGGCGGATTGAACACCGCCGGCGCCATCACCACCACCGCGCAGTCCGTCGAGATCGCCGGGGGCGCCAGCCTGACCGCTCCGGTCGTTCTGTTGGCGGCGCAGGATCAGGTCAGTGTGGATAAAGGTGCTTCGATCACCGCGACGGGCACCGCGCCGGGCGCGCGCAGCTATACCTTGTCGGGTGACGGCGCGTTCTTGAGCGTGAGCGCCGGCGCGCAGAGTTCGGTCGTGCGCAGCGGCTCCACGGGTGCGGTCGGGCTGCTGACGCTCGCGCCGGGCTCATCGATTGCGGCCAATGGCGGCGCCGTGTATCTCGAGGCATCGAACAATGTCTCGACCGGCGGGACGCTGTCGCTGCCGGGGAGCGATTTGGCCGTGCAATCGCCGAACATCATTCTGGGCGCCGCGCCGTCGGGTGTCATCGGCACGGTACTCGGGTCGAACGTACTGGCGGCGCAAGGGCTGCGCAACCTGTTGCTGGAGAGCGGTTCGAGCATCGACATCTATGACAGCGTGACCGCAAGCGCACGGAACATCACCATCGATGGCGCCGGGCTGTCGGGATTCAGTGTGCTGAGCGGCGATGTGGCCACCTTGTCGGCGGCCGGCACGTTCACGCTGAGCAACCTGCAAGGCAGCAGCGCTATCCATGCTGGTACCGGCGTCGGCGCGTTGGCAATCAACGCGACCGACATCACCTTCGGCGGCGGCACCCTGGTTGTCAACGGCTTTGGCTCGCTCGCGCTCAATGCCAAGAATTCGCTGACGGCCTCGCCCGCGGCGAGTTCGAGTATCGTCAGCTCGAGCACCGCGGCACCGATCTCCCCCAGCGCGGTCAGCGCCCGCTTGAGCACCGCCGGCAGCCTCACGGTGACCGCCTCCCGGGTCACGACGGGTGCGAATGTCAACCTGGCGTTGTCGGCCGCGGACGCGGTGTCGCTGCTCGCACCGGCACAGCCTGCGGCGTTCACCGCAGCCGCCAGTCTCGGCGGATCCTTGTCCGTCACCGGCTCGAGCATCATGGTAGCGACGCCCATTGACATGCCGTCGGGCCGCGTAACGTTGACAACCACGGGCGCCGCGGCCGGCAACCTGTCTCTGCAATCGGGCGGCTCCATCAATGTCGCCGGTGTCGTGCAACAGTACGATGGAGTCACTGTGGCCACCCCAGGCGGCTCAGTGATCTTGGCCACGGCGGGAAACATCGATCTCGCCGGCGGCAGCACCATCAATGTCAGCGCCGGCAGCGGAGGGCAGGGCGGTTCCCTGACGATGTCCGCGCCCGGCGGCACGATCGCTCTCAAGGGTGCGGTAAAGGGGACGGGCGGACCCGGGATGGGTGCCTCTGTCAGCGTCGATGCGCAGGGATTTGGAGATTTCGGCGCACTCGGTCAGGTTCTCAGTTCCGGCGGATTTACGGGCGGTTGGATGCTGCGCCAGCGCGGTCCGGGCGATCTGGTTCTCGCCGCCGCAAGCACCATTGTCGCGAGCGATGTTTTGCTGGAAGCCGATCAAGGGGGCATCACTGTCAATGGCCTCATTGATGCCGCCGGCACTCAGGGCGGCTCGGTGACCTTGGCCGCCGCGAACAATCTCATCGTCAACGGTGCGATTGACGCGCATGGCACGCTTGCCGGCCAACGCGGCGGAACGGTGCAGCTCGAGACGGCGCAGGGTGAGATGTTGCTCAATGGCGGGTCGAGCATCAATGTCAGCGGCGGCGGTCCGGGTGCCGATGGTGCCGGAGCCGGCGGTACGGTGCTGCTGCGCGTGCCGGCCGCGACGGTGACCGCGGTGCTCAACGGCGGCAGCGGGGTTGCGGTCAAGGGCTCGATCGTCGGGAGCACCAAGACCACGCTGGAAGGTTTCACCGTGTACCAGAACACGACGGGGGTGATCTCCGCGGCCGACACGGCCGCTGGTCCGTCGAACCCCATGTATGCGGATGCGGTCAATTTCATGGCCAACGCCGGCCTCATCACCTCGGCGCTCGGCCAGGCATCCAATACCGCGTTCGTGATCGCGCCGGGCGTCGAAATCGATGCCACGACGCAGTCAAACGGCACCGGCACGCTGGAGCTTGATTCCCCGTGGAATCTTTACAACTGGCGGTTTGGTGCGAACAACAATATTCCTGGCGTGCTGACATTGCGCGCGCAGGGAGGCGTTACGTTCAATGCCTCGCTTTCCGACGGTTTTGCCGCGACCTCCGGAATCGGCGCCTTCACGCTGCCGAAGCAGCCGTCGGATTCCTGGTCTTACCGCATCGTTGGCGGCGCCGACTTCGCGGCCGCCAATCCCCTGGCGGTCGATACTACAAACCCGACCCCGTCAAATGTGACCATAGCCTGCATGCGAGCGGCCTGCGCCATCGGCACCGCCGCTGCGCCGAAGGCGAACTATGCGCCGAGCATGGTGCGAACGGGCGACGGCTTCATCGACATCAGCGCCTCGGGCAACTTCGTCCTCGGCAATCAAGAATCGATGGTGTATACCGCCGGCATCGCCGGCGGCGGCATCACCCTGCCCGGCCTCAAGGGTTCGCTGCAAGGCCGCGCCTACCCCATCCACGGCGGCGACCTTCAAATTGACGTGGGCCACGATGTGATCGGCGCCCCGACCAATCAATTCGTCAACGCCTGGTTGTGGCGTGTCGGCGCCCCCGCCAACAGTCCCACCGGCCCGGCGACGGCCTGGACGGTGGATTTCCGCAGCTTCCAGCAGGGGCTCGCCGCACTGGCGGGCGGCAATGTAACGGTCACCGCCGGCGGCAATATCAGCGATCTGTCGGCGTCCATTCCCACGATCGGTGTGCAGGTGGGCGGCACCACCCTCGCGCAGAATTCAGTGCTCGTCGATGGTGGCGGTGACCTCAGCGTCAACGCCGGAGGATCCATCCTGGGCGGCAGTTACTACGTGGGCCGGGGCGGCGCCAATCTACGCGCGGGCGGCGATGTCGCCGCCGATGCCGGCGCCGCCGGCCTCGCCCCCATCATTGGACTCGGCGATGCCGGCGTTGCCATCACGGCGCGGGGCGACGTGGCGGTGTCGGAAATCGTGAACCCGACACTGCTCAATCGAGGCAGCTTTCAGGGGCCCGGCGGCACGGTTGCCTACTTCTCGACCTACGGCGCCTCGTCCTCGGTCAGCCTCACGGCCGTCGGTGGCAACGTGGTGCTCGATGACAACAACGGCAACTTTGAGGCCGCGGTCTCCACCTCCTTCCTCAGCGGGAATGTCGTCAACGTGGCGAACTCGCTGTCAACTCTCGGTGTATTGCCGCCGACGCTGAATGCCTTCGCGCTCAGCGGCAATGTCGACATCCTCCGCACCCTCGCGCTGTCGCCCGCCGCGCGCGGCAATCTGCAGCTCTTTGCGAATCAGAATGTGGTGAATTCAGGACAACTCATTTTTGCTGACGTCGATCCAAGCCAGTTGCCCACGCCGGGGGCGCCGCAAGCCGGTGTGTTGATCTATGACGATATGGTCGCGTCACTGACGGTGCCGTCGGCCGATCAACATGCCGCAACGCCGGTCCATTTGTCCGAAGATCTGTCGGGCCTCGCGCCGGTGCGCGTCGTCGCTCTGAACGGTAACGTGGAATTTCAGGTGGACGCCCAGGGCCAACCGGATGGCATCTGGTCAGCCAAGCCGGTGCACGTGGTGGCCGGCCAGGACATCGTGGACCTCAACCTGGTGGCGCAAAACCTGGGTGCCGGCGATGTGACCTCGGTGAGTGCCGGCCGGGATATCATTTATCCGCAGCTCTACGGGTCGAGCGGGAAACTCCTGACGGACACCAACGGCATCGTCGTGGATGGGCCCGGCGCGCTGCAACTGAGCGCCGGCCGCACCGTGGATCTCGGCACCTCGAACGGGGTTATCACGCGCGCCAATCTCGTGAACCCGGTGTTGCCCGCGACCGGGGCGAGTGTCAGCGTCGAGGCCGGTATCGGCGGTGGCTCACCCAAGGATGCCGCATTCATCGACACGTACGTCGCTGGTTCGAGCCAGTTCGACAGCGACGTCGTTGCCTTCGTGCAGTCGATCAATGGGACGAGCGGCCTTACCGCCGCTCAGGCGAAGCAACAGTTCATCGCGATGACGCCGCAGCTACAGCGGACATTTGTCGAGGAATTGTTCTTCGGATTGCTGCGTATCTACGGCAGCAAGGAGGCCGCCTCGGGCAACGGCGATTTTTCGGGCGCCTTTGCGGCAATCAGCGCTCTCTTTCCCGGCGCTAATCCGAATCTCGCCAAGGGGGAAACCAATCCTTACGGCGGTACCCTCAATTTGTATTTCAGCCGCATCTACACCCAGCAGGGCGGCAACATTTCGTTGTTGGTGCCCGGCGGGGGGATCGACGTGGGTAAGGCCGTGGCGCCTTCGGGGTTTGGCATCTCCAAGCAACCCAATGAACTCGGCATCGTCGCGCAGACCACCGGCAACGTGGATGCCTTTTCCTACGGCGACTATGAGGTCAATCAGTCGCGCGTGTTCGCGGCGGACGGAGGCGATATTCTGGTCTGGTCGACCGAGGGCAACATCGACGCGGGCCGTGGCGCGAAGACGGCGATTTCGGCGCCGGCGCTCAACATCGTCTATGACTCGAACGGCCAGCCTGAGGTGACGCTCCGTGCTGCCATCGCCGGCAGCGGCATCCAGGCGCTCACCGGTACGCCGGGCATCAGCCCGGGCAATGTATATTTGTTCGCGCCGCACGGGGTTGTGAACGCCAACGACGCCGGCATCGTGGCCGGCAATTTGACGGTCGCCGCCACGGCCGTGCTGGGTGCGAGCAACATCACGGTCAGCGGCACCTCGACGGGCGTTCCGGTCACGGTGACCGGCCTGGGCGCCACTTTTGCCGGCGCCTCGTCAACCGCGGGCGCGACGTCGAACGTGGCGGAGAATTTCAACGGGGCCAACACGGCGTCGGGCAGCACGCCGGTCGCCGACGCCGCCATCAGCTGGCTCGACGTTTTCGTCACCGGTCTTGGCGAGGAGAATTGCAAACCCGATGACCTGGTGTGCCTGAAGCGGCAGAGTGCGGGTCAGCGCCCGCAGTAACCACGGTGGTTATCTCGCCACGACGAGATGTTCCGGGCTCAAACCCGCCTGGTATCGCTCGTACATCCATCGGCTCGGGCGGTAATACGCCGAGACTGTAACAAAAGGATCACGCAGCGCGGCCACAATAGACGAAGGTTATTCTTCGCGTTTTGTGGAACAAAAAGCAGGCATGAAATACTGGGCCAAGTGGTTTGCGATATCGGCGGTACTTGTTCCGGCGATTGCACTTGCCGCCAGCTGGTGGAACAACGACTGGAAGTTCCGCAAGGAAATCGCCTTTGATATGACCCCGGCCGGCGCCGACATCGCCGCCACGCCCCAGGACGTGCTCGTGTTGGTGCGTCTGTCGCTCGCGAACTTCAGCTATTTCAACGACACGAAACCCGATGGCGCGGATTTTCGCGTGGTAGCGGGTGATGACAAGATTCCGCTCAAGTTTCATTTTGAAAAATATGACGCGCAGAATCAGATGGCATTGCTGTGGGTTCGCGTCCCGCAGATCACTGGCGGGTCGAAGACCGACAAGATCTACGCCTATTACGGCAACCCCGACGCTGCCGCCGCTGCCGACATTGCCGGCACTTATGATGCCTCTCAGGCCTTGGTGTTGTCCTTTTCCGAGGGCGCTGGTTCACCGATGGATTTGACGGCATATAAAAATAACCCTTCCGCATCGACCGCGGTTCTATCGCCGGCCGGCCTGATTGGCGGCGACGCCAAGTTCTCGGGCAAGGAAAGCATTACCGTGCCGGCGACCGCGTCGCTCCGCTTGCTGCCCAACCAAGGCTTCACGGCATCCGCGTGGTTGCGGATCGAGCAGGCACAGCAGGCGGTCGTGTTTGCGCTCAACGATCAGGGCAAGTCGCTGGAGCTCGCGCTTGACGGGTCCAGGCTGGTTGCGCGCGCAGCGCTCGACGGAACTCCGGCGACGGTGGCGCAAACGTCGGACCTGACGCTCAGCCAGTGGCATCACGTTGCGCTGACGGCCGGCAACGGCAAGCTCACGCTTTTTATCGACGGCGTCATGGCCGGCAGCGCGCCCGTCACGCTGGCCGAAGTCGGCGGCGAGTTCACCATCGGCGCTGCGGGCGGCGCTCGATTCCTGACCGGCGATATCGATGAAGTGCAAGTGTCCAAAGTCGTGCGCACCGCCGATTGGATCAAGGCGAGCGCTCGCGGCCAGGGTATGGACGCCAATCTCGTCGCCTATGGCGCCGACGGCCAGCGCGAGGGCAGCGGACAGGGCTCTTACTTCGTGACGATTGGGAAGAACCTCACCGTCGACGGCTGGATCGTGATCGGCATCTGCATGGCCATGCTCGTGGTCGCGCTGATTATCATGATCCTCAAGGCGATTTTCTTGACCCGCGTCGAAAAGGCCAATCTGAAGTTTTTGCGCGATTTTCGGCGGCTGAGCGGCGATGCCACGGCGCTGGACAAGCCCGGGGACGACGATGAGGATGAACTGGTCGATGCGCCGACGATGTCTTCGCTGATGGCCGGCGACCCGAACAAATACGGTGCGTCGACTCTGTACCGTTTGTACCACCACGGTGTTCGCGAAACTCAAAAGCGCGTGGCGGGACAAACCGTAAGCGCGGCGCGTGCCGCCGTGCTCTCGTCCCAATCAATCGATGCCATTCGCGCGGCCATGGATGCAACGATGACGCGTTTGCAGCAGAGCCTGTCCAGCCAGATGGTGCTGCTGACGATTGCCATCTCGGGAGGACCTTTCCTGGGCCTGCTCGGAACCGTCATCGGCGTCATGATCACGTTCGCCGCCATCGCGCTTTCGGGAGATGTCAATGTCAATGCGATCGCGCCGGGCACGGCTGCGGCCCTGGCGGCGACGGTTGCCGGACTGGCGGTCGCGATTCCGGCGCTATTCGGCTACAACTGGTTGAATACTCGGATCAAGTCGATCACCGCCGACAACCGCGTATTCGTCGACGAGTTCGTCACGCTCCTCGCCGAACAATACAGCTAGGCCATCGATCGTGTCAGGCTCAATGGACAGCGGCGAAAAAGATGTCTACGACGACATCAACATCACACCGATGCTGGACCTGGCCTATGTGCTGATGGTGATTTTCATCATCATGACGACCGCGTCGGTTCAGGGCATCAAAGTCAATTTGCCCAAAGCGAGCGATACACCGACCTTGGCGAAACCGCAAACCAAGGCGATAACGATCACGGCCGATGGCACCATGTACTTGGACACCTATCCGGTCAGTCTGCCGGAACTCGAGACCCTCTTGCGCCAGTACAAGGCGGTCAATCCTAATTTACCGGTAGTAGTCAAGGCGGATTCGACAATTGCGTACCAACGCGTGGTCGATGTGCTCGATGTGATCGGGCGTCTCGAAATCACGCAGCTTGGGTTAGTGACCCAACGAATAGTCAAGTAGCGCGACCTCATGGCCGACAAGCGTACGCAGCGACGCTACCTATCGCGCCTTGGCGCCGGCGTGTTCGGATTGTTGCTGGTTCTGGGATTCGTCTGGTTCGTTCGCACGATGATGGCGGGTAAGACCAACAAACCGCCGCGTCAGGTTCAGATCGTCCAGCTGATTCGGCCGCCGCCGCCCCCGCCGGACCAGCCGCCTCCGCCACCCCCGGAAAAGACCGACGAGCCGCTGCCCAAGGACGAGCCGGAGCCTACTCCCAACGACGAGCCGCCTCCGGCCGAATCAATGGGTCTCGACGCACAGGGGTCCGCGGGCGAGGACGCATTCGGGTTTGGGGCTCGCCACGGCGGCAGCGATCTGGTGGGCGGCAACGGCGGCGCCGCGTTTGCTTGGTATACGAATCGGATCAAGGACGCGGTGCTCGACAAGCTCACCGGGGACCCGTGCGTCAAATCCAAGAAGTTTTCGACTTCCACGCGCTTCTGGATTGCGCCGGACGGCCGGATCAAGGACGTGAAATTGGCGAGTTCGACGGGAAATCATGAACTCGACAAGTGTATCGAGGTGGCGCTGGCGTCCATGCTTCGTTTGAGCGACGCGCCGCCGCTCGAGATGCCGCAGCCGGTGACTTTGAAAATCATGTCCCACAACTGAGACCCATGCGCAAGAGAATTAGAACGATGAGAATGACGAAGGTAAAGTTTCTGAGAATGGTGATGACGTCGCTGGCTCTGGCGATCGCGCCCCTCACCGTTTCTTTTGCGGCAGACGAGCGCCAATCGCTCGAAGAGTTGCGTAATACCGTCATCAACCTGCTGCAAGCGCTGGTTGATCAGGGCGTGATGACGCGCGAGAAGGCCGCGCAATTGGTGAAGGCCGCGCAAGACAAGGCGGCGGCCGATGCCGCCGCGATCGCGAAAGCGGATGAGGGGGCGGTGCGCGTGCCCTATGTACCGCAGATCGTCAAAGACGAGATCGCCAAGCAAGTGGCCGACCAAGTCAAGCCGGAGGTCGTCGCTGATGTGGTCAAAGAAGCCAAGACCGAGAAATGGGGTGTTCCGGGTGCGTTGGCGGATTGGCTGACGCGAACGCGCATATCCGGGAGCGTTACGGTGCGCGAAGAAGACGTCCTTTTCGCGCCGGACAATGTCCGGAACTACTACCTCAATTACTACGGCATCAATACGGCAGGCGGAATCGAGAAGGCCGGCTTGAACGCCTTTGAAAATGTCGACGTGAACCGCCTGCGATTTCGCGGCCGCGCGCGTTTGGCGGTCGATTCGGACATCACCGATTCGATTACCGCCGGTGTACGGATCGCGACCGGGAACACATCGGATCTCGTTTCCGAGACGCAGACCCTGGATGGCACCGCGCCGTATCAATTCGGAGTGGATGAACTGTTCATCCGACTGGACGAGCGCAATGCCCAGAAATTCCCCTGGCTGTCTGTCGTCGGCGGCCGGTTCCTCAATCCCTACGGCACACCCACCGATTTGATCTTCCACAAGGACTTGACGTTCGAGGGCCTCGGCCTGACCGGACGTTTGGGGTTGGGAGACGGAAGCGCGGAGCAGTCGCACCTGTTTATCACGCTGGGCGCGCATCCGCTGCAGGAGATCGCATTGTCTGCGCAAGATAAATGGCTGGTGGGAGGGCAGTTGGGCGCCAATATTCGGTGGGGGGAGGGCCAGCATTTGCGTCTCAGCGGTGCTTTCTTCGATTACTTCAATGTCACAGGCCGCCTGAATCCGCTGGGTGGCACCATTTACAACTACACCGCCCCGACATTCCTGCGCCAGGGAAACACATATTTCGACATCAGCAACAGCACCGATCCGACGGTGAATCTGTTCGCACTGGCAGCGAAGTATCGGCTTGCCAATCTCAACCTGACTTATGAATTGCCGGTCGGACGCTACACCATCGCTGCGACCGCGGATGCAGTTAGAAATCTCGGCTACAACACGGCTGTTGTGTCGGCGAATTTCGGTCAATACGTGGCGCCCCGCACGAAAGGATACCAAGGCGAGTTCAGTTTCGGCCATCCGACCGTGCTCACGGCCGGCGCTTGGCGTGCTCTGATCGGTTATCGATATCTGCAGCGCGACGCCGTCATCGACGCATATACCGACTCGGATTTCCACTGGGGTGGAACCGATGCCAAGGGATATTATTTCGTCGGTGATCTCGGCCTCGCGAACCGAGTCTGGATGCGTTTGCGCTACTTGAGCTCGAACGCGATCGACGGCCCGATCTTGGGTATCGACACGGTGCAGCTTGATTTGAATACTCGATTTTAGGTGCGATCATGACCAAGCATCATTGTTGGCTAGCTGCCCCATTGACGGTGTATGCGTTTGCGTTCACCGCACCAACCTATGCCCAGGTCGAACGCAGCGGCGGCGGGGAGACTCAGAAGATCATGCAGCAGTACCAACAAGTGGCGGCGGAGAAAACGGCACTTCAAGCTCAAGTAGTGCAGATGAAAAAGGACTTGGACGCCGCGAAAACGGATCTCCTGGCGATGAAGAAAGAGCGCGATGCGCTCAAGGTGCGGGCCGGTGGAGCCGCAGCGGCGGCGGCCGCGGTCACGCAATTGACCGCGTCGAAGGAGTCCGCCGAAAAGAATCTGGAACTCTACAAGCAGCGAATCAACGAGGTGGTTGGCCGATTTCGCGAGACCAATGCCAATCTCAAGGAAGTCGAAGCCGACCGAAGCAAGCTTCACAAGGATCTGGACGAGCGCAATGCGGCATTCGACAAATGCGCGGACAACAACTTGCGGCTCTATGAAATCACCACGGACGTCTTGAATCGTTACGAACACGTAGGGCTATTCACCAAAGCCAGCACGGCCGAACCGTTTACCCGGATCACGCGCACGCGAATCGAAAATCTGGCCGATGAATACCGGGCGCGGGCGCTCGAAAACCGAACCAGAAAGCAAACGCAATAAGGCCGTGGGTTTGCGACAACCGGTAGCAAATCACATGCATTCTCGCGCGGCGCCGCTAAACGTCGGTGCGATAATGCGTCTGCTGCGTCCCGGGCAATGGGTGAAAAATGCCTTTGTCTGTGCCGGGGTACTCTTCGGAGGCCAGTTGCACAATGCACCGCTTCTTTTTACGGTAGCGCTGACGTTCGCGGCCTTCAGCTTGATGGGTTCGAGCGTCTACGCCCTCAACGACTACTTGGATCGTGAATCCGATAGAGAACATCCCACCAAGCGCTATCGCCCTCTCGCCAACGGGACTGTGACGGTCGTTCAGGGTTTTGCAGCGGCCATCATGTGTTTCGGGCTTTCCGTCGTCGCGGCGTGGTTTGCCGATCCGCGAGTTTTGATCATCGTATTGCTCTATCTGGCGATCAATGTTGCGTACTCACTGCGCTTGAAGCATCAACCCGTCGTCGATGTATTTTGCATCTCGTCCGGTTTCATGCTGCGCATCTTGGCCGGCACGTGGGGCATTCGCATTCCGCCCTCCGGCTGGCTGATATTGACGGGTATGTTCATCACCCTGTTTCTGGGATTCGCCAAGCGTCGTGCGGAGTGGACGGATGCGGCCGGAACTCACTCACGCCGTCCGGTTTTGGAGTTGTACTCGCGGGAATTGCTCGATACTTTTTTGTCCATCGCCGCGACCGGCACGGTATTGAGCTACGGTCTGTACACTCTGGATCCGCAAACGATCGCGTTGCATCATACCGACAAGCTGATCTACACCCTGCCATTCGTATTGTTCGGGTTGTTCCGGTATTTATTTCTGCTTCATAGCCATAAGAAGGGCGAGAACCCCAGTGCCGATGTGTTCACCGACCGCCAAATCCTCATATGCGGCGCGTCATTCGCCGGATGTGCTCTGTGGCTGTTGAACCGATAGCCAGAGGGTGGTTGAAGGGGATTGTCCTTTCGACGGTCGCCGCCGCGGCTGCCTATCTTGCGACCGTGTTATGGGTGGGTCGCCTGGACGTGAGTGCCGCGGTGAGCCTCGTGAGCGTTGATACGTTGCTCGGACTTCTCGCACTGTCGATGATGAACTACGGACTGCGATTCCTCCGCTGGCACTACTATCTGCGGACGCTCGGGGCCTCAATACCGCTGGGGCACGATTTGCGCGTCTACATCGCCGGCTTCGCGCTGACGGCAACACCGGGAAAGGCGGGAGAGATGGCGCGATCCCTCTGGCTTCGACCTTACGGCGTCTCGGCCACGTTCTCACTCGCAGCGTTCCTGGCCGAGCGGCTGCAGGATTTCCTGGCGATTTTGTTGCTCTCGAGCCTGGGAGTGTCGCTGTACGGTGGAGTCGACTGGCTGCTGTCGATGAGCCTTGGGCTGGTAGCGCTGGCCGCCGGCATTCTGTATGTGCCCTTGATCACCCGATGGGCGCTGGCATTGGCCGGCGGCCGCCGCAAGCGACTGGGCGCGCTGGTAAGCCGGCTGTCGGAAATACTGGCTCTCACGAAGACGTGCCTGACGCCGCGTCGCTTCGCCCTCGGATTGCTGATCGGTCTATGTGCGTGGAGTGCTGAAGCATTCGGCTTTTTCTTACTCATGCAGGCGCTTGGAAATCCTCTGCGTCTTCTGTCTGCGATTTCCATCTATGCATTGTCGATGCTGGCGGGCGCCCTGAGCTTCATGCCTGGCGGACTCGGCGGCAGCGAAGCCTCGATGATCGTATTGCTGAGAATTTTGAGCGTACCGCTGCCGATGGCGGTATCCGCCACCTTGCTGATTCGACTGGCGACACTTTGGTTTGCGGTCCTTCTCGGAATATTGGCCCTATTGATCCGGGCCAAAATTCCCACGATGACCACGGCGTCTACCGCAGCGACGCAGCCTGATTCCGTCTAAAGATCCAAACCATGCGGATTTCCTCTTTACGCGCCCGGGTACGTCTAATGGAGGGGAAATTCGCAAGCAACGCTGCGCCAGCCGTGGCGGCGACCATCCACCAGACGACTCACGAGATTGATTTGTCATAAATCCGCCGTTCCCCTGTCACTAGTCCCCGGTAGCCTTCCTTTCTATAAGAGATACTCTTTCTGGCGCTTGGCGCGCCGCTCAGGATCGCGGGACTACGTTGGGGGACCAAGATGAAACGTTTTCAGAAAGGCGTGTTCGCTGCTTCAGCGGTGGCTGTGTTGTGGGCGGGCACTGTGGGCGTTGCCGCGGCGGATACCGTGGTGGTGCTGCCGCCGACGACCCTGACCACGCAAACCGCCCTGCCCTTCAGCGAAACCTTTATCAATGGCAGCTCGACCGTGACGGGTAATCCCGGCGGTGCGGGCGGTATCACGACATATGCGCTGTCATCGGGAACCTATTTCTACGGGCAGAGCATCAATCAGGCGTTGACGCCCTTCATGCCTCCCGGCAGCACGCATTCGTATGGGTTCTACACGGATTACGTTTTCACGGTGGCGCCCAATTCATTTGACTCGCTGACGGCATCGATCAAT
>Ga0210408_10000658_pt1 | contig 41137 bp, 17 predicted proteins | sample IncBWH4MmetaG_FD_155471 | JGI IMG/M metagenome (GOLD analysis project Ga0210408, IMG submission 155471) | Forest soil microbial communities from Barre Woods Harvard Forest LTER site, Petersham, Massachusetts, United States - Inc-BW-H-4-M | ecosystem: Environmental > Terrestrial > Soil >...
GAGGTGGTGGTCTTCAACACCGCGTTGAGCGATACGGACCGGCAAAATTTGGAGGATTATTTATCAGTCAAATGGATCACCGGTTTGTCACGCGCGATCAGCACGCCCTTCACCGTCCAACCCTCTCCGATCACTCTGGTTACCTTCGTAAATCCAAGCATCAATAATGCAGTCCAGGGCACTGCCATCACTGCCGGCGCCTTGGGTGAAGTGCAAGTGAGTGCATCGGCGGCCGGTGGCGGTCCGGTTCCCGGCGCAACGGTGACGCTCGCTATTGCCAGTGGCAATGGGACCATCCTGGGCAATAGCGCGGTGACGGATGCGGGTGGCATCGCGCACTTCACCAACCTGCGGATTGACAAGATCGGCACCAAGACCTTGCAGGCAAGCAGCAGTGGAATTCAATCCGCGGCTTCGGGTTCATTCATTATCACTGCCAGTGCTCCCGCGTTTGTCATGGTGGAGACCGCCGCCGACGGCAGCGGAGTGATACTGCCGACTCAGAACATCCCGGCGGACCTGGCGACCAACCTCTTTGCCATCTCCCGCGACTCGGCGAATAATTTCATCGCCAATGTGGCGGCCACCTGGTCGTTGGTGAACGTCACCGGCGGCGTGGCAAACGGGGATTTGGTCGTCGCTGGCGATACCAAGAGCGCGACCTTCACCGGTCATTTCGGCGGGACTGCACGCATTCAGGCAGTGGGGACGTTCACCGGCCAATCTGGTGTGCAAACGGTCGTGGGCGGCGCGGCCACCTACCTTGCGATGAATCAACAACCCTCCACGACCGCGGCCGTGGGAGCTCCCTTCGCCATCCAGCCCATAGTGAGCCTGCGGGATCACTATGGCAACACGGTGCTCAATTCCAGCACCGTCATAACCGCCAGTGAGACCAGCGGCGGCAGTTTGAATGCCGGCGGGGTCACTCCGGTCACAACGACAACCGCCAACGGCGTGGCCACCTTCTCCGGACTGTTTGTCACCAATACCGGCACCGTCACGCTTACGTTCACTTCCGGCAGTCTGACGCCGACCAACTCCGGGAACATTGCGGTGAGCGTGGGCAACGTGGCGCAGGTGGTATGGGTTACCCAGCCAGGCCTGGCCACCAATGGCATTGTTTTTGGCCAAAGCCCCGTCATTAAGACGGCGGATGCAGGCGGATATATTACGGTAAACGGACTCCCGCCGGTCAAAATAGTCCAAGTGGCACTGTACTCCGGCAGCGGCATCTTGAGCGGCATCCTGACCACCAATATTGGGACGACTGGCGGCAACGGCACGGTGACTCTGCCCAACCTGCAGATTACCACCGGCGGAACCGCGCAACTGATTGCGACTGACATCGGACTGGGATTCAACCCGACCAACATCATCTCCGGGAACGGTTGCCAGATGTGGTTTGATGCAGCCGATCTTAGCACCATTACCATCGCCGGTACGAATGTGATCTCCTGGCTCGACAAGAGCGGCAAGGTCAACAACGCCGACACGAACAATCGTGCGGGCGGTGTCTATGTGGGGCCGACCTTTGCCACCAACAGCACCCTGGTGAGCAAGCTTGTAGGATTGAACGGCCTGGGCCGCGCGTTGCGTTTCAACGGCAACAACTCCGCGCTGGGCATGAACATGTCGGCCCTCAGCAACTCGCCCTACACCGTGATCGTGATGGAGGTAGCCACCGGCAAGAGTGGCACCGCTTACTTCTTCGGCAATAACGGCGCGGGGGCTACACGCCAGGTGTTGCACATCGGTTATCAGAGCACGACAGCCTGGAAATGGGGTATGTTTGGTGACGACATGGACTTTACCACCACATTGACTCCGTTCCCGCAGGCGCGCCTCTCAACGGAAAAACTGACCGCGACGACCTACGGAGAAACGCTCTACTACAACGGGGCACAAGTTAACACGAGGACGGCTGGTGGGTACCTTCAAAACGGAGCTTTCGTTCAAGGTAGCGTGGGACGGGCCAATAATGGCAACAATTATCTGGGAGACATCGCCGAAGTGGTTGCCTACAACATCGATCTGAGCGATACGGATCGCACCAACGTTGAGGATTATCTGACGACCAAATGGAAGACGGGCTTGCGCAGTTCCTTGAGCGCCCCCTTCCTCGTCAACACCCTGCCTTTAAGCTCACTGGTGTTCGTGAATTCAAACATCAACAATACGGTCGCGGGGAACCCGATCACCGCGGCCGCCTTGGGCGACGTACAAGTAAAAGCTCTAAGCAGCCAGGGCATCACCATTCCGGGCGTGACGGTAGCGATCTCCATTGCCAGTGGCACGGGGACCATCTCGGGCAATTCGGCCGTCACCGATAACAGTGGCATCGCCCACTTCACCACGCTCAGTATCAATCAGATTGGCACCAAGGTGTTGCAGGCGAGCAGCCTGGCGGTTCAATCGCCGGTTTCCAGCTCATTCCTCATCACGGCCCAGGCGGCCAGCGCGCTGGCCCTGGAGTCCGCCGCGGACGGCAGCGGCACGGCGATTCCGGATGAAATCCTTCCCGCGGACCTTCCGCTTCACGTCTTCGCCATCTCCCGCGATATCTTTGGGAATTTCATTGGCAATGTGGCGGCTACCTGGTCGCTGGTGAACCTCAGTGGGGGCGTGAATAGCGGGGATTTGGTTGCCTCGGGGGACAGCAAGAGTGCCACCTTCACCGGTCACCTGGTGGGGAGCGCCCAGATCCAGGCGGCGGCGGCGTTGACTGGCATTTCGGGTGTACAAACGGTGGTGGCCGGTGCGCCAGCGTACCTCGTAATTAATCAGCAACCCTCCGCCACCGCTGCGGTTGGCGCCCCCTTCGACCAGCAACCTATTGTAGCTGTCTTTGATCATTATGGGAATACGGCGTTTTCCAACGTGGTCGTTATGGCCACGGAAACCAGCGGTGGATTATTGAATGCCACTCCCACTCCGGTGCCGCAGCAGGTAGATGCTAACGGCGTGGCCACATTCTCCGGCCTGTTTGTCACGAACACCGGCATCGTCACGCTGAGATTCACTGCGGGGAGCATCTCAACCAACTCTGACAATATTGTCGTCAGCGTCGGCAATGTGGCACGCGTGGTGTGGGTCACCCAGCCGCCTGCCACGGCTAGGGCCGGGCAGATCTTTAGCCGGAGTCCCGTGCTTCAAACCGCGGATGCCGGTGGCCACCTCACGGTAAATGGGCTGACGCCGGTCCGATTGATCCAGGTGGATACCTATTCTGGTGCGGGTGTGTTGATGGGCACCCTCAGCACGAATATCGGCACGGCCGGCGGCAACGGGACGGTGACGCTGCCGGACCTGCAGATCACCCAGCCGGGAACCTACCAAATTATCGCCCTGGACGGCGGTGAGGGAGTTTACCCGACCAACATCACCGATGCGGCCAGTTGTCAGTTGTGGCTGGACGCGGCGGATTTGAACACGCTCACACTCAACGGTACCAATGTGACGACCTGGATGGATAAGAGTGGCAAGGGCCACAATGCCACCGGCGGGGTGTCGCCGAGCATCGGCATCGATAGCATCCTCTCACCCATCACCGCCGGTCGAGGCAAGGTGGTGCGCTTTGACGGCGTAAACACCTATCTGGGAACGGATCTGAGCAGCCTCTACGCCTCGCCTTATACGATTATCGCGATCGAAGTCGCCACCCGTAAGGACACTGGCAGCAGCTACTTCATCGGCAACCAGGCGCCCAATGGCTCGGCCGCCAATGAAACAGTCCTCCACGTCGGCTATTATACACCTAATGTATGGAGATGGGGGCAGTATGGCGACGACCTGGATTCTCCGCGCACCGACTTCGTCTTCCCCGCACCACGGATCAGCACCATGGAGATCGATGCGTCGAGGCTTGAGAACCTCTACTTCAACTCGCAGTTGGTCAATTCGAGAACAGCCAGCAGCTTCCTGCTCGGCCAAAATCTCGGTCTCGGCACCATCGGCGCCGCCCTGAACGGCAACAATTACCTGGGCGACCTGGCCGAAATCATGGTGTTTAACGCGGCGTTGCCCGATCAGGATCGTGCCGCCCTCGAGCAGTATCTCTCGGACAAGTGGGCTACCGGCTGGCCGGGCGCGATCAGTGCCAGCATCAACGTTTGGCCCATTTATACCGTCATCACATCCATCAGTTATACCAGTTCGAACGTCACCCTCACTGCCGTCTATGGTCCGCCGTCGGGCACTTACCGGGTTTTGGGCTCGACCGATGTAACGGCGCCGTTCCCGCAGGGCTGGACTCAGGTCGCGACAGGGTCGTTTGATGCCGGCGGCAATTGCACGGTTAACATTCCGGTGAACCCTGCTCATCCGGTCAGTTTCTACCGGTTGTCAGTGCCTTAATAGGCGGGGGTTGGAGTGATGGCTTCGTGGTTGGCGTTAACGCGCCAGCCACGAAGCGTTTAATGGGGGGGAGGACAGGACCGTTGGCGGTTGGTAAGCCAATAGCTGGGGTGCGCCTCAGCCCGGGACTCCTCACTTTCGAGGATAGTCCCGGTTCCGGCGTTTGCCTAGACTGCCCACCGCTTTATGTGGTCGCAAACCTCCATCTCCAGGCGGAATGACTCGGGGCTGAAACACTGCCTGGGTCGCCTGTCGGCGCCGGTCCTGTCGTCGTTTGCGCTTTGTCTGAATTGCTACGCCGGGAGCTGGTATGTGGGCAACACGGCCCCAGGCGAGTGGATTCAGTACCAGCAGGTTTGGCTGGCCAATGGGCATTATAGGTTCACGGCGCGAGCCGGGGCAACGAACAGCGGAGCGGCCCTGCACGTAGAAATCGATGGAACGGCCGTGAAACCAGGCGTGATAATACCTAACACAGGCCGGATGGACGTTTTTACCAACGTGCATTGTGGCTCGACCAATGTTTCCCAAGGCTATCATGACTTGAAAGTTGTTTTTGAAAGTTCGGGACTGTCCTTGGACTGGTTCATGCTGGCCAAGGATACCGATACAACCAATGGAGTCAAACTGACGGATATCACCATGGTCAGGCCGCCTACCAACGGCATGCTGATCGCACCGATCATTGGCTTTGAACATCACGAGGCTACGTCATACCCCGCAAGCTCGGCGCAGCAGTTGGGAATACCTGACATCCCCGATATCAATGGCCATCAGTTTTCCGAATATCAGTTGACCAACTGGTATGGCGTGCCGATGTACCGGGATTTTGATCGGCGCAGCGATCGCTATTGGGATGTATTGGTTGAGCAGCTCTTGGCTTCGCGGGCGCAGGTTCCTTTCCTGCACTGTCGTGAGACAGCCGATTTTAACAACAGTTTGCAGACTCGCGCCTATGCGCCTGGCGGTGGCTGGTATGAGGGGCGCTGGCTGGAGAAGTTTTCCGAGGCCGTGGCCCGCAACCCGCAGGCGGTCAGCTCCCTGAAGATGGGCATGTTCTGGGAAAGCGGCGGGATTGCTTTAGGTTTTTACAACCACTACGGGTATTATCCTGGCTGGGGCACTTCGAACTTCGTGGATTACGTGATGCAGGATTGGATTCAGCCTTGGTTTGACAATATTCCGCGCGAATTGCTTTTTCAGCCGGTAACCAATCGGCCGGTGATCAGCTTTTTTGCCTCGAACCCGGACAATATCGTGCGAGACGGCCAGATGAGTACGTTTATGGCGCAATTCCGTAGCGAGATGGTAGCCCGTTATGGCATGGATCCGCTGATCATTATGCCGGTTGGAGGAGGGGTGGACCCGGCGACGGAAGCTCAAGGGTGGGGACAGGCAAACTGGGTGACCTGGGATGGGCCTTTGTGTACCTCCAACTATCTCAATGGAACCTATTGGTGCACGGCTTCCAGCGGCAGTCGGCGGCGGCTCGACACAGTTTGGCTCAATGACTGGAATCCGGTGTCGAATACCGGAACGCCCAACACCAATGACGCCAATGGCCATGATTCGCATCAGCCCCGGCTGGATAGCAATGGCAATTCAATGATGTGGAGCGCCCTCAACCAGGCCTACAGCGTGGGATCCCAATTTGTTCAGGAAGAAGGTTTTTACAACATCTCGGAAGGCAACTCCATCTTCCGCAGTTATCACCCTGAATGGGTATATCCCAATCAACACCTTGCGGCGATGCGGGATTTTGCCGATACCAACACGGCCACCTTGATGTTCGAAGCGGAGGCCTGCGATAGCTATTACAAGACTATCACCAACGACAATACCGGTGGCACCTACCGCAAGGAATGGTATAGACCGACGACGTTGGACGTGTATCGGCCCTTGCACAACGCCTTGCCATGGAAGCAGATGAACGCAGGTTCCGCCACGCTGGTTAAAATCAGCGCGGGCTTTTTTGATGCTTGGGCATTGGACAGTTCGGGCCGTGTTTGGGCGCAAACGATCATGGGGGATGTCAATTCCTGGCAGCAGGTGTCCACGCCGCAGAATTTCACCTGCGTTTCAGTGGGCAAATGTTATGCCTGGGGTATTGCCGGAACCACCGTCTATTCGGCGCAGATCCCCAACAACGGGTGGACTTCCTGGAGCACCGGCGGATGGAGCCAGCGCAGCGGCAGTATGACTCAACTTTCGGTGGGCGCCACCGAAGTGTGGGCGGTCAATTCGAGCGCCCAGGTTTTCCGGCGCCCGGTGGACGGCTCGGGTGACTGGACCCAAGTCAGCGGCACCATGACCCAGATCTCGGTCGGTGACGCGTTTGTGTGGGCCATGAATGGAGGCAACATCTACTACAGTCTCACTTCCTTGGCGAGCCCGTCCTGGACGCAGTGCCCCAATCCCAACAACATCATCAACGTCCAGGTGGGATCGGATGAAGTGTGGGGCGTTACTGCCAGCGGCAGCGTTTATCGCATGAGCGCCTCGGGGGCGGGCACCTGGGATTTGGTGGATGGCAACCGCAACAGCGTCTCGGTTGGAGACGGGTATGTCTGGGGGCTGTCCGGCTCGACGCCTTACTGTCGCCGGTTGGAAGGATTTGCTCTCTCGGGCGTCCCGATGACGCCTTTTACGCCCAAAGCCACGCCGGCCACCGGACAAGTCAAATTGCTCTGGACCCTTTGCAGCGGGGCAACCAACTACAACATCAAGCGAGCGACGGCCAGCGGCGGACCGTATACGACGATCGCCAATGTCTCTTCGGTCAGTTACATCTACCCCTATGTTGATTCGACGGCGGCTAACGGAACGACCTATTACTACGTCGTTTCGGCGCTCAATGGCAGCGGAGAAAGTACCAATTCTCCTGAAGTCAGCGCCACGCCGCAATCGCAAGTGCCGGCGGCGCCCAGCAATCTGACGGTGCCGTCCTTTGTGAGCGGCCAGCTCCAGATTGCCTGGACGGACACCTCGGGCAATGAAAGCGGCTTCAAGATCGAGCGCAAGGTAGGGGTGGGCGGCACCTATGTGCAGATTGCGGTGGTCCCGGCCGGGGTGACCAGTTTTACCGATACGGTCCTGGCGGGGTCCGATTATTATTACCGGGTGCGCGCGTATAACGCGGCAGGCAACTCGGGCTACAGCAACGAAGCCATGCTGAGCACCGCGAGCACTCAGCTGAGCCGTTCGGGCTGGGTGGCCAGCTCCAGCACTTCGGGCAGTGATGTGCCTGCCAACGCCCTGGACGGCAATCCCAGCACCCGGTGGTCCACCGACAGAAGCCAGGCTCCCGGGCAGTGGTTCCAAGTGGACATGCGGGCCAATTATACCGTGTTCCAGGTCAATCTGGATGCCACGGCTTCACCGAATGATTATCCGCGCGGCTATCAGGTTAATCTTTCCACCGATGGAAATAATTGGGGCAGCCCGGTTGCCGTGGGCAACGGCGGGGGCGCCGTCACGGCGATCCAATTTCCCGCGCATAGTGCGCGCTACATCCGTGTGACTCAAACGGGCTCGGCCGGAAACTATTGGAGCATTCATGAGTTTTATGCGTTTGGCTTGAGCGCACCCACCACCCCCACGGGCCTGGCGGCGCTCGCTGGCTACGCTCAGGTGACCTTAAGTTGGTCTACCTCCTTGAACGCGACAAGTTACAATGTCAACCGGTCAACTACCAGCGGCGGGCCCTACAGCGTCATTGCCAGCGGTGTGACGAGCACGGGCTATACGAACACCGGCTTGGCCAACGGAACGACCTACTACTACGTGGTCTCGGCCACGAATGCGTTAGGTCAAAGCGGCAACTCGGCCGAGGTGAGCGCAACGCCGAACCCGGTGCCTGTGCCCAACGTGCCGACCGGGTTAACCGCCCTGGCGGGCGCTGGTCAGGTAGCATTGAGTTGGTCAGCGTCTTCGAACGCGGCCAGTTACAACGTCAAGCGCTCCACGACGAGTGGGGGCCCATATTCCTTGGCGGCCACGAATGTAACCGGCTTGGCCTATACCGACACGGGGTTGGTCAGCGGCACCCAATATTACTACGTGGTTTCGGCGGTCAACGGAAGCGGTGAGAGCGCCAACTCCAGCGAAGTCAACGCCACTCCGTCCAATGATGTGTACTGGCTGGGTGCTGTGGACGCCAATTGGACGACGAGCGGCAACTGGTCGAACGCCCCAGTCACGGGGCAGCGGGTGGTGTATGATGCCACGTCGGTGAGCAATTTTGCCCAGACGCTCGGGCAAAACTGGAGTATCAATGGCATCCGGGTCGGGAGCCCCGGCGGGGACATCGTGCTTTCAGGAGGCAACACCCTTAGCAATGCGGGCGGAATTGATATGTCCGCGGCGACCCGCAATCTGTCGCTAAATACGCCGCAGGTGCTTACCGCCGACCAGACTTGGTTTGTGGGGACCGGTGGAGCGCTAACCAATGCCTCCGCGGGCACAGTGGCCAACGGGGGATACAGTTTTTCAATCAGCAACTCGGGCAATGTGTATGTGTATGGCTCGATCAGCGGAAATGGGCCGGTAATCAAGAATGGCAGCGGCACGGTAACCTGGGGCAGCCAAGGGTCCTACACCGGTGGGACAATGATCAGTGGCGGCACCGTGGCCCATCTGAGCGGCGTCAACGGACTTGGGCTCGCCTGGTCTCCAGTGGCGGTCACCAGCGGCGGGACGTGGAGCCTTAATGGGATCAGCGCCAGCGCCACGACTGTGTCGTTGACCAACGGCAACTGCGGGGTCAACAAGAGCGGGAATCTCAATTTCTTCAACTTGGCGTCCAGTGGCATTTCCAGCATTGGGGTCAGCGAGCTAAAGATAGGCCAGGACGCGGCGGGGGGCATCTACACGGTAAACTTCAACGTGGTGGACGGGACGCTGACGCTCAACGTCAACAGACTATATAACTATACCTCGACCGCAACTGGCAGTGTGGTGAAGGTGGGCAGCGGAACATTGCTGGTGAGCAGCATGGGGACGAGCTACAAGGGGAGCACCACAATCCAGGGCGGGGTGATACAGGTGGGGACGCTGGCCAACGGCGGAACCGACAGCCACATAGGGCAGTCCAGCAACGCGGCGGCCAACCTGGTGCTCAACGGCGGGAGCCTGAGGTACGTGGGCGCAGCAGTTGGGATTGACCGGCTCTTCAGCGTCGGCAGCGCGGGCGGGACTTTGGATGCTTCAGGTAGCGGAGCGCTGACACTGAACAACACTGGGGCGATGGGGTTTGCAGACAGCGGTTCGCACAGTGTAACACTTACAGGCAGTTCGACGGCGGCCAACACGCTGGCGGCGGCGATAGGCAACAATGGTGGGCCGACGACGCTTCTAAAGAGCGGAACAGGGTCCTGGAGCCTGAGCGGGGCCAGCAGCTTTAGCGGGGGCACGGTTGTACCCGGGGGCACGCTGACGGTGGGCGCCGGCGCGACGTTGGGAAGTGGCAACCTGAGCGTGAGCAACGGAGCGGTCTGCGTCCTTCAGAATGCCGGCGCGTTGTCCAGCGGGGCTTATGTGTATCTGAACGGAACGCTGAACCTGGCCTATAGCGGGACCAACACAGTGAGCCGGCTTTACGTCGGGGGCGTGTTGCAGCCCGCCGGGGTGTGGAACGCGGTGCGGGACGGGCATTTTGCCGGGGCGGGCAGTTTGAATGTGACTGCGGGAAGCGCGACGGGTCCGATAGTTCTCCAAGTCAGCGGGCTTTCAGGCGGCGGGCTTCAATTGTCGTGGACCAACAGCGCCGTCGACCTCTATTACACGCCGAGCCTGACGCCGCCGGTGGTCTGGTCGCTGGTAACCAATCAGGCGAGCTTTTCCAACGGCCAGTGGACCTTGACCCTGCCCACCGGCACCAACGGCAACGGGTTCTATCGCCTGCGCCAGTAAGCGGACGAGAGCAACACAGAGGCTAAACTCCCGGGTGCATCCGCTCACCGCCCCCGAACTCCTCGCTTTTGAGGATGGCAGGGACGTCAGGCTCGTGGCAAACTACAGGCTGCCTCATGACCTCGAAGAGTATTCGTTCCAGGCAACCTGATTCATGTCGGAGTTGCCCGACAAGGACTCGCGCGCGCGTTTTTTGGCTGGCTCTGGTGCTTGTGCAGACACTTAAGCCCTGTTTTGCGGACGTCTTGAACCGAACGGGTTGGGTGGTGAGCGCGTCGGTCGGCAGTTACCCCGGCAACGCAATTGACGGCGACATCACCACGCGCTGGACCACCGGCGTCTCCCAGGCTCCCGGCCAGTGGTTTCAGGTGGATATGGGCGGGGGCACGCCGCCCACCTTTACCAACTTGGTGCTGGATGCCGGCAGTTCCACCGGCGATTATCCGCGCGGCTACCAGGTGAATGTGTCCAACGACGGCACGAACTGGTCCAGCCCGGTCGCCACCGGGGCCGGCTCCTCGGCTGTGACCAGCATCAGTTTTGCCGCGCGGACCGCCCGATACATCCGCATTACTCAGACCGGCAGCAATGGACTGTGGTGGAGCATTCATGAACTCAACGTCGATGGAATCGGCGCGCCGCCACCGCCGGCTGGCGTGACCGAGACGCTCGGAACGGGACAAGCCACCATCAACTGGGAAGCTTCTCCGGGCGCAACAAGCTATAACGTCAAACGCTCGACCACCTACGGCGGACCCTACACGGTGCTGGCTTCCAATCTGACGGGGCTAATCTACGTTGATAACCGGACCGTCAGCGGGACGCTCTATTTTTACGTCATCTCCGCCAATAACCCCTACGGTGAGAGCGCCGACTCCGTTCAGGCGAAACTCGGCTGGAGAGTCGTTATCCCCTCGCTGAACACGAACGAGATGGTGGTGGCCGCCACCACGCCCCAGGAGTATGGAGCCAAAGGCGACGGCATTACCGATGACAGCGCGGCTTTTCAGGCTGCCATGAATGCGGTGTACAATTCCGGCGGCTCAGGCGGGGGCGTGGTTTTCGTACCGGCCGGCCATTATGCCTTCTACACTAATTTGAATATCCCCGTCGGGGTGACCTTGCACGGGGATTGGCAGGATTGGTCCCGCAACGGCAACGGCATGGTCGGAACGACCTTCAAGGTCTATTACGGCGCCGGCCAGACGACTAACACTCCGTTTATCTTCCTGAACAGTTCCACCGCCTTGAAGGGGGTGAATATTTGGTATCCCAACCAGAACGCCAACCACATCGTGGCTTATCCCTATTCCATCGGCCTTAGCTCGGATTCCATGCTGCAGAATGTGGCGTTGGTCAATTCCTATCAGGGAATTCAGATGACCGGGGGAAGCAAGGCGATCGTATCGACGGTGGCCGGCACCCCCCTCCTCACCGGCATCACCATGGATCAGATTTATGATATTCCTCACGCGGAGGACATCCGGTTCTCGCCCGATATCTGGCCAGCCGCCGGGGTGACCAACGCGCCGGGTGCCGGCGGGCCGCATGCAGCCTGGATGCGAGCCAATGGGCAAGGCATGGTGTTGATCCGCGTGGACGGGTTGATTGCCATGGACACCTACATCAGCGGCTACAACATCGGCATCATGTGCACCAATACCGGCAACGGGGATCCGGGCGCCACCTTTTACATGGGCGCGGTCAGCAATTGCGCCACGGCCCTGCTGGCGCAGAACATGCCGGGTGCGTTGGGGCTGATGTTTGCCGCCTTCACCCTGGATGGCGACACCGCCGTCAATCGCACTCGCACCGATAGCGATGCCAACGTGCAGTTTAACCGGTGCCAGATTGTTGGGCACAACGGTCCGGCGGTCAGTTCCACCGGGACCGGCTGGCATTCGTGGATGCAATTTCAAAACTGCACCATCTCCAATGCGCTGCAACTCAATGCCGGCGTGTTCAACGCGGTCAATTGCACGTTGCTCGGCGCGACGCAATGCGTGATGAGTGCTGGCGCCACCCGCGCCGCCTTTACCGGTTGCACCTTTAGTCCGGTCAAAAGCATCGTTAACGCAGGCAATCCGGGCAGCCTGCTCATCGACAGCAGAGGCGCGAGTTCGAATGCGATGCCGATCATTTATTGGACGAATATCGTCAACGATTATCTGTCCCGGCGGCCGGCCAAAACCGATCTCTTTGTGGCAACAAACGCGCCGTGGGGCGCGACCGGAAACGGTTCGACCGATGATACGGCGTCGATCCAAAGCGCGCTCAATGCCGCGGGCGCCAATGGCGGAGGCATTGTTTTTCTGCCGGGCGGCAAATATCGGCTCACCAGCACGCTGGATGTACCTCAGGGTGTCGAACTGCGGGGACCTTACGAGCTGCGGCACCGTACCTGGCCGGGACCGGACGGCAAAGCCAAAGGCGCGGTGCTCCAGCCCTATGGGGGGCAAGGCAGCACCACCGGACCGGCGGCGATTGCGCTGGAGGCCAACAGCGGCCTGGTGGGCGTCACCATCAGCTATGAAAGCCAGAGTTCCAATTGCTTTGCCTTCCCGCCGGCCATCCAGGGGCGCGGCGGCAATGTCTATGTTATTGGGGTAGTCTGTCCGAATCCCTACTACTATGTGGATCTGGACACTTACACCTGCACCAACCACTTTCTCTACCTGGTAGATGGCTGGGCGCTCCTGACCGGCTATAAAGTGGGCCACGGGTCCTCCGGCTCAATTGTGGATTGCCAGGGTAACTGGACTTACTGGATCGACAACTACGACTCTCAGAGCAGTTTGCCTGGCAGTGTGCAGGCACCGGTGCAGAATTTTGTCGCCCACAACATGCAGTCCTATGTGCTGGGCGATTGCACCGAACTTCTGGTTAAGGATTTCAATATTATCGAAAACACCTTCCTGATGGCCAAAGACCAGGGCGGCAAGGGACCCAACGCCACCCTGATCGGCGATTACTGTGACGCCACCGTCCAGGGAATTGTGCTGGATGCGGCCGGGCCTTGCATGATCAACGCGGTGAACACGCCGATGTGCGTCTTTAACTTCGGCAGCTACAGCGATCTGGCCACCACCCTGGTGGGCGTGTTGAGCACGACCAACTTTCAGGGCACAGCCCGGTTCTTCAACACGATTCTCTTTGCCGGGCCCTATTGGGACTTCAACATCAATGGCGGAGATGTCGGCCTGGAGGTGGTTCACATGGACAACGCCAACATGGACAGCGCGGTCAATGGCGGGGTGTTCCGCCTGGTCAATAATTCCTCCCGCAACACCGGCGGCAACAGCTCGCCTTACAATGTGACCTTTGCCTCAGGCGCCGGCCTTGCCGGCAAGACGAACGAATTCATCGGCTGTTACAATTACTACGGCTATACCTGCACCAATGTCAATGCGACTAATCCTGTCAATGTGTGGGGCAACTTCGGATTAGCTCCCGCACCGGTGGTGTCGGGGCTGACGGCTACGCCGGGCGGCTCGCAGGTGACGGTGAGCTGGATGGCTGCCACCAATGTCACCAGCTATAACGTCAAGCGAGCCAGCTCCAGCAGCGGGCCCTTCGTACTGCTGGCCAATACCTCGGCCACAAACTATCTCGATACCGATGTGGTCTCCAACGCGACTTATTATTATGTGGTTTCAACCCTCAGCGCGTTGGGCGAGGGGCCGGATTCTGCGGTGGTCAGCAGCCGGGATGTGCTGTTAAGCCGGAGCGGCTGGGTGGTTAGCGCTTCGGTAGGCGGCTCGCCGGGCAATGCGATTGACGGCAACCTGTCTACCCGCTGGTCCACCGATACGCTCCAAACCAACGGCCAGTGGTTCCAGGTGGACATGCTTTCGGCCAAAACGATTTTCAAGATCGTTTTGGACACCACGCCTTCGCCCAATGATTACCCGCGAGGCTACCAGGTCACTCTGTCCAATGATGGAAGCAATTGGGGCAGCCCAGTCGCCACCGGAGCCGGAAATTCGGCAGTGACCACCATAACGTTTGCCCCGCAGACCGCTCGGTATCTCCGCATCACGCAAACCGGCACGGCCTCGGGAAACTATTGGAGCATTCATGAGCTGTACATCTACGGGACGCCGCCGACGACTCCGGACCCGCTGGTGGCGGTGCCCGGGACCAATCAAGTCGCTTTGAGTTGGTTCATTCCCCAGAGCGCGACCAGCTATAACGTCAAACGTGCGACCAACCCGGCCGGCCCTTACACCATTATCGCCACCCCGACTTCATCCAGGTGGACCGTGTCCAACGCGCTCATCGGGAGATATCTCTACTACGTGGTTTCGGCCCTCAACTCTGTGGGTGAAAGCGGCGATTCCACCCCGGTGTGCGCCGCCGCCGTGCCCCAAACGGTGACGCTTCAGCCGGCGGTTCAGGGCGGCTCCTTTGCCGTCGTGGCAACCGTGCTGCAAGGTCAAACCTGCGTGTTGGAAACCCGCACCAACTTGACCCTCGGCGGATGGACCGCGGTGACGACCAACACCGCTGTCGCAAACGGCCCGCTGACTTTGACGGACCAATCAGGAGGCACCAACAAATGCCGCTTCTATCGCTTGCGCTATCAATGAGGCATCGTGAAGGCGTATAAAACAGTCATTTTTCCAGTCCTGGGTCTGGCTCTATTGGCGCTGAATAGTCTCTCGGGCTTTGCCGCCAGTCTTCCACCGGATGTTCTAGCCCAACTCACCAATTACAATGTGGCCTGGACCTCGCCGAGCACTAATGGCTCGCCGGGGTCCATGCCGCTCGGCGATGGCGACATCACCGGCAATGTCTGGGTGGAAAACAATGGCGGCGATTTGATGCTCTACATCGGCAAGTCCGACAGTTGGAGCGAAGGTACCCGGCTGTTAAAAATCGGGCGAGCCCGGATGCACTTCAACCCTAATCCATTTGTCGCCGGGGCGCCTTTTTCCCAGACGCTCGATTTCTATCACGGTGAAATTGACATCGCCGCCGGTCAAACCGGCTCACAAGTCAACGTTCGGATTTGGGTTGACGCCAATCAGCCGGTGCTGCGGGTTGAAGCCAGCGGCCAGCAGGATTTCACCCTATCCTGTTCCAATGAAGTCTGGCGCAGTGCGCCTTACACGCCAACGAACGGCACTCCCGACCCGCCCTCCGGTGGTTGGCGTGGTGTGAACACCGGCTGGACGGAGAGCGCGGACGTTGGCCTGTCGTTGGCCGACCGCCTGGTTTCCTATCATCGCAACGCCACGTCGCTGTATCAGACGATTCTGACGGGCGAGAACTTGAACGGGTACTGGACAACTTTCCCCGACCCGTACATCAACCGCACATTCGGCGCGACCATCAAAGCCCCCGGCTTCAACAAGGTAAACGACTACACGTTGCAATCACCCTCCGGCACCAATTTCGTGGTTTCCATTTATGCGTTCACAGCGCAAACGAGCGCCGCGACCGACTGGCAAAACCAGATGAGCAACCTCGTCTCGCAAGTCGAGGCGACGGACCTCGGAGCCGCCAGAACCAACCACTACAACTGGTGGGATGCGTTTTGGAACCGGAGCTGGATTTTTATCAGCGGTGATAGCAATGCCACCCTGGTCACCCAGGGCTACCTGGAGCAACGGTTTCTGGAAGCTTGCCAGGGCCGGGGAAGCTATCCGATCAAATTCAACGGCGGCACCTTTACCTTCGATTACAACGGACAAAATGGCGATTACCGCCGATGGGGCCCAGGATACTGGAACCAGAACAGTCGCCACCTCTACTGGCCGCTGCTGGCCTCCGGCGACTTCGATCTGATGCAGCCGTGGTTCAATGCTTACACCAACATGCTGGGCCTGCAGGTGGCGGCGACCTCACATTATTACGGGCACGGCGGCGCGTTCTTTCCAGAGACGTTCAACTTTTTTGGCCTGTTCGAACTGACCGACTGGGGCGGCAGCAGCACGGCGACCAACGCCAGCAACACGTTCATCAAGTACCATTATCAAGGCGCGCTGGAAACGCTGGCCATGATGCTGGACTATTTCAGCTACACGCAGGACAGCGCGTTCGCGACCAACGACCTGGTGCCCTTTGGCACCCAGGTCATCCGCTTCTTCAACCAGCACTGGCCGAAGGTGAACGGAAAGCTGTTCTTCTATCCGGCCAATGCCTGTGAAATGTATTGGAGTTGCACCAACTCCACCGATTACCTCGCCGGTTTGATGAACGACATTACGAAACTGGTGGCGCTGCCCACCAACTTCACCAGCCCGGCGTTAATCAGCGAATGGACCAATTGCTACGCCGCCCTCCCGCTCTTGCCGGCCAACGCCGGCGGCGCTTATATCATCCCCGCCCAAACTTACGGCGCCACCCACAATGCCGAGAACCCGGAATGCTACTGCATTTTTCCATACCGCCTTTATGGGATTGGCAAGGCGAATTTCGATATCGGCCTGGCCACCTTTAACCACCGGGTGATCAAGAACAACAAGAATTGCTGGAGCCAGGACGTGATCGAAGAGCCGCTGGTTGGCTTGACTGCCAGTGCCCAGGCGGACGCGCTCAGCAATTTTTCCCAAACCGACTCGCAATGCCGGTTTCAAGCCTTCTGGACCTCGCACAACGACTATCTGCCGGACCTGGACAATGGCGGCGCCGCCATGACGGGATTGCAGTTCATGCTGCTCCAGTGCAGTGGCAACGAAATCCGGCCGCTCCCGTCCTGGCCTTCGAGCTGGAGCGTTGATTTCAAACTGTGCGCCCCCGGCAATACCACCGTCCGGCTCGTGCTTCAGGGCGGCAACCTCTCGCAGTTGACCGTCACTCCGTCCATCCGTTCCAATGACGTGGTCAAACCGACTCCGCCGGCTCCGACCGGTTTGCTCGCGACTGCAGGCAACGGCCGCGTCGGCTTGACCTGGACAGCTTCCACCGGGGCGAGCGGTTACAACGTAAAGCGAGGCACGTCGAGCGGCGGGCCCTACGCCACCATCGCTTCAAGTCTAACCAAATCAAATTTCCTCGACACCGGTGTGCTTAACGGCACGGACTATTATTACGTTGTTGCGGCCACCAATTTTTGGGGCGAAGGCACCAATTCAGTTCCGGTGAGCGCCACGCCGACAACCAATGTCGCCGTGCGTTGGGAAGGCGACTTGATTGCCAACCTGCAATCCGCGGACTTGAACCCAAGTTCCAAGGTCTGGACCAACCGGACCAGCAACCCCAACGGTGTGGGCAACTTCTCCACCGTCGTCGGCGGGAATTTGAATGTGGCCAACCTTGGTTACGGTTCCGGCACGATTAAGGCCCTCTTCATCAATCAGGTTGGCGGCAATTCAGTGCAGTCTACCTTGAATGTCCCCACTGAAATCATCAGCAACAGCCCGGTATCGGTTGACGCCTGGATTTATGCCGTGGATGTGAACCAGACAAGTTGCTATTTGAACTATGGTTACCAAGGTGGCAGCTCGTCCCCGATGAATGAACGGGAATTTGATTTTGACAGTGGTGGGCACGGCGTGATCACGGGCAATTATGGCCCGCTTGACACCGCCTGGACGACGCCACCCACGAGCGGCACCTGGCATTACGTGGCGGTCACCTACGACGGCACTACTTTATTGGCCTACCTGGATGGCAATCTGGATGTCACTCATGTCATTGGCACTCCGATTGCCACTGTGCGGACTTTCATGCAGGTGGGCTCAGCCATCGCCGGCACCGGTGTCAACGGCGGCAACGACCCTTTTCATGGTTACATCGCCTGTGCGAGAGTCGCGAGCGGCGTGCTGACCGCCGGCGATGTGGCTGCCAACTACGTCATGGGACCGCTAGGAGCGGCGACCGCGCTCACTCCGACTGGCCTAAACGGCACTCCGGGCGACGGAAAGGCAGTGGTGACCTGGAACCCTTCCGGCAATGCTTCCATTTACAATGTCAAAAGATCCCTATCCTCAAACGGGCCTTTCACCGTGATAGCGTCCAATCTAAGCACTCTTTCGCTGACCAACAGCGGCCTGGCGAACGGTACCGTCTATTACTTTGTGGTTTCGGCGGTCAATTCGGCCGGAGAGAGTCACGACTCGAATCCGGTGAGCGTGCAGCCGGTGTCCACAACGGCGCCTCAACTCCAGGCTGGTCTCAGCAGCGGCCAACTGCAGCTCGCTTGGCCGCAGGATCATACGGGCTGGACATTGCAAGCGCAGACCAATCCGTTGAACGCCGGCCTGAGCACCAATTGGGTGACTGTCCCCGCCTCTTCTGTCACTAACCGAATGACCTTTCCACTGAGCGCGTCCGACGGCAGCGCCTTTTATAGGCTGTTTTTCGCGCCCTAAAGAACCCGCCGCCCTTCGTTCATCGGCCAGAATGACACCCTCTGCGCTCTCGAATTGCAGAAGGCGGAGCGGGCATTCCTGCAAGGGCTCGGGACTTGTTCCTCCTCCTTTTTGAGGATACCGCCTGCCCGCAGGTCTGCACTATGCTCCTCTTTTGAGCACCATCAGACGATGCAGAAATTATGAAATCAAATGTCTATCTCGGTACACGCCGCCATTTCTTGAAAACCGCCACCGCGCTTGCCGCCGGTGCCGTGGCAGGGCCAATAATCCTGCCGCGGAGCCTTTTCGGCGCCAACGCCCCCGGCAAACGCCTGGCCATGGGCTTCGTCGGCATGGGGAAGCAATCCCGGGGCCTTTTGCACGGGTTCCTGAGCTCGAACACTGTCAGAGTGCTCGCCGTCTGCGACGTGGACACCACTCGCCGCAACGATGCCAAACAGAAGGTGGACGGCTTTTATGCCAATTCGCCGGAGAAGTGCGACCCTTGTGCCGCGTACAATGATTTCCGCGACCTCATCAGCCGCAAGGACATTGACGCGGTCTGCATCGCCACCCCGGACCACTGGCATGCGCTCATTACTCTGGCAGCGCTGCGCGCCGGCAAGGATGTCTATTGCGAGAAGCCGCTCACCCACAATATCCATGAAGCCATCGAGGTGATGCGGGCTGTGGAGGCCCATAAACGCGTGTTGCAGACCGGCTCGATGCAGCGCTCCTCAAAGGAGTTTCGCGTGGCGTGTGAACTCGTGCTCAACGGAGCCATCGGCAAGGTGCAGCGCGTCGAGTGCAGCTTCGGCGACCCCGGCATCCCCTGCAATTTAGGCGAGGAACCGATGGAGCCGGGCCTGGATTGGGACTTCTGGGTCGGCCCCGCGCCGATGCGGCCCTACAACTCGGTGCTTAGCCCGCGAGGCCTGCACGATCATTTCCCCGATTGGCGTAAATTCCGCGAATTTGGCGGCGGCGCGGTCACCGACTGGGGCGCCCACCATCTGGACATCGCGCAGTGGGGTCTCGGCATGGACAACAGCGGGCCGGTGGAAATCCTGCCGCCGGAGAAACCGGGCGCCAAGCGCGGCGCAAAGCTGGTCTGTGCCAACGGCATTACTGTCGAGCACAAGGAAGGTTTTGACATCCATTTCTTCGGCTCCGAAGGCGAGGTCATGGTCAGTCGCGGCAAGTTTGTTTTCAAGCGCGGCGAGGAAACGATCGCTTCGTTCACCGGCCAGAAGGACACCGTCTGCGCCCTTGAAGTGCAAAAGGCGGAGCAGGCCTTCCTGAAAGACGCCAAGATCAAGCTCTACGTCAGCAGCAATCATCTCACCGATTTCCTGAACTGCGTGCAATCGCGTAAAAAGCCGATCACCAGCGAACTGGTCGGCGGACACTCCGTTATCTGCTGTCATCTGATGAACCTGGCCTACTACCACAGTCAGAAGCTCCAATGGGATCCGAAGAAATTCGCCTTTACCGGCCAAACCGGTGATCCCAAGTGGCTGACTCGTGACTACCGCGGCCCTTGGAACGTTTGAGTTTATGGCAGGTCACTTGAACGCCCGCCTGAAAATGGCCAGCCTGATGCTCCGACGATAACCTCCGGTCTCAATCCCCATGCCAGCCTGCTTCCCCGAAATTAAGTCTCCCAATCCGCAGTGCTTGTTTTCCACTGGCCAAAATGATAGATGCATTTCGTGATCAGGCATCCTGGTTTGGCGGCGGGGGTTCTTTGGACAGCATTCGTCTCGGCTGAAGAGATTCAACCCGCTGTTCCGCCGACCAACTTGTTGCAGATTCAGAGCGTCAGGGTGGAGGGCAGGGCTGTCGGGTGGCCTGCTGGTGGTGAGTTGCGCCTAAGCCCCTTCCCGGGGAATGTTACCATCGCTTTTGGACCGGCTTCTAACTCTGCCTGGTCGCCTATCCGGTTGCACTACAAGCTCGAAGGCTACGACACCGGTTGGCGCAGTGGTGCCGGCTCCGAAATGACCCTGACAATTCGTTTTTACAACGAGTCGCGAGACATTATCAGCCAGAAAGTATTCAAAGTTGAGGGAGACAGCCCGGGCTGGACAGGCTCGTTGGCGACCTCCCCGCTGACTCATCACCGTGAAACCGTCACTGTCCCCCGGCGCGCCTCCCGTTGCATGGTGGTGATCTCCTCCGCCGGCCCGCCCGACGCGGTCGGCATCTACGTGGTGGACGATTTTGTCCTTTCCGAGATTTGTTCCACCAACAGCTTGCCGCAAGTGTTGCTGCAAACTCCCTTTGCCCGGGCTGCCGGGACCGAGAGCACCTCCGAGAGCATGCAGGATTGGAAGCAGGACGGCATTCAGCCGGGCATGGCGAAAATTGTCATGCTCGGCCAGGCCCCGCAAACCAAGGCCCTGGCTATTCTCGATGACGACCCGCTTGGCCACGCGGAATGGCGCAATCCCATTGAAAAGGCCCCACCCGTTACTCCCGGTGACATGCTGGTGGCCGAATGGAACGAGATGCACAGCGTGGCGGTGGCCAATACGCGTTGGGCCAGCTATCTGAAGCTGCCGCCGGGCCAGTACCAATTCCGCGTGCTGGAGGAAACTGCTTTAGGGGTGCCGACCGGCGCGGAAGCCGCGCTGGCCATCCGGGTGGCGGTGCCCTTATGGGAGCACCCCGGGTTTTGGGTCGGCGTGGGGACGGTGTTGGTCCTCACCTCCCTGGCTGGCGCTCGCTATCGGGCCTCATACAAGTTGCGCCGCGCCGTCCAGCGCCTCCAACACCAGCGCGAGTTGGAACAGGAACGGCTGCGCCTTGCCCGGGACATTCATGATGACCTGGGGGCTCGGGTGACTGAAATCTCCCTGCTCAGCGCGATGGCCCCAGACCAGGCGAGCTTCCCTCAAAACGCTCGGGCGGATTTTGACCGGATTTCCCGCATGTCGAGGGACCTCATCGCCGCACTCTATGGGACGGTCTGGGCGGTCAGCCCCGAAAACGACAACCTCTATGCGCTGGGCGACTACCTCCGTCAGATGACCAGTCAGCTTTGTGAAGTGGCTCAATTGCGCTGTCGCTTCCATATCCCCCCTCTGCCCCGGGATGTCCAGGTCTCGAGCCAAACCCGTCATAACATCATTATGGCCATCAAGGAGGCAGTGCATAATGTGATCAAACACGCCAACGCTTCCGAGGTCACCATCCGCGTGGCGTTCACCGAGGGGTTGCTGAGCGTTTGCATTCAGGATAACGGACGCGGCTTCTCAGCCTCCGTCCGGACTGGCGGAAACGGTTTGGCCAACATGCGGAGGCGGTTGGAGAGTGTTGGCGGCAGTTGCGTCATTGAAAGCCAGTCCGGCCAGGGGACCTCAGTGCATCTGGGCCTGAGGATAGAAACGGCCAAATCAAACCGTGCCGGAGAGGCTTTTGCATGAAGAAATCAGTAGCGGTAGTTGAAGATGACCAGGGCTTGCGCAAGCAACTGGTTGAGCTCCTCGGCACGGCGCCGGATATCCGGTGCCTGGGAGCCTTTGCCTCAGGTGAAGAGGCCTTGAACCATATTCCCGGGCTCAAGCCGGACGTGGTGCTCATGGATATTCAGTTGCCAGGCATTTCCGGTATCAAGTGCGTCGCTGAGTTGAAGAAAGCCATGCCGGCTGTCCGCATTATCATGGTGACCATCTATGAAGATGGGGAACGCATTTTCAAAGCCTTGAAAGCCGGGGCCCACGGCTACCTGGTTAAGTCGGCCCCTCCCCGCCAAATCCTCGAGGCCGTTCGAGATGCCTTTGGCGGGGGAGCCCCCATGTCCAGCCACATTGCCTGCAAAGTTATCGAGCATTTCCATATCATTGGACCTGCGCCAGAGGAAACCGGCAATCTATCCCCCCGCGAACAGCAAGTGTTGGATCTGCTGGCGGCCGGCTTTATCTACAAGGAAATCGGCGACAAGCTGACCATCGGAACGACAACGGTCCGCACCTACGTCGAGAACATCTGTCAAAAACTCCATGTGCGCAACCGCCTCGAAGCGGTGGCCAAGCATCAGTCCAAATCAAACTAGGGGTACTATTGGTGTTCATTCGTGCCCATTCGTGTCCATTCGTGGTTCACCGCGCCGGCACAAGGACCAGGCGTCCGTCAGGGGACGTAAGACGCGCGCGCGCCGGACCGTCCAAAGCGCGGGCCGCGGGCGTGGTTAGGCCGGCCAGCACCGAGAGGAGCAGGGAAAGAGTAAAAAGAAGAGTCGGCTTCATGTGGGGTGAAGTTTATCGAGACGGCCGCCCCAGCGTAAAGCATATCGAGCAGTCGCACGAAACGGCCGACCGGTATCATTGATGACGCTCGCCTGACTCCGTCTTAAACGCAGGGAGGACAACCTCCGCGCGCGGCTTCCCTGCCTGGCTTGGTGATCCGCAGTCAAAATCACGGAGCCACGCCCACCAAACCTCCGGAAAAAGTCTGCCAGGTTAACGGGCGCCACGTTACTGCTTCCCGAGCAATTGGGTGCGGTATTCAGTGGGGGACTGGCCCAGCACTTTTTTGAAGACGCGGTTGAAATGGGTGAGCGACTGGAAGCCAACCTCGAAGGCGATCTCGCTGACACGCAGGTTGGGATTGAGCAGGAGGTTCTTGGATTTCTCGATGCGGACCCGGGAAAGGTAATCGGTGAAGTTGATCCCGGTGATCTTCTTGAACATTTTGCAGAAATAAAACGTGCTGGTGTTACAGGCCTTGGCCACATGGCCGAGGCGAAGGTGCTCGGTCTGGTGTTCCTGGATGTATTCCTTGGCTCGGCTGATGACAGGAGGTTCGGCATTCTCTTGTTGTACGAGCACCTGATTGCTCAGCATCGAGAGATGCTGAGCGAAAATGGCGAGCAAACCGACTAGCGCCTCGTGCCGTCGGGGCGGCACCACTGGGGTGGCAAAATAGGCGTGCCGGAGGTTTTCCGGCTCCACTAGCACACCCCACTCCTCAAGCTGTCTGGCGGCGCGCCCAAATTGGGTTTCTGTCGGTGCCTTGCGAAAAACCTGCCCCGTTTGCAGGAATCCAATCAGTCGGTCGCCAAGGCGCACCGGCACGGCGGTTTCGCACAGGCCGTTGGGGCAGCCGAGAGTTTGCGGTTCCTGGACCGCCAATAGCGAAAGCCGGGCCTGGACCTGGAGACATGAAGCGCACGCCCGGCTCGTTCCCGAAATCAAGGCGCAAAAGGGTCCCTCATTCCGGCGGCCATGATGCGGAAGCCGCCAGGTCTCGGCGGGGCGCAACGCTATCGGCAGACCGGTGGCTTCCGTAAACGCGAGCTCGAAATCCTGGAAAACCTTCGAATTGACCAGTGCCTCGGCCAGTCCACGGTCCCCATTAACAGTTCCCTGGACGCGGGCTCTGAATCGGCCGGGGCGCCGGTGGCTCAACCTTGAGTCGCCGCGCGAGCCGCGCGCCGAGGCACCGTTGCTCCCGGCGCTATTAGATTGTTTTTTGGGTCGGGAAGCGGGCCTAACATTGATTGCCTTCATCAGGACAAGATTAGGAGAATGTACTCTAACATTCAATTGGGACCGTCCCTGATTGGTCCCTAAGGGAAACGATTACCCTGGCTAAGAGACTTGCCGATTTAACTCTTCCCAACGTCCTTTATGCGGGCGGCTTCAGCCTTTTGACCAGCACCTTCGAATTTCGTCCGCTCTGCTCGTATTTCTCGCGCCGGCCGGGCGGCAGGTCCTCCGGCGAGCCTTCGCCGAAACCGCCCTTGCTTTGGAAATAAGTAAAGGCCTGGGTGGAAAGCGTGAGCAACTCGTTGAGGCCCAACTCGCGCGACTTGTTCTCGACATACTGGATGAGCTTGCGCCCGATCCCCTGGTTCTCGTGCGACGGGCTGACATACAGACAGGCCAGCTCTCCTTTCTTGTGTTCGGGATATAAATGCAGCGCGACGCAGGCGACGGTGTTCTTGTCGATCTCGAAAATATAATAATCCCCAAGCTGCTTTTCGATGCTGGAACGTGTCCGCTTGACCAGTTCTTCAGTGGCAACCGAGGCTTTGGTGAGATTCAGGATGCTGCGGATATCCTTCTTCATCGCGCGGCGGATCTGTTGAAATTCGTTTCCGTAAATCAGCGTTCCGACGCCTTCATTCGTAAATACCTCCGCCAGCAGGCCCTCCTCAAGGGAGCCGTTGATGACGTGGACACGTGGCACACCAGCCTTGCAGGCGGCAACCGCATGGATTGCTTTGGAAACCATCGTCGGTTCCACTTCTTCCTTCTGCATCGCCAGGATCGTCTCCAGATCGGTCACCGGCATTTGCCGGATGACGCGGTCTCGCACTTGGATGCCATCCTGCCGGGTGATGAACATCAGTTTGGTGGCTTTGAGCGCCTCGGCGACCGCCAGCGCGATGCTGTCGGAGTTGACCCGGTAAGTCTTGCCGTCGCCGTCAAAACCCAGCGGCGGGAAAACGGGGACGATGCCGTTGTCGAGGAGCTTTTGGCACAGCTCAACATCCACGCGCTCGACCTTGCCGGTCATCTGGTGATCCACGCCATGAAGGATGCCCAGCGGGTGGGCGATAATCGCGTTCGTGCAGGCCGCGCGGAGGTCGTTGGCGCAAAGGCCCTCGAGGATTTCGTGGGTCAGGCGATTTGCGGCCGTCAAAGCCAGCTTGAGTGTCGCCTCATCAGTGATCCCGCTGCCATCAAGGTCCGAAGGCGTTACCCCGTCTTCAGCACCCATGGTCTTGATTTGGGCGGAGGCGCCATGAACCAGCACCACACGAATGTTCAACGACCGCAGCACCGCGATGTCCATCAGGATATTCGCGAAGTTCTCGTCCGTGACGATGCCTCCATCGACGCTGATGACGAAAGTCTTCTCCCGGAATTGGGGGATGTACTGCAGAATCCCGCGCAGGTCGGTTAATTTCACGTTAGGTCAACTTTGGTTCAGATGCCACAAATAAGTATTCGGTTTCCGGGCACTTTCAAATGAAATTCTTGGCAGGCGAAGGGATGGTTTTGCGTCATTGCCTGTCTGCGCCTGTGGGTTAAAGCCTTCGGCTGAATCGATCCGGCCAAAGGAGTTTGGCAGTATTATCTTGTCAGCACTCTCTTCAGCGCTTCCAGACAGCGTTTATTCTCCTTGGGTGTGCCTACCGAGATGCGCACCCACTCGGGCAATTGATACCCGCCCATCGGCCGGACGATGATGCCCAGTTTCTGCAATTCGGTGAAGACCCGTTGGCTTTCGCCCACTTTCACCAAAATAAAGTTGGCGTGGGAGGGCACGAATTCAAGGCCGAGCTTGCGAAACGCGCGGGAGTAGAACTTCAAGCCGCGCAGAGTGATGCGCCGGGTCTTTTCGACGTGCCCGGTGTCGTCCAGCGCCGCCAGCGCGCCAGCTTGAGCGACTAAATTCGTGTTGAATGGCTGCCGGATTTTTTCGAGTTCGGCGACAAGTTCCGGGTGGCCGATGCCATAGCCGATGCGCAGGCCGGCCAAACCGTAGATTTTTGAAAAGGTTCGCATCAAAAGGAGGTTCGGCCTGTTGCCACCGCGAATCTCCGCCAGGAAATCCAGCGGCCCATCAAGGAACTCGAGGTAAGCTTCGTCCAAAGCGACCACCACGCGCTCAGGCACCTGGTGAACGAAGCGCGCGAGGTTCTCGCCGGCAACCGCTGTGCCGGTCGGGTTGTTCGGGTTGGCGACGAAGAGGATGCGGGTTTGGGGCGTGATGGCCGCCAGCATCGCTTCGAGATCATGGCCATAGTTCCGGGCGGGGACCGTGACGAGCCTGGCGCCAAACATGTGCGTGACAATCGGATAAACAGCAAAGCAGTATTGCGAAACGACCGCCTCGGTGCCCGGCGATAGCAGCGCGTGGGCGAGGAATTCGAGGATTTCATTCGAACCGTTGCCGAGCACCAGATGGGCCGGGGTCAGGTCGAGTTTGGCCGCCAGCTTTTGTTTGAGATAAAAGGCATTGCCATCCGGGTAAAGATTCACCTGCGCGAGAGCTTTGCGCATGGCGGTCAGAGCCAGCCGCGAGGGTCCCAGCGGGTTCTCATTCGAGGCGAGCTTGATAATTTCCCGGGCGGGCAGGCCCAATTCGCGGGCCACTTCTTCGATCGGCCGGCCCGGTTGATAGACCGGGAGGTTGTGCAGGACAGGGTTAGTGGGGAAGGGGAGAGGCATGGGACTCAGTCAGCAGGTTCTCAGGTTTTCAAGTTTTCCGGTTTCGACTGGAGAAGTGATGAGTGATCAAGACCTGCAGCCCGGGTTCCAAATCAGGTTTCAGACCGGCACCGGTTCTTCCTCGCCTGGCAATTTTTTGCCGGCGCCGGGATACAGCACCTCGTAATTCACGGCCTGGACACCAACAATGGCGGCCACGCCGAGGATGTCATGCGCATTCGACCCGCGCGAGACGTCGGCGGCCGGCCGGTCCAAGCCCAACAGAATCTGGCCGTACGCGTTGGCGCGGGCGATGTGGCGGACCAACTTGCTGGCGATATTGCCCGAGTTGAGGTCCGGGAAAATCAACACATTGGCGTTGCCGGCAATGCGGCCGCCGGGCGATTTGCGAGCCGCAATTTCGGGAACCAGCGCGGTGTCAACTTGCAGCTCGCCATCGAATTCCGCTTCGAGGTTCTTCTCGAAGGCCTTCTTCTCGGCCAGTGCGGCAGCGGCCTGGATGCGACCGATGGAAGGATGACTGGAACTCCCTTTGGTCGAGAACGAGAGCAAAGCGACCCGCGGGCGGATGCCCAGCAGGTGGCGCGCAAGCTGCGCGGTCGAAACCGCGATGTCGGCCAGTTGCTCGACGCCCGGTTCGGGGATGACGCCGCAGTCGGCCATGAACAGCACGCCGTTTTCGCCAAAGCGCGAGTCTTCGACCTCCATCACCAGGCAACTGGAAGCGGTCGTGGTTTGCGGGGCCACCTTGATAATTTGGAACAAGGGACGGAGCACGCTGCCGACGCCGAGATTGGCCCCGGAAACGAAGCCATCGGCCTGGTGCATCGCCACCATCATTGCGCCAAAGTAATTTGGCTGGAGCATCGCATCGCGCGCCTCAAAACTTTTGAGGCCTTTGTAGCGGCGTAGAATCTCGAAGCGGCGGGAGAAATTCTCCAGGTCCTCGCTCTCCGGCGGGTTGATTATGCGGATGCCTTCGAGAGAGATGTTGAGGGCCTCGGCGATTTCTTTGATGCGGCTGCGCTCGCCCAAAAGGATCGGCGCGCCCAGCCGCAGGGAATAATATTGGCGGGCGGCCTGCAGCACGCGGGGCTCGGTGCCTTCCGGAAAAACAATCCGCTTGGGATGCCGCTGCAGCTTGTCAATGACACTGCCGATAAATCGCATGGCGCTTTAAGTAGCTTACCCGAGAGGGAAGTGCAATCCGTTTGGCTTCGGATTTCCGGTTACTCGCCCGATTTCAGGATCTCAAACCGCGCCGTGTTGCCGCTGATCAGGTTGACCAGAAGCCCGGTTTTCAGGTCAGCTTTTTTGAGAACTTCGTTGAACTGTTTGGGGGTGGTGACCTCTTGCTGGTCGAGCGAGGTGATGACGTCACCAGGTTTCAGGCCGTTCCTGGCCGCAAGCGAGTTTTTCTCAACGGATGTGATGATGACACCCTCGGTATCGCCGACTCCAAACTTGCCGGCCAGTTCGCTGGTGAGAACCTGCACCGTGACGCCGATGCTCTTGGCTTCGGTCCCCGAGGAGGAAGGGGTGTTTTTTACCTTGGCGATGGATAGGTTTGGCTCGGGCCATTCCGCCGGGCTCAACTTGACCTGAATTGTTTTGTCTTTGCGGAACACGCTGAGCGTGACGGGTTGGCCGGGTTTCTTGCCGCGGATTTCACTGCGGAGCTGTTGCGGCGTGGCGACCGGGTGGCCGTCCACCGCCGTAATCACGTCGCTTGTTTTCAATTCCGATTTAGCAGCCGGCCCATCCGCCAGGATGCTGGCAACCACCACGCCATCCTCAATGCCTTTGAGCAGTTTGCGCAAATCGGGCTCATCGCGAAAGGCGCGGATGCCGATGCCGAGCCATAGCCGTGTGAACCTTCCGTCCGCGATGAGTTGGTCCGCGACCTCTTTGGCCAGATTGCTGGGAATCGCGAAACCGATGCCACTATGCAAGCCGCGGATAAGCGTGTTGATCCCGATAACCTCCCCATTGATATTGACCAGCGGTCCGCCGCTGTTGCCGGGATTAATCAGCGCATCGGTCTGGATAAAATCCTGGTCCATTGCCGCTCCTTCAAACCCGGGAATGATGTTGGACCGGCCCTTGGCGCTGATATGTCCGAAGGTGACACTGTAATCCAGGCTGAACGGTGCGCCAATGGCGATGGCAAACTCCCCAACCCTCGCTTTCGCCGAGTCCGCCAGCACGGCCGCCGCCAAGCCCTTGGCCTCGATTTTGATCACCGCCACGTCAGACTGCGGATCGACCCCGCGGACAGTCGCTTGGAAAACACGGCCATCTTTCAGGCGCACTTCGACCTTCTCGGCATCCTCCACCACATGACTGTTGGTCAGGATGTATCCATCTTCCCGGAGGATAACGCCCGACCCCTGGCCGATTTTCTTTTCCGGCACTCGCCCTTTGAATTGGTCATGAAAACGCCGCCAGAATCCTGGTGGCAACGAATCAAAGGAGTCATCGCTCTCCTCGTCCATGGTTTGCTCAGAGGCTTTTTGGATGACGTTGATCACCACCACCGTTGGGGAAGTCTTCTCGGCCACCTCGACGAAGGCCTGGTTGAGTTGCCGGGCCAGTTCCAGATTAGTGTTGGGTTCCTTGGCCAGGGCGGGCGAGGTAGCTGCCAGCGCCCAGGCCAAAACCAGGCATGGCGGGCTGAATCTCAAAAGCTTCATTCTACTCTGCATAACCGCTCAGTAGCTCGTCAGTATGTCAAACATAGACCGGGTTTTGCCGGCTGGCTACTGGAACTTGGAACGTGGAATGGTACGCTCCAAGTTTGACTTGCGCTGTGCTTCTCGATACTCTTTACGCCCAGTGAATTCATTTGTCATGCTCGAGGCCATCGAAAAATTGCTGATTCTGCAGGACCGCGACCGGAAAATCAGCCGGGTGCAAGGGGAACTGGCCCATATCCCGCCGCAGCGCCAAACCTTCCAGGCGCGGGCGGTCGAAGCTCAAAGCGCCTTGGAAAATGCCAAAACCAGGGTCAGACAGTTTGAATCCGAGCGCAAAGCCCTCGAATTGGACGTGGAAGCCAAGCAGCAGCTTATCGCCCGCTATGCGAACCAGCAGTTGCAGACCCGCAAAAATGAAGAATACCGCGCCCTGAGCCACGAAATCGAACTTTGCAAAGGCGAGATTTTTAAGATCGAAAATCAGGAAATCGATCTGATGGAGCAAGGCGAGGCGGCGCAGAAGGAAGTGGTTCGCGCCACGCAAGCCGCCCACGAAGCCCGCAAACTGGCGGACGAACAACTAGCACAACTTGGCGCCCGAGAGCAGAATTTAAAGCAGGAATTGAGCGAGTTGGAAGCTAACCGCGAAGAGTTATCGGCGGCGGTCGATGAAACCGCCCGCAGCCGATACGAACGCTTGGCCCGCAGCAAAGGCGAAAATGTCGTGGTCGGGGTCCAACACGGAGTTTGCGGGGGGTGCCATATGCGTTTGCCCGCGCAAATTCTCGTCATGTGCCAGGCCCAGCAGGAGTTGGTCACTTGCATCAATTGCGGCCGGATTCTTTATTATACCAGGGATATGGATTTGGCAGTGGCGGATTGATATCGTATATTAACCCTGATTTTGGAAGGGCGGAGGATCGCTTCCCCGGCAGAGGCTGGGGGGGAGGAAAGTCCGAACACCAGAGGGCGCGATGCCGCGTAACCTGCGACTGCTGACGAAGGAAGGCGGATGGTGGGATACACGCGGGAGGTGATGCCGCGAGGCATCCCGACGGATAGTGCCACAGAAAACAAACCGCCCCTTTGAAATTTCAAATCTCAAATTTGAGATCTCAGAGGGGTAAGGGTGAAAAGGTGGGGTAAGAGCCCACCGCTCCAAGCGCAAGCGCGGAGGCACGGAAAACCCCATCGGGTGCAAGGCCAAATAGGGGACCCTGGAGCGGCTCGCTCCATCCTCGCTTTCGGCGAGGGGGTTCCGGGTACTGGCTGCTGAGACAAATGATTCTCTCCGCTCGCAAGAGTGAAGACAAAATTCGGCTTACAGCCCTTCCAAAATCACTTATTCTCCTCCCATGTCCAGGCCTCATACTTCTCCAAAACCCCTCTTTGTTCTTCTCATGACTCTCTGTGCCAGCGGGCCAGCCCTCGCCCAAGACCGCTCCCAGGCGCGTTCGATGGTGATCACCCGCTTTGGCATTGTCGCCACCGAACACCCGCTCGCCTCTCAAATCGGCGCGACCGTTCTGTCCCAGGGCGGCAACGCGGTCGATGCCGCCGTGGCGGCCAACGCCGCTCTGGGCGTTTTCGCACCCATGGCCAATGGACTTGGCGGCGATCTCTTTGCCATGGTTTACGAAGCCAAGACCGGCAAACTTTATGGCCTCAACGCCAGCGGTTGGGCCCCGTCCGGTTTGACTCCGAATTTGCTAAGGACCAAAGGCATCTCCGATATGCCGCAACAGGGCATTTACTCCGTCACGGTTCCGGGAGCGGTCGATGGCTGGGATAAACTGTTGTGCCGCTTTGGACGGAAACGCCTGGCCGACGTCCTTGCCCCGGCCATTGGATACGCCGAAGAGGGTTTTCCCGTCACTGAGATTTTTGCGAGCTATTGGGCGGAGAGCGAAAAGAAACTGCGGCAGGACACCAATGCTGCAACCCTGTATCTTCCTGCCGGTCGCGCGCCGCGCGCGGGAGAAATCTTCCGCAACCCGGAATTAGCCTGGTCCTACAAGCAGCTCGCCAAATACGGCCGCAAAGCCTTTTACCAGGGCGAAATCGCCAAACGGCTGGTGGGTTTCTCGCAAGCTCGGGGCGGGGTCCTGACCGCCGAGGATCTCGCGAAATTCTCCAGCGAATGGGTGGAACCGATTTCGACGACTTATCATGGCTGGACGATCTATCAACTGCCGCCGAATGGACAAGGAATCGCGGCGCTGGAGATGCTCAATCTGATGGAGAATTTCAGGTTGTCGGAGTACGCTCCACTCTCGGCGAACGCGCTCCACGTGATGATCGAGGCCAAAAAGCTCGCTTATGCCGACCTGCTCCGTTACGTCTGCGACCCTAAGTTCAGCCAGGTCCCCGTCACTGGCCTGCTCTCGAAGGCATATGCGCGCGACCGCGCCAGGCTGATTGATATGGCAAGGGCCAACTGCCTTGTCCCTCCCGGCCAGCCGCCGCCGATTGGCACCGACACCACTTACCTCTGCGTCGTGGACGCCGAGGGCAACATGGTTTCTTATATCCAAAGCAATTACAGTTCCTTCGGGTCCGGCCTGACCGCGCCGGGGACCGGTTTTGCTCTGCAAAATCGCGGCGGCCTGTTCAGCCTCGACCCGGCCAGTCCAAACCTGCTGGCTGGCCGGAAGCGTCCCCTTCATACCATAATCCCCGGCTTTCTGAGCAAGAGGGACGTGCGCATTGCCTTTGGTATTATGGGCGGTTGGAACCAGGCCCAGGCTCACGCTCAATTCGTGTCCGGTCTGGTGGACTACGACCTCAATATCCAGGCCGCGATGGAAGCGCCTCGGTTCACCAAGCTCACGTTCGACGGTTGTGATGTGCAACTCGAATCACGCGTACCCGAGCCGGTCCGTGCCGAGCTCGCCGCCAGGGGACATCAAATTGAACTGCGTGGTTCCTTTGCCAGTTCCGTCGGCGGTGGTCAGGCCGTGATGCGGGATTTCAAGGCCGGCATCAACTTCGGCGCGTCTGACCCCCGCAAAGACGGCGCTGCCATTCCGCAGCCTCGGCCGGCTCGCTGATTACTCCTTTGCGCGTTCCACGACCGCCGGCCGGCTCGCATTGCCAAACCGATTCACGGCTGTCAGGGAAATCGCTTCGGGTAGCGGAGATTCAAACATCTGGCTCATCTTCCGGCCAGGGAGCACTGCGGTGCTCCACTCCTTGCCTCGCCGCGTTTGCAACAGCCAGGCCCAGACCTGCTCCGGGCCGCCGCAAACCCAACTGATCTGCACCGAGCTTTTGGGCTCGCCCAGGGTCACTTGGGGTTTCGCCGGCACAGTTGGGTCGAGCCACGGACAGGCTGGCACCAATGCCGGCTGCTCATAAACTTCCCGTTCCAGCGCGGCATCCAGCTCGGTATTGCGCATGAGCGTGTGCATGTCCCAATGGACGTGGCCGCTCGCTCCGGGCTGTTTTCGTGCCAGGCGGATTTGGTTGATGATCTCCTCCGTCTTCCATCGCCGATTGGTTTTGGTCGTATCCATGCCGGGCAACAACAGACGGTCCTTGGAGTTTTGTTGCGTCCACCATTTCAACAGCACCGGAAAGCTTTGTTCTGGCGGCTCGATGCCCCAGTAGAGTTGCGGGGCAAAATAATCGACCCAACCGGAAGTCAGCCATTTGCGCGAATCCGCGTAGAGTTGTGCATAAGCGTCGAAACCCTGGATTTGCGCTGGGTTGTGCGGACGCCAAATGCCGAACGGACTGACTCCGAACTTGACCCAAGGCTTGGCCGCCTTGATCGATTCATAAACCCGGCGAATAAACTGGTTCACGTTCTCTCGCCGCCAATCGTCGCGGTTCAACGTTCCGCCGGCCCCAAAGCGCTGCCAGCTTGAGTCGTCGGGAAAATCCAACTCCCTCCCCGACCGGTCCTGTTCCTTGTACGGATAAAAATAATCGTCAAAGTGGACTCCGTCGATATCGTACCGCTTCACAACATCCATCACCACGCTCAGCGAGTAATCTTGAACTGCTTTCTCCCCGGGGTCGAGCCAAAGGCTTTTTCCGTAGTGCCTGACCAATTCCGGATGCGTGCGGGATATGTGTGTTACGGCAATGGGCGATTTGCCTCCCGGATGATGCGCACGATAGGGATTAAACCAGGCGTGCAATTCCAGGCCCCGCTTGTGGGCTTCCTCGACCGCCAGGAGCAGCGGGTCATAAAACGGTTCCGGGGCCTTCCCCATGATGCCGGTCAGGTACTCCGACCACGGTTCGAGCGAAGAGGCATACAAGGCATCGCAAGACGGTCGCACCTGGAAAATAATCGCGTTGAGTTTGAGTTGCACCGCCCGGTCCATAATGGCCACCAACTCCGCTTTCTGTTGTGCGGAGCCCACGGCGTTCGTCGGGGGCCAATCAATATTGGCGACGGTGGCTACCCACGCCGCTCGATACTCGCGGAGAGGCTTTGGTGGCGTTGCCTGAGAGGGGACGTATGCTGCGGCGGCAGCGGAAAACGTCACCGGAAGCAATCCCATGAAGACGGCGACGCTCACGCTGGCAAAATCACGTTTCACGTTTTACGTTTCACGTGTTTACTACAGAGGGCATTTGTTTCCATACCGGTCCTGGGTTGGTGATAGCAGTGCATCGTATCCGCGGGGAAACTTTTTCAGGAAAAGGGTTGCTTTGCCAGCCTTGTCTGCGGTAAAAGTGTGAAAGAAGTAAAAATAGAGCAGAGTAGACAGCACATCGGCACAACTCAAATCTCGGTTCCTCACCTATTAGTTGTGCTCCGGCGTTAGCTGTGTGCTTTATATAGTGGTTTTTCGCTTTACATTTTAAAGCCGCTCTGCTTGTTTTGGGTAAATTATCATGTATCTGAAGAATTTAACTGTTTTAGGGTTCAAATCCTTTGCGGATAAAACGGCCCTGAACTTTCAGCCGGGGGTCACCGCCATAGTTGGCCCCAATGGGTGCGGTAAGTCCAACGTGTCGGACGCAATACGTTGGGTACTGGGGGAGCAATCCGCCAAGGCCCTTCGTGGCGGCGAGATGGCCGACGTCATCTTCAACGGCACCGATGGGCGCAAACCGTTGGGGATGGCCGAAGTGTCGTTGACTATCGGCGGGGTGGATGACGAGAACCTGCACGCTGCGGGAGTTGAGATGGCCTATAATGAAGTCACCATCACGCGCCGGGTCTTCCGGGATGGCGGCAGCGAATACTTCATTAATAAGACTCCCTGCCGCCTAAAGGATATCCAGCAATTGTTCATGGGGACGGGCGTGGGCCGCACCAGCTACAGCATCATGGCGCAGGGTAACATTACCCAGATTCTTTCCAGCCGCCCGGAAGACCGCCGGTTGATTTTCGAGGAGGCTGCCGGCATCACTAAATACAAGTCGCAGAAGAAAGAAGCCCTGCGCAAACTCGAATACACAGAACAAAACCTGGTGCGCGTAGCCGACCTGGTCCGCGAGGTCAAACGGCAGATAGGTTCGCTGCAGCGCCAGGCCGGCAAGGCCCGGCGGTACAAGCAGCTCTCCCAGGAACTCCAGCATCTGGATACCCAGTTGGCCCGCCACCAGTTCGACGTTCTGCAGACCGAGATCCGCGAGCGCGAAACGACCGCCGGGAATTTGCGCAGCGAAATCGAGACCAACTCGGCGGAAGTGTTGCGGTGCGAGGACGAGATCACCGAGCTGCGCGAGCGTCTTTCCGGGCTGGACAACGAGATCGGAGCCATGCAGCAGCGCGGGCTGGAGCTCAAGGGCGAAATCGACCGTCACGAAAGCCGGATTCAGTTTGACGAAGAACGGTTGCGCGAATTCGCCGCCCAGAACACCAAGGCGCTGGCCGACATTGCCCAGGCCGAAGAACGCCGGCACATCGCCCAACAGGAATTGGCAACCGTAAGCGCCAACCTGGCCGGCTCCGAGGCGGCCTTGACCCAACATCGGCAGGCGCTCAACGCCAGGCAGGAAGCGCTGCGCCGGGTCGAGGATGGCCTGCAGCGCGGCCAGGAAGCGCTCCGCCAGGCCCAAGTCGAGGCCTTCTCCGCTGCTCAGGATCTGACCCGCATCCGCAACGAAATCACCGCGCTCGATTTGCAGAAGCAGGGCAATGTGGTGCGCCTGGAGAAGCTGTCGGCCGAGAAAATCCAGCTCGAGGAGGAGCGTGGGCGCCTGGAAACCAGACTGCACGAGTTCGCGGCCAATGTCCAGGCCCGGAAGCTTAACGCTCAAACCCAGCGCGGCACCGTCGAACAACGCCAAAAGCGGCTGCGCGAAATTCAGGACGAACTGATCGCGGTCACCCAGGAGCAGGACCAGCTTTTACAGCAGCAGGCCGAGAAAAGCTCACGTCTGAATGTGCTCGAGCAGTTGCAGGCCGGGCACGAAGGTTTCAGCGAAGGTTCGCTCGCCGCCCTCAAACAATCACAGCATGTGCTCGGTTCGCTGGCCGACAAAATGGTGGTGCCGGACCAATATGTCACGGCTATTGAAACCGCCTTGGGCCATCACCTCCAACTTGTGCTGACCGAACAGCCCGAGTCGGCCCATGAGATCCTCACCGATCTCTCTACTCAGAAAAAGGGCCGCGCCAGTGTCGCGCCTCTCGCGTTCACCCGAAATGGCCACTCACTGGGAGCACCTGGCTCCCTCTCCGCGTCGGATAAGGCAGGGGATGAAGCGGAGGGAACAACCCGTACTGCTCCTGATCTCAACGGCTTGCCTCTCCCCGCCGTTGCCGTTATCCGAAGCGAGCCATCCGTTCGTCCCTTGCTCGACCGGCTGCTGGGCCTGACGCGTATTGTGCGGGATTTGAATGCGGCCACCGCTGCGTGGCGCGAGAGCGGCGGCACTTTTCATTACGTCACTTTGAGTGGAGAATTGCTTAGCCGCCATGGCGTTTACACCGGCGGTTATCTCAACGGTAACGGCAACAGCAGAGGGGCCGCGTCCATCCTGGGCCGCCGGAACCAGATCGCCGACTTGCAGGCGGTGCTCGGTCGGCTCCAACAGCAGGTCGCGGAAATCAGCCGCCGCAAGGGCGCCCTTCAAAGCGAGCAGACCGGGCTGCAAGCCGGGCTCCAGCAAGCTCAGACCGAGCTGCGGGCACAGGAAGTCGCTATCGCCACTCACGAAGGCGAGGTCAATGCGCTCCGGAATTCCCAGCGCCTGCTGCACCAGAAAATCGACACGGTCGTATTTGAAATCCAGAGCCTGGCGGCGCAGGAACGTGAAGGCCTCGAGAAACGGGCGGGGCTGGCCGGCCGGGCAGGGGAGTTGGAGACTCGCGAGCGCGCACTCCAGGCCCAGGTGACCGGCCTCACGGCGCAATTGGAGTCCTCTCGACAGGAACGGGAGAGTGCCAATGCTCATCTCACCGAAAGCAAGATCGCCCTGGCCACCGAAGAACAGATGTGCGCCTCGTTCCAGCAACAACAGCAATCGCTCCAACAGCGCCTCTCCGAGCTGGCCCAGGTCATTGAACAGCGACGCGGAGAAATGACCTCCTTTATTGGCCGTAAGGAGCAGGCCGAATCTGAGATCCAGGAGTCGCGTGGCCGGATCGAACAGCTTCAGCACGACCGTGAGCAGGTCAACGCCCAGGCCGCAGGGCTCCTCGCGCAAAAACAATCGCAGGAGGCCGACATCGGCACCCGCGAGGGCTCCTTGCGCGACCAGCGCCGCTCGCTAACCGAACTCCAGGACCGGCGCGGCAGCGTTGAAGTCGAGTTGGCCCAAAAAAACATGACGGTGCAGAACCTGCGCGAACGCATTCAGCAGAAATATCACGTCAACCTGGACGATGTCCGTAGCGAGTGCATCACGATCACCTTTGCCGACGAGGGGCCGGCGCGCATCCATGTGATGACGCCCGAGGAAATGCTCGCCGCCGGGGCCGCGACGGACTGGACGGCCGTCGCCCAGCAGGTCGAATCGCTGCAGCAGCGGCTCGATGAGATGGGGCCGGTGAACCTCGTCGCCATCGAAGAGTACGAGGAAACCGAGCAGCGCCACCAGTTCCTCAGCAAACAGCACGACGACCTGGTCCAGGCCAAAGCCCAACTGCTCGAAGTCATCAACCGTATCAATACCCAAACACGGGAGATGTTCCGCGCCACCTTCGAGCAAATCCGTGACAATTTCCGCGCCATGTTCACTGAAGTGTTCGGCGGCGGCAAAGCCGATCTCATTCTCATGGATGAAAACGACCTGCTCGAAAGCGGCATCGACATCGTCGCGCGCCCGCCCGGCAAGCAGTTGCAGACCATCTCCCTGCTGTCCGGCGGCGAGCAGACCATGACCGCCGTCGCGCTCCTCTTCTCCATTTACCAGGTCAAGCCCAGTCCCTTCTGCGTGCTGGACGAGCTGGATGCACCGCTCGACGAGTCCAACATCAATCGCTTCATCCGTGTGCTCCAGCGGTTCCTCGAGCATTCCCAATTCATCATCATCACGCACAACAAACGCACCATCGGCATGGCCGACGTTCTCTACGGCGTGACCATGCAGGAACAGGGCGTCAGCAAGATCGTCAGTGTCAAATTCCATAAAACCGGCGAGCAAGTGACCGATCATCAGCCGGCTTCGCTTGAAACCCCAGTGGCAGGACGGCCGGTGGACGTCGAAGAAGACGCGCCGCACAAGAAAGACGATACCCTCGAGGTCATGATGGCGAAGTAGGCAGAGGCTTGCCTCGTCCATTACTCATGGTATTTTCGCGTCAGAATTGAAGAAAACGACTCTTGCCGTCGGCCTGCTGCTAGCGGCGGTTGGGTTGAGCCTGTGGTTTTTCGGCCGGCCCGCCTACCGCCATTACCAAGAGCGACGCGCCCTCCAGCAGGCCAGGCAGTTTCTTGCCAAAGGCGATTGGCGCAACGCCAGCGTGAGCGCCCGCCAGGCCATTCAGCTCCACCCGGCCAACCTCGAAGCCTGCCGCATCATGGCGGATCTTGCCGAGGCCGCTCACTCAGTCCAGGCCCTGGACTGGCGCCGCCGCGTTGCCGAATTGGCCCCAACTCTCGAAAACAAATTGCTCCTTGCCGCCATCGCTTTGCGCTCCCAGGGTCCACCCTTCCCCCTGGCTTCCCAAATGCTCGAGGACCTCCGCCAGCCCGCCCAGGATGTCGCCTCTTACCACCTCCTGCTGGCTGAACGCGCGCTCAAACTTAATCAGCCGGCCGAAGCCGAAGCCCAGTTCGTGGACGCCTCCCGGCTGGAGCCGACTAATGAACTGCACCAATTCAACCTTGCCGTCCTGCGGCTCCGTTCCACTAATGTCACCTCCGCTGCCGAAGCCCGCGCCTCGCTCGAACGCCTGCGCGCCAGCACCAACCTCGGTGCCGTTGCCCTGCGGTGGCTCATCGGTGATCGGCTCGGCCAAAAAGATTTGCCCGCCGCCGAGCGCTTTTCCTCCCAGCTTCTCGCCGACCCTCATGCGACTTTCGAAGACCGCCTTCAGCATCTCGGCATCCTGCGCCAGCAAAACCTCCCCCAATATCCGGCCTTTCTGCTGACGGTCAAAAGCGAGGCCCTCACTAACGCCGTCAAAGTCTATTCCCTTTCCTCCTGGATGCTCAGCCAGAAAGCGCCGGACGAGGCGATGCCATGGCTCTCGAGTCTCCCTCCCAAACTCGCCGCTGAACAACCCGTCCCTCTCGCTTTCGTCGATGCTTACGCCGCGAAAAAAGACTGGGCCGGTCTCGACAATTATCTCCAGGACCAGAAATGGGGTGAATTGGAATTCCTGCGCCTTGCTTTCCTTTCCCATGCCGCGGCCGAACAACGCGAAAATCTCGCCGCCGAAACCCGCTGGCGCAGTGCCGTCCGCCAGGCCGGCGACCGCCTGGGCGCGCTCAATTACCTGCTCACTCTGGCTGGCGCGTGGCACGCGGATAAATCCTGCGAGGATCTGCTCTGGCAAATCGCGCAACGGTTCCCCAGGGAACACTGGGCGCTGGTCGAGTTGGGCCGGTTTTATTTGGCGTCGCAGGATACCCGCGGCATCAACAAAGTCTCGGCTGCGCTGGCCAGCTTCAATCCGAAGGACCTCATGGCCAAAAATAACTTTGCTACCACGGCTTTGCTGCTGAATCTCAATCTCGCCGCCGCCCACCAGACCGCCAAAGAAATCTACACCCAGCATCCCGACGACCCCATCATCACCTCCACCTACGCCTGGTCGCTGCACCGTCAAGGCCAAACCAAGGAGGCCCTGGCCGCTCTCGAAAAACTGAAACCCGAAGGCCTCGAACTGCCGAACGTCGCCCTCTACTACGGCCTGCTCCTGTCGGCTGATGGCCAGCACAACAAAGCTGCCAAATACCTCGCTCTCGCCCAAAGCGCTGCTCTCTTGCCGGAAGAAAAATCGCTGCTCGCCGCAGCCGCCCCGCCGAAGTAACTCGGTCAGGCTGGCTCACGCTCAGGCATATACCTTGCGTTTATTTGGCCGCTGACGCCATTGCGCGGGGGTTACGCCGAACCGCCTTTTGAACATGAGGTTGAACAGACTCAGCGATTGGTAGCCGCTCTCCAGGGCCACCTCCACGACCTTTGATTTGCTGGTTGCCAGCAACTCCTGCGCTTTGCCCAGCCGAACCTGCGCCTGCTTCTCCCGGAAAGACGTTCCCACCACTTCCTGGAAAACCCGGCCCAGGTGCCGCGGGCAGCAACCCACGCGCGCCGCCAAATCCCCAAAGCTCAAGTCCAACATGTCGGCCGCGTGCATTTGCTTCAACAGCATTTCGAGCCGCGCTCTGGCTCCCGCGTCTGACACCGGCTCAGCCGCGTCCAAATTCAGGTCGTTCTCGACCGCGTGAATGAACAACTCCAGCAGTTGCACCCGCGTACGCAGGTTGCTTTGGCTTCGGCCCTGGCAGAGCCGTTTGAAGTTTTCGGCGACCGGGTCGTCCGGAAAGAAAAGACGGGCGGAAAAGGCGTCTTTTCGCGCCGCCTCATCGAGGAGCTTCTGCTCCGCCAGCGTCATCACGCCCGACAACTTCTCCGGCTGGACGTAGAAATACTGGAAAACCGTCTCGCCGAGCTGGCTGGCGCGGACCAGGCCCTGGCCTCGCTCGGACAGCATCAGCACCGAGCCGCCTGATAACTCGTGGTTACTGCGCGAATTCATCCAATAGCCGACACCCCGGGTTAAGTGCAGAACTGACCAACCGGGCATTCGCGGGGTCCATTCGCCCCCGGGCAGAAGCACAATTTCCTTCAAGACCAACTGCTGACCAGACAAACCGTTGGTTTTCATCGTTTCCTGTGAGTCGCAGAAACTAGTCAACCCACGTTACAGAATCATGGCGAACCGGAAACGATTCGGAAAAGCCCAACCGACCGTTGTCCCGCCCCAGAAACGCCCAAACCGTATTTCGGGTCCAGAAGAAAAGGGGCGGGGACCGCTCGTCCCCACCCATGTAACCCATGTAACTTTTTAACCTTTTTAACCCATTTAACTCTTTGGTTGTGGCGCTGCCGCGCTGGGTCCATTCGCGTTCGAGTCCCCGGGCCCCGTCGCCGTCGCCTCCTCTGATGCCGGTTTGAGTTCATCGATCAGAGCGCGGGCCTCGGCTTTGGGCACGTAACGGCGAATGGTTTCCAGCATATCTTCCTGGCAATAGCCCTTCGCCTGATTGCCGTTGATGCGGAGGTTGTGCGGGCGGATTCCATACGGGCTCAACTGCCGCGCCAGCCA